>MAAC01016655.1_pt1 | contig 17381 bp, 11 predicted proteins | sample 1115981 | NCBI WGS metagenome assembly MAAC01 (sample SAMN04961126, study PRJNA320927) | seawater metagenome | isolation source: sample BD02T64 sea water enriched with oil for 64 days | place: USA:Gulf of Mexico | collected 2013-07-27 | reverse complement strand
CCAGTTACATGGCCCATGTACCTGTTAAACTGTCCTACTAGCTGTCCGTACATGTTTTCTAGCTCGTCATAATTTTCTCCTTCTTCACCAGTCCACTTACCTAAATTAGGAACAATACGCTTTAAGTTTTTAATTCCATATGCACTAGCGCGCATAGAATCATCACCTAAATCTTCTGTTTGAGAAGTATAATCTATTACTCCACGTTGCTGACGACCAAATCTATAAACAGGATCTCCGGCCTTTTCAAGAATCCAGGAGTCAAGAACGCTTTTTTCTTCTTTTGCCGTTTTATCTAAAATAGGCTTGTAACCCCACATGATGGAATACTTGTCATATGGTCCTATGTTAGGCATCAATGCTACATCTCCATCTTCTGGTTGCGCTACATAATTAAAACGAGCATAATCCATGATGGAAGGTGCTGTTCCATATTTTTTTGTGAATTCAGGATCTCTTAGTTTTTCTACAGGATATGCAATTGAGCTACCCATATTATGAGGCAATCCTAATGTATGACCTACTTCATGAGCACTTACAAAACGAATTAAACGCCCCATCACAGCATCATCAAAATTATTCATACGAGCATCTGGATTGATAGCAGCGGTCTGAATAAAGAACCAGTTATGTAATAAAGTCATTACATTGTGATACCAGTTAATATCACTTTCTAAAATCTCACCAGAACGTGGATCACTTACGTGAGGTCCATTTGCATTAGGAATAGGAGATGCTAAATATCTTACCGTAGAATAACGTACATCTTCTGGACTCCACTCAGGATTTTCTTCTTTAGTAGGAGCATCTTTTGCGATAATAGCCTCTTTAAAACCTGCAGCCTCAAAAGCAATTTGCCAGTCTTCAATACCTTGTTTAATGTATTTTCTCCATTTTACCGGTGTAGCTGGATCTATGTAATAAACAATTTGCTTTTTAGGAACTACTAACTCTCCAGCTTTAAATTTTGCAATATCTTCATCTTTAACCTCAAGTCTCCAACGATCTAGGTAAGTAACTGTTTTAGTTTTTTGATCTTCTAGTCCATAGTCTTGTTGCCCTCTAGCAAACCATCCCACACGTTGATCAAAGTAGCGTCTTTTCATAGGTTCTTTAGGTAAAAGAATCATAGAGTTGCTCATTTCTAGAGAAATAGATTGAACACTACTATTAGACGGTGGATCACTAGATAGATAAGTTTTTACGTGTCTAGATTCAATATTTTGAGGATAAGACCTCAAAGTATCAATGTAAGATCTTGATGCATCTAGTCTACTAACCTTATAATTTCTTCTTGCTCTTTGCTGGAAACCGATTGCTTTTACATCTTTTGTAAAAAAGTCAGTTACATCTATCACAGTATTATTAGTAACACTATCCTTTTTGATCGCCTTAATAGGGAAAGAGTAAAGGATAGGCTCAAAGTTAGAGTTTTCAACAGCTATGCTTACTGGTAAAGAATCAGCTGCTACAACTTGATGAGAAACTACTCTCAACAATACATCTTTGTTTTTCTTTTGCCATCTTAAGGTTTGTGTATTTTGTTTTCCACCACCAAAACCAAGTCCAGAAGCAGTTTTTGCAATACGAGTCACCATTAACATCTCTCTTTCAAAAAGAGAATCCGGTATCTCATAGAAATATTTCTCATCTACTTGATGAACGGTAAATAAACCTTCATCACTTTTAGCTTCTTTTGTAATCACCTTAGAATAAGGCTGTATATCGCCTTTTTTAGGTTTTTTGGCTGAAGCAGTTTTTTTTGCCGGAGCTTTCTTTTTTCCTTGGAAAATAGAACAGCTAGTGGTGACAGACGCTGCAAGAAGCAACACCATCAACATTTTAATTGTACGCATTTAGTTAGAATTTTAATTGATGCCTAAATATATTATCATAAAATTCATTATTTCTTAACAAGGCGTTAACTAGAAGCTAATTTTTATAATATGCGTTAAGCTTTATTGACTACGCTTTCGCGAAAGCGAGAAATAAAAAAGCCACCTCTTACGAGATAGCTTTTGAAAATTAAATAGGAAGTAAAACTATGCTTACAAATCCCCTTAAAATAGCATTGTTGTACTTGTCTAATTTATTTAACCTCATATCTTTTTATTTGCTCACCATCTTTGAAGAGTGCAGCACCCATCTGACCTAATGCCATATTAACAACAATATATTGCCCATTGTTTTTACCGGCTTTATAAATAGAAGCTACCTCTAATTTACCTTTTTCTACTGGCACATTTTCATAAACAAAATAGTTAGCTTGTGTAGCATCAATGCCTGGTGATAGGAACATTTTCTCCACACCTTCACGTACGTTGACGATGTGTCCGTGCTTAAAATCTCCAAATTCAAAAACACCTGTAGTCAGTACCATGCCGTCCATTTTTATACCAAAACCATTATCGCAATCACCGGCTTTGCAAGGATTAGGTGTCTTGAAGTTACCTACTAGAGTCTCTCTAGATACTTCTTTTCCATTTTCATAGGTGATCGCTATTCTTTTAATCGTTTTGGGTATTATAGGAAATTCTATATGTATGCCTTCTTTGACACCGTTTACAAAAATGCCTCCTGTAGTGTTTCCTGTTTCATTATAAACGGTATATCCATTAATCTTACCATTTTTAAATTGAGACATATAATATGCACCCTTAGCATTTTGTAAATATCCTATACCATCGTATTTACCATCAGTGAAGAAGCCATGATACAATTCTACGTTTTCATGATTGATCATTCCATAACCATTTTTACAATCTCCGTTTTGACATGTTTGAGCATATGTAGATGTGCTGAATATACTCAGAGTGATAAAGTAGAATGATGTTAATAAGGTTTTCATATTGTTTGTATTATAAATCAAAAGTCTATGAATTCAGTTCCAGATACAATAGGGCAACTGTCGTATATTATTAGTTAAGTTATTTACCATAATAGATAAATGGTGCCCAGTATTTAGGGTGTTTTAACTGCTCGCCAAATTCTCCAGCAACAAAACGCCTTTTAATTTGTGTAACAGCGCTACTATATGGTACGTTTTCTAAAAAGACTAGCTTGTAGAACTCTTGTACAAATAAACTGGTTGCATAATCATTTACGGGCCATAGACTGGTAAGAGTTCCGTTTGCTCCTGCGCTAAGTAACGCATTATTCAATCCTTGTACGGTATCACCTGAGGTTATACGGCCTAATCCTGTCTCGCAAGCACTAAGCATCACTAAGTCAGGATTCATGTCCAGCTCGCCCATCTCGCTTACTGTTATCATCCCATCTTCTCCATCTTGTGGTGTGGGAAAAACGGTCATGGCTAGACCACTCAATTCAAAAATATATGGATTTACCGATGCATGACTGGCAAGGTGGATGACCTTATATTTATTCAACTCTCCACTTTTAGACATGCGTTTGAGTTCGTTTTCAGTCATATTTTCATTCAAGCGCACATCGGTTTTTGGGATTAACGAGTCGATGGCTAATACCTCTCTTTTGGTTCCTATGAGGTAGTCCATAGGCTTGTCACCTTGCAATGCTGCAAATGCATAATCTAAGTTTTCTCCACGAGCAATACTGGCATTTACGCGCAGCTGGAGCTTTCTTACATCGGTAATGCTTTGCACTTTTGTCGATTGATCTTTTCTTAAGGAATAGGTCGCATCACCGAATGCGAGAATATTTTTCTCATAATTTGTTTCTGACTCGTTGCGCAACGATACCAGTACACTAGCGCTTGGAATATAACTGATCTCGTAATCTTGAAGCAACATACGACCTGTCATCATATGTGTAAGCGTTTCAAAAGGGATGAAGCTTAAATTTCCAGCTGGGCTTATAATAAGTTTTTTGAAAGGCTTTAATAAATTTTGTTCAGGTATGTAGTATTGATTAAGTCGCTTACTCATGCGCATCATTGCCTGTGGATTTTGGTAGGCCATGTCATCTGGACTAGGTGCGAGCTGCATGCGATACATTTCTAGAGCTATGCGCTGGTCCTGTGGTTGAGCAACGTATTCCTTATTAAATTTAGGCCGCTTAAGATCTATTGATTCACGCAGTTCTTTCTTAGATAATTTTTGCTCTGTATAAGCTGCGATTTTGGGATACCTGCTTAACGTCTCTGCACTAAAGACTGTGCCATCAAAATACTCAGCACTAACGTCATTTTTTGAAATTAAAAATACAAACAATCCATCGGGAGATTGTGTGTTAGGTGAGAAATAATAAATTATTGCCTCATCTGGTTCCAATACTTTTTGCACCTCATCAACACTCGTTTTTTGTGTAGAGTTACCTTTTAATTTATTATTAAGTAATACATTCTTGAACTCCTCTGCAATTTCTAATGCTTTTATAGGCTGTCTATTTTTAACATAAGTTCCGGCCAATGTGGTCAAAATATTATGGTAAAGACTTTGGTATTTTTCTTGTTCTGCACTTGTTGCAGTTTTTAAATCTTGCTTGATTTTAATAAAGGCACTTTCCATAAGCGGTAGCATCGCAGCGTAGTCCATACTTCTCAATTTATTAAGAGCTTGTGTATAAAGCATGCTGGCGCTAGCCTCGTCACTGGATATGTTTTTTAAACCAAACTGGACATCGTACGTATCGATCTGGTTCTTATAAAACATGGTCCTTCCATAACGCTGAGCAAGTGATTTAAACTCATCATAGTATGCGCTACCTTTTTCAGGATTTGCAGCTGAATAGTAGGAAATATAATGTACTAGGTAAGCCATCTTATCATGAGGATTTAGAATCCTAGAAAGACGTTGCTCTCTTTTATCTAAAATTGTTTTGGTGAGCGTTCTATTATTAGTTCTATATGCTGCTGCAAGAATATCGAGATACAACTGATCCTGTTGTGGCTGGAAAAAGTTTTGTGGCTGAGAAATAAATACGTTTGCTGCCTCGATAACACTTTGAGGATCTCTTGATGTATTCAGTGCGATATAACTCTTGTAGAGTTTATATTGTGCTTGTGGATTGTTCCGCTTTCGCGAAAGCATGACTAACATCTCATTCTCAATCGTTTTATCTTCAAGATCATGAATGTCCATGAATAGTGCCAGGCGCTGAAGCAGCTGCGTATAAATAACCTCATCGATCAATTGTGTATCGTGAGCTGTTTTGAAACTATTGAAATAAGTACTCAACTTTTTCTGTGCCTCGGTATTTGTGTAATTAGCTTTTGTGTTAATCAATTCACTGATCTGGACGGCAATACCTTGATAGTTCTTCTTAAGATCGGCAAGGTTATTAAGGTTGGTAGAGACGATCTTGCGGTACTCGGGATAGGTAGAGTAGTGGTTAAGCGCTCTGTTTATTGTAGATTCTGCACTGACCGCTCCACGTTTGACCATACTGCATAGCACCATCGCTTTGTAGGTTTTATCATTAAAACCAGTGTTCTTAAGCTGAATGGATAGATTATACATGTCTATCATCATTCCCGAGTCCAGTGTCCCAGCACCGTATGCCATAATTGCGTAGGGAAGTGCCTTGTCTTGCTGCTTTGTACCTAAAAGCGCATAGGCAAGCTTTGAAACGGCTAATGCAGGATCGTCATAGCGTTCTAATAAAATGTTTGCATTCTTAAATGTCGCGTTTGTGTTTCCAGTAGCGCTGCTAAGGTTGCGATAGCTAAGGTGGTTATCGATACTTTGTGGAAAGTTACGGTCTTCGTCATGTTGACCCTTTGAAACAAAAACGCAAAATATTATAAAAATACAAGCTGCTTTTTTCATGATAGAAGTTTGAATTATCAAATTAAAAGGAACCACTTATATCATTCAATAGGGCATTTGTCCTATTTAAAATGACGGTAATTTCAACTAATAAAAAAAGCCATCTCTTATGAGATGGCTTAATATTAATTATTGGAAAACGATATTACATCATTCCGCCCATGCCACCTGGCATTCCACCTGGCATTCCACCGCCTGCTGGAGCATCTTCTTTGATTTCTACAAGAGCACACTCAGTAGTAAGAATCATTCCAGAAACAGATGCTGCATTTTCAAGTGCAACACGAGTTACTTTTTTAGGATCGATGATTCCTTCTTTAAGCATGTCTACGTAGTTATCATTCTTTGCATCATAACCTTGGCTACCTTTTGATTCAAGAACTTTAGAAACTACGACACTTCCTTCTCCACCTGCATTTTCAACAATAGTTCTCAATGGAGATTCTATAGCACGAGCAACGATAGAAATTCCCGTTTCTTCGTCAGCATTAATAGATTTTACTTTTGAAAGAACTGATTTTGCTCTTACAAGAGCAACACCACCACCAGCAACGATACCTTCTTCAACCGCTGCGCGAGTTGCGTGAAGTGCGTCATCTACACGGTCTTTCTTTTCTTTCATTTCTACTTCACTTGCAGCACCTACATAAAGTACAGCAACTCCACCTGCAAGTTTTGCAAGACGCTCTTGAAGTTTTTCTTTGTCATAGTCTGAAGTAGTGTTCTCGATTTGAGATTTAATCTGACCTACTCGAGATTTGATATCATCATTAGAACCGCTTCCATTAACAAGAGTAGTGTTATCTTTATTGATATCTACTTTTTCACAAGTACCTAACATTTCTAGAGTAGTATTCTCAAGAGTAAATCCTCTTTCTTCAGAAATTACAGTACCACCTGTAAGAATTGCGATGTCTTCTAACATTGCTTTTCTACGATCGCCAAAACCTGGTGCTTTAACCGCAGCGATTTTAAGAGAACCTCTTAATTTGTTAACTACAAGTGTAGCTAGAGCTTCACCGTCTACATCTTCAGCAATTATAAGAAGTGGTTTACCTGTTTGAGCAACTGGCTCAAGAACTGGCATCAATTCTTTCATTGTAGAAATCTTCTTGTCAAATAACAAGATGTATGGGTTTTCTAACTCTGTAGTCATTTTCTCAGAGTTAGTAACAAAATAAGGAGAAAGATATCCACGATCGAACTGCATTCCTTCTACTACGTCTACATAAGTTTCAGTTCCTTTTGCTTCTTCTACTGTGATAACACCTTCTTTACCTACTTTCCCAAAAGCTTTAGCGATTAAATCACCTACTACTTCGTCATTATTTGCAGAGATAGAAGCAACTTGTTTGATCATCTCGCTAGAATCACCTACTTTTTTTGCTTGCTTTTCAAGATCCTTTACGATAGCTTCAACTGCTTTGTCGATACCGCGTTTTAAATCCATAGGATTTGCACCAGCAGCCACATTCTTAAGACCTTCTTTCACGATTGCTTGAGCAAGAACAGTTGCTGTAGTAGTTCCGTCACCTGCAAGATCATTAGTTCTTGAAGCCACTTCTTTTACCATTTGTGCGCCCATGTTCTCGATCTCGTTTTCTAACTCGATTTCTTTTGCAACGCTCACACCATCTTTTGTCACTACAGGAGCACCAAATGATTTACCTATAATTACATTACGACCTTTAGGTCCTAATGTTACTTTTACTGCATTTGCAAGAGCATCAACTCCACGTTTAATACCATCTCTTGCTTCTATATCAAATTTTATGTCTTTTGCCATTTTGTTTGTTTTTGTTCCGCTTTCGCGAAAGCGGAAATATGAAACTAATTTCTAGAATTTAATTCTTAATTATCGATTATACTATCGCTAGGATATCGTCCTCACGCATGATTAGGTAATCGCTACCTTCTAGTTTTAACTCTGTACCACTATACTTTCCATAAAGTACAGTATCACCCACTTTTACAGTCATGTCATGATCTTTTTTACCTTTTCCTACTGCAACTACTTTTCCTTGTTGAGGTTTTTCCTTTGCAGTGTCTGGTACATAAAGACCTGAAGCGGTTCTCGTTTCAACAGGTGCAGGTTCTATTACTACTCTGTCTGATAAAGGTTGAATATTTAATGCCATTTTAAAAAATGTGTTTTTGATTAATATACAGCGGTTATTTCCATAAATATGCCAACTTGATATCTATGACAAATATGCTGTAAACAAAAATATCCAGCTCAGAGAGCTGGATATTTTGTCAGTTTGAATGATGAGTATCGTTATAAACTGTCAGTTGCAGTTTCATTAGTCGCATTAGTATCTGGTAATGTTGCTGGAGTTTCAACAGCATTAGGATCTGTAACGTCTATCGTATTTGTTGCTTTGTCTTGAATAAGAGTAGTACTTGCTAATAGAATAAGCACTAAAAGCGCTGTAGAAAGTACCCAAGTACTCTTATCTAAAAAGTCACCTGTTTTCTTTACTCCACCTAGTTGCTGAGTTCCTCCACCACCGAAGCTAGATGATAATCCACCACCTTTAGGATTTTGTACCATAATTACTACTATAAGTAGAAAGGATACTAAAACGATGAGTCCTAAAAAGATATAAAATGTTGTCATTATGTGTTATTACTTTGTAAATTCTTGATTTCCTGAATTCGGTCTGCAAATAAACCACTTTTTTCTGGATGCTGCAATAATAAAATCTCATAAGCTTTTAAAGCTTTAGAATAGTTTTTCTGAGCTAGATAAACCTTAGCTAAAGTTTCTGTCATAAACTGACTGGGATCTGGATTAGTCAGCGCTATTTGTGCAGAGGTAGTTGCATTTTTACGAGGCTTTATTTTAGGCTTTTCGGCTAGGAACTGGTCTATTTTTGCCATTTTTCTAGCACGGTCATCTACCTCTTGAATAACTGGTTTTACTAGCGATGAAGTTCGAGACTCTTCATCACTCTTTTCCTTACCTAAGCCTGTTGCAGGTGCTGACTCCTTTTCCCGTTTTATAGGTTTTAATGTAGTGAGCTGCAACCATTGCGTGAAGCTGTATGTTTCTTCCTTATTAAAATCTAGAGGTTGATCTACTATCGATAGAGGCTCTTTCTTCTCAAATAAATCCTCATTTGCAACGTTCGTAAAATCCTTACTTGCATTTAAATTTTCTTCGGGAATTGCAGTTTTTATTTCATGTGATAGGGAAGATTCAACTACATCTATTTCTTGATTCTGTATTTGAAGATCTTTGATTTGAGAACTGATCTTATTTTGAGAAAATGTAGGAGAGGTAATAAAATCAAATAACACAGATCTGTCTGTGGTGTGAGCAGCCGTTTTTTGTAGCTCGCGATTATATAATGGACTGTTTTGGTTTTTTAAACCTTTTAAATATAGACTTCTTGCCGCCTGAAAATATGGATATTGTTCTAGAGTTTTTTCTAGAATAGCTATGTGATCCACATGTACAGAATCTGGTTGTGATATAACCTCGTTTATGCGAGTACTGTCTACCATTTAGCTAGTGTGTCGTTAAAAATATCTTGAGTGATTTGCTCAAACAGTACTTCCTTTGCTGTTTCTAGAGTGCTGCCTTGTAACTGCGCATTAGCATCATAATCATAGAAGAAACTATATTTTTTTTCAAAACTTTCTTCTTCATCTTTAGTGTTTGTAAATCTCAAATTTACTTCTAGTGTTACACGATTTTGTGCAGCTCTACTGTCTGCCGTAGCGGTCATAGGTGCGATGTAGAATCTGGTAATCTCACCTTGGTAAATATAATCACCATTTCTAGGTGTAAGACTCAATCTAGACTGATCATTAATCAAATCTTGTAATGCAAGTGTAAAGTCACGCTCTAATCCAGGTTCAACTAATACCGCTTGATAGCCAAAGTAATCTACTTGAAACGTTTTTATATTATCTGGAATGGTAACACCGCTTAAACTATAAAGTCCACAAGAGTTTAAACTTAGTGCGATAATTACTAATAGAATAAATCGAATTTCCTTAAAGATCATATTGTTTTATTTTACGGTAAAGAGTACGCTCCGAGATTCCTAAATCATCTGCCGCGGCTTTTCTTTTTCCTTTATGTCTTTCTAACGACTTTTTTATCAATTCTATTTCTTTATCAGCTAGAGAAAGTGATTCTTCTTCTACTATTTCTTGTGCAAAGTCATAACGGTCGCTAGGTGGAGGAACAGACTCTACGTAAGGACTGGATTCATTATTTGATGAAATAGTAGTAGATTTTTGCTCTTCTTGATTAAAATCATAGGCATTATCAATTACATCTTCATAATCTTGCTCGCTGTTATTATGGTTACCATAGATGCGTTTAATCAAGTTAGGATTTTCTTCCCTAACATGACTCGCGTTACCATTTTCCATAAGTTCATTAGTAAGTTTTTTTAAGTCGTTGAGATCGTTTTTCATGTCAAACAATACTTTGTATAGGATCTCACGCTCATTTGCAAACTCGCTATCGCTACTTTTTTTGTCACCTATAACTGCAGGTAGATTTTTGCCAGCGTCAGGTAGGTAGGTGCGCAATTTTGCAGCATTGATCTCTCTATCTTTTTCTAAAACGCTTATTTGCTCAGCTATATTCCTTAATTGCCTGATGTTACCACTCCATCTATAATTAGACAGCATAGAGACAGCATTTTCATCAAGTCTTATCGTGGGCATTTTATACTTCATTGCAAAGTCGCTTGCAAATTTTCTAAATAACAAATGAATATCGCCTTTGCGATCTCTCAATGGAGGCAATACTATTTCTACCGTGCTTAATCTATAATATAAGTCTTCTCTAAATTTCCCTTTTTCAATAGCATCAAACAACTTGACATTTGTTGCTGCAACGATGCGCACATCGGTTTTTTGCGTATTAGAAGACCCTACCTTGAGAAATTCCCCATTTTCAAGAACACGTAAAAGTCTTACTTGAGTAGGTAAAGGCAATTCACCTACTTCATCAAGGAATATGGTCCCGCCATCGGCTACCTCAAAGTAACCAGATCGAGTAGAAGTAGCTCCTGTAAAAGCACCTTTCTCATGACCAAATAATTCTGAATCTATTGTTCCTTCTGGAATTGCACCGCAGTTAACGGCTATGTATTTTGCATGTTTTCTAAAAGATTGCGAGTGAATTATCTTAGGAATACTTTCCTTTCCTACACCACTTTCTCCTGTTACTAATACAGAAATATCTGTAGGGGCAACTTGCAAAGCTTTTTCTATAGCTCTATTAAATCCAGGATCGTTACCTATAAGTTCAAAACGTTGTTTTATAGTTTGTACACTTTCCATACTATAAGGTATCATAAGTTAAAGGACCTTGCATATCGCTATAGCCTATAGCTTTTCCTATTAAGGTAGCACTGGTACAATCTGTAATCTCCACCATTACATAGTCACCTACTTTGTAATCTTCCTTATCAAAAATAGCTACGTAATTTTGTGTATTACGTCCTGCCCATTGCTGGTCTGATTTTTTTGACTCTTTTTCTATTAGACATTCAACTGTTTTACCTACAAAGTATTGTGCTCTTTCATGACCAGTTCTTCTTTGCACTGCGATGATTTCATTAAGACGTCGTTTTTTAACGTCTTCTGGTACATCATCTTCTAGTTTACGAGCAGCCATTGTTCCAGGTCGTTCAGAATAAGCAAACATAAAACCGTAGTCATATTTCACATATTCCATAAGGCTTAAGGTGTCTTGATGGTCTTCTTCGGTTTCTGTAGGGAAACCAGTGATCATATCTTGAGAAACAGCGCATTCTGGAATAATTGCATGCACTCGATCGATCAACCTCATATACTCTTCACGAGTATGTAAGCGATTCATTTCTTTTAATATGCGATCACTTCCAGATTGTACAGGTAAGTGAATGTAATTACAAATGTTTCTGTGAGCAGCAATAGCGTGCAACACATCGTCACTTATATCTTGCGGATTACTAGTGGAAAACCTTACACGCATATCAGGTTGCGCATTTGCCACCTTGTGTAATAATTGAGCAAAATCAACAGCTGTTGCCTTTGCCATTTTACTCGCTTTTTTGAAGTCTTTTTTAAGTCCGCCGCCATACCATAAATAGGAGTCTACATTTTGACCTAATAAAGTTACTTCTTTAAAACCTTTATTCCATAAATCATTTACCTCTTCTAGAATGGATTGTGGATCACGGCTGCGCTCACGTCCACGAGTAAACGGTACGACACAAAAAGTACACATGTTATCACAACCACGAGTAATGGATACAAAAGCGGTTACTCCATTAGAATTTAATCTTACAGGAGCAATATCGCCGTAAGTCTCTTCTTTAGAAAGAAGAACATTCACGGCATCACGACCTTCATCGATCTCTGCAACAAGATTAGGTAAATCTTTATAGGCGTCTGGTCCTACGACCATGTCTACTATTTTCTCTTCTTCTAGGAATTTAGATTTCAATCGCTCTGCCATACAGCCTAGAACACCTACTTTCATATTAGGGTTCTTTTTATTCTTAACACGATTGTATTTCTCCAGTCTTTTACGTATCGTTTGCTCAGCCTTATCTCTTATAGAACAGGTGTTCACAAGAACAAGGTCAGCATCTTCCATGTTATTTGTAGTGTTAAAACCTTCTTTAGCTAGAATGGACGCAACGATTTCACTATCAGAAAAATTCATCTGACATCCGTAACTTTCTATATATAATTTGCGAGTATTTTGCGCATTGTGTTCTAAAACTACCGCAGTTCCTTGCTTTTCTTCTTCAATTACTTTTTCCATCAATCATGATCTTAAATATCGGTGCAAAGATATACTATTTGAATAATTTATGACACAATGTCAGCATGATGTTTTTAGAAGCATTGATAAGAAAATTCAGGAGTACGAAATAGATTCTCAAATCCTACCTATTTATGTGTTTGTTTTTATCTCGCTTTCGCGAAAGCGTAATTCTAAATAATATACGTTGCTAGGGTGTTGTTATCATTAAGTAAAGGGTTTTAATACTTAATCACCAAGGGCTGAACGTTTTAAAAATTATTTCTACGTTTTTAACTAGTTGTTTTGCAGCTATTTGTAAACTTAAAAAAAATATCACATACCTTTGCATTCCAAAAATCGCAGCTTAATGGCAAAGAATCTTGTAATAGTAGAGTCGCCTGCAAAGGCAAAAACAATAGAAAAATTTCTAGGAAAGGATTTTAAAGTAGAATCCAGTTTTGGTCATATTGCTGACTTACCTTCTAAAGAATTGGGAGTTGATGTTGACAAAGATTTTGCTCCTAAATATGTAGTAAGTAGCGATAAGAAAGATTTAGTTCGTAAACTTAAAAAACTTGCTGCAGCATCAGAAACAGTATGGCTAGCAAGTGATGAGGACCGTGAAGGAGAGGCTATTGCATGGCACCTGGCAGAGCAGCTAGATCTTGAAAAAGATAAAACTAAGCGTATAGTTTTTAATGCGATTACAAAAAGTGCTGTACAACATGCGATCGATAACCCTAGAACGATTGATTACGATCTTGTTAACGCTCAACAAGCGAGACGTATTTTAGACCGTATAGTAGGTTATGAAATTTCTCCTATTCTATGGCGTAAGGTAAAAGGCGGTGCAAGTGCTGGTCGAGTGCAGTCTGTAGCCGTGCGATTGATTGTGGAGCGTGAAGATGAAATATTAAACTTCAAGTCGGATAACTTTTTTAGAATTGATGCCGATTTCAATACAAGTGATGGTGCATTACTTAAAGCAAAATTACCTGGTAATTTAAAATCTCTTAAAACAGCTAAAGACTTTTTAGATAAAAATATTGGGGCAAAATTTGAAGTAGCTGATCTAGTCAAAAAGCCAGCTAAAAAATCTCCAGCGCCACCATTTACCACATCGACTTTACAACAAGAAGCGTCACGTAAATTGTTTTTTAACGTAAGTCGTACGATGCAACTCGCACAACGTCTTTATGAAGCAGGTTTGATTACTTATATGAGAACAGATTCTGTTAATTTGAGTAATGAAGCAAAAAAAGGTGCTGAAGAAGAAATAAAAAAAGCATACGGTAACGAGTTTCATAAGGAACGTAATTATAAAGGAAAGTCTAAAGGAGCTCAAGAAGCTCATGAGGCGATACGACCTACTAATTTTGCCTTACACAGTTCTGGAGCAGATCGTGATCAGGTGAAGTTGTATGAGTTGATCTGGAAGAGAGCAATCGCTAGTCAGATGAGTGACGCAAAGCTGGAAAGAACTAATGTTACTATCGCTGCAGACAAGCATGATAAGAAATTTACTGCAAGTGGAGAGATCGTAAAGTTTGAAGGCTTTCTTAAAGTTTATCTAGAAAGTACAGATGATGAAGATTTAGAGCAACAAGGTCTTTTGCCAGATTTAAAAGTTGGGCAAAGTCTACTCAATAAACGCATTCTTGCAACTGAGCGTTTTACAAGACCTCCTTACAGATATACTGAAGCTTCTCTAGTAAAACAATTAGAAGAACTAGGGATAGGTCGTCCATCTACTTATGCACCTACTATTACTACGATCCAAAATAGAAAATACATAGAAAAAGGACAGTCTGAAGGTGAAGAGCGCAATTATGTGCAACTCACCTTAAGTAATGATAAAGTCTCAGAAAAGGCACTTACAGAAAAAACAGGATCTAATAAAAACAAAATGATTCCTACTGATGTAGGTCGAGTGGTTAATAATTTCTTAGTAGAGCATTTTGGAAATGTGTTGGACTACAACTTTACTGCAAAAGTAGAGGAGTCCTTTGACAATATTGCCGAAGGAAAAGAGGAGTGGACCGATATGATGAACCACTTCTATAAAGGCTTTCATCCTACCGTAAAGGACGTTGCTGAGAATGCTGAGCGTGAGGTAGGTGAGCGCGTTTTAGGAACGCATCCTGAAAGTGGTAAACCTATAAGCGTGAGGTTAGGAAGATTTGGTGCCATGGCTCAAATAGGAAGTGTAGAAGATGAAGAAAAACCACAATTTGCAAGTTTACTGCCTTCTCAAAATTTAAATACGATTACTCTTGATGAGGTAATGGATTTATTTAAATTACCTAGAACAGTCGGAGAATACAATGGTCATCCTGTAGAGGTTGCTCAAGGTCGTTTTGGACCTTACGTGAAATTCAATGAGAAAACTTTTGTAAGTCTAGAGAAAGATGATGATCCTATGACACTTACTTTTGAACGAGCTGCAGAGCTTATTCAAATGAAGGAAAAAGCAGATGCTCCTATATATATATATGATGAGCAGCCAGTTACTAAAGGTGTAGGTCGCTTCGGTCCTTATATCAAGTGGGCTGGAATGTTTATCTCAGTAAATAAGAAATATGATTTTGATAACTTGTCAAATGATGATATTGAAACACTGATCAAAGATAAGATTCAAAAGGAGAAAGATAAACTTATCGTGGATTGGGAAGAGGAAGGAATACGCATTGAGAAGGCTCGCTGGGGTAGGCATAATGTTATTAAAGGTAAAATAAAAGTAGAGTTGTCGAAAGATATAGATCCCTTAAAAATTACATTAGAGAAAGCCAAAGAACTTATCGCCAAAAAAGCGCCAAAGAAAAAAGCAGCTGCTAAAAAGAAGGCTCCTGCAAAGAAGAAGACCACTGCAAAAAAGAAAACTACTAAAAAGTAATTTGAAACAATGGCTTTAGATTTTCTAAAACCTCTAAGTGATGCTCTAGTTGCTCATGCAAAGATGCAACCTAAGCACACCATTGCGTCTACTATAAAACTTCATACGGTTAATGAAGGGTTGCCAGTTCTCGATGATGTGCAAATAGTCGTTATCGGTATTCTAGAAAACCGTCGTGACGCAAATGCGTTGTTCCAAGTTGAGTCATTAGATTATGCTCGAGAAAAATTTTACGAGCTATATCCTGGTAACTGGTCCAGCCCCATTGCAGATTTAGGTGACGTGCATGCTGGTGAAACTGTAGAAGATACATATTATGTAGTAAGACAGTTGACAGAGTATTTCCTTAGAGCCTCCATTATTCCTATATTTTTAGGAGGTAGTCAGGATTTAATGTATCCTATGTATAGGGCTTTTGATGAGTTTCAGCACATGATTAATGTGGTAAATATTGATTGCAGATTTGATCTGGGAGACATAGACCTGCCTATCACTTCTCGTAGTTATATTGGTAAAATGATTACCATGGAGCCTTATAACTTGTTTAATTATAGCAATCTAGGATTTCAAACATATTTTAACTCACAGGAGGAAATTGATCTTTTAGAAAGAATGTATTTCGACGCCATACGTTTAGGCCATTTAGATGAGGACAGTACGCTGGCAGAGCCTGTTTTAAGAGATGCAGACGTTGTAGGAGTAGATATGAGCGTTGTGCGTGCTGGTGATCTCGCTTTCGCGAAAGCGAATCCCAACGGCTTAGATGGGAAACAAATTTGCAGTTTATCGAGATATTCTGGTATAAGTGATCGATTAAAGGTATTCGGAATATTTGAAATCAATAACGAGAGAAATACTGGTGCACAATTAGTCGCAGAAATGATCTGGTATTTTATAGAAGGCTATAATTTAAGAAATTTTGAGTATCCTAAGGATGTTACAAAAGACTGCATAGTTTATAAAGTACCCATTGATGATGAAATACTTATATTTTATAAGTCTACAAATAGTGCTAGGTGGTGGATAGAATTACCATTTATTTCTAATGTTAATAATAAATTAAAACAACATACGTTATTACCATGCGATAGAAGAGATTATGAAACAGCATGTAATCAAGTCTATCCAGATAGGTGGCTGAAGGCCCGTCGTAAAAACGAAATTTGATAAGTTAAAGTATAGGTCTTAATTGATTTATTGAGAAAAAAAAGTTGTGGAATCGAAATCTTTTAGATAGGTTTACGCCCTTAATTCATAAAGAAAACATAAATTACCCTTATGAAAAAGTTATTAGTCCTTGTAGCAGTAGTTGCGTTTTTAGCAAGTTGTGGTAAAGGAGATCGCGGGATGGTAGTAGGTGCCAAAGGAAAGAAATGGCATCCTGAGAAGCCTTACGGTATGACATTAGTACCAGGTGGTGCATTTATTATGGGTAAAAGTGACGATGATATCGCTGCTACTCGTAATGCTCCTACAAAAACAGTTACAGTGCCATCATATTATATGGATGAAACTGAAATTACAAACGCAGAGTACCGTCAGTTTGTTCACTGGACAAGAGATTCTTTGTTCAGAACTAATCTAGCTATCATGGCAGACGATAATGGTGCTACTCCTGGAGATAACGGTATTGGTGAATTTGCTTTTCTTGATGCAGAAGGTGCAGGTAATGATCCTTTAACACCATGGGAGCAATATGTTCAAGATAACTATGTAGGTTTAGGTCCTACAGGATATGAAGGTCGTAAATTAAATCATGACGTTGATTTAATTTGGGATACAGAAGATATTCCTGATGAGTTCTATGCTGAGGTTTATGACCAAATGTACATTCCTTTTGATGAGGCGTATAATGGTGAGCGTACCATAGATACTGAAAAAATTATCTTTACTTACACTAGTTTAGATTTAAATGCTGCTGCTAGAAATCGTGATCCTAACAAAACTAGGAAAGATTTTATCTCTCAAGTTCCTG
>MAAC01014867.1_pt1 | contig 17391 bp, 12 predicted proteins | sample 1115981 | NCBI WGS metagenome assembly MAAC01 (sample SAMN04961126, study PRJNA320927) | seawater metagenome | isolation source: sample BD02T64 sea water enriched with oil for 64 days | place: USA:Gulf of Mexico | collected 2013-07-27 | reverse complement strand
TTGAATAATAACTTGCGCTAAAGAAGGTGCTTCTCTACCTGAAAAGCTACTATTAGCGACCATATTAACTCCTTCACCTGGAGCAATAATTAGCGCAACAAAAATGGCAAAGCTAATAGCAATAGCAGTAGTGGCGAGATATAAAGCAACAGCTTTACCACCAATACGACCAAGTTTACTGGTATCTTTTAATGAGCATACCCCACAGACTAGCGATACAAAAACTAAGGGTACAACTAACATGCGTAAGCTGGCCATAAAAACTTGGCCTATTACTTCTAATATGCCATCTACAAATAAACCCTTGATAGAAAGATCAAATAAATATAGGTTAATAACTTTGTCAGAGCCATTGGGCATAAGCCATTGCAAGAAAGTTCCTAATAAAATACCAGCAACCATACCGATAACAATACGGCTGGTTAAACTACTTTTTTTAGGCGAAGGGGATGTTATTTTTTCAGTGGTCATAGGGTCTATGTTACTTCTGCAAAGTTGTAAGTTAAGTTGTGATTATTATGTATCTACTATACAAATAATTTTAATCGCTAAGGTTAGCAATAATCGCGTAGATTAAAAACTAATTTATTTTGACTGTTTTTGGCGTAGTGATAAGTGAAAAATTATTAACTGTGCCATTGATTGTGATTTTTTTTTGGTAAGCAGTACCTTTTTGTTATTTATCAGTTAATATGGTTTATTAAGTGTAATAAAAAAAATAAATTGAGGATGCTTTTATGGGGTTACTTCGACGTATAAGTTTTACCATGTTATTGATGTCAATGATGACACTGGTAGCGTGTGGTGGTGGAGATGGTGACCTAACCGGTGGTGGTGATGGTGGTACTAGCCCTAATCCTGATGTAGTAACGTTATCATTAGCTAAATCAGATGGTGATTTATCAGGTGATAAGGATATTATTATCAGCGCTACTGTTATGCAGGGCTCTACTCTTTTATCGGGCAAATTAGTCACTTTTGCTTTAACAGATAATACAAAAGAAAATGCTACGTTATCCTCAACCTCTCAATCAACTGGAAGTAACGGTGTTGCAACTATAACTGTTAGCGCCACTAACGCTGTTGACGGTGTTGAGATTATTGCCACGGTTACAGGTGTTGACCCCATGACTATTAGTTTTAATAGTCTAGGTGGTGGCGTAAAAATTGTTGAAGGTGAGCCTAAAGCAGCTTCTATTCGATTATTTGCTAGCTCGCAACAACTTGCTTCGAGTGGCGCACAATCTATTGAATTATCCGCCATTGCTAAAGACGAGAATAATAACTTGCTTGAGGGCGTAACTATTAATTTTGCAAGTGATTCCGGGGCGCTTGGGAAAATACTTGATGAAAGTGGCGGCAGCTCTAATTTAACCGGGCGTGATGGCAAAGTTGCCATGGAACTATCGACTCAAGATGAACCTAGTAACAGAGTTATATTAGTCACCGTAACTAGTGGTGATATTACTGATTCGTTAGAAGTAGAAGTTGTAGGCACTACAGTTACGTTAACTGGGTCAAGCTCTTTAGCGATAAATGATGAAAATAATTATATAGTTAAGGTACTCGACTCAGATGGTAATGGCGTAGCAAAAACAGCTGTTACACTATCTTTGGGTGGGGGAGGAGCCGGCATAGAGCTCCCTTCTCCAGCGATGGTAACTACAGATTCAGAAGGCCAGGCGACGGTAAAAGTAACAGGTACTACTGGTGGTATTAATAGTATTGTTGTTACTGCACTTGGCGCTACAGCCAGTCAAGATGTTTCAGTACAAGCAGACTCATTCTTATTTACTAGTTTTAGTAATGGTATTGATACTGTTAATCCATCGAACTCTCCTATTGTTCCTGATGTTTCTTTAGAACAGACGGCAAGTATTACTTTGACCTGGATGCGAGATAATGCATTTGTACCAGACGGTAAATCTGTTTCCTTTACTACTACACGTGGTATTGTAAATGCCAATTCTGCTACCACAGTTGATGGTGAAGTTACTGTTGCATTAACTTCAACAGATGCGGGGAAAGCGTTAGTTACTTTTGTGGGTACAGATGTGATTGATGGCAAAGATGTTGAATTAACCAATCAACTTGAATTTGAATTCTTTGCCGATACCGCGGCAACAATTAAAGCACAAGCATCACCTAATTCGATAGGCCCAAATGAACAAACATCCTCTATTTCAGTAGTCGTAAAAGATGCGAATGGAAACTTAGTTAAAAATAAACGAGTCAAATTTGTGTTAGAAGATGTAAGTGGTGGGTCAATTTTTCCGGCAACGGCAGTAACAGATAGCAGTGGTAGTGCTTCAACTATTTATACTTCAAATAGTACTTCTGCCAAGGATGCTGTATCGATAGAAGCTATCGTTGAAGATACACCTGCCATAACAGATACCGTTAATATAACGGTATCTAATCGTGAATTATTTATTTCGTTAGGTACAGGTAATGAACTTGAAGAGTTGGACACGACAGATTATGTGAAAGAGTACTCTGTTTTTGTTACCGATGCTGAATCTAATGCTGTCGAGAATGTAGAGTTAACAGTCTCCGCAATACCTGAGAATTATTATAAAGGCCTTTGGGTTCCAACTTATGACGGAAATGACTTCGTACTTTGGCTGGCTCTAGGTGAAGGTTCAACAAACTTCCCAGGCCCAGTTTATCTAGGGAAAACAACATGTGTTAATGAAGATGCTAACTTCGATGGTATCTTAGATGCTGGTGAAGACTTTAATGGTGATGGTAAACTAACACCGGGTAATATAGTGTCAATATCAGGTACGCTTGTCACAGATACGGATGGACGGTCAGTTATTAGAGTGATTTATCCACAAAGTTATGGCCACTGGCTCGATGTAAAGCTTATTGTTTCAGGTAAAGTAACAGGCAGTGAAAGCTCGACTCAAGCCATTTTTACGCTACCTGTTTCGATTGATGATATAAATGAAGAAGATATAACGCCACCTACTCAAGGTATTGGAACTAGAGGGCCATTTGGATTATCTAACGAGTGCAGTAATAATATAAGTCAAGACCCGCCGCTTTAATCAGTAGTGAACATTTAATTGCTTTGAAACAAAAGGCTCCCTGAGGAGCCTTTTTTCTATCTGTTAACTATTTAACTACTATAGCTACTGATATAGGGTAGCTAATAATAATAAATTACTTAGCCATTTCCTCAAGCAAAAATGCTGAAATTTCAGCACCTACTTTTAAGGTTTTATCTCGACCAACAATACCTTGGCCTGCACTATCAGTAAAAGGGGCTATCTCCATCATGTCAGCGCCCGTAATAGGATACTTAACAGCTAAGGCGCGTAATATGTCCATGGCATCTTCTGGCATTAAACCATCAGGCTCTGGCGTACCAGTAGCACAGGCAAAACTGTCATCTATAGCATCAATATCAAAGCTTACATACAACTCATCAATGTTTTCATCTTCTAATTGACTAAGAATGTTATCAATCGTTTGATTAATACCTTGGACCTTAATGTCTTTTGCCCAATGCTGGCGTACACCAAAGGTATCTTCCCAGTGACTTTGTGGTTTACCACTAGAGCGAATGCCAATTTGAATAAGGTGATGCTTTTCATGCAGATCATCTAAAATATGGGTACACCAAGAGCCAAAACATAAGTCGATGCCTAAACGCTCCACTAATAAATCAGTATGAGCATCAAAGTGGATTATTGCTGCACGCTTGCCTTGCTGTTTTTTAGCTTGCAGGTAAGCTTTAGTTAATGGGTAGCTAACACTGTGATCACCACCAATACCAAAAATGCCTTTTTCAGGGAATTCTGCGTAGAAGTCATGTAAAACATCTTCAGTAATACTCAATGGGCTAATGGCATAATTACTATGTTCATCTTGATATAGGGCTTTTTTACAGTTAGCTAACGTCGCTTCGTTTAAATATTTATCAGATAATAAGTGTGGTATAACGCGTACATCGCCCAAATCAAATGCAGTCAATTCAGGGTAAGTTGCAAGTAAAGTTGAACGTAAAAATAATGGCCCCCAATTAGCACCACGTAAAATACCACCACCACAATCTGACGCTACACCTAAAATAACCGCTTTAGATGCTTCTGGTAGTTGATTTAATGATGCTTTCCATAAATCTTCAACGCCGACTGCTTGTCCGAAAATAGTTTGGTGTAATTGCTCTTTACGCTCTTTAGCGGTATTTACTGTGAATACGCCATTACCAGGAGGACATAAACAATTGCTGAGTTTGTTATAAAATGCTGATGTAATTGTTGCCATTTGAGGTCTCTAATTAATTATTTACATGGGTTATCGATTGAGGAAGATGACCCTCATACTTTCACTATTTTGAATATTTTTAACATTATGCTCTTATGTTTTATCGTAAAGTCGATTATGATTGCCGCTAAATGTAGGCAAAATGTGACTAAGCGCATAGTGATATCAATTATGCCTATTATAGCTAAAACCAGTATCTGGGTGAATAGCATTCGCTGTGAAGTAAAATAATTACTTGTCAGTTTGCATATTTATAGATATACCTATAAATAGTTATGCAAAGAATAATTTTAAATAAAATGTTTTTTTTATCGCTAGCAGGGTCATAACAAGTACGCTCGCACTTTTTTGATTAAATTAGCGTTTGAATAAAAAGGCAAAAAATAATTTGCCTTTATCGAAGGATTAGAAATTTTTATGGCAAAATCACTAGTTATTGTCGAGTCGCCAGCCAAAGCGAAAACAATTAATAAATATCTAGGTAATGACTTTATTGTAAAGTCGAGTGTTGGTCATGTACGTGATCTTCCGCACAGTAGCACAGGTAAAAAAGTGGCTGCTAAGTCTCCAGCTGAAGTGCGTAAAATGGCACCAGAAGCAAAAGCTAAATACAAAGCCAAGCGTGATAAACAAGCGCTGGTAAATCGTATGGGCATTGACCCCGAGAATAACTGGGCAGCTAATTATCAAATACTGCCAGGTAAAGAAAAAGTTGTTGCAGAGCTTAAAAAATTGGCCGATAAAGCAGACATTGTTTATCTCGCAACCGATTTGGATCGCGAGGGAGAAGCGATTGCCTGGCATTTAAAAGAAATTATTGGTGGAGAAGATGAAAAATTCCGCCGTGTTGTTTTCAATGAAATAACTGAAAGCTCAATCCAACAGGCGTTTGCTACACCGGGTGAGTTGAGTATGCCGGGTGTTAATGCTCAGCAAGCAAGACGTTTTCTCGATCGTGTGGTTGGCTTTATGGTTAGCCCACTATTGTGGAAAAAAGTAGCCCGTGGTTTATCTGCCGGACGTGTTCAATCTGTTGCAGTAAAATTAGTCGTTGAAAAAGAACATGAAATCAAAGCATTTGATCCAAAAGAGTTTTGGGAAATTGCTGTAGATACGCACGCATCAACAGGTGAAGTACTAACACTTGATGTGACCCATGAAAATGGCAAAGCGTTTAAACCGACGAATGAAAAAGAGACCAATGCCGCTTTGGCAATATTAAAGCCGGCTGATTATGCGGTTAGTAAACGTGAAGATAGACCGTCAAAAAGTACACCGTCTGCACCGTTCATTACTTCTACATTGCAGCAAGCGGCCAGTACTAAACTAGGATATGGCGTTAAGCGCACTATGGGCTTAGCGCAACGTTTGTATGAAGCGGGTCATATAACTTATATGCGTACCGATTCAACGAATTTAAGCAAAGATGCGGTAGAAATGTGTCGTAATTACATCAGCGATAGCTTTGGTGATAATTATTTACCAGAAAATGCAAAAACTTACGGCTCTAAAGCTGGGGCACAAGAGGCGCATGAAGCAATACGCCCATCAAATGTTAAGCTTGAAGCTGCATTTCTTGATGGCATCGAGGCCGACGCTAAGAAGTTGTATGAGCTTATTTGGCGTCAGTTTGTTGCCTGTCAAATGACCGCTGCTCGTTATACCGTTAGTACCTTAACGATTAGTGCCGCTAGCTTCGATTTAAAAGCTAAAGGACGAGTGATGCAATTTGATGGTTGGACTAAAGTTCATCCACAGCTAAGCAAAGGTGATGATACCCACTTGCCTGATTTAAAAGTTGGCGAAGCATTAACATTAGATAAAATCGAGCCAAGCCAGCATTTTACTAAGCCGCCAGCACGTTTTGGTGAAGCATCATTAGTAAAAGAATTAGAAAAGCGCTCTATTGGCAGACCTTCAACGTATGCGTCAATTATTTCAACGATACAAGACCGAGGTTATGTTCGGTTAGATAAAAAACGTTTCTACGCTGAAAAAATGGGTGAAATTGTTACTAACAGTTTATCTGGCAGCTTTGAAAAGTTAATGAGCTACGAATTTACCTCGAACATGGAACAAGAGCTTGATGAAATCGCAGGCGGTAGTGCAGATTGGAAAGGTGTTTTAGATGAATTTTATAAAAACTTTACCAAACAATTAACAAAAGCTGATCAACCATCAGAAGATGGTGGTATGCAAAACAATGAGCCAGTATTAACAGACATCGATTGTCCTACTTGTAATCGTAAAATGGGCATTCGAACTGCTCAAACCGGCGTATTTTTAGGCTGTTCTGGTTATGCTTTACCACCAAAAGAACGCTGTACAAAAACCATGAACTTAACAGCTGGTGAAGAAGCGGTAAGCATTTTAGCTGAAGATGCTGAAACTGAAGCGCTTATGGCAATGCGTCGTTGTGATAAATGTGGCAGCGCGATGGACAGTTACCTTATTGATGAAACACGTAAATTGCATGTTTGTGGTAATAATCCGGTATGTGATGGCATTGAAGTTGAAAAGGGTGAGTTTAAAATTAAAGGTTACGATGGACCAATTTTAGATTGTGACCGTTGTGAATCCCCAATGGAGTTGAAATCTGGCCGTTTTGGTAAGTATTTTGATTGTACTAATGAGGAATGTAAAAATACCCGTAAATTGTTAGCGAGTGGTGAAGCCGCGCCGCCAAAAGAAGATCCTGTGCAATTGCCTGAGCTTGCGTGTGAAAAGTCTGATGCTCATTTTGTGCTTAGAGATGGCGCTGCAGGTATCTTTTTAGCCGCGCACACTTTTCCACGCTCAAGAGAAACTCGAGCGCCAAAAGTAGCTGAGTTACAAAGGTTCAGAGACCGTATTTCAGAAAAGTTCTATTACTTAGCTGATGCACCTGCAGAAGATAATGAAGGAAATTTATCGGTAGTACGTTACAGCCGTAAAACGAAAGAACAGTACGTAATGACCGAGATTGCTACAGAAGAAGGCAAGCCGAAAGCAACGGGTTGGACTGCGAAATACATTGACGGTAAGTGGGTTGAAGATATTCCTAAACCGAAAAAGAAAGCAGCTAAAAAACCTGCAGCAAAGAAGGCAGTAGCAAAGAAAAAAGCTAAAAATTCAGCAGAGTAAATACATTTTACGCTGAATAATAAAAAAATAGATACCCTAGGGTATCTATTTTTTTTGCCTACTTTACATTCAACTTAGTCCTTTAATCTAATCCCTCTAACTCATCTAATACTTTCCTTGCTTGTGCTAAAGTACAGTCAGTCTGTGATATTAAGGCAGTAACAGTTACATTTCCCATGCGAGTTGCTAGGGCTAAAAGGTTTTCGTGACTTAAATACTGATATTCTTTTTTAAGTAACTTGGCAAGCCATATCCAACTCTCTTCATGTTCTTGTTCAATAAACTCAATGATGCCTTGTAGTTGACCAAAATTGGCCTTTAACTGCCAATTCCTCGAACGGCCAATACGGCTTAAATCACACCCTAATTGTCTGATATGAGCTTTTAACGCATATGCTTTCATAGTACGGCGAAGAAAGGAGGGTAATTTAATAGTGTTGATTACTTCCACAGAGTTATAACCTTAAACAGTAAAAATTAACTGCTTTGAAGAATAACTTACCATTTTTTCTTAGGTTGAAATAATAAATCTAATTCATTCTCTTCGCTTTTTGCTTTTTTCGCAGCATCTTTGGCATTGGTATGCTTTAAGGCATCAGTGATATCTTCTAATTGCTGTGAAATATCAGCTTGCCTCGTTGTGACATAATCATTTTTTACCGTGGTGCTAGCTAAACTTTGCAAAGCCTTCTCAAAATATTGTCGGGCAGAGCCAAGCATTTCTTTATTAAAAGCTTGAGTACCTCGCTTAACTAAGCTTTCAATATTTATTTTTAATTGCATCGTAGCTAATCGTTGGTCTTCTGCGGTAAAGCTTTGTGCGTCAAGAGCTCCTTTGTTTTGTTCAGATTTAAGTACCGCACGTAATTTCTTAATACACTGTAAAATGCCAACAAGCTGTTGCTCGTTGTCTGGTAAAGTAAAACTATCTTCTTCTGACGTTTGGTTATCGGCAAGGTCTTCCGAGGCTTTTAATCGAGACGTTAATTCTTGAACTCTTTTTTTGATCCCCTTAACTTCAGGCATAAGCTCTTGCATAGTTTTAGCAGCATTTAAACTACGTCGGTTTAATATTTTAACGAGGTTTGGGTTGTTTGGTAAATTTGCTAAATTAAAAATAAGCTCTTCACTTTCATCAATAACTGCTTTTTGCTTTGCAACTTTAATGCGTTTTTCTGCTTCTAATTTTTCTTTATGCTGCTGAATGGAACTAACCACGACAACAATTATAATTAGGGCAATGATTAACCCAATAATGATAGCAATCATCTAAGATTCTCTTGAATAAATAAACTACTAGGCAGTCTACAAAAAATGTTTTGTTTAGCATAGGGCTAGTTGTACATTTTACTTAAAAAGGGGCCGTAAATAGCGATCTTAAGTAGCATATACCCAAGCCACTTGAAAATACGTGTTTAAGGACGCTTGAGTATATAACTAAGTAAAGAATAATCTTGATGAAATTAATGGCAAAGTGGGGAATTTTATTTACAAAAACTAAAAAATATAATGGAATAAATGTTGGATTAAGTATATTATTTTATTATAAGAACGTTACAAATCACGCATTTTAATGCTAATGAGTATTTATATGAAATTGCAGCAACTACGCTATATCGTTGAAGTATTAAATAATAACTTGAATGTATCTGCTACTGCAGATAGCTTGTTTACCTCACAACCGGGCATCTCCAAACAAGTAAGAATGCTTGAAGATGAGTTAGGTATTCAAATTTTTGGTCGTAGTGGTAAGCATCTAACTCATGTAACGGAAGCTGGCCAAGATGTGATTGATATTGCCACCCAAATACTTTCGAAAGTTGAAGGTATTAAAGCGGTTGCTCGAGAACATACTCAACCTGATGAAGGTAAATTGCGAATCGCTACCACACATACTCAAGCTCGTTATGCCTTACCTGATGTTATTAAGGGGTTTATCAAGAGGTATAGTAAAGTATCATTACATATGTCTCAAGGGACACCAGCACAAATTAGTGATGCAGCCGCTAAAGGTGATGCTGATTTTGCCATTGCGACAGAGTCATTACATCTGTATAACGATTTGGTCATGCTTCCTTGTTACCATTGGAACCGTAGTATAATTGTTCGACCTGATCATCCTTTGGCTAAAAAACCAAATATTACCATTGCTGACATTGCTAAATACTCATTAGTGACTTATGTTTTTGGTTTTACTGGTCGTTCTGAGTTAGATGCTGCCTTTGATGCCGCAGGAGCAAAACCTAAAATAGCATTTACTGCAACAGACGCGGACGTAATAAAAACTTATGTACGTTTGGGCGTGGGGGTTGGTGTGATTGCTTCAATGGCGATAGATGATCGTATTGATAGTGATCTTGTGGTCATTGATGCTAGTCACTTATTTAAAGCAAGTACAACTAAAATTGGTTTTAGACGTGGTAGTTTTTTACGTGCTTATATGTATGATTTCATCGAGCGATTTGCACCGCATTTAACTAAGGATATTGTTACCCGTGCTATGTTATTGAAGAATAACCATGAGGTTGATGAGTTTTTGAAGGATATTAAATTACCGACCCGTTAAAAGTCGTAGTAACTACGAGTAATGATTTTTGTTACTCGTAGTTTCCCATAATTTTTGCAAAACTCTAATTACTAACTATCCATGTAATCGAATAAACTTTGCTAATAACACCTCTTCATCTTCGACATGGTCTATATCAGGCTTAACACAGTCAATAGGGCAGACACTGACACACGTTGGTTGGTCGTAATGACCTATACACTCAGTACATTTATCCACATCTATTTCATAAATCTCAGCGCCAAGGGTAATTGCACCATTGGGGCATTCTGGATCGCACATATCGCAGTTTATGCATGAGTCTAATATTTTTAATGCCATATCATTTTTGACCTTTTAACATTAGCAATTGATAAGCGGCTAAGTTTTTTGGTTTTGTGCAAATGGGTGACGAGTAGTACCACCTTCATCCAAGTAACGCATGATAATACCGAAATCTAGCTCTAGTTCAGTATCAAGTTCAATGGCAACTTTATGCCCAGAGCCTTTAGCGTCATCAATACTCTCACCGGTTTTACTATGAATCATTTTGTTTAATATAAATGTCTGGTTGCCGCTAGGTGTCATCAGTTCTAGTTGATCACCAACGAGAAACTTGTTTTTGACGTCAATTTCTATCAGGCCAGTTATTTCATTTCGCCCGAGCACTTCACCAACAAATTGCTGAGTATCACTTTTAGAGTAACCATATTCATAGTTTTGGGTATCACCATGGCGATGCCGTTGTAAAAAACCTTCGGTATAGCCACGGTGTGCTAGGTGCTCTAAATCGGTATTGAGGCTTGGATTAAACGCTCTGTCTGCTATGGCATCATTAATCGCTTTACCATACACTTGTGCTGTTCTTGCACAGTAATAAAATGATTTAGTTCGGCCTTCAATTTTCAGTGAGTGAACCCCCATTTTAACTAAGCGATCAACATGCTCTACAGCGCGTAAATCTTTTGAGTTCATGATGTATGTACCATGTTCATCTTCAAAAGCTGGCATATATTCACCAGGGCGACCTTGTTCTTGTAGTAAAATCACATCATCGATAGGCTTTTGAGAAGGAGTGATGATATCTTGCTCTGGCATATAAACTTCAACGGCTTCAGGTTTAACAGCAACAATATCTCCTGTCTCTGTTTCTTTGGCTTCATGAGTATCATACTTCCAACGACAAGAGTTGGTACAAGTTCCTTGGTTAGGATCTCTTTTATTGATATAACCTGAGAGTAAACAGCGACCAGAATACGCCATGCAAAGAGCGCCATGGACAAATACTTCTAACTCCATTTCAGGGCAATGAAAGCGAATATCTTCAATTTCATCAAGAGAAAGCTCTCTCGATAATATTACGCGCTCTACTCCCTGTTGTTGCCAAAACTTAACGGTTGCCCAATTGACCGCATTTGCTTGAACTGACAAATGTATTGGCATGTCAGGAAAGTTTTCTCTAACCAGCATAATAAGACCAGGATCTGACATAATTAATGCGTCCGGCTTCATGCTAACAATAGGTGCTATATCTTTAAGGAAAGTTTTCAGTTTACCGTTGTGCGGTGCGATATTGTTGACTAGATAGAATTTTTTACCTAGCTGATGTGCTTCATTTATACCAATTTGAATGTTATCTAAACTAAATTCATTGTTTCTGACCCGTAAAGAATAGCGAGGTTGGCCAGCATAAACAGCATCTGCGCCGTAGGCAAAAGCATATCGCATATTTTTTAAACTACCAGCAGGAGAAAGAAGTTCGGGTTTTATCATGGGGGTACTCAAATGTATGATGGAATGAAAACGCAAGAAAAAATCAGCGGCAAATTATACTCAATATCGCGAACACCTACTATTTCAAATTAAACCAAGCGTGATCTAGATCAATACTTACTTTCTATTGAATTAAGGACGGTCAGAGTTTTTTTGTGGCAAAATGAGCAGTTATTATCGCTATTAGCTTGAAAAGCATTGATAAAAATAATTACATTTAAAAAAAATGTGCTATTTTTAATAATTATCACAATAAAAATAAAGGTGGATTTATGGCAACTGAAAATGCCCTGTATACTATTTTGACTGAAAAGATAAAACAAGACACGCTTGTACTTCCAACTTTACCTGAAGTGGCATTAAAAGTGAGAAGTGCTGCTGATGATCCAGATATTAATTTAAATCAAATGAGTGATATTATTGCTCAAGATCCTGCCTTATCTTTAGGTATGCTCAAAGTTGCTAACAATGCTCTTTTGGGGCGCAGTGTGAAAGTAGAGACGGTACCACAAGCCGTAACTCGTATTGGTTTAACCCAAATTAAAAGTATTGCCACTGCCATGGCTATTGAACAAGTATTTGTTTCTAATAACGATGTTGTGACTATGTATATGAACAAGGCATGGGTTAAAACAATTGATATAGCATCAGTTGCGATTAGCTTGATGAATATGTACATAAAAGTAAACAAACATACGCCACTATCTCTCGATACCATTACTTTAGCTGCGTTAGTGCATAATATTGGTGTTTTACCTATTTTAACTGAGGCTGAAAATCACCCAGATGTTTTTGCTAACCCGACGTTTTTACAGCAAGCGATTATTAAACTCTCTGGCCGAGTAGGCGGGGCAATAACTCGAAGCTGGGGCTTTTCTGAAGAGTTTACATTATTAGCTGAAAGTTGGAGTGATTTAACTGTTTTACCTACTGAAGTACATTATTTAGATTTTATTAGAGCAGGAGCTATTTATCATAATGTATTTAAAAATGAATCAACTAAAGAGGCCTTATTAAATAGTTATACTAAGAAAGGCATTTTATCTGACGTTGATTACATGGACAGTGATGAATTTAAAGGGATGTGTAAGGACGTAAGGGCTATGTTTATTTAATTGCTTATAATCTCATGAGAAATATAAGCAGAATAAAAATGGCAACGCTTAGTTGCCATTTTATTTAATACTATTTAGTAACACGGTATCCGTTTAATCTTTCTCTAACAGGTCAGTCGTCTTCATAGAGAATTCAGCTAATAGTTCGATAATAAAACGATTTAACTCTCCCGACATTAGCGCGAAATCTGCGTCAAGCTTAGCAACTACATCATCACTATCTATATCATCATTTTGTTCGTGAATAACATCAAAAAACTTCACTCGTTTTATGGCTAAGTCATCACACAAAATAAATGATAACGATTCATCCCATTCTAGTGCTACCTTTACCACGTACTTATCGGCATCTAAATGTGATTTAATCTCTTCACTTAATAGGTCTTGATTTTTTACACGAACAACTGCACCATCATCCCCTAAAGCATTAAATTCAGCTTCCATGCCTAAAGTAAACTTACCACCTAAGCTCTTCTCGTTTAGCCAGTCAGTCATTGTTTCATCAGCGCACACGTCAGGTTCAAAACTGGTCACAGGTAAGGTACCAAGTACTTTACGTAATAAAGCTAATAAATCTTCTGCTTTACCACGTGAGCTTGAATTGATAACGATAATATTATTAACTGGGCTTATATAAGCATGAGTATCTGTTATACGAGAAAAAGCACGAGGCAGTAATTCAAAAGTTATATCTTCTTTGAATTGTTCCTTCTCTTTCTTCGTAGCACCACGGCCTTGCTCTTGTTCAAGTAAATTAACTTTTTCTTCTACCATATCTTTAATAACGGAGGCGGGAAGCATTTTTTCTTCTTTGCGTGCACAAATTAGAAAGTTACCGTTTGCACTATGAACACTTGTATCACCATGCTTTCCTAATGCGTTTATCCAGCCAAAATGAGCAATTTCTGTAGAGCCTAGCGGAGTAAAAAGGTGTTCAGATAAATGTTTTTCTAAGTCTTGCTCAGACCATTCAAATGGACGAGTAAAAGCAAAAAAGTAAAGGTTTTTAAACCACATAAGTAAATCCTAGGTTGATATATGTATAAGCGTATTTTGGCGATTATCATACCTGAATTCTATTGTTAAGACAGCAGCTTTTAGCTATACCTCATATCGGGCAACGTCATGCGATAGCTTAAGCCTTCACCTGATTTAGAGTAAGCGTCTATAGAGCCATTGAGGGTACCAACTACTAGGTTTTTAATTATGTGTGTACCTAAACCCGTACCGCCTTTGTCGGCTTGAGTGGTATAAAAAGGGTCAAATAATTTAACAAGCTGTTCTTCATTAATACCTGTGCCATTATCCCAGTAAAGTATTATTAATCTTTGCTGCTCTATGGTCACATCTATATTGATCATACCTCGGTTAATATCATGAAACCCATGGATTATAGAGTTAATAATTAAATTAATAATTATTTGGGCAATAGCCCCAGGGTGAGTATAAATTTCAATATGAGGATCGCAATTTATTTTGACACAATGATTGGTTTTTTTTAATTTTGGATGAATTGACTGGATAATTTCATCAAGATATTTTGAAATATTTATCAATCTTACTTTATCATTGGTTTGATCAACTGCAACTTGCTTAAAGCTAGTAATTAACTCGGCAGCTCTTTGTAAGTTATTTGATATTAGCTTAATGCTGTGTTGAGCATTACTTATAAAACAATGAATAGTGCGTTTTGACAACTTTTGTGCTGTGATGTCTTGTTGTAGTTTGGTAATAATATCAGCTAGATAACTTGTTGAAGTGATGCTAATGCCAATAGGGGTATTAACTTCATGAGAAACTTCAGCGCTTAGTTGTCCTAAAGACGCCATTTTTTCTGCTTCTAATAACCTATCTTGAGCTTTACTTAATTCTAATATTGAATTTTTTAACTCTTTGTTGGTAGTGATCAGTGTGCCTTCTGTTTTACGGCGGCGATTATTCTCTGCTTTTAATTCATTTTGCTGTTTTAGCATTTCCTTTTGTTGCACTTCCATTTTCAATAACGTGCGACTTAATGTGGAGGTTTTCCTAGCAACTTCCTGTTCGAGCAATAAATTTTGTTCGTCTAATTTATCATTAGCTAAGTTAGTTTCTCGTTGGGATAATGAAAGTTTATCTTTAAATTCAACAAGTTCATCAATTAAATTATTATAAGCATCTTCAAGAATATTTAGCTCGTTTTTTTCATCGTTCATAATATGAAATTTAGAGGCTTCGGGATCATGTAAATCAAGTTGCTTCATTTGATCGGTAAGCTCTTGTAAAGGCTCGGTTAACAACTTAGTAAAAGCTAATAAAAATAAGAACACTAAAAAAGCTGTTTTTACAATGGCATTACCAATTAGGAAATATATTCCCACCTCAATACGGCTAAAAATAACATCATTGCTTGATAATAAAGTGACAGTGCCAACCGTTGTAGTCCGACCTGAAAATTCAAATATTAATGGAAAAGAGTGGCCGAATAGACCTTCAGTTAGGGAGCTTATGCTTTGAAGTTCACTGTAAGCATTTTTAGACGCTTGAGAGGGAGCCGATAAAACTTCACCAAGTTGAGTGATAACATTATTTGCTTCATCGGTTACTGTTATCCCTTTGATCATTGGAATAGCGATTAAACCTTCAGAAATATCAACAGCTTGTTGAGTATTAAGTTCCCATACCGCACGGGTTAAGCTACCACTAATGGTTTTTTGCAAAGTAAGTAGTTCACTATTTATGTGACTTTTTGTATTAAAATATTCTGCAATTATCTGAATGCCAGTAACACTGATGGTTAAAATAAAATAAACAGAGAGTACTCTTGTTAGCAGCTTACGCGATAGGCTAGTTCTTTTCATTATCAGTTATCTTATGGCTTGGTTTAGGACGTTATTGTTAATTCTAGTAAATAAATATAAAAAATAATAAAGATAATAAAGATAATAAAGATAATAAAGATAATTTTACAATTCAAAATTATCTTTATCAGATAATTAGAGGCTATTGTTTTTCTAGCTTTATTTTTAAACAAATGCCGTGTTTTGAGTTCTCTTTATTCATGTTGCTTGTTCTTACGTAGATTTACTTGGCGACAGAGCTAATTATAACTTTGAAAGATTAATAGCTGTTAATCAAGTGAAACATTATTTAAAAAAAATAGATACTATGACAAAAATAGGTGTTTTTTATGAATATAAGCTTACATCTGTAACAAATCTGTAATGTATGTGTTGTAAAATCTTTAGCTATTAGACCTACTATTCAACAATTTTAAATTTAATTATCTAGGAATATTTATGAAACTGGTTAAAAGCTGTATTGCAATGACTCTTTGTTCTGTCTTAACAATGCCGACATTTGCAGCCGATAAGACACAAGAACAACAAGGAATTATCGATTTTTACGGTAAATTAAATATTTCATTACAGGCAACTGAAGAAAAAGGGGAGTCGTTTAATGAACTGAAAAGTAATGCTTCTCGAGTTGGTGTAAAGGGTAAATATTCTTTAGATCATGACCTAACGGCTATTTATAAACTTGAATGGCAGGTCAATGTTAATGATGATAGTAAAGATACATTAACTGCACGAAATCAATGGGTTGGTGTCAGAGGTGGGTTTGGTGAGCTTACCGTAGGTCGATCAGATACAACACTAAAGGTTTCACAAGGAAAGTTCGACTTATTTAATGATTATGAAGCTGATTTAAAACACCTTTTTATCGGTGAAAACCGTGTAGCAGATTCTATCACTTATAAATCCCCTGTTTTTAAACATGTTCAACTATTAACAAGTTATATTATTTCTGATGATATTGAAGCTGATGACCCATATTCTGTTGGCGTGTTTTTTGGCGATTTGAACTTGAAAAAGACTGATTTTTTCTTATCCGTTGCTCATGATGAAAATATGCCGGTTAAATTTAAACCTGTGGATTCAGGTGAGAGTTCAAGGACTGAAGCCTTAGCCAATACGCGTGTAACGGGTATGTATAAATTTGGTGATTTACGTTTGGGGGCAATGTTTGTGGATACTGAAGTAGTTAATACCGGTAAGTCTGAAACAGGTTATGCAGCCAATGTTTCATATAAAGTAGGGAAGGTATTAGCAAAGGTTCAATATCAAGAGTTTTCAGGCTCTGATTCAATAAGTGTTGGTGCGGATTATAAACTAGGTAAAAACACTAAAGTATATGCTTGGTATACAGATAGAGAAGGAAATGAAGTTACCGCTAATGATGATGGTATTGATTATATTCTCGCCACGAAAGGGCAGTATTTTGCGATTGGTATGGAACAAAAGTTTTAGGATTTGCCTCTAAATTTATCTTTAATTCAAACAAAGCCGTTAATTTCCTGTGGATTAACGGCTTTTTTGTAGGTGTATACTTGCTAAAGCGTTAAGCTTGTTTGATAATTTTGTTTTTGTCATAAAACTGTCACTTAACTTCTGCACAATAACTTATCAAGTGTGAATTTTTGTTAATGTTTGTTTTATTAACAGTGGATTGCATCAGTTAGTTATATTATTAGGATGTTTACATGAGTAGAAAAATTTTAGTCGTTGAGGATGAGACTCC
>MAAC01006691.1_pt1 | contig 17392 bp, 13 predicted proteins | sample 1115981 | NCBI WGS metagenome assembly MAAC01 (sample SAMN04961126, study PRJNA320927) | seawater metagenome | isolation source: sample BD02T64 sea water enriched with oil for 64 days | place: USA:Gulf of Mexico | collected 2013-07-27 | reverse complement strand
TAGCCTATCACTTTTCTTTATTTTCCAAAAGGTCCCTCAAAAAGTATTGATTCAGTATTCTCCTGTTTTTGTTGGTTTTACTAGCGTGTTTTGGTCTAAAATATTTCGTAAAAAAATCATATTAAATGTTTCTGACCTATGGCCTCTTGCGGGATTAGAGATGGGGCTTTTATCGAAAGGGTTTTATTATTCTTTGTTAAGTAAAATGGAATCTTATTGTTATCGAAACGCACATTTAATTTTAGGGCAATCTAAAGAGATATTAACTCATATTGATAAAAAAGGTGTTTCCTCCACTTTATTTTTATATCGCAATTACCCAGACTTTAAACCTCAAAAGTCTATTGATAAGCTAATAGATGAAGAATTGAAAATTGTTTATGCTGGTCTAACAGGCATTGCACAAGGTTTACATAAAATATGTTCTTCTATAATCCTTCCAAAACACATAAGCATCCATATTTATGGTACAGGTTCTGAGGCAGAGCAATTAAAATTACTTGTTAAAGAAAATGTATTTTACCACGGTGAGATAAAAAGAGAGGATCTCCATGAAAAAATACAAGAATTTCATTTAGGCTTTGTTCCGCTAACCAACCGAATTTATGGCTCTGTTCCTTCAAAAATATTCGAATTAAGTCGTTTAGGAATTCCTGTTTTATATAATGCAGGAGGTGAGGGAGAAACAATAGTAAAAGATAATCAATTGGGTTGGGTTATTCCAGTAAATAATATCGATAAATTACAGCGTTTTATAGATTCTTTAACTGTAGAAAAGGTGAATATGTTTCCTAGAAAACAAATTCAAAATAATGCAATTAATCAATTTGATTTTTCTGCACAGCTTCATCAATTAATTGAAATGTTAAACTCCCTTTAATAGGCTTTATCTTCCCCTTTTAATGCGTTAAAAGCGGTTTGAAACACTATTCTTAAATCCATAATTAATGACCAGTTTTCTAGATAAAAGATGTCATATTTAACTCTGTTGGTGATAAAGTTATCGTCCTCTACTTCCCCTCTGTAACCACTAATTTGAGCTAATCCTGTAATTCCAGGTTTTACAAAATGGCGAACCATAAATTTATCTATTTTCTCTGCATACATATGTGTATGACTAACCATATGGGGTCGTGGACCAACAACGGACATTTCTCCTTTTAATACATTGATAAACTGTGGTAATTCATCGATACTTGTTTTCCTAATAAACCTACCTGTTCTTGTAATTCGCAAATCTCCACGAGTCACTTGATGTAAGTGAGCTTCTTGGTTGGGCATCATAGATCGAAATTTATAGCAATAAAATTCTTCATAATCTAAACCATTTCTTTTTTGTTTAAAAAATACTGGTCCCTTAGATTCTAATTTAATTATCAATCCTAGTAAAGGTGTTAACCAAGAAAGTACACCTATTATCATAAATAATGAGAAGACTATATCAAAACTTCGCTTTATAAATTTATTTAGGGGTTCATCTGTTGGTATACTTCGCATAGATAATATAGGAAGGTATCCATAATATGTAAAATCTAATTTTTTTGAATATATTTCTCTGTTATCTGGAAGAAATTTTAATATCTTAAGGTTATTATCTGCAAAATCGATAAGCTTAGTAAGTTCATCATTACCAACTTCTGCGATTGAAGAATAGATTTCGTCAATCTCGTTTTCAGAAATAAATTTAATACAATCTTCAATACTAGACCTATTATTGCCTTTAAGGTCGAATGTTTTAATTAATTTATAACCATAATCTGGATAATCAACAAAAAATTTACCTAATTGATCCGTCTTTTGATTTAATCCAACTATAACAACCTTCCTTAAATTACCACCTAATAATACTCGGTATTTCTTTAATAAATAATATACCATAAATTTCATTATGGTAATACTGACCATTACTATTGATACATATTTTAATATGCCAATTGGTTCATTTTTTAATTCATTAAAAAAACCGAAAAAAGCAAATACTACTAGAAGAAACGTTGTAGTTTGTCTTGCTATTAACTTTAAGATTTTAGTGACACTTGTATATCTATATATTTCATAAAATTTAGACAATAAAGAAATAATTATCCATGCAAATGAAACAAAAAGCACATAGTTTAAAAAATCTGTATTGTTTATAAAAAAGGGAAACGCTAAAATATTGATAATAACTAAATCAATAATGTAGGATACTGGTCTTAAATAGCCTGAATATCTGCCTTTTTTAAAAATCATTCTTTATTTTCTAATATGTTTAGAAAAATCCTTGTGTTCACTCTTTACAAGTTCTTCTGGAGATAAGTTTTTAAAATATTCAAATGTTTTTTTCATACCAACTTCTCTTGAAATTTTAGGTTCCCAATGCAAGATTTTTTTTGCTTTAGTAATGTCTGGTTGTCTTTGTAAAGGGTCATCTGTAGGTAAAGGCCTAAAGACAATTTTTTGATTTGTGCCAGTTAATTTAATTATTTCTTTTGCAAAATCTAAAATAGTAATTTCATGAGGATTACCAATATTAACTGGCAATGAATAATCGCTATGTAATAATCTAAAAAAACCTTCTATTTCGTCTTCAACATAACAAAAAGATCTTGTTTGAGACCCGTCTCCAAATACGGTTAAATCTTCTCCACGTAATGCTTGCCCCATAAAAGCAGGGATGACTCTGCCATCATTTAACCTCATTCTAGGACCATAAGTATTAAAAATTCTTGCGATACGCGTTTCAATTCCATGAAACCGATGATAAGCCATTGTTATAGATTCCTGAAACCGTTTTGCTTCGTCATAAACTCCTCTGGGCCCTATGGTATTCACATTTCCATAATAATCTTCTGTTTGAGGGTGTACTAATGGGTCGCCATAAACCTCAGAAGTTGAGGCTATTAATATTCTAGCTTTTTTTTCTTTAGCTAGACCTAATAAATTATGTGTTCCTAAGGAGCCAACCTTTAAAGTTTGTATTGGTATTTTTAAATAATCTATTGGGCTTGCAGGTGATGCAAAATGAAGAATATAATCTAAGTCTCCTGAAACATGAACAAATTTTGAAACATCATGGTGGTAAAACTCAAAATTAGAATCTTTAAATAAATGTTCAATATTATTTAAATCCCCAGTAATAAGGTTGTCCATTCCCAATACATCATACCCTTCTGCCAAAAAACGATCACACAAATGTGACCCTAAAAAACCTGCTGCTCCTGTTATTAGTACTCTTTTTTTCATTTTATGTTTATCTTCCTATTGAAATATAAGTAAACCCTTCTTTTTTCATTTCTTCTATATCATATAAATTTCTCCCATCAAAAATGGTAGGTTGATTTAATAATCCTTTAGCTTTGTTAAAATCTGGTGTTCTAAAGATACTCCATTCTGTACAAATTAATAAGCAATCAGCATCTTCTAAAGCATGATACATGGAGTTGCAATATATAAGTGTTTCTCCAAACTTCCTTTTTATATTAGGCATTGCTTCAGGGTCAAAAACAGAAAGTTTAGCTCCTTTTTTAAGTAAAGACTGCATCATATAAATAGCTGGTGCTTCTCTAATATCATCAGTTTCTGGTTTAAAAGCCAATCCCCAAATAGCTATTTTTTTTCCATTTAGGTCTCCGTTGAAGTGAGATTCTATCTTCGGAATTAAAATCGTTTTTTGTTTTTCGTTTATTTCTATTACAGAATTTAATATTTTAAAATTATAGTTTTCGTCTCTTCCTGCTTTTTGTAATGCTTTTACGTCCTTAGGGAAACAAGATCCTCCGTAGCCAATCCCTGGAAATAAGAAACGTTTTCCTATTCTAGAATCAGTCCCCATTCCTGCTCTTACTTTATCAACATCTGCGCCTACCTTTTCACAATAATTTGCGATTTCATTCATAAAGGTAATCTTAGTAGCTAAAAACGCATTTGAAGCGTATTTGGTGAGCTCTGCAGACTTTTCGTCCATTATAATTATAGGGTTTCCTGAACGAACAAAAGGATTGTAGAGTTTCTTCATAAGGTCTGTTGCTCTTTGGCTGCTAGACCCTATTACTATTCTTTCTGGTTTAAGGAAATCGTCTACAGCATAGCCTTCTCTTAAAAATTCTGGGTTAGATACCACATCAAAATCACAAACTGCATTAATAGCAATGATTGCTTGTACTTTTTCTGCAGTTCCCACTGGTACTGTGCTTTTATCTACAATAACTTTATAATCATTAATCTTTTTTCCAATCTCTTCAGAAACACCTAATACATACGATAAGTCTGCAGAACCGTCATCATCTTCTGGTGTTGGTAAAGCTAGAAAAACTATTTCTCCATGTTTCAAGCCTTCATCTAAAGAAGTGGTGAATTTTAGTCTTCCTGCATTTATATTTCTTTCAAACAATACATCTAAATGGGGTTCATAAATTGGCACCACTCCATTTCGCATTTTTTCAACTTTATCCTTATCTATATCAACACAAATTACTTCGTTACCTGTTTCGGCTAGACATGTCCCTGTTACCAATCCTACATATCCTGTACCTATTACTGCTATTTTCATTTAATTTTATTCTCTTGTTGTATATTAATAAACTAATACAAATTTCTCTTAAATTTCCTTATATAATTTTATAGTTTTATCAACCATAGATTCTAATTGGAACTCGTCTAAATATCTTTTCTGAGCATTTTTTGAAAACTTCAAAGATAATTCATCATTCCCAACAATTTGCTTTATTGACTCAGCTAATTTAGTGGAGTTTTTAGGTTCTGTAACAAGCCCTGTAATATTATGTTGATTTACCCATGAAACACCTGAACCCATAGATGTAGATATAAGTGGGCAACCAAACGACATTGCTTCTAATAAAACAATTCCAAATGCTTCAGATCTTTCTATCGATGGCAAACAAAAAACATCTGCTCTTTTATAATATTCTCCAATATTTTCTTGAGGAATTTTACCTAATAATATTACTCGGTCTTCTAATTTTTGTTCGCTTATTTGAGTTTCTATTTCTTTTTGCAAGTCACCAATTCCGCCTAGGAGTATTATTGTGTTTTTATCTAGCTCTTTTGCAGCATCTATTAAATATTTAAACCCTTTATAATAGGTCAATCTTCCTAAACTAAAAACCACTTTTTTACCAGTATATTTTTGTTTTAACTTTTCTCTAAAAATTATATTTTCCTTTAGATAAGAACTATTAATTCCAATTGGGATAACTTTACATTTATTCCTGTATTTCTGTAAATCTTTTGAAGCATCTAAGTAATCTGGTGAGGTAACAATAATAGCGTCTGCTTTTTTTAAAAGATGTGTTTGGAAAGGAAAGTAGAAAAATTTAATGAATTTTTGTTTAACAATATCTAAATGCCAATGAAGAATTATTTTTCCTTTATAATCTAAAAATTGAAAAAAAACTGCTGCAGTTGGATTTGGCAAATGAACATGAATAATATCATACTCTTTATAGATATCTCTTATATTCTTAATTATTGAAAATGAAATTGGGGTTGAAAATTTCTTGATTAAAACAGAGTTTCTAAAAATTTTATACCCTTTATTTTCTTTCTGTATTCCTTTTTCATGATTAAAGCAGAGTACATCTGTTTCTATACCAAGCTTATTTAAGTTTTCAACTAAATCAAAATTTACTTTCTCAATTCCCCCTAGAAAAGGTGGATAATATTTTCCGATATGTAAAACTTTCATTTCAATAGTTAAGTTAATGTTTTGTGCTTTTGTTTTGTTTTGTCATCAAACAGTAAAAGAATCAATATTATTCCAAAATAATAGGCTCCAAATTGTCTATGCAGTAAGCTTTCCACAAGAGCAAATAATACAATAGAAAGCAATAATGCCATAGAGGAAAAACTCCTTATATTTCTATTAAATAAAAAATAAAAAATAGTAATAAATAGGAGGAAAGCTATCACTCCAGAACTTAATAAAAAATCGAGAAATTGGTTATGTGTATTAAATCGTTCTCTTTGAAAATATATTTTTTTTGTTGGGTCTTTTATAATCTCCCCATAACAGTCTGTTAGTTTATCTTGGGTATTATAAAATCCAATTCCATTAATTATAGCCTTTTCATTTTTAAGAACCCTAAAGTTACACTCCCAAATTACTACTCGCGGTTCCCATTGTTTAAATTTTTCTAAATAGCTTTTTTGAGTATGAGTGGTGTTTGTATAAAAAAACCTTTCTTTTAAGTTATCATTAAATGAAAACGCAATGATGGTTATTATACTTACACCTAAAAAAAATAAAATATATACTTTCTTCTTTTTAGCATAAATGATTTTAAGAAAAAACACCATTAGGAGTAATAATATTGCACTTCTAGACGATATAAGTAGAACAAATAATACAGATAAAACAATACTAGCAAAATACCATTTATTGTTAGGTTTATATTTGTCGCCTATTAAATCTATGCACATTATAATGCTAATTACACATAAAAAACCTATATATAATCTATCTACAATAAGCACATCATCTATAATGGCTCCCGTAGCAAAATTAAACTCTCCATGATCCATATAAAAGAAATATAGATTGTATAGAGATATTATTATTCCCACAAGTACAGAAGCAATGATTGTTTTCTTTAGTTTTTCTGTTTTTTCAATTGGAATATAGAGGACGATTAAAGCTAATGATGATAGTATTTTACTTATAATAGAAATGTCTCTTTTTATATCTTGAAAAAGACTAGAGTTTATTAAAATATAAATAATTAAAACCCCAAAAAGTATAATTTCTTTAGAGAGTAATTTATTAAAATCTGCTTTTTTTACCACAAAAGGAAAGGTCACGGCCAATGATATAAGCATGATATTTGGAATAGCTATTGCATATTTATCAAGTAGTAGCACAAAACAAAAAGCTAGAAAAAGATAAGGGTATATGCTTTTTAGTATTTCCTTCATAATTAATGTTTTAATATTTTTTTTAAGAAAGTAGTAACACTTCTCGGAAACATATAAAGTAAAACTCCTCTAAATAAACCATATATTGGATAAAAGCCCAAATAAAAATGCTCTATCACAATTTTTATCCTATTTTTTACCTGAAGCTTTCTTTTTGTTGTAGAAATAGATTTAGGATCCACTATATAATCCATTAATATTTCTGGGTAATTTTCTGCTTTATAATGTTGTATGGCATTAAAGAAAAAAGCGTAATCTTGTGCAGCATGCCTATATTTATAGGGATAGTTTCCTGTTTTTTCTATTATTTCTGTGTAAAAAACCATGGTAGGGTTACAAAACATGCTGTTTAAAAACATTTTATTTTTAATATCTTCATACTCTGTAGGGTGTATTAAGTTGTGTAAAAAGGCCCCTTTTTCATCTACAAAACGTGCCCAAGTACCTAATATTTTTACTTCTGGGTTTTTTCTTAAATAATCTAGCTGTTTTTGATATTTGTTTTCATAACATAAATCTCCACAATCTAAACGACCAATGAGCTTGTAATTTAAACTTTGTATTTCTTCTAAACCTAAATTAGCAGCTATTCCTACACCAGAATTTTGTTTTAAATATTTAAAATAGATTTTTCCAAAAGTGTAAATAGATCTAATGTGATCCTCATTAAATTTATTTTTACTCCCATCATCTACAATCATTATATCTATAGGAAAAGGTTCTCTAATTGACATTAAAGAATCTTCTAATCCTTTTGGATTATTATAATGTGCTATTAATATTATAAGATCACTTTTCATTAATTTACGAAATAAATGTTTTTATTTTATCTTTTTTATAGGCATATACAACCGCTAAACCACTCCAAACCATAATACTTATTACTGTTGCATAAGCTGCGCCTTGCATGCCAAACTTTGGAATAAATATCCAGTTTAATAGTATATTTATTCCTAAGCCTAAAAACAGAAATTGATGCATTCTGTTTTGTTTTCCTGTCATATTCATATAAATAGCAATTGGCCCACTTAAAGATCTAATAAATTGCCCAAGTAATAACACCCACAACACATATTTAGCTTTTACAAAATGTTCGCCAAAAAGACTTAAAATAAATTCTGAGAAAATAAATAAAAACAAGATTGCAGGAATGCTAAACATTAATATTAATCTAGAGCTTTTTTTAACTATATTTTTTAGTGCTTCTTTATCATTATTTGTGTAAAATTCTGCAATTTTTGGCCCTGCAATAATATTAACAGAAAGTAAAACTAAAGAGGTTACGGTTGCAATTTTAACAGCTGCTGCATAATAGGCAACTGTTTCGAAAGTAGTAAATTTGCTTAATAACACAACATCTATACTTTGCATTAAAAAGTACGAAACGGAACTTAATGCCATAGGATAGGACCTTATAAATATTGCTTTATGTGAATATAGCCCTTGTGGATTATATTCTTTATGTTTTTTAAATGCTAAGTAAACCCGAACACAGCTTGTTATGGCTAGGAAAAAGAAACTTGCTAAAAAGACTTCGGTTAACCAAAAAGTCTTATGGCTAAAAAAAAAAATAATTGCTAGAATTAAAAAGGAAAGGTGTCTATAGATATTCCTATATAATTCTGAGAAAAATGGTTTTTGAAGAGCTCTTAACGTGTCTATATTTAAAAGTGTTATGGCAAAGGCCCCTATACTTAAGACGGTATTAAAAATTAATTTTGGAGCCTCTTCTTTATTAAAAAAAGATGCGATTAAATGATTCGGAATTATTAAAAAAATTAAAAAAACTGTCAAGGACATTCCCAATACCATCGTCAACATTTTCTTATAAACTCGTTTTAATTCTCCTAATTTGTCACTTGATTTTAATGCTCCTGAAAAATAAATAATGGATTGATCCATTCCCAACAAACATAAACCCCCTATTATTAATAAAATTGATCGTGTAAAATCATACTTTCCAACTTCCTCTGTTGGGAAAAAATTGGTTAAAAACAGAGTGAGTGTAAAAAATAAAATAACCCCTCCAACTCTTAAAAAAAGTACTTTTATACTTTTTTTTACAAAGCCATCTTTTAAAAACGATATTAATTTATTTTTTAGCAATTTTAAATTTTGTTTCTCTTGTTAAGGTTAGTAGTAATGCAAAATTTATCCAAAATCCAAATACTCTTATGGTATCCATTTTCATCCAATTCATCACAAAACCGACCATCGATATAAACAAAACCAATGCAAAAATAGAGTTTTGATTATTTTTAATAAAAAGACTAAAGCAGGTATAAAGAATAAAAAGTAACCACCCAGTAAATAACAGAAAACCTATAATTCCGCTTTCGGCTAGTATTCTTACAAATAAATTGTATCCCGGAGGAAAACTAGGGTGGTCAGGATTTAAATATTTGATTTTAAACTCCCAATTGTTATGTGTTGACCAAGGAGGTAAGTTTTTAATCATCTCATAGGCTTGTTGACCATAACCCACTCCAGAAACAGGATTGTCTAAAAACACTTGGTATAATGCATATTGAATACCAAATCTTGATTTATTGGAGACAGCATGATTGCTATCATTAACTCCAAAAGATTGGATTTTTTCTGACAGATATTCAGCTATTTCAGGGCCTTTAACTACTCCAATTAACAATACAATTACAGTTACTCCTCCTATTAATTTAATTAATAATTGGTGGTATTTTCTTTTTTTAATTAATGCAATAGAAAACACTAGTACTTGCACAACTATTATTACTAATCCTGCTCTAGAACCAGAAAAAAGTGCTAAAACAAGAACCAAAATAGAAGGAATAAACCTTTTAACACCCTTGCTAGTTAATATATAGCTAAACATCCAACCAGAAATAGTAAGCAGGAAGGTCGCTAAAGCAGGAGGCTCAAAAGTAACAGATGAGATTCGTTCCCCCCAAGGATCTAAATGTACTTCAGTAAAGGGAAAAAAATTGAAAATTTCTAAAACAGGATTTAAGGCCCCAATATTAAATTTAATAATCGCTATTTCTATAAATCCATAAGCTGAAACAATACCCAATGAATAAAAAAATACTCTTCTTATTTTATAAAATATCGCCTCATTAGAGTAACGGCTCGTAATATTATAGTAAGTGATTAATAATACAATTGAAGACATTATAAGTACAGCATATTGCCTTATAAAGCGATTATAGCCAGAAGTGTGCTTAAAATAATAATTTTTAATGTTTGGAATGTTTATTAGCGTTGCAATAAAAAACCATATTACAATTATTACCAATACAATGAAGAGTGGGTTTTTATATGGAATTTTAACTTTCTGTGTAAAAAGGAAAGTAATAGACAGAAGTAAAAATGCAGCGATAAAGAAAAAAAAGCAAGCTTCTTTTTTATATTCACCCAAAAAGGAAACACCCTCAAAAGAACTAAAAGGAATAAAAAATACACCAAGAAAAAAGATAGTTGCGGTTATCTGTTCTAATGTTATTTTTCCTTTATTTAAAGAAATATTCAAAGTAGATTTTAAAAATTTAAAAATTAATTTCTAGCAGCTTTACTTTCTGCCATATCTTTAACTTTAAGATATTTATACCTGCTATATGCAAAAAACAAATATGCAAACACAAAAATAAATGCTAAGCTTTTTGTGTTAATACTGATAAGTGTAGGTTTTTTATAAAGAGTAGGATTGTTTAGTACCGTAACAATTTTGTTGTATTTAACAATTTCTGTTTTTAATTCTTCTTGTTGTTTTAAACTACTATTCTTTTTTTCTACCAATATTCCTAAATCAGTTACTGTAGATCCTGTTGAAATAAATATCTTATTTGGGTCTTGATTATCAGTATCTTTTATCGAATAATTTTCGAGAATATGATTTATATATACAATTGTTTTATCAAGTTCATCCAATTTATAATTAGTGTCTTTTATAACAACTTCTTTAATTTCATTAAATTTTTTATTTTTATTTAAAAAAAACATCAAATTATTAATGACTTGTTCGTTTCCTTCAAAATTAGTTTCTAAAGTAATTCTATGAAATCTATAGTCAGTATTAAATACTTCTGAAGTAAGCAGTTCATCTTCAAAATCTGCTTTTTCTAATAAAGGCTCTAAACCTCGATAATTATACATGGTCTTTTCAAGCAATTCCAACATATTTACAATCGGTTCTATTTCGATACTTCTTATTACTTTTGGTTTAAGACCATTATTTTTTAAATAAAGAGTATCGCCTAACATGTTGTTTAAGTGATCAACAGCATCATAAACATAACTAGTGCTATTAAAATTATTTTGAACAATAATTGTTGTGGTTTTATTCTGTTTATTGTTTTTTTCTATAAAATAACCGGATACTCCACCTAAAATTAATAACAACAATATAATCCACCAGTTTTTTAAAATATATCTAAAACCATAAAATAAATTAATTAAAAAGTTATTAAAACCTTCTTTAATTTTATTAAAAACTACTCCTAAATCTATTTCGTCTGAATTTGATTGTGACATCTCTGATCTCTAATTTTATTAAAAACTAATATTAAGAATTCTATTTCGTAAGCAAAAATAGGCTTTTAACCCTAAAAAACTAAGATGACAAGGATTATATTAGGTTGCGTTAAAACTTGTTGTGTTTTATAAACATTAAGAGCAGTTATAAGGCTATGTAGATTTCATTATTTATAATTGATTTTGATTCCCAATAAGGAGTTTCTGCTTTACTATTAGCAGATCCTATGATGACCTTAAAAGAATTGTTTTTGGGAGTTGTTTTTAAAGAACATAAATACCATCCATCTTGTAACTCTTTAATTCTAGTGTATCCTTTCTGAAAATCTCCAGACTCCTTAGTTTCCTTTACAATACCATTTTTTAAATCATATACTGCGTCTACCCTGTTTGGGTATTGCCCTTGTATTCTAATCGCAAACAAATCACTTTTTGTAGAAGCTCTGACTATAAAACTTGCAGTATATTCTTCATTAAAATCAACATTTATATATTTTGAAATTGTATAAGAACTACTTGTTGTATCTTTTCTTGCAAAGCTAAATACCTTATAATTTTTAAATTTTTTATTTATAGGAGATAATGATGTGTTGGTCATTTTCCAATTAGTATAGTTGCTTGATGTTAATGAGACCTCATCTTCTATAGTAAGTTCTTCTACTTTAGGATATAATTTCTTTAAAGATGTTAATTCTTCTTTAATAATTTCTTGATTATGAGCGAAGTAATCTCTTTTTAATTCGGAATATAAAAACTCTTTACTTAGTACTTCTTCAAAATAATCAACATCATTTGTGTTTATTAGTTTATCCAAGTATTCTTTTTTTGAAACTTTTTCTAGGGCCATTATAAGTTCTTTAATAAACAGGCTATCTCTTTCTTTTTTAACAAATCGGAAATAATGATACTCCGTTATTTTTTGACCCGAATTACCATCAAAGGAAATAGGTTCTAGTTTTGAAGTAATTGGATTATAATAAAACCTGTTATTTATGATATAATTTCCATGAAATGACCCAAAGAGGTTAACTAAAGCGCTATGTAAAGCCAATTGTTTTAGATCAAAAACTTTTTCAATACTCAGTTCTTTAGTTCTTAATTTTTCAAGAATGTTTTTACTAAGCTTAAAATAATTATGCATTAGTGTGTCTTCTAAAACCTTAGATTCAGAAAAAACAGTTGTCGGGAATTTCCAAGATCTCTCATCTTTAGACCAAAACTTAGTCCACTTTATACCAGATTGAGAACCAGCTTCTATCCTCTTTTTAACATCATTCCACCAGTTTTCTTCAGAGAATTTAAGGATTACACTTTCTTTTCTTTTGTTATTCTCTAACATTCTTTTATCGAAGGTTTCTTCTATTGCATATATACCTAGGTTATTGTTAACAAAGCCTGAACCGTCTTCTTTTTTTATATGTAAAGCACCTTCAACAAACCCATAACGTAGTCCAATGAGTCCCTCTGCCTTATAGGCTTTATGATAAACCCATTCGTTTAGGTAGTTTCTAGTTATAGGGTGGTGAATAGAGAATTTTTTCATCCCCTGAATGGTTTTATCCCCTTTTAATTTAATTCTAAAAGACCATTTGTCGCCAATTAAGTGATCCGTCCAATCTCCTTTTAATCGGATATCAGCTTTATACTCTTTTCCATTAAAAGTAATTATTGCAGAAACATATTTTTTGTCTTTTGCACTTATCACACCAACACTCAAGGCTCTGTCTCTGTACTTTTTTAATTTATTGTAATTTTTTTCAGATAAGAATATTTCAATAAAATTTAATGCTGTTTCTTGTAAAACAACAGATTTCTCCCTCTCTTTTAAATTCTGATTTTTTTCTTGTGCTTCATTTACTGGAGCATTCCCAAAAACAATTAAAAGAAAAACCAGTACAGATAATCCTATCAACAATATATAGGTGGTGGTATTTGAAGATTTAACCTTCATTTAATATGTTTCAATAAAACTAAATTGAATATCTCCTATCTTTTTTAAAGCCACTTTTGCTTCTAATATACTGTCTAAGCTTTTAAACTCTACATTAAGTGAGAGCTCTGTTGTGTTATTAACCTCGTCTAAACGACGCAAGTCTACTCGTGAACAATATTCTTTTAATGTCTTTAGAATTTCTTTCTCATTTAATTCTGTGCTAGATGTATTTGAAACGGTAACAATTAAATTTTGTAATACTTCTTGTTTAGCAGCATTCATATTTTGAATTACAATATAAATTACAATAATAACTCCTCCTATTAGGGTTAAAAGTCGCTGATTTGCACCCATCCCTAATCCTAAGGCAATAGCTATAAAAAAATAGACCAACTCTTCTGGTTCTTTTATTGCGGTTCTAAACCTAACAATAGATAAAGCACCTACTAAACCTAAAGATAAGGCTAATGATGATTTTACAATCGTAATTACAATCATTACCGTTATTGCCATTAGTACAAATGTCTGTTTTAATTTTTTACGATTAGAAAGAGAACTTCCATATTTTGAATATACCAATCCAAGAATGTAAGCAAGTATGATTGTTAAAAATATATTTATTAAAAATTCAGTCACCGACGTATCTCCAAGAGAGAATTGGTTGGCTATATCGTTTAAAAAGGATTTGTTCTGTAAAGCTATCATAGTGTATAATTATTATTGTGGAAATTGTTTTATGGTATTTACACCATTCACATATTTTGAATTCTTATTAATTCTAAATGGAAATTGTGTTGCTATTTGTTGGGCACTTATATCGTCTTCGATATTGTATTTTAATTCAACGATTTTGTTTTCGTCTTTTGTGGGTGCAATATTAAAATTATTAAACTGTTTGTCAATTTTATAATAGATTAAATCGAAGTCCACAGTAATTCTAAATTTATTATTTGCAGACAAATAGTATTTTCTTGAATAAGAATTTAACAAGGTTGGTGTTACTAATCTTGTTGATTCTAAAATAGGTAATGGTAAATTAGATTCCTTAAATATTTTTTGAATGGTTTGTGTAGTAAAATTATTATCTAACACAAAGGGCTTTAGTTTATAAGACCATTTATCTCCTACCAATCCTTTTTTAATCTTTATTTCTAGTACTGGTTTTTTAATTTCACCGAGGACGTCACCGTACCATCGTATTCTAATTTTTTTTCTATCTGAAACGCCTAAAACATTATCGAAATAATCATTATACTCAGCGGTATCAAAATAAATATTGTTGACTTGCCTTTGATAATAAACTTCTCTAAATAAATAGTTGTTTTTCTTTACAGTTACCTCAATCGCACTCGTTTTATAACCATCTGGAACCGTAAACTTACGCTCGTACCTATAGTTATGTGTCGCATTTATAAAATGCACCGTTGCATCCTTCTCTAAATTCTTATGTAAAAGTGCTGTTTTTTTCATTGACTATTACTTGTTTCTTTACTACTTTTTCCAAATTCAACTCCGTACATTTTATCTTTTACATTCGTAATTGTTTTCGCTTTTTCACCATTAAAAACCAATGAGGATTTATCTTCAATCAAATATATAGTTTCAACATTTTCAAGTATTACTTCAGTAAGAATTATTTGTGAGGGTCCAAATTCAGGTTTCTTTTTAAAAGCAGTAAAGGCTAATTTATTATCAATTATTGTAAGTCCTTTCCCTTCAACTATAGATAAATCTTTTCCAGCAATTCCTATTTCACTCTTCTTAATAGTGACATTATTAATTTTCATTTTACTGTTTTCCCCTGCACTTAATCCTTTGTCTCCTGCTTCGTTTATTGTTACGTTCACAATGCTAATATCCGAACCCGAAATATCAATAGCATCATTGCCTAGGTTTGTAAAATAACTGTCTTTAACAATTCCTTCTACAAAATCACCATCAAATGCATCAGATTGTGTGTTGGAAATCGTGCAATGACTTATTAAAAAATTAGTGCGCACAATATTTAATGCATCTTCACTTCTGTTATTTGATATGGTCACATATTCTAATTTAACAGGAGATTCATAAAATGTAAGTGCCCCTGTAACCATCCAATACCCATGAGAAGGATTGCTTAAGTGGTTTATTGAAACGTGTTTGAGATATGAGTTTTTGCCCTCAGATAAAACAATCATTCCTTGTCCTTTTTTATCGGAAGAGTAAATTTGAATTGGATCTTTTTTAGTGCCTATAAATTTTAATGGTGAATTAGATACTATTTTTCCTCCTTCAATTATATCAATTTTTGTGCCTGCTTTTGCTTTTAAAACAAATCCTGAAGGAATTATCAATGGAGAATTGATGGTTACTGAATCTAAAAAGGTGATTTCTTTTTTCTCTTGATCTACGATTAATTCCTTACGGTTTTTAATATCAGGTTTTTGTCTAAATAAATCGTTTTTTACAACTTCTTTAGCTTCATAGGGAAGTATCGATGTCATTTGAATTGAGTCTAACCCACTCACTGAAAAAAGAATTCTTAAGTCATAAACATCTTTTGATAATATAAATCCTGTTGTTTTTGTTTTTTTATGCACAAACAGGTTTTCAAAACTTCTAGGTAATTGAATGTCTATTACTTTTTTATCTCCAGTATTGATTTTTTCAACTGGGTTTAATCTAGTGATTTTTTTGTTAGATTTATAGTTCAACCCCCTAATATTTATAGGGAAATTAGATACATTTTGTACAGATACTTTAAGGTTTTCTTTTGTTATGGAAACAAACTCCACAATTAAAAAAGCATATGGGTAAAGGCTATTCTTAAGCAAGTTTTTATTTACAAGTATTGTATGATAATTGTATATTTTGTTGGGGTAATATGAGTTGATTAATGCTATTTCCTCTTGATATCGCTCCGTAATGCTTTCTAATAATGGAAGGCTTGTAATGCTGTCAACGGTTTTAATATAGTTATCTAAAAATTCGGGTGCTGTTAATTTTGGCACCCTAACTCTTTTTGCCATTTCTCCTAAACAAATAGAATTTGTAAAAAATGGCTCAAGTAACTTGGTGTTCTTATTATAAATTAAAATTAGTTGTTCTTTGCATCCTCTTGAAAAAAGACTTGTAATTGCAAGATAATTAGATAATTTATTAATATTCAAAATTTCATTTAGAAACACTTTTCTGTTAACTAATAAATCGAAATTCTCTTCTACAATTTTGGTGTTTTCTCCATTAATAATTATTTCAGAAAACAAAGAAGAGTTGTTTTCATTGATTGCTTTCCAAAACAAATCTGTGTGTTTTATTGAAACAACTGTTGAGTTATTTTCCTCAATATAGTTTTTTAAACTTTTTGTGATTTGATAAAGACTATCGTTTTTTACAGTATAACTATAAGGTAAATACTGAATCCTTTTAGAGTCTAATGATTGTAAAAAGTGATGTGTATAGACATTTGGAGAAGACAGATCTAAATAATTTTCTTTGGAAAATTTAAGTAGAGAAGTTGCTGTGTTTTTTATATTCTCTAAGTTTCGCTCCCAATTTTCTTTATCCGTTCTATAATTATGTTTAACAACATTAATTTCTTTAATGTGAACCTTTGGGAGTTGTTTTGAAAAAATTCCATAAGTAATGTTTTTATAATTATACAGTACTGCTTTATTAATAATTTTCAGATCGAGTTTTTCTTCTTCATCATTTTTACGTGGATTTGTATAAATAATCTGTAAAGAAATGTCAGCTTCTTGTTCATCATATGTGGGGAATTCTTTAAAAATTAAGAACTCATCTACAATACCCTCAGTATTAATTATCCAAGAATAGCCATTTTTAATTTTTTGAGTATTCTTAATTAAATTGGTATATTTTAAAGGCATTTCCTTTATAAAAGGATTTGCTTCTTTAGAAACGCTTGTAAATGAGTTTGCATTAAAAAAGAAAAACACTAAAGCTATTATTATAAGAAGCCCTCCTATAAAAAATAATCTTCGTTTATTAAGTTTTGATTTTATCATTTAATTTCTCGCCTTGAGGTCAATTATTTTTAAT
>MAAC01019038.1_pt1 | contig 17395 bp, 13 predicted proteins | sample 1115981 | NCBI WGS metagenome assembly MAAC01 (sample SAMN04961126, study PRJNA320927) | seawater metagenome | isolation source: sample BD02T64 sea water enriched with oil for 64 days | place: USA:Gulf of Mexico | collected 2013-07-27 | reverse complement strand
ATATAATATGCTTCTTCCCCCATTAAAAAGTAAATAGGTTTAATATCTCCCTTTTTAATACTTGTTACGATATGTCTTGCTTTGTCTAAAGGCACAGAATATTTTTATTATTTTAAATTGTAAATATTTTATTATTCTTAAAAGAATTACATTGCGGGGTGCAAGATTTGAACTTTCCGAAATACAATTTCAGATTCAAAAGTAACGAAAATAAAACGTTGATTTTTGATATCATCCGAAAAAAATTTGTGGTCCTAACTCCCGAAGAATGGGTACGTCAACATGTGCTGAATTTTCTAATTTCTGAAAAAAAATATCCCATTTCGCATATCAATGTTGAAAAGCAATTAAAACTTCATGACACTGTTAAACGTTACGATATTGTGGTTTTTAATTCCAACGGAAGTATTGAAATTATTGTGGAATGCAAAGCTCCAAGTATAAAAATTAATCAACAAGTTTTTGATCAAATAGCGCGCTATAATTTTGTATTGCAAGCAAAACATTTAATGGTATCTAATGGACTGGAACATTTTTACTGTAATATGGATTATATAAACGAGAAATATATTTTCTTAAAAGACATTCCATCATACTCACTAAATAATGAAAATTAAAAAACTAACTTTGTTTTAATGAAAGTAGCGGTTGTTATACTTAACTGGAATGGAAGAAAATTGTTAGAACAGTTTTTACCTTCTGTTATAAATTTTTCTAAAAATGAAGCAAGTATTTATGTTGCAGATAATGCGTCTACAGATAATTCTGTTGCTTTTGTAAATGATAACTTCTCGGAAGTCACTATTATTCAGAATTCTTCTAATGGTGGTTATGCCAAAGGATATAATGATGCTCTAAAAAACCTAAATGAAGATATTTTTGTTTTACTAAATAGCGATGTTGAGGTTACTCAAAATTGGCTTACTCCTATTATTACAGAGTTTAAAAATGACACAAATTTAGTTGCTGCTCAACCAAAAATATTAGATTTTAAAAATAAAGGGCACTTCGAATATGCAGGAGCAGCCGGTGGCTTTATAGATCAATTAGGATATCCTTTTTGTAGAGGGCGAATATTTAATACCTTAGAAAAGGATGTGGGTCAATACAATAACAACGCAAATATATTTTGGGCTTCTGGAGCTTGCTTTTTCATTAAAAGTGATGCCTACTGGAATGTGGAAGGACTAGATGAAATATTTTTTGCCCATCAAGAAGAAATTGATCTTTGTTGGAGGTTACAATCAAATGGAGGTTCTATAAAGTATATTGGTAGTTCAAAAGTATATCATGTTGGTGGGGCTACGCTTAATAAAGCAAATTCAAAAAAAACATTTTATAATTTTAGGAATACCTTATTAATGCTTCTCAAAAATGCAAAAGGGAATAAAGTTTGGTTTTTACTGTTTATGCGTCTGGTTTTAGATGGGGTTGCTGGAGTTCAGTTTTTATTACAAGGAAATTGGAAAAACACAATCGCAATTATAAAAGCACATTTTAGTTTTTATAGGTTAGTTCCTACATATTTACTAAAAAGAAAAAAATATGCTTCCAGATTAGAATATTATATCAATAAATCTATCGTATGGAATTATTTTATAAGAAAAAACCGTACTTTTAAGGAACTAAAATAATTTTATTAAAAAAATACTAATACTTTTTTTTCTATATATACTTTTTATAATTTTGACTAACTCTAAAATAAAATTTCAATTATGAAAAAACTCTTAATACTAGTAGCTTGCTCAAGTTTATTATTTAGTTCTTGTGTTTCCAGCAAAAAATTTGCAGAACTAGAAACAAAGCAAAAAAACACTCAAGATTTATTGAATACTGCAACGGTAAAATTAAACGATTGTCTTACAGAAAGGTCTGGACTGAGTGCTGAAAACAGTGCATTAAAAAGTCAAGTAGCTACCTTGAATTCTACAAATGGCGATTTAATAAAACAAGTTGGTGACTTTGCAACTCTTACCAAAAAAGGAGCTGACAACCTTGAGCGGTCTTTAGAAAGCATGATAGAAAAAGACGTTACGATCAACAAATTACGAGATGCTATTACTCGTCGTGATTCTGTAAACCTTTCCTTAGTACAAAGTCTAAAAGGAGTTCTTGGAGATATGAATGATACCGATATTGAAATAAATGTAGAAAAAGGTGTTGTGTTTGTTAGTATTTCAGACAAGCTTTTATTTAAAAGTGGAAGTATAGCAGTAACAACAAGAGCTAAAGAAATACTTGGAAAAGTTGCGACTGTAGTTAACAACAAACCAGATTTTGAATTCTTAGTTGAAGGACATACAGATTCTCAATCTATTAGTACAAGCTGTATGAAAGACAATTGGGACTTGAGTGTACTTCGTGCTACAACTGTGGTTCGTATTTTACAAAACGATTTTGGTGTAGAACCAGCTAGAATGACAGCTGGAGGAAGAAGCCAATATGTACCTAAAACATCTAATGACACTGCAGAAAGCAGAGCAACAAACAGAAGAACAAGAATTGTTGTGTTACCTAAATTGGATCAATTCTATAATATGATTGAAGATGGTCTTAAAGATCCTGCAATAAATTAATTGTTTTATTTTTATTAAAAGGGGATTAACAATTTTGTTAATCCCCTTTTTTTATATCTCTAAACTACCTTTACCTTCTCTTATTAATTCGGGTTCCTCACCACAAAGATTAATAACTGTAGAAGGAATATTCCCGCCAAATCCTCCATCAATAACAACATCTACCAACTTATCCCACTTTTCAAGAATTAAATCAGGATCTGTTGTGTATTCAATTATATCATCATCGTCTTTTATAGAAGTAGTTATAATCGGGTTTCCTAGTTCTTTAACTATTGTTAAAACAATGTTATTATCTGGCACTCTTATCCCTACTTCTTTTTTCTTTTTAAAGACTTTTGGTAAATTATTATTTCCCGGTAATATAAATGTATAGGGCCCAGGAAGAGCTCTTTTTAAAACTTTAAAGGTTTGTGTGTTTATCTGTTTAACGTAATCTGATAAATTACTTAAATCCTTACAAATAAAAGAAAAATTTGCCTTTTCTAGCTTGACTCCCTTAATCCTTGCAACTTTCTCTAAAGCCTTATTATTTGTAATATCACAGCCTAAGCCATAAACTGTATCACTAGGAAAAATTACCAATCCACCTTTTTTAAGAACCTCAACTACTTCACGAATAGCTTTGGGATTGGGATTATCCTCATATATCTTAATTAATTCTGCCATAAAAAAACAAATTATTTATTTAATCACTTTCAACTTTGCAAATCGAAGTAAGAGTTTTTTAAGCCCTCCATTTGTGAAGTTAATCTCTGCCTTAGTATCTGCTCCTACTCCTTCAATTTTTGTTATTCTTCCTTTTCCGAAGCGGACATGTTCTACCATGGTTCCAATGGAGAGGTTTAATTCTTTTAAATTAATATTTTTTTCTGCAGAACTAGTCACAGGTTTAATTCTTCTTAATTTTCTAAGATTAGATTCTGAAGGACCTTTGGGTACAGTCCCAGACTGAGGCTTTCGTAACCTTAATTTACTCTTATCTACTTCATCAAAAATATCAACATCTAATAATGGTTTATAACGATGTTCTGTTATGGGGGTCAAATATTCTATAAACTGTTCCTCAATTTCTTCGATAAATCGACTTGGTTCTGCATCTATTAGTTTCCCCCAGCGATACCTAGACTGTGTGTAGGTAAGATAAGCTTGTTTTTCTGCACGTGTAACCGCAACATAAAACAATCGCCTTTCTTCTTCTAATTCACTACGAGTATTCATACTCATTCCACTAGGAAAAAGGTCCTCTTCCATCCCAACAATAAATACATAAGGAAACTCCAATCCTTTTGCTAAATGCACTGTCATTAATGCTACCTTATCTTCGTCATCGGTTTCTTTGTCTAAATCAGTAGCAAGGGCTACATCTTCCATAAATTCGGCAAGAGACCCAGTTGTATCAGCGATTTCTTTTTGTTCTTCCACAAAGTCCCTCATCCCATTTAGAAGCTCCTCAATATTTTCAATACGTGCTATTCCTTCTGGAGTCCCATCCTTTTTTAAATCGGTTAATAGTCCACTTTTTTTAGATACATGTTCTGTAATCTGAAAAGCATCAAAGCTATCATTCAAAACCTGAAAACTTTGAATCATTGTCACAAAATCACTAAGCTTTGCTTTGGTTCCTTTATTTATATTTATTTCAACTTTATCTATATTCTGCATGACCTCAAATACAGATCTATTATATTGATTTGCAGTTACAATAAGTCGTTCTATGGTAGTTTGCCCTATTCCTCTAGCCGGATAATTAATCACTCTTTTAAGAGCTTCCTCATCTTTAGGATTTAAAACCAATCGCAAATAATAAAGTACATCTTTAATTTCTTTACGTTGGTAAAAACTTAATCCCCCATAAATTCGATAAGGAATATCTTTTTTCCGAAGTGCATCTTCTATCGCCCTAGACTGTGCATTAGTTCTATATAAAACAGCAAAATTTCCATTTGCCATTTGGTTGTTCATCTTAGTTTCAAAAATGGTACTGGCAACAAATCGCCCCTCGTCTCCATCGGTCATACTTCGATTTACCAATATTTTTGAACCTTCATCATTTGCAGTCCAAACTACTTTATCCAGTCTTGTTTTATTTTTTTCGATAATACTATTTGCAGCATTTACAATGTTTTTTGTAGACCGATAATTTTGTTCTAATCTGAAAACCTTTACGCCATCGTAATCCTTTTGAAAATTTAATATATTATCAATATTTGCTCCTCTAAATGCATAAATACTTTGGGCATCATCTCCTACTACACAAATATTTTGAAATCGATCACTTAATGCTTTAACAATTAGATATTGACTGTGATTTGTATCTTGATACTCATCCACTAAAATGTACCTAAACCTATTTTGATACTTAGCCAACACTTCTGGAAATCGAGTTAATAATTCGTTGGTTTTTAGCAATAAATCATCAAAATCCATTGCTCCAGCTTTAAAACATCGATCTACATATCCTTTATAAATATCTCCCATTCTAGGAAGTTTAGCCATAGCATCTGCTTCTACTAACTCTGGATTATTAAAATATGCTTTAACGGTAATTAAACTGTTTTTATAAGAAGAAATCCTAGAATACACTTTTTTGTATTTATAGACATCTTTATCCAGATACATTTCTTTTATTATAGCTCTAATAACACTTTGGGAATCTTGAGTATCGTAAATAGTAAAATTAGAAGGGTAACCCAGTTTATCAGCTTCAATTCGAAGAATTTTTGCAAACACACTATGAAAAGTTCCCATCCATAAATTTTTCGCTTCACTTCCTCCAACAATCGAAGCAATACGCTTTTTCATTTCGCGAGCAGCTTTATTGGTAAAGGTCAAGGATAAAATATTAAATGGATCTACCCCTAGCGACATTAAATAAGCGATACGAAAAGTCAATACTCTTGTTTTACCAGATCCCGCACCAGCAATAACAATCATTGCACCATCTTTTTGTAGAACTGGTGCTAATTGAGCTTCATTAAGTTGTTGTAAATATTCTTGCAATTTTTAAGATATTTTCTTCAGAAATTAAGCTGTGAAATTACAGAAAATACGAAGAAGAATAATCTGCTTTTCATACTATTTATAAACAGATTAAAACAATTCATTTTCATAAAAAATTAAATATCTTTAGCTGAATTTAAAAACCATCTTATGAAACTATCCTATTTATTTTTTCTATTAATAATAAATTCTTCAACATTATTTGCTCAATTTGACAGTGATTTATTAAGTGATATCAATCTTATAGAAGAAAAAGTAATCGAATGGAGGCATTATTTTCATGAAAACCCAGAGTTATCTAATAGAGAATTTAATACTGCAGAGAAAATAGCAGAGCATCTGAAAGGCTTAGGGTTTGAAGTGACAGAAAAAGTCGCACACACCGGTGTTGTTGGAATATTAAAAGGAGATCACCCAGGAAAAGTAATTGCCTTAAGAGCAGACATTGATGCATTACCGGTGACTGAAAGAAATGATTTGCCATTTAAAAGTAATGTTACCACTACCTTTTTAGGGCAAGAAACTGGAGTGATGCATGCCTGTGGTCATGATACCCATATTTCTATTTTAATGGGGGTAGCAGAAGTTCTTTCTAAACATAAAAACCTAATTCATGGTACCGTAAAATTTATCTTTCAACCTGCAGAGGAAGGACCACCTCCAGGGGAAGAAGCTGGAGCTCCATTAATGATAAAAGAAGGTGTTTTAGAAAACCCTAAAGTGGATGCTATTTTTGGATTGCATATTGGATCTGGTTCTCCTGTTGGAACTATATCGTATAAACCCGGTGGAACTATGGCTGCTGTAGAACGATTTGTTGTGAATGTAAAAGGAAAACAGACACACGGTTCCAGACCTTGGGGTGGTGTAGACCCTATTTATATTTCGGCTAAAATTATTGATGGCTTTCAAAGTATTATAAGTCGAGAATCTAATTTAACGAATGAAGCAGCAGTAATTACAGTAGGAAAAATAACTAGTGGCGTACGGTTTAATATTATTCCAGAAAGTGCTGAAATGATTGGTACAGTTAGAACTCTTGATCCAGATATGAGAGAACTAATAATGCGTCGTATGAACGAAATGGCGAGAGATATTGCAAAAGCTTATGGAGGAACAGCCACTATAGAATGGCAAAGTAACACGGTAATAACATTTAATGATCTAGAGTTAACACAACAAATGTTACCAAGTTTGGAAGCTGCTGCTGGAAAAGAAAATGTAAAATTAGTTAAAGCTACCACTGGTGGAGAAGATTTTTCATATTACCAACAAGTTGTACCGGGTTTGTATTTCTTTTTAGGAGGAATGACACCGGGTAATACGGAAGCTTTTCCACACCATACACCAGATTTCATGATAGATGACAGCGGTATGCTATTAGGAGTAAAAACATTTTGTATGTTGACCATGGATTATTTAAATGCAAATTAATAATACTAAAAAATAAATCTTTTAGAAAATTATTAATAATCAGTTTGTTTTCTGGAATGATTGATTCTAACCTTGTGAAATAATATAAAACATAGTATGTTTGTTTTATATCATTATCATTTATGGAAGAAGCAACTCAAATTTTAAATTATGTAGCCTATTTATTGCCAGCAATAGTAGTTGGCTTAATTGCTTACTTTTTTTTTAAAGGACATACTGCCAATGAAGAAGGTCGTAGAAGGTACCTAATACAAAAAGATGCACAAAAAAATACAATCCCAATAAGATTACAAGCCTACGAACGTTTAACCTTGTTTTTAGAAAGAATAGATCCCAATAAATTATTGATACGTGTGAAGCCTTATTCTGATGATCTTCAGAAATATGAAACTTTACTTATTCAGAATATTGATAATGAATATGAACATAATCTTGTTCAGCAAATTTATGTGAGTCCAGAATGCTGGAATATTATTATTGCTGCAAAAAATGCAACGACACAATTGATTAGACAATCTGCAATGAATGAAAAAGTGGATAGCTCAGACAAATTACGTGAAACCTTATTAAATCATTTTATGGGCGAAGTAACTCCTTCTCATAAAGCCTTATTGTATCTGAAAAAAGAAGTAGGGGAATTGTTTTAAAAGAAATTGATTTTAGTTGAATATTTCAATATTCATTTAGAATTCTATTTAGAAAATTAAGTGAACTTGAATCCATCTCTTTTCCCAACATAATAAGTTGATTGCGATACTCTTCATTTTCTAACACTCCTTTTAAAATAGCTCTTGATGACTTTTGGAAACGCCAATAATGATGTTGGCTTGCTTCCAATAAATTTAATAAGGTAGTTTGGTCCCAAAAGTTTAAATAACCTATATACTCCAAAGCAATTTCACGAATATTATGACCATAAACTGGAGAAGTATATTGTTTTAATTCATTAATAAATTCAGGTCTTTTAGAGGGTTCATAATTTTCAGTAAGCAAAGCTAAAAACAACCAGAACTGACGAATATTTTTATCTTGAAAACCCTGTGCATTTTTCATTAAATCCAAATACTTCATTTTTTCATCTGGAAACGAAACCCATAAATTACCCATCGCTAATTCTTGGGTAACGTAAGACTTGTCATTTAACAGAGTCTCATATTCTGACTTTAATTCTTGTGGGACTTTGGTAAGTGTTAATGCTATGGCTTGCCTCAGGAACAAATTATTGCTGTTAAAAGCTTTTTTGTATAATGGTGCCGAAAGTATTAAAGGCTCTCCTTCTAATTGATGAACTGCTTCTTGCCCTAAAAAATCATTTGGAAAAGAAAGTGCTTTTTCCAATTCCTTAACCTTTAGGGTAAGTGGTGTTTCTAGTAAAGCTGAAATTTCAAAATACTCCTTCATAAAAGGAGATTTCATAAGCGAATTAAAAGCTTGTTCTGATTTAAAAGCACTTTGCTGAAGCCAATCTCTTCTAAATTCTGTTAACTCTTTTCCATACACTAATTCCACTTCATAAATAAAATCATCGGTAGTAACATTTTTAAATTGATATCTTTCTAGGTAATTTTTTATTGCTTTTTTAAAATTATTCTCCCCTACTATTTCGCTTAATATATGCAATGCCCAGGCACCCTTTTCATAAAAGGTTAAAGAACTAGCTTTAGAATTTACAAGAGACTCCCCTTTTCCTTCATTGCTTAGTGAATTTAACTGTTCTGCAGATTGATATAATTTCCAGTAATAATAATCCTCCCCGAAAATTTTACGTTCTGCCAAATGTGCATAATAAGTTGCAAATCCCTCATGCAACCAATGATGTTTTCCTTCGGTTTCAGTAACTAAGTTACCAAACCACTGATGCGCTAACTCATGTGCATTTACATTGATGTAATTACGATCTTCAAATCCAATAGAATCAACTACAAATGCTTCTGAAAAAAAAGTAGCTGTAGTGTTTTCCATTCCTGCATATAAAAAATCTCTTACTGGTACTTGTTTGTAATTTTGCCAAGGATAAGGCCGGCCAATCTCCTTCTCTAAAAAATTGAAAATAATATCCGTATTTCGATAAGTAGGCTCTATCTTTTCAATATCTTGAGAGTTAATATATAACTCTATTGGCACACCTGAAGTTGATTTAAATGCTTTCTTTTTAAAATTACCAACTACAAAAGCCACTAAATAACTAGACATAGGGTTTTCCATATCAAACTCCCAAGAATTAAGCTTCCCTTTTTCGATTGTATTTAGCAATTTACCATTGGCAATGACAGTTTTATCAATTGGAACTTTTATAGTAAGATCAAATTCCATTTTATCGTTCATATCATCTAAACTAGGTAGCCAATGTGATGTGTATTTACCTTGTCCTTGTGTCCAAATTTGATTCCCAGTAAAGTATAATGCTTTCTTTGGGCTAGCCTCATAATTAAAAGAAATGGTATACGTTTTATCGGGTTTAAAATTTGAAACCAACCAGATTTTTTTATTTGCAGAAGTAATTGAAATATTGTTTTTTGAATTTACTTTTAAAAGAATAATCCCAACTCCATCTAAAAAAATAGAATCACATTTTTTTAAAACTTTAAAAGTATAGGAAGCATTTGCGATAACTTTTTTTTCTGAAGCGATTGGTTCTATAATAGCCTCAGTTCTAATAAAATCAACTATTTCAGTTTGTTGTGCAGTGCCATAAAACCCAATTAACAACAATTGGATCAAACATAAATAATTAATATTAAAATCAAATAATTTCATCTTATGGCTTGTGAAAAACGACAATATTTAAATGAAAAAAGGCTATTTTCGATACTCAAAAATAGCCTTTTTAAAATGCAATTTGTAGTAAGTCTAGTCTAAAATAATTTTTTTAGTTCCAGATCCTTTAGCATTCTCTATATTTAAAAAGTAAATCCCACTTGACAATCCTCTAAGATTAAAGTTATAGTTATTTAATTCTTCACTAGATTTAAAGTAAAATACTTTTACTTGTTTCCCTTCAATAGTATGAATACTTAATCTTGTATTTCCTTCAAGATTCTTAGTGTTAATTGAAAACACTCCATTGGAAGGGTTTGGATATACTGAAATATCGTACACAATATCATTATTAACAACCTCTGTACCTAAAATATTTCCGTAAACTATAGGATTGTCACTTTTATTAATAATATGTGCATCAACATAGTATACAGGATTATACCCATCGTTACAATCAGCACAGGTAGATCCTGATACACAATCTGGGTTATTTGGGTGGCAAAAGTCTTGATAAGTAGGATGGAAACGGTAGTCCAAATCAATACTCGAACCTGTATAGCTTGTTAAATCAAAAAGGTCTGGTGGTGCAATTGCTCCTGGGCACCAACCTGCTCTATTATAATACCAAGTCCCTTGTTGTCCAGTACATCCATCAGGATTTGGGTTACATGTATTCCATAAATTTTGAGTATATTCCTCATTCCCATTTATGTCAATATAGTGCGTAGCATTAAAAAATTCAGCCGCATTGGCAGAATTATTAGAACCCCAACCATGTCCTGTGTTTGAAACTCTTAAATGAGATGACTCAACTAAGATTGAAAGTTCTGTATTATACGTTTCGACAGGTTGCAAGTCAGCAGGGTTTCCAAAACTATATGATCCATCCCAAACCTCAACAACTCCACTATAATCATATTCTGGAGTTCCTTGGTTATACTCTAAATCAAGCGTTAATTGCCATCCACCTGTTCCCCAAGTATCGATAAATACTCTAAATTCTATTTCTCCTTGTAATAATGAACTATAATCTGTTACATCAAGCTCGTGATTACATCCTACACCATAGGGTGTAATATACCTTATAAGTTGAATCCAATTTCCATCAGGTGCTTTAACATCTATATGCGCCCAACGATCCCAATCATCACACCCTCCTGGAATATTAGGACATTCTACTTCTAATGATGCATTTAAATTATTATATGCTCCTACAAACTGTGGTAAAGTATAAGTGCCATAATACCATCGGCTATTATCTCCTCCAAATTCAATAATTACATCTTGTAGACTTGCTACTGTTTGTGATGTAATATCGCTTGTTACTTCAATATTTCTTGTGATTGTTGTTATATTTCCATTGGTAGCAGTAGTATGAATTAAAACCTCATGAGCTCCATAAGATTCTGGTGTCCACAAATAATAATAGAACCCTTCTTCTTCTTCAGCAGTAAAGGTTTGTCCATCTACTTCTACATCTACTTGTTGTATTTCAATTAATCCATCTTGAATTTCAATAGAAGCATTTAAATAAATTGGGAAGCTTTTTAAAGATTCCATTTCAATTGGAAAATCCTCTGTTAAACGGGTATTTACTTCTGGGTAATATGTAGATAAATCCAATACCTCAAAAGATTGTAATTGTTCTGAGGGGTAATAATTTGAATCTCCAACTTGTAAAGCTTTAACTTCTACTATTCCTGGAGTTCCTGTTAATGATATGGTGTTCCCGTTTACTGTAGCTGGACCTGAAACAATCTCGAAGGTTACTGGCAATCCTGAGTTTGAAGTAGCAATAACATCAAAATCTGGTGAAGTTGTCCCTTTAAATGGAATAGGATCAAATGTAATTATTTGATTTTCTTGTCCAGTGGCTGCACCGTCATTTTGATAAAGAACCAATTCTCCAGTATGTATATTTTGACCTGTATTCGTATTCGTTAAATATTTTACCTGAACATATTTTGTCGTTACAGCTCCAAAGTATACTTCTTTTACAGAAACATCAGATTCGTCAATCCATTCGAATGTTCCAGCTGCATCCATCACACCCCAGTTTACCCCATCATCACTTAAATAAATTTCATAGGTCAAAGCTTTTTCAGTTGAATTTGCAGGGTTTGGTAAATAACTAAATCCTGTTACGTCAAAACTTACCCCTAAATCTACTTCTACAATACCAGGTAATGAGTATCCATTGGCATTATACAAGGCCCACCAAGTAGCAGGATCTTCATCGAAAGCATGAGCTATTGGATGATTAGTGTTATCACTACTCACATATTGAACAGTATAATTAATTTGTGGTATTACTGTAATTTGAGAGAAAACACTCAAAGAAAAGCAAATAAGTAATGTAAATAGTAATGTTTTTTTCATTTTTAAGAATTTAAAATATGGTTTAAGCGACCAAATATAGCATATTAAAAAAATAATATGATTTTTATAGAAAAAAATACAAGTCCCTTTTTCTATTGCATTTTATTATTGTTTTGACAAAAACAATTAAATTCGTCCAATGAATCCTGTTTTTTTTCAAACTCCAATAGATTACCTAAAAGGCGTAGGTCCAAATAGGGCTGATTTACTTAAAAAGGAGTTAGGGATTCATACCTTTCAAGATTTGCTTAACCTTTTTCCAAATCGATATTTAGATCGTACTCAATTTTATAAAATATCACAACTTCAAAAAACAAATACTGAAGTTCAAATAATTGGTAAGATTACTCATATTAAAAATGTCGAGCAAAAAAAAGGGAAACGTTTGGTAGCAACCTTTAAGGATGATTCAGGAAAAATGGAATTGATTTGGTTTCGAGGTCATAAATGGATACGAGAAAATTTAAAGCTTAATGAAGCATATGTTCTCTTCGGAAAAACAAACTGGTATAATGGATTATTTTCTATGCCCCATCCTGAAATGGAATTGTTAAGCGAATATGAAAAAAGTTTACGCCCTTCAATGCAACCTGTTTATCCTTCTACTGAAAAATTAGCAGCTAGAGGAATTACAAATCGAGTTTTAAATACCTTGATGCAACAACTGTTTTTAGTGTCTAAAAATAACATTGCTGAAACCCTCTCAAAACCTCTTTTAAAAACCTTAAAATTAACCTCCAAAAAAGAGGCTCTTTTAAATGTTCATTTTCCCCAAAATCAAGACCTTTTAGCAAGAGCTCAATACCGCCTAAAATTTGAAGAATTATTTTACATTCAATTACAATTAATTCGCAAAAATCACCTCCATAAATCGAAAATAAAAGGATACCCATTTCCAAAAGTAGGGGAGTTTTTTAATACTTTTTTTAAGAAGCATTTACCTTTCGAATTGACCAATGCTCAAAAACGAGTTATCAAAGAAATAAGAAACGATTTAGGTAGCAAGGCACAAATGAATCGATTATTGCAAGGAGATGTAGGTTCTGGAAAGACTATTGTAGCTTTAATGTCAATGTTAATAGCTATTGACAACGGCTTTCAAGCTTGCTTAATGGCTCCGACTGAAATTTTGTCAGTACAGCACTATAATGGATTGTTAGAATTATGTAATGAATTAAAACTCAGTATATATACTCTAACTGGTTCAACTAAAACTTCAGATAGGAGGATAATACACGAAAAACTTGAAAATGGTGAAATTGATATCCTAATTGGCACTCATGCCTTGCTCGAAGATAAGGTAAAATTTAAGAATTTAGGTCTTGCAATCATAGATGAGCAACATCGTTTTGGAGTAGCGCAACGAAGTAAATTATGGCACAAAAATAAGTTCCCTCCTCACGTTTTAGTAATGACCGCAACACCCATTCCAAGAACCCTCGCCATGAGCGTTTATGGCGACCTAGATATTTCGATTATTGACGAACTTCCGCCAGGCAGAAAAGAGATCAAAACTGTACACAGATTTGATGCAAATAGACTGCGTGTTTTTCGGTTTTTAAAAGATGAAATTTTAAAGGGTAGACAGGTCTATATTGTGTACCCATTAATTCAAGAATCTGAGGCATTAGATTATAAAGATTTAATGGATGGCTATGAAAGCATTTCTAGAGAATTTCAGAAACCCAATTATCAAATTTCTATTGTTCATGGAAAAATGAAACCCAAAGACAAAGAATTTGAAATGAATCGTTTTATAAAAAGTGAAACTCAAATTATGATAGCCACAACTGTTATCGAAGTTGGAGTTAATATACCAAATGCTAGTGTAATGGTAATAGAAAGTGCTGAACGCTTTGGTCTATCACAATTACACCAACTAAGAGGACGTGTAGGCAGAGGCGCTGACCAAAGTTATTGTATTTTAATGACCAGTTATAAATTATCTGAAAATGCTCAAGCTCGTTTAAAAACGATGGTAAAAACAAGTGATGGTTTTGAAATTGCCGAAGTAGATCTTAGACTTAGAGGCCCTGGAAACCTTATGGGTACTCAGCAAAGTGGTGTTTTAAACCTTAGAATTGCCGATATTATTAAAGATCACGAAATTTTAAAGCTAGCAAGAAGCTATGCTTCACAAATATTAAAAAGTGACCCTTCACTATCATCAACTGTTAATCTCCCTATAAAAAACACTTACATTCAATTATCTAAGTATAGGAATATTTGGAATTATATAAGTTAATCTCTCCAATTCTGAAATAAAATTCTGTGCAAGCAATGTTTGTAGTATTTTTCTTAAAGATAAACTCAATCTTATATTTTTTATGTAAATTGCTTAAAACCATTAATATACAATTATGAAAAAATCAATCATTTTCCTTTACGGAGTGTTATCTTATTTTGTGTTTTTTATTGCTTTTCTTTATTCCATCGGTTTTATTGGAAGGTTATTAGTCCCAAAAGATATAAATATGGGAATGGAATCTAATTTAACAGAATCCATAATTATCAATTTATTGCTCCTGAGTGTTTTTGCAATACAGCATACTATTATGGCTCGTCCTTCTTTTAAAAAATGGTGGACAAAAATAATAGATCCAGCTATGGAACGTAGTACATTCGTGCTTCTTACGAGTTTAATATTATTATTGATATTTTGGCAATGGAGACCTATGACAGATATGGTATGGGAAGTTCAAAACGAAACATTTGCATTTATACTAAATATAATTTTTTGGTTGGGTTGGCTCATTGTTTTTCTTTCCACTTTTATGATCAATCACTTTCATCTTTTCGGATTAGATCAAGTATACAATAACTTTAAGAGCAAGCCTCCTACAGGCCTTAATTTTAAAGAAATCTTTTTTTATAAATTCGTAAGACACCCCATAATGACAGGATTTATAATTGCATTTTGGGCAACTCCTTCCATGACAACTGGTCATTTATTATTTGCTGTTGTAACCACGCTTTATATTCTAATTGCAGTTAAGTTTTTTGAAGAACGAGATCTTAAAAATGAAATTGGAGAAGCATATGAAAGCTATCAAAAAAGAGTTCCGATGTTTTTCCCTTTTACTAAATTTAATAAATCAAAAAAGTAGTATAAAAAATTTATCAGTTTCTGAGGCTTTGATTCTCAACTACTTTATTTTTTATACATATTTGTAATATTTTGATGAAACATATTTATGAATTTTCATAAAATAAAAATCAATCTACTCTATAATGTAGCGTTATTTTGTTTGCTCATTTTAAGTAACTGTAATGAAGGGCCACCCCATAGAAGTGGAGACTTTAAAAAATCAAATTTAGTTGAATTAACTACACTTGATTCAACTTTCAAATTGGACATCAGGTATGCAACGAGCAATAATCTTGTTGGCAGACCTGTCTATACCGAAGCAAGGGCTTTCCTTCAACGACCTGCTGCATTAGCTTTGGTAGAAGTAAACAAAGAATTAAAGCCACTCGGTTTTGGATTGATGATTTTTGATGGATATCGACCTTGGAGTGTCACTAAACTATTTTGGGATATTACTCCAGATGAAGACAAGAAATTTGTAGCAAATCCAAAAGATGGCTCACGTCATAACCGAGGATGTGCTATAGATTTAAGTCTTTACAAACTTTCCACAGGAAAAGAAGTTGATATGACTGGGGAATATGATGAAATGAGCGAGCGTTCCTATCCTAATTACAAAGGAGGAACAGCAGAACAAAGAAAATTGAGGGGTTTATTAAGAAGTAAAATGGAAGCCAAAGGTTTCTTTGTTTATGAATTTGAATGGTGGCATTTTGACTTTAAGGATTGGAAAACCTATCAGATACAAAATATTCAATTTTCAGAAATAAAACAATTACTCAGCTAGCAACTCCCCAATAAAGCTTTCAAATTCCTTTTTAAATTCCACATATTTTTCCCCGGTTGCCGGTCCATTAAAGCCAGTATGAATCTTTCGTACTTTTCCTTTTTTATCTATAAATATAGAGGTAGGATATGATAATACTTGGTTAAGCATAGGCAATTTTTCGTTGGCTTTTTTCTTATTTGTGGTGCTATATTGAGCTAATAATATTGGATATGGAACCTCCAACACTTCTATTAATCTATTGATAGCCAGTAAAGCTTTTTCTTCAGTTTTAGCATATTCGAAAGAAAGGGCTATAAATTCCAAATCTTCATTTTTATTTTGCTTTAAATATTCTACATAATATTTAGTTTCATCTAAACAATTAGGACACCAAGTACCCATAATTTGTACAACGACTACTTTATTTTTAAATCGATCATCTACTAAGGAAACTAATTCCCCTTCTGTATTAGGAAAAGAAAAAGCAAGTTGATCATATCCCTCCTTTAAATAAGTAAGAGATGTTGCAGAAGGCAATTCAAAATTTTCATTTCGTCTGGCTACAAATGGTTCTTTCCAATGATTTCCGCTATAGAAAACACCAGCCATAGTACTGTCGGCTACCTTTGCTTCAAATAAAAAGGCATGAGCCCCATCGAAAGTAGAAAGCTTTAAAGAATCTCCACCCATCACTCCTTCTAAGTATCTATAATCTCCGGTTGTAGTTCTAAAAGTACCTGTAACTTTATTTCCTGCTTGAGTAAAGGTTCCTTTTGCTATGTATTTATCCTCCTCTGAGTTTGGACTAAATACAGTCTCCCAATTCCCACTAATATTCGTTTTTGTTTTTTTTGAAATATTGAATCGTTTATCCTCGCCAAAAATCATGGTAAACGGCACTACTCTATTTAAACTAGGCTTGACAAAGTCCCCTTTAATTAATTCCGAAGAAATCATTTTTCCTTTAAATACCCCTTCAAATACAGGAGTTTGTATAATAATCGAATCTCCATTAATATGAATATCACTCACTTCTATCCTTTCTTTAGCATTATGAATTACCAATGTAGTATCGGATTGTAATTCAAAAATAAAAGGCAATTCTTTTTCATCTTCAACTTCTAAAACAGTACGCCACACCCCTACTTTCAATCTACTCATCTCATTATCTTTTGATGTATTAGATTCATTCTTACAAGAAAAAACAAAGGGTATAACTATAAATATAGAAATTATAAATGGGTTGAATATTTTCATAAAACTTAAAATTTGAAATCTTTAGTCCGAAAGTATAAAAAATCTTTACATAAAACTTGGTAAATGTTATCTTTGCGGATTGTAACAAAATGTAAACAAGTGAAGATTTCATATAACTGGTTAAAGCAA
>MAAC01009641.1_pt1 | contig 17397 bp, 13 predicted proteins | sample 1115981 | NCBI WGS metagenome assembly MAAC01 (sample SAMN04961126, study PRJNA320927) | seawater metagenome | isolation source: sample BD02T64 sea water enriched with oil for 64 days | place: USA:Gulf of Mexico | collected 2013-07-27 | reverse complement strand
TCATCAATTAAAGCATCGCTCATAGCACCGGCGGTTTTCTGTCTGTCCTTCGCGGCCCAGCCTTCGTTGATTCCTTCAGCGGCCTCATCAAAGCCCGCCCAGGCGAGGAAGCGGTTATACACGGGGGTGGCGTAATAGGGTGCGAAGGCGGCGCGAAATAAATCGCGGGCAGCGGCTTTGTCGTCGGTGACTAAGACCATGGCGCGGTTGACGATTTCCACAGACTGCCAGTCTTTAGCGGCTTTTTCGGCACCGACTTTAACGTGGGTTATCATTTTGGCGAGGGCGCGCTGGGGCCAGAGATTAAAAATCACGCCATCGCCGATCTCCGCGGCCATTTCAATCATCTTCGGGCGCAGGGCGGCAAGATAGATGGGCGGTGGCTGGTCGATGGGGTCTTGCCGATAGCCCTTGCTGTAAAGACCGTCGAGATCAAAGTTGGATTTCTCACCGGCCAGCATCGAGCGCACCATAATGGCGGTGTTCTTAACGCGGGTGACGGGTTTTTCCAGGGGGATGCCGTGCCAGTTATTCATCATCGTTTGGCTCGATGCCCCCAGGCCCATCACAAAGCGTCCGGGTAAAACTTGGCCCAGTGCATTGGCGGTGGCGGCCAGCACCACGGGGGTGCGGGTGAAGACGGGTGTGACGGCAACACCGATGCGAATAGTTTCGGTGTGGGCCGCGAGTGCGGCGGCTGTCGTTAATGCGTCGGGCGCGCCGCCGTCGGCAAACCAGGCGTCGCTATAGCCCTCGGCCTCGGCCCATTTAACGCGGGCGATGGTTGCGCTGATCAGGGGACTGGCGGGCAGGGTGACGGCAACGCGTTTGGCTAGGGGTTTTGTTGATGACATGAGTGTTCTCTTAGCGAATCAATAAAGTGCAGTTTCCCATTTTGCGGCCAGCATGTTCAAGCTGTATGCTGGGGCTCAAATAATTATAGGGGGATGAGCATGAGTTCGACCACAGAATTAACGGCGGTACGTGCGGGTCACGAGTTTGATGAGGCGGCACTGTTAGCATTTCTCGAGCAAAATATTGAGGGCTTTAAAGGCCCATTAAACATTCAGCAGTTTGATGGTGGCCAGAGCAACCCCACTTTTAAGTTGTTTTGTGGTTCCGGCGTGTATGTGATGCGCAAGCAGCCACCGGGTGAGTTACTGCCCTCGGCACACCAGGTCGACCGCGAATATCGCATTATGAAAGCGCTGTGGAGCACCGACGTACCGGTGCCGCAAATGCACTGCCTGTGTGATGACGTCAGTGTGATTGGCACTAAGTTCTATGTTATGGCGATGGTCGAGGGGCGAATCTATTCCGAGATACTCCTGCCCGATGTTAGCCCGGCCGACCGCCGTGAAATGTACCTCGATATGATGCGTGTCCTCGCAAGGGTGCATGCGGTTGATTACCAAGCGGTGGATCTGGAAACCTACGGGCGCCCCGGCAATTATTACGAGCGCCAGATTTCCCGCTGGACCAAGCAATATAAAGGCGCGGAAATTGACAAGTTGGCGAGCATGGACAGCCTGCTCGAGTGGGTGCCGAAACACCTGCCCGAGTCGAGTGAAACGACCATTGCCCACGGCGACTTCCGTCTCGCCAATATGGTTTTCCACCCCACCGAGCCGCGCATAGTCGCCGTGCTCGACTGGGAGCTATCGACCCTCGGTCACCCGCTGGCCGATCTTGGCTACAGCTGTATGGAATACAACGCGGACTTTTACGGCGAGGTACGCCTGCGCGGGCCGGAGCGGGAAGGTCTGGGTATTCCCAGTGAAGAGGAAATGGTTGCCGAATACTGCAAAAACTCGGGGCGGGATAAAATTGATAATTGGACTTTTTACGTGGTCTACAATTTATTCCGCTCTGCGGCCATTGTGCAGGGCGTTTATAAGCGCGGGCTGGATGGCAATGCCAGTTCGGAGTCGGCTTTAACCTACGGTGATGAGTGTCGCAACCGGGCGGATAGAGCCTGGGAGTTGGTGCAGGAGATGGAAGCCTGAATGTGGTTTTAGGCTGAAATTTTAGATAAATACAAAGGGGCTTAAGGGCCCCTTTGTATTGGCTTCTATTAACGCGATTACATTATGAAAGCTGACTTTATAAGATAATATCAGCCATTAATTCCAGCCCTTCTTTGGTGGTTTCGCCACCCAGTAGCATGGTGGAGACGTGGCCTTTTTTACCGGCCTCAATCCAGCGCTGTGAGCGCTCGCGAATGCGCTCGACCGGGCCGACTAAATGCGCAGCATCGACCAGCGCATCGGGCACGGCGGCGGCGGCTTCGGCCTTTTTGCCATCTAAATACAAATCCTGAATTTTAACGGCGGCGTCTTCAAAACCCAGGCGCTTGGCGTAGTCGTTATAAAAGTTCTTAGCGCGAGCGCCCATGCCGCCGATATACAGCGCCATATTGTCTTTCAGTGGCTTCATGCAGGCGTCAATATCGTCGCCGATAATGACCCGCACGAAGGGGGCAATCTCGAAATCATCGAGGCTTTTATTACCGACATCGGCAAAACCCTTTTCGATGGGTTCGGCAAACACGTGGTATTGCTCAGGGTCCATCCACACCGGGAAAAAGCCATCGGCATGGCTGGCGGCAGCGCGCACGCCCGCCGGTGTAATGGTGGCCGCGAAAATAGGCGGTTGCTCTTGAATGTGCAAAATACTTTTCAGTGGCTTGCCCATGCCGGTAGCGCCTTCACCCTTGTAGGGCAGTTGATACTGCTTGCCTTCGAAGGTGACAGGCCCTTCGCGGTCGAAGATCTGCTTCATAATGGTGATATATTCTTTCAGCCGCGTTACGGGCTTGCCGTAGGGTACGCCGTGCCAACCCTCAACCACCTGCGGGCCGGAGGCGCCGAGGCCGACAATAAAGCGGTTACCGGAGAGCTGGCTGAGGGACATCGCCGTCATTGCCGCCATCGCCGGGCTACGGGCGGGCATTTGCATAATCGCTGTGCCGACCTTGATCTTGCTGGTATTGGCGAGTATCCAGGTGGCGGTGGTCACGGCATCGGAGCCATAGGCTTCGGCTGTCCACACCGAGTCGTAGCCGAGTTCTTCGGCAAAGCCGATGGTGTCGAGGGGTATTTTTACTGCGTTGCCGGAATAGCCGGTCATTAAGCCGAGTTTCATAAGCCTGTCCTGATACGGTGAGTTTTACGCTGTGCTAGTGGCGTGGTTTTACAGCGAATCGAAAGCCTAACGATAACAAACTGCCGAGTGCGGAGCTAGATGCGCTGCTTGCTTAGATTGTGCTTTAACGACAATGGCGATGCTAAAAGCCACTACACTGTTGATTAAAATAAGGGAGATAAAGCGATGGCGAGATTTGATCATAAAACAGTGGTAATTACCGGTGGTGGCGGGGGCATCGGTTTGGCGGCGGGTAAGCTGTTTGCTCGCGAGGGCGCCAATGTCATGCTGGTGGACTTGACGGAAGGAGCCTTGGAGACAGCGGTTAAGGCTATCGGCGGGGGCGCAAGCGTCAGTTATCAGCTGGCCGATGTGTCCCAGCCCGAGCAGGTGCAAGGCTATGTCAGAGCGACTATCAAGCGTTATGGTGCCATCGATTACTTTTTAAATAATGCCGGTGTCGAAGGGGTTGTCGCCCCCATCGTCGACTCACCCGTGGCTGCCTTCGACCAGGTGATGGCGGTCAATGTTAAGGGCGTGTGGCTGGGTTTGAAATATGTCATCCCGGCGATGCTCGACAACGGTGGCGGCAGTATTGTCATGACCTCATCAATGGCCGGGCTGAAGGGTACGCCAAATATTTCGCCCTATATCACCAGCAAGCACGCGGTGGTGGGCATGATGCGCAGTGTTTCCCAAGAATACGCGACCCAGGGTATTCGTATTAACACGGTCAACCCGGCACCGATTGAAACGCGAATGATGCGCTCACTGGAGCGTGGCTTTGCACCGGGACAGGAAGCGGCCGCGAAGGCCCAGCTCAGCCAAATGATGCCGATGGGGCGCTATGGTGAGCCGGAGGAGGTGGCGAACTTGATGGCCTTTTTGTGTAGCGATGAGGCTTCGTTCTGCTCGGGCGGGGTGTATTCCGTCGATGGCGGCGGCTCGGCAATGTAGCGGCCTCTTATTCGATAGGCGCTATCAATCCCTGAAGTTATTAAACTGAAAGGCCTGGCCCAGGTCTGCTTCGCGCACCAGGGCCATGGCGGCCTGTAGGTCATCGCGCTTTTTACCGGTGACCCGAATTTTGTCCCCCTGAATGGCGACCTGCACCTTGGTTTTGGCGGCCTTAATGAGTTTTACGATTTTCTTAGCGGTGGGCTGGTCGATACCCTGCTGAAAGCGAATAGCCAGTGCGTAGGTCTTGCCAATGTGAGTGCAGTCGTCATCGGCATCAATACTATTGGGGTCAATCTTGCGCTTAACGATATTATTACTGACGATATCGAGCATTTGGCGGCATTGAAAATCCGACTCCGCCGAGACGGTGATGACATCATCTTTCAAATCAATACTGGCCTTAACACCGCGAAAGTCAAAGCGGGTGGCGAGCTCGCGCTCGGCATTTTCTGCGGCATTGCGGATCTCGGTAATTTCTACTTCGGAAACCATGTCGAAAGAGGGCATTGTCTTATTCCTAATGTGGCTTGTCGGCGTGGTGGCGTCACCGCTTACCAAGTTGAGTTTGCAGGGGCTGCAAGAGATGCTTGAAGCTATCGCGGCCCCGGGGCTGAGTGTTTTTTTGAGGGTAGAGGTATTCTATCTCAGCGCAGAATGTTGTGCTCAAGTCTCGCTCGGTTTGGTGTCAGTGACGCGATTAAGCGGGTATCACCGCGTTGCCATGTAGCAAAGACCACCAGTTCACAAAAGCGAATTCGCGTTGCCTCGTCCCGACTTGTATCAGCTCTTGTCGGCGGTTATATTTAGTCCGCTATACAGTGTAAGCACTGATTCATTGGACTTTTTATAGGGCGGGTAGCAAAGGTAATGGCAAAGGATAAAAAAGCCATAGAAGAGTGGAAAACCAAGTATTTTGACCAGCTTGAGCAACTGGAAAAAAAGGAAGCTAACTGGGAGCAATTACAGGCCACCTTAAAGCGGGCGATTGGACGCTTGAGTATTGCCGCCGAAGGTCAGCACGAGGGGCTCGATGGACATCTCGCGAGTTTGCGTAGCTGCATTAAACGCAATGTCAGCCAGCAAAAACTTGAACCTATTATCGATGATATCTCGATCATTCTGGCCCAGTTAGAAGAAAAAAATTCGGGTCCTAACCGCGAAATCACGGGTGCCCTGGTACTGTTGATTAGCAGTTTGCAGTTGCCCGATAGCCAGCAGAAAGCCTGTAAAAAAATCATTAAAAAGCTGGAGAAAACGGACGATAGCCAGTGGCAAAGTGTGCTGGGTGAATCGGTGGGGTTTTTAAATACAGTGATTAGCGCCGATGCGGGTCAAGCAAAGGCGCGCTCCGGTTTTTTGAGTCGTGTCCTGCCCTCGGGGTCTAGCGCTGGCGAGCCACCAGAGCTCCTGAGCCCTAAGCCCGAAATGGCAGAGGGGGAGGCAGAGGCGATTGATATCGTCCCCTTGGTCGCGGTCTTGCATAAGTTTTTCGCACAACTACCTTGGCCCGCCGATCAACAGCAGAAGTTTGATACCGAGCTGGCAAGCTTGTTGGCCGTGACCTCGCTGAGCCAATTACAGGAAGCTATCCATCAGCTCGCCATTGTCGCCTCTGAGTGGAGCGTTAAAAAAACCACTGTCGAAAAATCCTTTCGATTTTCGGTGTATAAGGATTGTCTTATCGATCTTATTGAGTCCTTGGAGGGTGGCGATGAAACACGACATTTAGGTTCGTTAAAAACCAGTGTCCAGCTTGCCGGTGAGGAAGACGCACTCGATGAGCTCGTGCAACAGCTATCGAGTTTATTGCTGCAGTCTCCTGTTGAGGGCTCTGAGGCTTCGGTAAACAATACAGAGCTTGCTTACTCCGCTAAAACCCCTGTACCCGCTGATGGCGCTTTATCGACGAAGGGCTCTTTACCCGCTGATGGCTCTTTGCCCGCTGATGGCTCTTTGCCCGCTGATGGCTCTTTGCGAAGGCGCTCTTCAAGTGACGATGAGTCCCTGCAACCGACGATACAGGAGCTGCTTATTCGTCTTCTCGAGCAGCTTATTGTGCCTAAAAGTCTTGAAGAGGATGCCGAGCGGCTAAAACACAACCTGGAAAATAAAGCCAACTCAGCAGATTGGCGCCAGCTCTTAAAAGACGTTGCCAATCTCATTAATTCAATTCGAGTGAGTATACAGGCGGAAAAAAATGATTTTGAGGGTTTCCTGCAACAGGTGACCGACCGCTTGAAGGATATGGATTTATTCCTGCTCAATGAAACGACGAAACTGGTAAGTTCTCAGAGTGATGGCCGGCAATTTGACCAGGACATACAAACAGATGTAAATACCATTCGCGATGATATTCACCAGGCGACCGAATTACCACAATTAAAGGTTCTGGTTGATAGTAAACTGGAGATGATTTCCGAACATATCGGCGCCTACCGCGAGGCGGAAAAAAAGAGGGCGGAGGATTCTCAGAAAAATGTTGAGTCTATGCATGAGCGTATGCAGGTGTTGGAAAAAGAAACGGAATCACTTAAAAAAGTGATTGTCGAAAAAAACCAACAGGCGATGTTCGATACCTTGACCAATGTGCCGAATCGGCTGTTTTATGAGCAGCGCATAGCGGAGGAGTTCTCCCGTTGGCAGCATTCTCAGCATGCCTTTACATTGGCTATATGGGATATCGATTTATTTAAAAATGTCAACGACAATTATGGCCATAAAGCCGGCGATAAAGTCCTGGCAACGATCGCTCAGCTGCTCAACAAGGGTATTCGCAGTAGCGACTTTTTTGCCCGTTATGGTGGTGAAGAATTCGTTATGCTGTTGCCCGAAACGACGGGTAGCGACGCCCTTAAACGGGCTGACGCCCTGCGCGAAAACATTAAAAGTTGCAGTTTTCACTATCGCGGTGAAGATGTCCGGATTACCGCCTCCTGCGGTCTCAGTAGTTTTGGCGCGGGCGATAGCATTGAGGGGGTTTTTGAAAGGGCCGATAAAGCACTGTATGAAGCTAAAGATCAGGGTCGCAATCGCTGCCTACTAGCCGCCGAGTCAACAAGCCGCTGAGTCAACATTGGCTGAGGCCTCAATATGATCGCTCTGCAGCTCTGTTAGTGTTCGAGAGCGAATCAAGTGTAATTAGGCGTGAATAAAAACAGGTAAAGTAAAGTGCCTTTGGTCAGTTTTACCCGGCGGGGTGTTAACTGACTCACGGCTCTACATTCACATTTTGGCGATAATTGCATTTAGGTGTTGGTACTGCCTTTGTAGTGCATACAATCATATGTGGATGGCGCGATGGACGATAATTCAAAAAACTCGACGCAAGGTACTCGCCGCGGGCGAGGTGCTAAGACAGAGAGCCTCGTTCGTGTCGATATTGCGAATCTACAGATGGGTATGTATATCGCCGAGCTCGATCGACCTTGGTTAGAAACGCCCTTTCTTATACAAGGTTTCAAATTACTCAATAAAGCGCAAGTGCAGACTTTGGAAAAGTATTGTCAGTACGTCTATATAGCCAGTAGCTCGGAGGCGATGAGGAAAAAGCCTCCAATCGTTGCACGCAAACAAGCCCCCAGTTTGCTCAGCAAGGGGGACAAGGGCACTTTATTTAAGCCCTTGGGAGAGGCTGGTAAACATGGGCGCAAAAGGCAGATTGCGCGTTCGCGCCCGGCCCACGAGGTGGTACTACCGATTCGCGAGGAGCACCCCGCAGCGGCGCAGGCCTATCGTGAGGGTAAAGCGGATATCAAACAAATCCTCCACTCCGCTCAGTTCGGTCAAATGCTGAATACCGAAGTGGCTGAAACGGTAGTGACGAACTGTGTCGAAAGTATGTTGCGCAACCACGATGCATTGATCTGGATGAGTCGCATTAAGCATGAAGATGAATACACAGCCGAGCATTGTTTAAATGTCTGTATTCTCGCCATTGCCTTTGGTCGTCACCTCAACTTCGACAAGCCCGATTTGAAGATGCTGGGACTGTGCGGTTTATTACACGATGTCGGTAAAATGAGGACACCGCGTATCGTGCTTAATAAACGCGGTGCTTTAAGCGACGAAGAGTTTCGTATCATGCAGCAGCACACCATCGACGGCTATAAGCTACTGAAGGAAGCGGGAACGACCACCGCTCTGCCCATTGACGTAGCCCTCAATCATCACGAAAGGCCCGATGGCAGTGGTTATCCACGCGGCTTGAAAGCGGGTGAAATATCAGAGTACGCGAGAATTATCGCCATTGTTGATAGCTATGATGCGATGACCAGTGATCGCTGTTACTCCAAGGCGGTGGCACCTGCCGATGCACAGAAGGAAATTTATAAATGCCGGGGTCAGCAATTCGACGAAGAATACGCGCTGGCCTTTATGCAGGCGATAGGCCCCTACCCACCGGGGACAATTGTTGAATTACACAATGGTATGCTCGGTATCGTGTTGTCGGGCCGACGTAAATTTCGTCACTTGCCAACGGTTATTCTACTTCGCGATGCTGAAAAAAATGTTATCGCGGAGCAGGCCGTCGACCTATTTCTCACCGACCGTGGAGGCCTGGATAAGGGTTTCCTGATCCGCCGCTCTCTGCCCGATGGCTCCTTCGATATCAAGCTGGAAGACTATAAGGTTAAGCTCAGTGAAGAACCGCTCAGCTAAGTTTCACTCCTGCGGGGCGTAGCGAATATCAATAATCAGATAATCACGGCGAGTACCGTGCAGGGTGAAGGCAATGTCGTCGTCGAGGTTCTTTCCGATCAGGGCTTTAGCGAGGGGTGAGTCAACACTGATATAACCCTTACGGGTATCGAGCTCATCGGCACCGACGATGCGATAACAGACGCTTTCCTCCGCGTCATCCTCCAGTGTTACCCAGGCACCAAAAAACACTCGTCCGGTATTACTCGGCACCCGGTCGACGATGGTGATATCTTCCAAACGATTCGTTAGATAGCGCACACGACTGTCGATTTCCCGCAGTCGGCGCTTGCCGTAAATGTAATCGCCGTTCTCCGAGCGGTCGCCATTCTTCGCCGCCTCGTGTACCACCGCCGTTACCTGGGGGCGCTCGACCTTCCACAGTTGCCGCAGCTCATTGCGCAATTGCTGGGCACCCTCAGCGGTGATGTAGGGGCTGGACGGTTCTCGAGGTGGTCGGTAGCGGCCCATAAATACGACTAACTATCCTCGTCGGCAGGGGCAGGCAGGTCAAAGCCAAAGACTTCACTGTAAAACTGCAGTTCTTCCAGCAAGGCGCGCTCGGTGTTTTCTGCTTGGCGAAAACCGTGGCCCTCGCCGCTAAAAGGCACGTACTTCACTTTAAGCCCCTTTGCCTCGAGTGATTCAACCATTGCCTCGGCCTGTTGCGGCGGCACGACTTTATCGTCGAGGCCCTGAAAGAAAATCACCGGACAATTGAGTTTGTCGATATGGTTGATCGGCGAACGCTGTTGGTAGAGGGCTTGCTCCGCCGGGTAAGGGCCAACCAGGGTGTCGAGGTAGCGCGATTCGAATTTGTGCGTGTCGCGGGCCAGCGTTTCAAGATCGCCAATGCCGTAATAACTGGCACCGGCCTTAAACAGGTCGTGAAAGGCGAGGGCGGCGAGTACGGTGTAACCCCCGGCACTGCCACCGCGAATCATGATGCGCTCGGGGTCGGCGAGGCCCTGTTTGATCAGGTGCTGGGCACCGGCCACCACATCATCGACATCTTTAATGCCCCAGGCACCATCGAGGGCCTGGCGATAAGTGCGGCCATAGCCGGTGCTGCCGCGATAATTGACATCGAGCACGGCAAAGCCGCGGCTGGTCCAGAATTGTATTTTTAGATTGAAGCCGGTCGATGTGGCGCCAGTTGGCCCGCCGTGGCAGAGCACTAATAGCGGCGGTTTTTCATCCGCGGTGTGTGGTGAATAGGCGGTATTACAGGGCGCGTAATAAAAGCCGTGGGCCTCTTCGTTATCACTCGTTGAAGAGCCGCTGGTGATGCAGCTGCTTGTGGAAAAAGTGACGGCCTGAGGCTGAGCGTAATTGTCTGCGGCGATGGGCAAGGCGGGGAAGTGGTGGATGATTTGATATTCGCCGGTGCGAGTATCCAGCTCCACTAGGCAGCCACTCTGTGAGGGTGATGCAGCAATAAACCAGACCCGCTGGCCCCGGCTGAGTAGGGCCGATATTTGTGTAAAGGGCAGCTCAAAGGTGTTCAGGCTCTTGCTGTGTTTTTCAATGAGGCCAAGGTGCCAACAGCCATCTTGGGTGTAGCAGGCGGCTAGCTTACCGTCTGTGCAAAAACCGTAGGTCGACATACCCAGTGTCCACAGGGGTGTGGCGAATTCTACCGGCTGTGGGCAGATGGCCTCGCTGCCGTGTTTGCCATCGTCTGTACTGGTGCAGCGATAAAGATTCCACCACTCACTGCGGTCCGAGACAAAATACAATTCGCCAGCGGGTGACCATTGGGCTTGAAAGATGGATTCATCACAGCTGCCCGCCAATTTTTTAGGACTGGCCAATAAACCCTCATCCGATAAACTTGCCAGCCACAATTCACTTCCCTGCCAGGGCATTTGCGGGTGCTGCCAGCTTATCCAGCTGAGTTGTGTGCCGTCAGGACTGAGGCGCGGGTAGGCGTAAAAGTCGGCACCGCTGTGTAACTCGCTGAACGCGTACGGCGCATTGATAGCGAGCGCGGCAATAAAATTGCGCGGCTCACTCTGTGTGGCGCAGTTGGCTTCACTGGCTTGCTCGGCGACACAAATTAGACGCTGGTGCTGTTCGTCATAACAGAAATCGGCAAAGCGCAGATTTTGATCGGCCGGGCTGATGGCCTCGGGCTTGGCACCTGTTGTGCGCGTGTCGAGGCGATAAATACGCTGGTCGCGCTGTTCGCAAAAATACAGTACACCGGCAATAACGATATAGGGCGTACCGCCGTACTCGTGGACCCGGCTGCGGGCGCTGAAGGGGGCGGGCAGTACATCGCTTTTTTCGCCATTGGCCGCGCGCCTGACAATGGCATTGCGCCCCCCCTCTTCGGGCCGCGCTTCCAGCCAGTACAGATCGTCGTCGGCTCCCACAGTATCGAAGCAGGGGTAATCAATCGCGGGCGCGGCGCTGGCCACCTGCCGAGCACTGATAGGTGATGTCCAGCTGCCGTAAGGGCTGTGACTTATTATCTTGTCGGTCATCTTAGCCACCCGCCAGTTTCACGGTATAACCGTCTTTACTGAGCAGCTCGCGCATCTTCTCCCGATGGTCGCCCTGTATTTCGATAACGCCGTTTTTCACCGAGCCACCAGAGCCACAGCTTTGTTTTAACTTTTTGGCCAGGGCTTTCAGTTCAGCCTCGGGCAGGGGTACACCGCTAATAGTGGTTGCCGCATTGCCCTTGCGGCCGCTGGTTTCGCGGCGGATACGGACAATACCGTCGCCGTCAGGCGTGGCCGCAGTGTCGTCATCAGGGGTTTTAATGCGGCCCTTGTCGGTGGAGTAAACCAGCCGGGAGTTCTTTTTCATGGTGATATCGACTTCCTCTAGGGCGTCAGAATAATTTTGCCAATATGGGCATTGCTCTCCATCAACTGGTGGGCCGCAGAGGCTTCACTCAGTGTGAATTGAGAGTGGATCACCGGCTTAATTGTAGCGGCATCCAGCAGCGGCCAGACCTGTTCCTTCAAACCTGCGGCAATGCGTATCTTATTCTCAATCGGTTGGCTGCGCAGGGTAGAGCCGGTGAGCACCAATTGCTTGAGCATCACCGCACCAAAATCGACCTCGGCCTTAGAACCGCGTAGAAAGGCGATGGAGACAATGCGCGCCTTCGGTGCCGTGGCCTTGATATTCTTCTGAATATAATCGCCGCCGATCATGTCGAGAATTACATTGGCACCCTTGCTGCTTGCCTTAATGCCCTTAACGAAGTCCTCATCGTGATAGTTAAAGGCTTTCTCTGCCCCCAGCTCTTCACACACGCGACATTTTTCAGCGCTGCCCGCCGTGGCAAATACCCTTGCACCAAAGGCCTTCGCCAATTGAATCGCCGTGGTGCCAATGCCACTGCTGCCACCGTGAACCAGAAAAACATCACCGGCCTGTAGCTCGGCCCGCTCAAAGACGTTGTGCCACACGGTAAAGAAGGTTTCCGGCAGGGCCGCGGCCTCGACCATCGACAAGCCGGTGGGTATCGGCAGGCAAACAGACTGGTGAGCCACCGCGTAATCGGCGTAACCGCCGCCATTGAGCAGGGCACAAACCTTGTCGCCAAGGGCCCACTCGCTAACCTCGCTGCCGATAGCCACAATTTCGCCAGCGGCTTCAAGCCCCAGTAAGTCAGAGGCACCGGGTGGTGGCGGGTAGGCGCCCTTGCGCTGAATCACATCGGGGCGATTAACCCCGGCGGCGGCAATTTTGATCAAGACCTCATCCGGGCCACATTCGGGCAGGGGGCGTTCGCCCATGCTCAGTACTTCGGGGCCGCCGGGAGTGGTGATTTCAATGCAGTTCATTGTTGATAGGGTCATTAATTGGCTCTTTATATCGGGGTGTTTGGTTAATAGTGTGATGCATTTATATACATAAACGCGGGATTCATTTAATAAAATTAAGGATGTTGTCACCATTAAAATATTTGTGAATATAAATTTTAATGGTGATTTTACAAACCATTACAGTCTCACCCATCAACAACGACTAAAAACTCACCAATCACCATGAAATCTTCAGTGGCATCTTCAAGTACCATCGGCAAATATCCAAAGGCATTGGTATCAGGTTTTAGAGTTACTTTGTGATTTGCAACTGTATCGTCGACCATGGTTTTTTCGCTGTGATATAGCTTCACTGTGTAGCTGCCCCCATGATCGGGATCATCGATATCTCGATGTTGCACTAGCACAATTTTACCATTTCTGGTGCCGCCGGGGTTGGCTTTAAACAAGCACCATGATCCATTCGGAATACGGCGATTCATCGATTCGCCAATCACACACATTACAAACATACCCTCACTGACCTTGATGTGCTCAGGCAGTTCTACCCATTGGAACTCTTCTGTCGTTTGAGTCTCACTAAAACCACCGGCTGCCGCTTGTATGTCATAGATGGGTACGTGGGTTTCATAGGGCCGGGCTTCGTCAAAGGATACTATTTGTAAATCCAAACCTTGATAGGGAGATGCGGCAGTGCGGACTTGCTCGTTCTGGCCCTGAGTTATGGACATAAAGTAATCGCGAGTTTCGGCGTCGGTACAAAAGATATAACAGCCTTTCTGTCCGCGTGTCATCAATGTTCGGTAGGTGTTTTTGATGATTTCAGTGGTTAGCAGACGTGCTTTCTTTGGGTCTTTTTTCCTCATGGTTTTAAAACCACGTATGGAACGATCATTAGAAGAACGCTTGCCAGCATCAGTTATTGCAATCCCATCACGGATAACAAAATCATCCCCAACAATCACGCCAATATAATCCAGCTCCAATCCCTGGCAGGTATGAATACATCCAACCTGCTCAACAGAGTGTTCGGCTATCATCCATAAGCTGCCATCTTCAGTTAAATTCCATTGCGCCTTAAAGTCATATTCGGGAATGACAATATCGTAAGCAGACTTGTCTTTCTTACTGGCCCAATCCCAACAATAACCTGCTACTAGGCGTGCCTTGTTGTTTTTGTGGTTTTTGTCGAGTATCGCAGCACGAAGCTGACGGGGGTCATCAAAGATTTTGACTTCATAATCTATATCTTCAAGTGTTGGGTTGGCAGTTTCTCGAATTTGCAGACTGTTATCTACCCAGGCCAAATAACCATCTGAGCCATTACAACGAAACTGGGACGCTAATTCTAATTCCGTCACAGTAGATTTCAGTTTATATGCCCAGTGTCTGATAGCCTCGATACTACCAATATCCTTCAGGGTTACTCGCTGTGCTTCATCAATAAAAAAGATGTTGAAACATGACCCCACTATCAGCTCTTTAATCTGGTTTTCACCCTGATTGCCATACAGGCCTGATTTTTCATTAAGACGATGAGCCTCATCAACTAATAATGCGCCAAACTTATTAGCCTCGGTCTCAGTGTAAGCACCTGAGCCCTTAAACATCTGGTCAATATGAGTCTTCTTTCTACTGCCTGTGAGCTTCTTTTTAAAGACTTCACGAGGGGCCGCATTTTTAGAGACATACTGCACCAGTATTTCTCGCTGGGTTAGCTCCGCTAACAAATTAATAGCCACTACAGATTTACCCGTACCAGGGCCACCTTTGACAATAAGGGTTTGCTTGTCTCCTTGCTGAGCGGTATGAGCGAGATTGAGAGCAGTTTCATAAACCAGTTTTTGTTCATCGATCATTAAAAACTCTGGATTACCATCTAGCATAGAGACTAATGCATCAGCCAGGTTCTTGGACGGCTTGATAACGCCATGCTCAATGCGATACATGATGTTGTCACTATCGCCGTACTTCACATGCTGCTTGAGAAACTCTGAGAGTTTTAGGGCGTCCGGTGAAATAAATACTGGTGCTTTAGCGGTGTGATTCGCATAAAAAGGATCATTGATCACTTCGCGAGACTTCATGTTATGAAGATAGGCGCAAGGTTGTAGACGAATCGATTCTTGCCGAACAGTCTCGTTGTAATCTTCAATCAACGCTGAATAAGACCATGCCTGGTACGAGGGGTGGTTTGTCTCCCTTTCACCATGTTGAAAGCGCGTTTTAACAATGGCATCTTTATTGGTCTTTTTTACTTCCTGCCACTGTTTAAGCTCAACGATGACAGCGGTATCATTGCGCTCAGGATCTTTACCCGTAAGGATAAAATCGACCCGACGATTAGTCATGGGCAGGTTGTACTCTATGGCTACTCCAGCTGAAGCCGGAATATCCACATCCCAAAGAACCTGTGACATATATTGCAGGGAGTTCTCCCACGACAGTTTCTCATTACGTGGCGAATTGCGATTAAGCTTACGTAACACTTTATTCTCAATAATATCGGCAATCCGGTTCGAGCGGACATCCTCAATAAACTCCCTTTTAGTGGCCGAATAAACAATCATTAAGTGCGCCCTTTTCCTTATTCGTATTCGCTGTACTTCTTTGAGCTACCCCTGACCTTCGCGGCAGGGTACTTGGCTTCATTCTTCTCTATTTTCTGCTCAACTGCCGTTCCTATATCGACACCGACTTTATCTGCCAGTCGAACTAGATATAGCTGAATATCGGCAATTTCATCAGTTACCGCCGCAAGCTGCACGGCATTTAGTGAGTGCGATTGCTCCTCGGTTAACCATTGGAAGCACTCCACCAACTCGCTGACCTCAACACTTAAGGCCATCGACAGGTTTTTTGGAGAGTGGAATTGATTCCAATCACGGGCATCGGCAAATTTACGCAGATGCTGACACACTGCCTTTAGATCTTGCATCGGAACCAACCTGTATAAGATATGATCGTTGTGTGCAGAAATACCGCGCACGTTTTTAAACGGATTACCAGTTCTTGAACTCAGATGATAACTGCAAAGCTTGAAATAATAGAAGGACTAGCTGTCGTTCGAATTGGTTTCTCTTCATTGTTTGCGTTCCAGCGTGTTCAATAATTCAGCAAAGGCGAGAATGGCTGGGCGACGGCCTGCGGCCTCGCGTACGGTTTGAAGTACGCCTTCGTTGAGCAGGCTTTTAATTAATTTGTGGATGGTTGGCTTGGGCACACCGGCCCGTTTGGCAATATCGGTGGCGGTAAATATAGGGCGGTCAAACAGGGCATCAATCAGCTGTAAGCTGTGGGGCGAATGGGTAATGTCGCGTACTCGCCGTTTGGTAGCTTCGTGCAGGGCCATGATTTCGCGCAGTGTCGAGCCGTTCTGTTGTGCCTGGGCAATCACTGCACGTAGGAAAAAGGCACACCAGCCGGTCCAATCGCCCTCTTGTGAGATGGCACGGAGGCGGGCGTAGTATTCATCGCGATGGCTTTCCAGGTAGGCCGAGAGGTAAAACATGGGGCTGGTCAGGCGACCTTTGCCGTACAGAAACAGAGGGATGAGTAAACGGCCAATACGACCATTGCCGTCTTTAAAGGGGTGGAGTAATTCAAAGTGGGCGTGGACGATGGCGGTTTGCACAATCGGGTCAATATCCTCACTGCCGAGATAGGTTTCCCAGGCTTGCAGATGGTCGAGTAGTTGTAAGGGAGTGGGTGGGACAAAACTCGCTTGCTCTATAGTACAGCCGGGCGCGCCAATCCAGTTTTGATCTTTACGGAATTGCCCCGGTTCTTTGTTTTCACCGCGCACACTATCCATAAGAATGCGGTGTAGCTCGCGGATTAAGCCTAGTTTTATAGGCCTCCCCTCAACGTATTCCTTGGCCAGCATGAGTGCTTTCCGGTAATTCAATACTTCCTGTATATCGAGGCCTTTGTCCCCGGCATACTCTTGCCCAGCCTCGTGTTCGAGTATCTCTTCCACCGTGGCCTGGGTGCCTTCGATTTTGGAAGAAAGCACGGCTTCTTGATTGGTCAGGGGGGAAAGCATGACGGCTGGGTTAACCATGCCAAGTAGCAGGCCATCGTAACGTGCAAGGGCTGCATTGGCTTCGCCGACGGCTGTAAACAGTACTGACTTATCCAGCGTGTTTATCGGTAGTGTTTCGGGTTTATAGGGCTGCACAAAGCGCCTTTAGTGGCTGTTGTCGATTGAGCTATGCTATGTCTTTTGTGTATCTTTATCAATGAAATATGATACATAAATGTATTTTGTGTTTAAGGGGTGATACACAAGATGTTTTAGAGATAAAAGATATTTAGTTCTTTTTGCCTTACCTACAATGGCAATAACCCGCTCAGCAGAAGTCCTTTTGATACTGCTCAGCTTGTGCGTAGGTCTAAACTTTTATACTTTGCATTTTATATCCTACAGAAGGTGAATAGCCATGAGCCAGCCGGTATCAAGCTCAGACAGCCACGCTCCCCTGCGCACTGATATTCGACTGTTGGGTGGCCTATTGGGCGAGACCATTCGCGAGCAGGATGGCGAGGCGGTGTTGGCGCTGATTGAGGAGATTCGCCATTTCTCCAAGGCGGCACTGGCGGGTGATGCCAGCGCCCATCGGCAGCTTGAGGGCCTGATGGCGGGTCTGGATGACGACAGCCTACTTCCGGTGGTGCGTTCCTTCGGTTTGATGCTGAATTTGATGAATATCGCCGAGCAGTACCACCGGGTGCGGCGCCTGAGTGCGGCCAGCACCCGCGAGACCAGCCATCGCAAATCCCTGCCGCAATTGCTTAGCCACCTGGC
>MAAC01017608.1_pt1 | contig 17400 bp, 11 predicted proteins | sample 1115981 | NCBI WGS metagenome assembly MAAC01 (sample SAMN04961126, study PRJNA320927) | seawater metagenome | isolation source: sample BD02T64 sea water enriched with oil for 64 days | place: USA:Gulf of Mexico | collected 2013-07-27 | reverse complement strand
TAAACCGTGGATTCTTTTTTATTACGCAGACAGCTGCTAAAAAAATGAAAGCTACAAATGGTGGTGCTATCGTAAATGTAGGGTCGATGTGGGCAAAACAAGCGGTAAAAGCTACCCCTTCGTCTGCCTACTCTATGCAAAAAGCGGGATTACATAGCTTGACACAACATTTGGCTATGGAATTGGCCGATGCAAACATTAGAGTGAACGCGGTGTCCCCTGCTGTGGTAAACACACCGGTATATCACACGGTATTTGGAAGTAAAGAAGCAGCCGATAAAGCTCTTGAAGATTTTCATAATTTTCATCCTATTGGAAGAAATGGAACCCCTCAAGATATCGCTAATACCATTACCTATTTATTATCAGATAAAGCTTCATGGATAACAGGAGCCATTTGGGATACAGATGGAGGTGTTAGTGCTGGAAGAAATTAGTATTAAAAGTGTTGTTTGATAGTAAAAAAAGTGTCAATCGTTTTACGGTTGGTGCTTTTTTTTTGTGTTATAGTTGCGCCTAAAGTTTAGTACCTTCGCATTTCTTATTTGATACTAATTATTTCTTTAGCGTATACCACGATGAAATTTATAGGAAACACCAATGAATACCTTCAGTTTAAAACTCTTGAACAATGTGATTGTAGTGTGTTTACAGAAATTATGGAAGGAAGTCTCACTATATTATGGTTTCAGGGAGATGCCAACGAATTGGTTATAGATGGAAAGGTATATATCTTTAATAAAAATGAAATTGTCTTCCTTACAGAGTTTCATCAGGTTGCCGTGAATCATTTAGAATCAACACGTTTCCTTAGATTTAATCGTTCCTTTTATTGTGTGATAGATCATGACAAAGAAGTAGGTTGTAAAGGCATTCTGTTTTTTGGTGCTTCCCAATTACCTATAATAAGAATTCCGGAAGAAGATTTATTGCAGTTTGAAACGCTTTGGACCATGTTTGGCATCGAAATGCAATCTAAAGACAACCTACAAATGGATATGCTTCAAATGATGCTAAAACGTTATTTGATTCTATGTACCCGTTTATTTAAAGCTCAGGATCAATATCCAGAAGAAAAAAATGAAACAGATCTCATTAGAGATTTTAACTTTTTAGTGGAGCAGCATTTTAAAACAAAACACAGTGTTGCCGAATATGCCGAATTGTTGCATAAATCACCAAAAACCCTATCCAACATCTTTTCAAAAATTGGATCTAAAACCCCTTTGCAATATATTCACGAACGTAAAATGTTAGAAGCACGGCGCCGATTGCGCTATTCTAATATGCAAATACAAGAGATTGCTTACGAAATTGGTTATGATGACCTTCAAGCTTTTAGCCGCTTTTTTAAGAAACAAGAAGGGGTTTCACCATCTGTTTTCAAAGAAAATAGTTAAATAAATTTCTCCCACATTTTACTTCCTTCCTATGCTTCGACTTCATTTCGATACACTCATTGTAAACGCACAGTAAAGACAAGTTCAGTGACCTAGCCTAATCAATACAGACAGTATAATTATCTCAAAAGGATGATTAGCATTAAAAAAAAATGGTTTGAACTATTTCACGATAAAATAGTCCAAACCATGTATACTATAAAATTACTAAACTATTGAGGGAAATTGAATTTTGCATGAATTCCATCTAATCTGGTTACAGATTTTTCTAATAAGGGAACTACTTTTTTAAATTCGGGATCTGCCATTAATCCGTAGTAGGAATTCGTGTTATTCCATTCTACAATTCCTGCCATTTGAGGTTGTAAAAGGTAGTCTGCAGCAGGTAATCCTGGAATAGGTTTAAGACTCGCTACAAAGGTGATCGGTCCATATTTCTTTTTTGGTGCATCCGATTTCTTGAAATATTCAGGTAATAATTTACCAGCATCAGGAGTTAACCAGGCATTAAAAAACTCATAGGTTTTGTCTTCTCTAAAAGTTACGGTAACATCTTTTTCTACAGTATAATAAGCCAATTTAATAGAAGTTAAAATTGCATCTCTAATAGGGAATAATTTTTGGGCCTCACGATCTGCTAATAATTTATCTCTAGCTTCAATATTTGGCCATTCAAAAATAGCGATCATTTGCGGAGCTACCTCTCCGTCTACTACTGCAGTTACTTGTAAACTGCCTAACATTTTACCGCCATATTTTGCTGCTAAAGGCAATATTTTAGAAAAATAATCTTTCCCCAATTTTTCTTCTTTACCACCTTCAAGAGTCGCATAGGCAATTTCAATTACTTTTCCTGCTTTAAAAGTGATGTCTGCACTTTTCGAAATATTTTCTGTAGGAATAGTTTTAATCTTTTCATTTTTAATATTAGTATTATTTGCAACGGTAATTCCTATAATACCAAGTGCTATCGCTAATAATGATCTTCTTACTTTTTTTAACATTAAATGTTTCATAATAAATTTGTTTTAAATTGTTTATTTAATTGATTTGTGTTGCATAAGAATGCCTTCTTTTACAATTCCATAGAATTGTTTTATCGATTATGCTGCCTTAAGAATGTTTTGCAACGTTTTAGAATCTAAAATTTCAATGCCAGTTTCTGAATAAACTTTTAAGCCTTCCAATAGATCTTCGATCCCATTTTCCATCTTAGATTTAATAATTAGCTTGTTTAACAGAGTTCCAATAGCGCCAAGTTTCATCTCGTAATTTATAGTGACAAATACTCGAGTGCGGTTAGTATCAAGTTCTGTTAATTCAAAAAGTCCCGTAAAATCTTTAACTGGGGGTGCTTTTTCAATAGTATCTATATGAAGTAAAAATCCAACGCCCTCGTTCCAGTCGTTAACGGTTTCTAGAATTTTACCGGTAGGTTGAAGCTCACAAATACGTGCTGCACCAATACCTTCTGTATTGTCTGTGGTATAATACGATTTACGAACTCCTGGATTATACTTGTAAATATTCCCCAAATCGGAGACAATCTCCCATAATTTTTGCTTGGGAATGTTAATGGTAATATGTTTTTTAAATGTTGTCATAATTTGTTTATTTATAATTATGAAGCAAACATATAGCCGATTACACTAGCCCTTTAAATTTTGTAGTCAATGGGAAAGCTGTGCCCAAATATTTTTCAATATTGTGGCGAATGGGAATAATGTGGTGAAAAGGAAGGTGATATTAGCCCAATATATAGGGCTGCTATTCTTGGTGTTTATCTAATAAAAGCCTCATCGCTGTACTCTTCGACCTAGAGATATGAATACGAACAGGCAAAGACCTACTTTCAAAATAAAACGCTCTTGCATTCCCTAACATAGTAAGTTCTTGATGAAGGTTGACCAAAAATGTTTTATGACAACGCACGATATACTGATATGGAACTAATTGCGCTTCTATGTTTTTTAAGGTTTGCCTTAGGATTTTGTTTTTTAAAGTTCCTGAGTCATACCAATATATAGTACAATAGTTATCACTTGCTTTAGCAAACGAAAAATCCTGAGGATCTATCACCAAGGTGTCTGAGGTATTGGACTTTAACTTTACACTGGAAGCTAATTTTCTGTTTTTCTGAAAAGTGGAACCTTCCTCTAAAAGGTTGCATTGTTTTAATATTTTTTGAAAACGTAGATCTTCCCTAACTTCCCCAAATATGGGATTGCATTTTAGCTCTGCAGGAAATACACCAATACCTAGTTGAACAGCTTTTTCTGAATATTTAAAAAAAGCATTATAGTCCTTCTGCCCTATTTTAACAACAGCCAGTGCATAGGCAATGACTCCTGTATCCTTTTTTATATTTAGGTTATTAATTTGTTGTTCCATAGCTCTGCTTTCTTGATGAAAATTAGCTTTTGAGTAAGCATAAGATAAATGAGCCATGGCCATGGGATTCATTGGGTCTTGTTCTAAATTGGTTTTAAAGTCTGCAATAGCCGTTTCTAAATTCCCTAAAAACAAATTGGCATAGGCATGATACTCTCGCAAAGCATCAATAGATTGTCTGTCGATATTTGCGGCAGCATTTATATAATCTATAGCGCGTTCATATTTTTTCAAATAAATCTGAATTCGAATCATCATACTATAATGCGGCAATGCCAAAGGATCCAACTTAATAGTAATGGCCGAATGTTTTTCTGCATTGATAAAATCTACTTTATGAACATAATACATCGCATAAACATGATGAGCGGTTACATTTTCGGTATTTAGTTTTAAAGCTTGCTCGAGGTTGATTTTTGCCTGTGTAAAATTTCTACTGTGAAAAACATTTACAAAGGCAGCTGAAACATAAGAATCTGAACGTTTATCGTCTAATAATAAGGCCTTGTTTACATGCACTTTCGCCAAGGTAAACGCTTGTATGGGGTCTTCATATCCCATAGCGCCAATAATAGAATAACAATCTGCTAAGGCAGCCTGTGACAAGGCGAAAGATTCATTTTCTTTGATGGCCTTTTTAAAGAACTTTATGGCCAATAACATTTCTGCGTGCGTATATCTGTGCCAATGATACATCCCTCTTAAATATAATTCCCGAGCTTTTGTAGTATCCTCTTGGGCTTCTTTAACCCTTTCTTTTTTCCCCTGTATTGCAGTAATAATGTTATTAGCTAAAGGGTTTAGGGGTTGTGTCCATTTTTCTAGGTTAAAATCAGAGGTTTCAGATAACACCAATTCTTCGTTGTTGGTTTTGAAAAGACGTGTGGAAATACGGTACTTTCCTTCTTTGTTTTTTATACTTCCTTCTATGATATAATCTATAGCATAGAGTTCTTTAATTTTTGTCGTGGGAATGGGGTTCTTTAAAAGATAAAAACTGGTAGAACGAGAGGTTGTTTTTATCGTGGAGGATTCGGAAATTATTTGGGTAAGTTCTTCGAAAACCCCTTCCGGTAAATAATCTAAGTCATGGATAGATTGGTCTAGTGCATAGGGTAAGATTAATATTTTAGTCATGGAGAACGGGCATACGGTTACCAAATTTATACTATTAAATGGTATTTGTCGTATCCATGGTGCAAAACTGTATTATTTCTTGATAAAATATGCTTACCTATCACATTAGTCTACCTACACTCACCTAAAGTATACCAAAGTTTGCTTTAATGAGCTGTTAGACTGAGTTTACAGAAAAGAATAAGAAAGTATTTCGAAAATTGAATGAATCCCAATACCAACAAAAAGAAGAAAGGCTTACAACGAAAATCGGTATAAGCCTTATTGTTTAATAATTTTGTCCACAAATTGGACCAGTATTGTAGTGATTATAAGATTACATACCAGACTTAACCGGTGCTGTAGTGGTGCTCATATCACGTACACATACATATTTTCCATCGCGTTTCTGAAAATAGGATAAATAATTTCCATGTTCCATTTCTTTCCCAGAAGAATCAAATTGTACCCAAGAGCCAAGCTCAACGGCAGTGTTCCCTTCTGCAAATAGGTCTACGATTTTATATACATTATAATTTCCTAAGGTATCTTTTGCAAGACGTTTTGCAATTTTTTCCCGGATGGCTGCTTTCCCTGAAGCGGGTTCTTGGTTTGCACCATAATTTATGGCATCGTCACTGTAATAGGCAGCTACACCGTCTGCATCTCCAGCTTTTTCTGCAGCTGCATAGGCATCTTCCATCGCTTGTATTTCAATCGCAAGTTTTTTCATGTCTATAGTTTCCTTATGAAGGAGTTCCTTGTCATTTGTTTCATTGTCCATGGATTCCTTTTTTTCAGGATTGGTGCAAGCAGATAAAATAAAAGTTGCTAATAACAGTAAACTCACTTGTCTAATAGTATTTTTCATAATATAATGGTTTGGTTTATAGCTCAATATACAATTAATTAATAGATACTTCTATTTGTTGTTTTGTATCATTAATTGGACCTAATCATGCTGCATCCTCTTGACTAATAAATTATCGTGATAAAAAAACACAACACTAATAATTTCTAGCAAACTCCGTATTATTCAACAACACACCATATATCTATACCATACAGAAATACATGTGGGTCCACATCCTTAAAAGTTCAGTTTAAGAAATTATGCTGGCATTTTTAGTTTATACCAAAACTTTATAATTAACATTTGATCTAATTTTAATAATATTCAAAATTCTTATTCTATTTTAAATCAAGCTAATGTAAATTTGTTGACATACTAACAAAATAACATACTGAGCTTTATGATAAATTTCAAAACCAGCCTCTTCCTATTGTTTTTTGGCATGATCTGTTTTCAAAGTTTTACACAAAACGCATATTTCCCCAAAACACTCAACATGCAAGAACGCGCTAAAGTGGTAGATTCATGGCTTGAAGAAAGAGCGGAAATCGTATTACCAGAAATAATGAGACGTTCAGGGATAGATATGTGGATCATAATAGCAAGAGAATATAATGAAGATCCTGTTATTAAAACTTTTTTGCCTGCTACTTGGCAATCTGCTAGAAGGACGACTATGTTGATTGTTTATGATCCTGGTGAGGGAAAACCACTAGAAACCTTTGGGATATCTCGATATGATACGGGGAAAATTTTTAAAACCGCATGGAATAAAGAAACCCAACCAGATCAATGGAATGCTTTGGCTGAAATGATCGTTAGTAAAGAACCAAAAAAGATTGGCATCAACAAATCCAAAACATTTGCCCTAGCAGATGGTCTTTCTTCAACTCACTATGATCAGTTGATGGAAGTATTGCCTAAAAAATATCAAGCGAGAGTGGTAGGTGCAGAAAAATTAGCAATAGGATGGCTTGAAACAAGGACAGATTCAGAGATGGTTGTTTATCAGAATATCGTGCGTATGGCACATCAAATAATTGCTGAGGGTTTTTCAGAAAAAGTAATCCAACCAGGAATTACAACCACAAACGATGTGGTGTGGTGGTATAGAGATAGGATTCGCGAACTTGGATTTACAACTTGGTTTCATCCATCGGTTTCGATTCAGCGTGCTGATCCAGAAAATTTTGATCATTTACGTGCTTTCTCCGAACACACAAACCAACAAATAATTTCACCTGGAGACCTAGTTCATGTGGACTTTGGAATTACTTATTTGCGACTAAATACAGACACACAACAGCTAGTTTATATCCTTAGGAATAATGAGAAAACCGCTCCAGATTATTTAAAAAATGCCTTCAAAATAGGAAATAGAGTTCAGGATATTTTGACATCCAATTTTAAAGAAGGTGTTTCAGGGAATGAAATTTTAAAAGCTACTTTAGATCAATGTAAAACAGAAGGTATTAGTGGAGTAATTTATACACATCCGATAGGCTTCCACGGACATGCAGCAGGGACATCTATAGGACTTTGGGACCAACAGGGAGGCGTTCCTGACAGTGGGGATTATCCACTCTACAAAAACACAGCACATTCCATCGAACTTAATGCTAGTGTCTATATAGAGGAATGGAAAAAGCCAATTAGAATTATGCTGGAAGAAGATGCTTTTTTCGATGGAGAGCATGTGCGCTACATAGATGGCAGACAAATAGAACTGATGACTATCCCACGTTCTCTTTTTCCTAATGAATGATATTGATATAAGTAGAAAGAGTTTTTATTATTAATAACGATGCTCAAACCTTTATGCATCATAATCTCTCTATTTACTATTTTCACAATTAATAAATAATCTATATAGGATGCTTCAAATAATTTTAACTCAATTAAAAATCCATTAGATTTGTAGGTATATATAATAAACATACCTGTGTGTTTAAACCTACGTTACCAATAAATAAACAATAAATTATGAAACGATTATTTTATTTTATTCTCATCCTATTTATAGTAAATGCAAATGCACAAGAAAAAGCAATCTATCAAAAACCTCCACAAGAAATTTTAGAACTTGTTGATGTGCCAAGAGCTCCAAGTGTAATTTTAGATGAAAGCAAAGAGAATATGATATTATTATATCGAGATGCTTATAAATCAATCGAGGACCTCTCTCAAGAAGAGCTCCGTTTAGGTGGGTTGCGAATAGACCCTAAAACAAATATAGGAAGCAGAGTTACTTACTTTAATAATATTAAAATTAAAAAATTAAATAAAAAAGGTATCGCTATTTCTCAAGTAATAGGCTTGCCCACAAACCCTAAGTTAACCAACTTCAATTGGTCACCAAATCAACAAAAACTAGCATTAACCCATACTACAGCTAATGGTGTAGAACTTTGGGTACTTGATTTAAAAACTGCAACAGTTACTAAATTAACAAGTGCGACTGTAAATGCCAATATAGGTGATGCGATTAATTGGTTTAAAGATGGCCAGTCCTTATTGGTTAAAGTAGTTTCAGAAAGCAAAAAACCTCTTATCAATACAAAAACAGCCGTACCTGTAGGACCAACTATTTCGGTAAATGAAGGTAAAAAAGCACAAAATAGAACCTATCAAGATTTACTAAAAAATAAAAATGATGAGCATAATTTCGAACAACTTGCTCTTTCAGAAATCTATAAAATATCTTTGGACGGAAGTAAAGAAAAATGGTTAAATAATAACATTTATACGACTATAAATTTTTCGCCAGATGGTAATTATGTTTTAGTAAATACGGTTGAAAAACCGTTTTCTTATTTAGTTCCTTACAGACGATTTCCATCAAAAACAACGATTTATTCAAAAAATGGTAAAAAGGTAGAAACGGTGATAGAAGTTCCTTTAATAGAGGATTTGCCAAAAGGGTTTATGTCTGTTAGAACTGGTAAAAGAGATTTTAGTTGGAGGAATGACAAGCCAGCTACACTCGTTTATACTAAAGCACTTGATGGAGGAGATCCAGAAAACAAAGTAGATTTTAGAGATGAAATTTTCGAATTAGAAAATCCATTTAATGGGAATGGTAAAAGTATCCTGAAAACAATAAACCGTATTTATGATATTGAATGGGGAAACAACTCCATTGCTATTGCTCACGATTATTGGTGGAATACTAGAAACACAAAAACTTATATATTCAATCCTTCTGATGCTTCACAAAAACCTAAAATTCTTTCAGACAGAAATTATCAAGATACTTATAATGATCCAGGGAACTTTGTAACTGAAAGAAACGATATGGGTAGTTCAGTCTTAACTTTGTTAAAGGATAATGCATTTTTAATTGGAGATGGATTTACAGAAGATGGGCAATTTCCTTTTATTGATCAAGTTAGCTTAAAAGACATAAAAAAGAAACGAATCTATCAGTCCAAATACACGGATAAAGTTGAAGATCTACAAAATTATGATCCTAAAAAGAATGAACTTTTAGTAAGAATTGAATCACCAAAAGAATATCCAAATTATTATTTCAGAAATGTTAAAAGTGATAAATTAAATCAAATTACCTCTTTTAAAAACCCTTTTATAAGTATCCAAAATGTTCATAAAGAAGTAATCAATTACAAACGTGATGACGGTTTAGACCTTTCAGGAACTTTGTACTTACCTGTAGGATATAATAAAAATAGTAAAGAAAAAATGCCTATGATTATGTGGGCATATCCAAGAGAGTTTAAAGATAAATCTAGCGCCGGACAAAGCACAAAAAATCCTAATGAATTTACATATCCTTACTATGGTTCCATGATTTATTGGGTAACCAGAGGCTATGTTGTTTTAGATGACGCTTCTTTTCCAATTGTTGGAGAAGGAGATACTGAACCTAATGATACTTTTAGAAAACAATTAGTTGCAAATGCAAAAGCTGCAATAGATGCAGTTGATAAACTAGGGTATATAGACAGAAATAAAGTAGCTGTTGGGGGACATAGTTATGGCGCATTTATGGTTGCGAATCTTCTTTCCCACTCAGATCTATTTGCTGCGGGAATTGCACGAAGTGGCGCTTATAATAGAACCTTGACCCCTTTTGGTTTTCAAAGTGAAGAACGTAATTATTGGGAGGCCCCTGAAATATATAATAGTATGTCTCCATTTATGCATGCAGATAAAATGAGTCACCCGCTATTACTTGTTCATGGGGAAGCAGACAATAATTCTGGAACATACCCTATGCAAAGTGAACGCTATTTTAATGCTTTAAAAGGATTAGGCGCAACTGTTCGTTTGGTTATCTTACCAAAAGAAAGTCATGGGTATAGATCTATAGAAAGTATCCTACATCTGCTTTGGGAACAAGATCAATGGTTGGAGAAACATGTGAAAAATAAATAATCTGTTGGTAACAATAAATAAGCGATATTAAAACTGGCGTTTTTTCAGAGAAATTTACGCAATTTGACTAAAGATTTTTTTTATGATCCTTGCATTTGTTGCACAATTCTTATAACAATAAACTCAGCAGGTCTAATAGGTGCAAACATCACCGATAGTATCATTCTACCTTCCAAAATATCTTGAGCTGTCATGGTAGTACCCAAGCCAATTTGCACTCCAAATGCGTGTTCTGGTTTTGCTCCAGTTAAAGCGCCTTGTCTCCATATATCCGTAAGGAAATTGGAAACCATACTTTTAATCCGAACCCAAGTATTGGCATCGTTGGGTTCAAAAACATAAGCTTCTATTGCAAATTTTATAGATTGTTCCAACATAATTGCAGTTCTTCTAACATTGATATACCGCCATTCTGAACTATTCCCGTCCAAGGTTCTCGCTCCCCAAACCAATGTTCCTTTCCCTGGAAAAGCTCTTATCGCGTTTATAGACTTACCAGCGACGGCATCTACATTTAAGCTTTCTTGATCTTCGTGGCTAATAGTTATTGCAGGCTTTATGACATTATGAACACTAACATTTGCAGGAGCTTTCCAAACTCCTCTACTATTATCTACCATCGTATAGATTCCCGCCATTGCAGAAGACGGAGGAAGCAGGTTGATAATCCTACAAATTTCATCTATAATTTGAGTGTAGGTAGGACTAACTGCTAAAAGTTGTGTATGAAGTATTTGCTTTTTATTCTCGTTTTTTTTAGGGTCATTTATATAGGTATTTATCAAAGTTATTGCAGTGTCTTCTGGTAATAGCGCTGCTAAATCAGGTAATTCGAGGTTGATATTCTCTAAACTAACTTCACTTTTTTGTGTAATAGCGGTATGTAGCCAAGGATAATATGCTACGCCATAGCTAAGATTTTCCGTTCCAATTGCATCTCGAAAGGAAACAATATTTGCATCCTCTCCTCCACTTACATTTTCTTGAAATCCTTTAGGGATATCCAAGATTGCCACACGGCTTTGTAGAGTAGCACATTGTTCTAAAACTGCTTTATAAACGGTATAACATTGTTCAACCGACAAATTAACAGCATCTGGAATAACAAGCATCGTGGGCGCTTGTTCTTTTTCAAGAATCTTTAGGCCTCCTTCTATAAATTTATTAGCTATAATTTTAGTTCCTAATAAATCCTCCATATCTAAAGGAAGTGATGATTTTTCCTGATACGTTCCAACCGATACAATATAGCAATGCCCTCCACCATTGGCATAAAAAAAATCAATACTAGGGTATAGTAAAGCATTGTTGTTTTCTGCAAAGTCTATATGATAGTCATTTCCATTAATGGTCATCGTTGCATTAGTAGGACTATCCCCTATTGGACTAATAGTAAACTTAGCAAGAAAAGCCACTCCAAAGAGTTCTTGGTACTCCGCAAAAGATGAAATTCGTATCGGTTTGTTAAGCAAATCCTTTCCATCTCTAGTGGCTTTTTCGGTATAGCCTATAAAAGCGGGTACCGATGTCTCCACCCCTGTAATCGAAATAGGATAAGTGCTTATTTCTTCAACATATACCCCAGGGGTTTTTATTTTTTTTGCCATAATGTTTGTGTTAATTAAAAAGAATAATTTATATATAGAGGGGAGAAATTAAATATACAATATTTTTTTTATTCATTTAAATTCTACTGCAATAGAAGACTTTTGTCTTAGCTATTTGGGATATTGTATGGAGTATTTCGACTGCGCTCAATATAAAATATATCGAAATGCTCAGTGTAAATAAACCCTGTTACTCAACTCAATACTGCTCATAACCACAATGCAAAAAGAGCCATACGATTGTGTATGGCTCTTTCAATTTGAGTATTTACCGAACCAGGTTTCTATTTTATAAAACCTCCCGATTTACTATTAAACGATACTATTACTTTATCTTTTTAGTAACTTTTTAGTGACGATTCCTTGATCTGAAACAAAACTATAAAAGTATAATCCCTGTTTTAATGAAGAGGTGTTTACATGAACTTCATTATATCCGGAGTTAAAACTTTTATCCGTGATTGTTTGAATTGTATTCCCTCTAATATCTTGAAGAATTAGTCTCACGTCTTGTCTGAAATCCAAATTAAAATAGATGGTTGTATGGTCAAACATCGGGTTCGGATAGGCTATAAGGTTTAAATTTTTAAAACTGTCATTTTCTTCATCCATACTGCCATTGTCCTTGAAGACTATAGGCTGTTGCACCGAAACTCGATAAACAACCACATCTTGACATTCGGCACTTATATTTAAAGGTTCGAGGTATTTGTGCCCAGCATAACCCGAGCCATTTTTGAATTTTATGGTTTCTGCATAACAATTTCCTTCCAATGTGCTTTCGTTGTTAAATGTAACAGTACCCAATGGAGCAATTATATTTCCTTGTACCAGCGACCCATTAAAAGTTGTTGTTCCATTTCCGTCTACGTTATAAAATACATCTCGGGTAGAACTATCTCCGGTAGTAATAAATTGTAAATTGTTTTTTCCAGCATGCCAGTTCTGAATATTGATAACGATTGGTGATCCATTCAAATCAAACTCAACCGTGGCGTTGTTCTTTATAAAATGCCAATCCTTAATATTGTAAGTACCGGATTGCATGATGAGAACGGAGTTTCTATTCAATTTTATTTCCTTGTAATTTCCAGGAGCCAACACTAAAGTTTCATTATTTCCGACAATAATCTTCATTTTACTGTTATTATTTGGCAAAATAAAAGTTGGAATATCGGGCAGGGTCGCACAATTTGAATAATCGCTTATTCTTCCAGTTACATCAAAATTGGAATGGTTACCAATTAAATTTATTTCTGAACTGGTTTGCACATAATCCACAACTACATCGGAATGACCTATTACATTAATTAAATCTCCCGAATGCATATCTCCAACAATTACCGCCGGTGGATTGTTTTGCATCGATACATTTTCAAACTTTACTTTACCCTTCGAACCTGCATTTCCTTTCGAAACTTGCTGACCTTTAATGAAGGTCAAAGTTTTGGTACTGTAAACAGTAAAGTCTTGTAAGCCCGAAATGATACTTGCTCCCATGTCGACCGTTTCCACAATATCCGCCGCAATTGTCATCTCAGTACATTGGTTATAATTGCTTTCCACTTCGGTACCAATAGGACTTGTCGCGAATGCAGTAGTCGAAACATAGTATTCTACGGTATCAAAACAGCCGTTGGCTATGATCTCTGATATTTCAGGTTTTACTCGAACTAGAATTTCAATAAAATGTTCTTCTCCAATTCCAATACTATTATTTATATCCAGTAAATTGTTGATGGAGCTACCATTAAAATCATTGTCCACAACAAAATAATCACTAGTTATACATTCTACGTTATAAGAAGTTGCTGTAGCAAACCAAGTATTCAAATCAAAATGAACTCTCGTATTATTCAATTTTACATCTCCATCATTTCGAACTCCAATTTTATAAACTACTGCGCGCTCACCTCCACCAAGATTAATAAGGTCTTCTACTGTTAATGAACTAATGGTAACAATAGGATCTTCTGGGTCTAATGTAAAACCTTGTAAGGCAATCACATTTTCGGGTTCTAAATTAAAGCTATGATCCAAAATAGTATTTTCCCCAAACTTTTCTTTAGGGTTTGGGGTGTTTTCGTCGATTAAGGCACCCGTAAATACGCCTGGAATATCCACTTCTGCAAATTTTATATTGATGCTTTGGTAATATTTTTGAGTAGAAAGTGTTTCAAAAGTTCCATCCAAATATGTTTCTCCTGTTACCTCTAACGGGTCACTTAGGTCATAGGGAAAATCAGCAAGTATATATTGACCCGCTACCAAGGCAACGATTTGCCCTGTACCGTTATGTGATAAGGTGTCATCACTGTTATAAACGCTATAAACCATACTTTGGCCTAAGTCTAAGTTTAGATTGATAATAGGATTGAATTCGAAGTTCATTTCTTGATTCACAGTAAAAGTAGGTGCTAGATCCCCTAAGTCCAAACTTCCTAGTCCACCACCGAGGCTAAGACTTGTTGGGTAACCGCTATAATCGATAAATGAAATAAGGTCAACGCTCATTTCGCTAATTGCGTTTTTGGTTCCATAAACCCGCAAGGTTTTACCTCCGTTTAATGCTTGAAAATTTAAATCATTATTTTTTACTTTTTTGAAAGTTCCTCCCATTTCTGGTAATGTTGGACCTCCAGAAAAATCGGGTGTAAATACGTCTACCTGATTTTCATTAGGAAAATCAGCAAAAGTATAGTTAGTGCCATTTTCCGCATTGTAAATATCTAAAGCTGTTTGCCCAAGATTTAATAGCGGCGTAACAGGAGATAAAACTCCGCAAGAAAGTAAGGAAGCTTCATTTGCTCCAGGGCCATAGGCTTCTTCACAAAGGTTTAATATTGCTGGTAATGTTGGAAGTGCTGGTCCCCCTACTTCAAAACGAACCGACTCATTAAAACTGGCAACCTCTTCACATAAATCTGGTCCTGGGAATGGGTTGTCAATTCCGATGCCATACCAGGCACTTACCCCAATTCCTGCAAAGAATTCTAAATTTTGCAATTTAGGACCTATTTCTTGATTTATAAATGGAGGGGTAACTTTTAGTTTGTCCATTTTATTAGGTTCTAAAACTTCGTATTGGGTATCTATTCTTATTTCCCATCCACATCCAAAGGTATTTTGTTCTGGATAGGTAATGGTAACTTCTACTGGATAATCGATATCAATATCTGAGTTTCCAACTTCTCTTACCAAATAATAACCGCCAGCATCAATAGATGCTCCAAGTTCAATATAAGGGTCAAAATCAAAACAAAATGGATTCCAGCCTCCTGCTAAATCTTCTAGCCATCCTGGAATGCTAACACCCCCTACACCTATTAAATCTATGGCATCGCCTAATCCAATTCCTGGTTGTTGATTCGTTGCAAAGGTTCTTATAAACGAGACTTCTGAAGCTGGACCAATCATAGGACTAGGATCTAGTTCAACGTTCGTCATGTTTTCTTGATAGCTAAAATTTTCAGAAATAAATGTAGTAGTTCCAGCAACTTGTGCCTGGACGAAAATGGAAAAAACTAGAAATACAAATATTAGAAAAACTTGTTTCATTGTTTTGGTTTTATAGGTCAGCCTAAATGGGCAACCCTGGTTAGTTAATCACCAATGCACAAACAAGTAAATTCGTTAATAGATTTAGGACAGGCTTAAAATTGTGGGGAGTTTTGCATTTAATTGGTTAATTCAAATGGCAATGACTTTATAAACTTAATTCTAAACTAGCTATAAATAAAGGATATACCATAAGAAATATTGTTTTTTTAATCTAAATCCGCTTAACAAACCTTTAACTTGGTCAAAAGGTAAATGTTGTTTTTAAATACCTAATCAAAACTATTTCTACTAGTATTTCACCACCCTCCTTCTTTTGCACCTAAGATTTTACCCAGATAAAGCATCTGGGTAAAAATGGACTATTCTATTATTCTCTTAACTTTGGTAGGCTTGTCTTCATCAAAATCTTCTTGCTTAATTTTAAAAATAGACAGAATTCCCCAAAACGTCTATTTAAACCCCGAGTACTTCTATTTCATTTTAAGCCCCCCTTTGTTTTATCCACATTTGCGGTATTAATAACAAAAGCTAAAGCTTAAATAAACGAATATTATGAAAAAATCAATCTTTATAATTGCCATACTATTGTTGATGGTATCTATATCCTCTTCAGCACAAAATTTTCAAGGGAAAATATATTATAGCTCTAAATCGAAAGTCCATTCGGTTCATAACATGGATAGTTTCACTGAAGAACATAAGGCGGCCATCAAGAAACAACAGAGCGCAGTATCGGCAAAGGAATATGTTCTGATATTTAATAAAGATCACTCCTTGTTTACCGAAGATATTAAGCTAAGTCTACTTCCAACTCGGCCAATGAGAACTGGAGGAGGTATGAATTTAATTAATAGCCCTGGAAATTTCTACAAAGATTTAGTATCTAAAAGCTATGTGAACCAAAAAGATATATTCGGAAAAAAATTTATAATTAATAATGATTTAGAAACTATAGCCTGGAAAAAAACAGATGAGGTAAAGACCATTGGAAAATATGTCTGTTTTAAGGCTATGGCACAAGTCGCCAATACAAATAAATATGATGATGATGATAACCAAGGCGAATCAATTACTGTTGTTGCTTGGTATACTATAGATATTCCGGTGTCCCAAGGCCCGGGAATGTACTGGGGTTTACCGGGATTGATCTTAGAAGTGCAATCTGAAGATGTTGTATATCTCTGTTCGAAAATTGAGCTTTCTAAAACCGATGATATGGTGATTACAGCACCTAAGGCAGGAAAGAAGATTACGAATAAAAAGTTCAACAGCCTATTTGCCCAAAAGCTACAAGACTTAAAAGATAGACATGCGAACTAAATCCCAGTATTAAGAGCTACTAATTTATAATTATGGATCATATAAAAAAGAAACAAGGAGTTTTTATCTTTTTGTTTATGTGCGCACTAAGTCTTTTTTCACAAGAAATAAAACTCAGTGGTATAGTAAAAGATAGTATTGGTAATGCCTTAGAATCAGCAAATATAATTGCCTTAAATAAAGAAACGAATACCTTAAAATCATATTCTATTACCAATTCAAAAGGAGAGTATCACGTGTTATTGGATCAGGGAAATGACTATACTGTAAAAGTTAGTTTTATTGGCTTTGAATCCCTTTCCTTCGATGTAATACAAACCGAAGACCAAGGAAATATTAGTAAGGATTTTACACTTTATGAGGATAATAGTCAATTAGATGAGATCCTATTGACTTATGAAATGCCTATTACGGTAAACAACGATACCATTGTTTATAATTCGGACTCCTTTAAAACCGGGGGAGAAAAAAAATTAGGTGATATTTTAAAAAATTTACCAGGCGTAGAAATAAATGCCGATGGCCAAATTGAAGTTGAAGGAAAACAGGTATTGAAAGTGATGATAGAAGGAAAGGATTTTTTTGATGGTGACTCAAAAATAGCTGCTGAAAAAATTCCTTCTGATGCTGTCGATAAGATTGAGATTTTAAAGAACTTTAGTGAAATTAGTCAATTAAAAGGGGTCACTAATAACGCCGATAACATCGTTATTAATTTAAAATTAAAAGAAGGTAAAAAGAACTTTTGGTTTGGTGA
>MAAC01012124.1_pt1 | contig 17403 bp, 17 predicted proteins | sample 1115981 | NCBI WGS metagenome assembly MAAC01 (sample SAMN04961126, study PRJNA320927) | seawater metagenome | isolation source: sample BD02T64 sea water enriched with oil for 64 days | place: USA:Gulf of Mexico | collected 2013-07-27 | reverse complement strand
GTTTTTCACTTAATGACGCATGCTTTTTTTAAAGCGCTATTATTCTTAACAGCGGGAGCCATTATTCTAGCCTTGCACCATCAGCAGAGTCTTTTCAAAATGGGCGGTTTACTAAAACGATTACCATTTGAAACTACATTATTTAGTATAGGTTTAGTGTGCTTGATGGCTTTACCAGGCAGTTCTGGGTTTTTCTCTAAAGAGGCTATTATTGCTCAGCTTTTCTCGTCAACTACGGCGGGTCCATTACTTTGGCTGTGCGCTATTATTGGTGCATTGTTAACCAGTATTTATAGTTGCCGATTATTTTTTCTTGCCTTTATGGGTAACGCGAGATTTGAAACAAGTTTACAACCATCATCAAGTAAATTACTGAAATTTTCTCTTGTTGTATTGGCAATATTATCCATTGTTGGTGGCGCTTTCGCGAATGTATTAACGGTAAGCTTAGCCCCTGTATTTATTGCAGCTCCAGTTATTGAAATACTTAACGAGCCTACTTGGCTACATACCGTGGCCATTGCTACCCCTTTTGTGGGTATTCTTTTTTCTTGGTTTTATTTTGCTAAATATCGAGTTGTTAGTGATGTGAAAATTACTGAAAACTCTAGTAGCTTAGCCCGTTTTTGCCAACAAGGACTTGGCTTTGACAGTTTATATGCTTGGCTTTTGATTAAACCTTACTGCGCTTTGGCTAAATTAAATCGCCAAGATATTTTTGATCAAATACTGATGCTTAATGCGTGGTACGTTTCTCTTTGGCACGATGTTTTAAAAAGTAGTCAAAATGGCAAGTTACGTTGGTACGTTGCGGCCATTGGTTTAACAACATTATTGTTAACGCTAATTTTAACAGTAAATGTTGGCGAAATTAGCAGGGGAGCAAGCTGATGAGTATTACTTTTGTAATGTGCTCGTTACTTATTGCTGGCGGCCTTGCTTGGTTTGCTGAAGGCGTTAAAACAAATAGTGCTCGCTATGTAGCATTGTTGTTGGTATTAGCGATAGCGGCATACTTTGCCTTTGCCCTAGTAATGACTCACTCAAGTGCAGATTATAACAAATTACACCTGTTAGTGCGTGTTACTTGGATTAACAGTTTTAACATTGACTATGCGTTAGCAGTTGATTATTTAAGCCTTGTTTTAGTGTCATTAACGCTGTTTTTATCACTTATTTGTATTTTAGTTTCGTGGCATGAAATTAAAGAAAAAGTCGGTTTTTATTACTTTAACTTACTGGCATCAATAGCGGGTATTGTTGGCGTGTTTACCGCGGTTGATATGTTTTTATTTTTCTTTTTTTGGGAAGTCATGCTGTTACCTATGACGGCATTAATTGCTATTTGGGGTCATGAAAATAAACACTTTGCGGCGATTAAATTTTTTATTTTTACTCAAATAAGCAGTTTGTTAATGTTAGTTGCCATTATTGCCATGGCAGCTGTGCACTTTAAGCAAGCAGGGCAGTTGAGCTTTTTTTATCAAGACTGGTTAGCGTTAGATTTACCGTTATCTTTGGCTCAGTATTTAATGCTGGGTTTCTTTATTGCTTTTGCGGTTAAACTGCCTAGTGTGCCTGTGCATTCTTGGTTACCTGACGCTCATACTCAGGCACCTACTGCGGGCAGCGTTTTACTGGCTGGGGTATTATTAAAAACAGGGGCTTATGGCCTTATTCGTTTTGTACTGCAACTGTTTCCTGAAGCAAGCCTAAATTTTGCCCCTTTTGCAGCTACTTTAGGTGTAGTGAGTATTTTATACGGAGCAAAAATGGCCTTTGCTCAACAAGACTTTAAACGCTTGGTGGCTTATAGCAGTATTAGCCACATGGGCTTTGTAATGTTGGCGCTGTTTTCCTTTAATGCCATTGCTTATCAAGGCGCGATATTAACGTTAGTGGCTCATGGCTTGAGTAGCGCGGCCTTGTTTTCACTTGCTGGTATGATTTATAGCCGCATACATTCACGTAATTTAATGGATATGGGCGGTTTTTGGCAAAGTGCACCACGCATGGGCGGTTTTGCGTTAGCCTTTGCTGCTGCGGCATTTGGCTTACCAGGTTTGGCAAATTTTGTGGCGGAATTTTTATCCCTAGTGGGGGCATATCAGGTTTATCCGCTATTAACTATGCTAGCCGCGTTGGGACTTATTGGTTCGGCTATTTACGGTGTGGTGTTATTCCAAAGCAGCTTTCAAGGTAACTTTAAAGGTATCTCTAAAGGAAGTCTTCAAACGGGTTCGCAAGCACCAGAGAAAAATGTATTTGGGGATCTTTCAAGACGAGAGTTTTTGGTGTGCTCTGCGTTAATCTCATTATTAATCATTATTGGTTTTTACCCAAATCTAGTGTTAACTTTTTTCCAAACAGTTGATATGACACTTGCAGTGAATAATCAGGTAGGAGCAGGGCAATGACAATAACTATGCTTTACAACGTATTGCCTTTACTAATTATTGCTTTTGGTATTGTTTTATCCCTGTTATTGATTGCGTGGCATCGCTCGCAAAAACTTATTTTAATTTTTACCTTACTTATTTTCGCTTCGGCCTTATTGGCAAGTATTTCACTGCCAATAAATATTAATGACAGCGTGCAAGTTACCTTGTTATTAAAAGTAGACAATTATGGTCATTTTGCTTTTATATTAGTGCTGCTAGCGAGCATGGCGGTTAGTTTGTTAAGCTCTCGTTGGTTAACTAACAGTCTTGAGGTGCATGATGAATATTTTGTCTTGATACAATTGGTTGTGTTGGGGGCGGGTATTCTAGTGATGAGCGACCACTTTGCCGCCTTATTTTTAGGCTTCGAATTACTGAGTATCGCGTTAGTTGGCTTGGTTGGTTATGGCAAAAACGGTCAGTTTAGTGTTGAAAGCTCATTTAAATACCTCATTTTAAGCGCCAGTGCCTCAAGCTTTATGTTGCTGGGTATTGCCTTTGTATATAGTCAAACGGGCTCGTTAAGTTTTGCACCAGCGAGTATCAACATGAACATCAACATGGATAATGGGCTGTTTTATCAAGCAGGTATGCTGCTTTTCTTAGTCGGCGTGGCTTTTAAGTTGTCTTTAGCACCATTTCATTTTTGGACGCCAGATGTTTATCAAGGCTCACCAACGCCAATAACCTTACTACTAGCCTCTGTTTCAAAGGTTGCTATGTTTGTTGTGTTGATGAAATATTGGTTTAGTCAAAGCTATATGTTTTTTGAACCTAATAGCAGCGAAAAAATATTACTGATAATTAATATTTTGGCAATTACGTCAATGCTAGTGGGTAATACTTTAGCGCTGAAACAACAAAATATAAAACGTTTATTAGCTTATTCTTCAATTGCACATATCGGTTATTTATTAATTGTGCTGTTAATTATTTCACCACAAAGCATGGCATTAGCATGGCAGAGTGCATTATTTTATTTATCAGCTTATGTGTTAGCAACAGTTTCTATTTTTACTGCGTTGGCGCTAACGCAGGCTAAAAATGATGACGCAATGGTGCAGGTGAAAGATTGGCAAGGATTATTTTGGCAACATCGTTCGTTGGCTTTGCTCATTATTGTTGCTGTGCTTAGTTTGGCGGGTATTCCTCTCACTATGGGCTTTATCGGTAAGTTTTACCTACTTACCGTTGCTGTACAGGCGCAGCAATGGTGGTTAATCGCGGCACTAATTATTGGTAGTGGCATTGGTTTATTCTATTATTTAAATATTATTTTTGTACTATTCCATACTGGTCAAAAGACAAACAGTGATAATAAGGAGCAAATGTTGCCTTTCTTTAATATCAACTTTGTGCAGCAACTGACGGTTATTGCGCTTATATTTGTGGGTGTTTTTTGGGGATTATTGCCTGATACTTTAAGTGAATTGTTCGCTGTTAACTAAGTTTAGCCGATTAAAAAAGTACAATAAGTGTTTTTTTTCTTGCTGTTTAACTTAGTTTCTGTATAATGCGCGCCTTCGGTGAAGGGATGTTGGTTTTTTCAACAAAACCACAATAAACGTCTAGTATTTATTAAAATTAACTAGATAGTCGCTTATTTTAGTTAAATGCAAGATAAGCCCATCGAAAATGAGTAGGGGTTTTCCGCCCAAATAGACTTGCCCAGCTGAACATTTCGTTTTCAGCAGAAATATAGCGTGAAATACGCTATGCGCTTTAAGTCTTCCTGGTGGTTTCCTCGTATGATGTACGCAGGTTAAAGACTTAGCAATTTAAAATTTAGACCGTTCAATCAGCTTCCGTAACTATAGTTGCGTATGAAGGTGGATCACTTTTGTCACAAATTTTAAAGATGCGAGCTATACCTGCCTCGAGAAGATGACATATTAAATGACTGATCAAATTAACACTCAAAGCAACGATGAAGTTGGCTTTGACTCTTTAGGCTTACCTGAAAATTTATTAACTGCTGTAACTAACATTGGTTTTAGCTCAGCTACCGCTATTCAAGCACAAACAATTCCGCCGCTATTAGCAGGCAAAGATGTTTTAGGTGAAGCACAAACAGGTACAGGTAAAACTGCCGCCTTTGGTTTACCCGCTTTAGCAAAAATTGATACTTCTATCAAAAAACCACAATTAATGGTGTTGGCACCAACCCGTGAATTAGCGATGCAAGTGGCTGAGGCAATCGAATCTTTCGGTAAAAACATGAAAGGTTTACGTGTTGCTACTCTATACGGTGGTCAATCTTATGGACCACAATTTCAACAGTTAGAACGTGGTGCACAAGTTGTTGTAGGTACACCAGGTCGCTTAATGGATCACTTACGTCGTAAGAGCTTAAAATTAGCTGACTTAAGAGTATGTGTACTTGATGAAGCTGATGAAATGTTAAACATGGGCTTTTTAGAAGATATTCAGTGGATTTTGGATCACTTACCAGAAACTACGCAAATGTGTTTATTCTCTGCAACTATGCCGCCAGCTATTCGCAAAATTGCTAACCGTTTCCTAAAAAATCCTGAGCACATTAAAATTGCTGCTGTTAAACAAGCAAAAGCTAATATTACTCAATACGCGTGGAAAGTAAGTGGCATTACTAAAATGACCGCTTTAGAGCGTATTGCTGAAATTGTTGACTACGATGCCATGATAATTTTTGTGCGTACACGTAATGATACTGTTGATGTTGCTGAAAAATTAGAGCGTGCTGGCTACCCTGCATTAGCGCTTAATGGTGATCTGAACCAAGCACAACGTGAGCGTTGTATTGATCAAATGAAATCAGGTAAATCATCTATTTTAGTAGCAACTGATGTAGTTGCTCGTGGTTTAGATATTCCGCGTATTTCGTTGGTTATCAACTATGACTTACCTGGTGATAACGAAGCTTATGTTCACCGTATTGGCCGTACAGGTCGTGCTGGTCGTGAAGGTATGTCAATTGCTTTTGTGCGCCCACGTGAAATGTATTCATTACGTCACTATGAGCGTTTAACGTCTGGCACAGTGAATATGTATGAATTACCAAATATTCAAGAATTGGGTAAAAAGCGTATTGAACGTGCTCGTACTGAAATAGCTGGTATTGTTGAAGCAAAAGATTTAGCAAGCATGCGTGACATTGTTGAAGCGATGGCGAGTGAGTCTGAACTGTCTATGGTTGATTTAGCTGCCGCTTTATTGTTCCAAAAACAGCTTAAACAACCATTCCAACCAAAAGAAGATCCTAAACCACGTCGTGATTCTCGTGAAAGAGACAGCCGTGAGCGTAACGGTCGTGATCGCAATGACCGTGGTCGTGACAGTCGTAGAGACTCTCGTGGTGAAAAATCAGGTCGTGGTTCACGTGATGATAAACCACGTCAAGCTAAAGTAAATCGTAATGACGTTGATTGGCAAACTTACCGCTTAGAAGTGGGTAAAGAACATGGTGCTCGTCCGGGTGATATCGTAGGCGCTATCGCCAATGAAATATCATTAGACAGTAGTTATATCGGTGCGATTAACTTGCATGAAAAACACAGCTTTGTACAATTACCTAAAGGTATTCCAGCTGACTTATTTAAGCAGTTAAAAGGTGTACGTGTACGCCGTCAACCGCTGGCAATTACAACCTCTGATGAGCAAGTTGTTAGCCAACGTCCTCGCCGTAGTGAACGTCCAGCACGTAATAACTAATCATTGTGTTGAATTGACCGATAAAAAAGACGCTTTTAGCGTCTTTTTTTTGCTCTATATTTTAGTAAAACACTGCCGTACGAGCATGGTTATTTTTTACAATAACAGCCATTAATGAAATGGCTCTGTTGGCTTTAAGTGTTGCTGCGCGAACAAGCAAGACGCGTAAACCCTTCCATGGGGCTCCACACAAGCATCCATGCTTGTGAAGCTTGCTTTTATCACATCTGCAAAACTTAATATAAAACAAGTACTTGAATTTTTAACAACAATTGGCGGGAACATAGCCAATGAAACAGATGTTTTGAAGCATCATGAGTATAGGTTTCATGGCGATTTGACTGTTCGGGAGCCATTATATAAGTGGCGCAGTTAATTTAGTGTTATTGTTTGCAGGAGCGTTTTTTACCGCGATTTTTAAGAGAGCTTTGAATACTTTTGTTAAAAAATAAGTTCTCCTACTGTTTTACTTTCTTCCTGAGCGAAATGCATAGCCATGCAAGGCTTTATTATGAGCATAGAATTTTACCAACACAATGCTGATGAGTTTTTTAATAGCACTGTAAATGTTGATATGAATAATATTTATCAACGTTTTACTAAAAATATAAAACCTAATGCGTTAATACTCGATGCAGGCTGTGGCTCTGGTCGTGATTCAAAAGCATTTCTTGAGATGAATTATCGAGTTGATGCCTTTGATGCTAGCTCTGAATTAGTGATGTTAGCCACTCGTTATACTGGTTTAGAAGTGAGGCTTGCGGTATTTAATGATATTAATGAGCGAGAAAAATATGATGCTATCTGGTGTTGTGCCTCCTTATTACATATTCCTGAAGTTGACTTACCAAAAATATTAAAAAAACTAGCTACAGCACTTAAAAATAAAGGAACATGGTATGCCTCCTTTAAATGCGGCGATTCACAGCGAGAAAGTGAAGGTAGGCTGTTTACTGATATGAATGAAGAACGGTTAAATAAATTAATTGCGGATGTGCCCTTTATTGATATTCAATCAACATGGCTCACAGAAGATAATCGCCCTGATAGACAAGAAAAATGGCTTAATGTTATTTTGTCGAAGTAATGTTTAATGAGTTACTCTGCTTAAAAAAAACACCTTGTTTACATGTAGCTTTTTAAAATGTAAATAAAAGCATACACGTCTCTGCCAATGCTTATCTAGTGTTTCTAGCCTTTAACTATTTTTCGTCCTTTTACCTCGTACATTTTCATTTACATATCCGCTTTAAGCTCTGTTTGTATTGGGCTTTCGCTTCAGTTAATTCCTCTAGATAATGACGTTATACCATTAATAAAGTTGATAACGCGCTTAATAATATTGACTGTGATAATTTTAGAAGAAGAGAAAGAGATATGACTGATTCAAATAAAAACCCATTAAAACTATGCGGTATAGAATTTACTGAATATGCTAGTCCAGATTCCGATTTTATGGAAAAGGCTTTTTATGGTTTTGGTTTTTCAAAAACTAAAAAGTTTAAAGGCCGTGACATTGATTATTTTAACCAAAACGATATTCACTTTTTACTTAATCGAGAAACAACGGGTTTTTCAAAAGAGTTTGCTAAAAGTCACGGCCCTGCTATTTGTTCAATGGGTTGGCGAGTAGAGAATGCTAACTTTGCTTTTGAAGAAGCGGTTAAGCGTGGTGCTAAATCAGCGGAAAATGAAGAAAATAAACTACCTTACCCAGCCATTTTTGGTATTGGTGATAGTTTAATTTACTTTATTGAGCACTTTGCTCCTGATGAAGGAAATGAAGGTAAAAATAAAGGCGTTATTTATGATACTGATTTTATTGCTCATGATACGCCAGTGAATGTTGCTGATAAGGGCTTCTTAGCGGTAGATCACTTAACGAATAATGTTTATCAAGGCACTATGCATAAGTGGGCTGATTTTTATAAAGACGTATTTGGTTTTACGGAAGTGCGTTACTTTGACATTAAAGGCATTAAAACGGCGTTAATTTCTTATGCACTACAGTCACCTTGTGGGAAATTTTGTATTCCTATCAATGAAGGTAAAGGCAGTAAAGATAACCAAATTGATGAATATTTAGATGAATATAATGGCCCCGGTGTGCAGCATTTAGCATTTATCACCGATGATTTAGTGGGGTCTTTAGATAAGTTAGATCGAGATATTATTGATACGCTGCACATTGTCCCTGAATACTATGATGAAATTTTTAACCGTGTTCCTTGGGTTAAAGAAGATAAAGATAAAATTAGAGAGCATCAAATTTTAGTGGATAGCCAAGCTGAGAATACTTATTTATTGCAAATATTCACTAAAAACTTATTTGGACCGATTTTTATTGAAATGATCCAACGCGTGAATGATCAAGGCTTTGGTGAAGGCAACTTCTCAACGTTATTTAAGTCCATTGAGCTGAACCAAATGGAGCGTGGTGTACTTTAAGTGACGAGTTACTAGTGTCGAGTTACGAAGTAAGGTACTTCGTAACTCGACACTTATCTTCCTCGTCTCTTTCTTCTTAGCAGTTGCTACTAACCGATACATTTAAGTCTTTCAAAATACCATCGTGCAGGTTATATACTAGGCCATGCACGGTAACGTTTTGCTTAGCGAGCCATGCATTGCGAAGCACTGTGGTGTTGCAAACATTTGCGACCTGTTCAATCACATTTAATTCACAAAACATATTCATACGCTCTGTTTCATCAATAATGGCGTCTAATTTTTGTTGGTTGAAGCGATAGACGTCTTGAATATGTCGTAGCCAATTATCAATTAAACCATGGCTTTCATTATGAAAAGCTGCATTGACGCCACCACAGCAATAATGACCGCAAACAATAATGTCTTTTACTTTTAAAATATCAACAGCAAACTGTATTACAGACAAACAATTAAGATCAGTATGAATGACTTGATTAGCTATATTGCGATGCACAAAAACTTCACCAGGTTGCATACCCAATAATTCATTGGCGGGTACGCGTGAGTCTGAACAACCTATCCATAAATATTGTGGCGACTGCTGCTCAGAGAGGTTTTTGAAAAAATCAGGGTTTTCTGCGGTGATTTTATCCGCCCACTGTTTATTGTTTTCAAATAAATGTTTTATTGTGCTCATGATTTTGACCTAGATGATAACGATTATCACACTGCGATTGAGATAATGAAATGACATTTTATGTCAAGACAATCATTAGTAAAAGTAAAATATGCTATTACCAGTAAATTAATTTTAGTTATAATAGTTAAAATTTAATTGACAGTAAATAAGTATTCTTATGGCAAGCGCAGCAGCAATTCATATTTTGGTTAAAACTGAAAAACAAGCGTTAGAACTAAAGGCTAAGTTAGATAATGGTGCTAATTTTGCTCAGTTAGCAAGAAAGTTTTCGATTTGTCCTTCAAAGAAAAAGGGTGGTGATTTAGGTGAGTTTCGCCGTGGACAAATGGTGAAAGCCTTTGATGATGTTGTTTTTAAAAAAGAGTTATTAAAAGTACATGGACCGATAAAGACAAAGTTTGGTTACCATTTAATTAAAACGCTTTATCGACATTAAAAAATCGACATTAAAAAATTGACATAAAAAGTACCGTAACTAAAGTAGGATAATTAAACATCACTCATCAGAGTCTCCTTCATCTAATATCTGATTACGCTTTTTGATTTTTGCTAGCTGTTCAGGAGTTAAATTAAACTTTTTCGCTGATTTTTTTAATAACAAAATACCGCCAATAATCATACCTAGCGCTAAAATCGTGATAATAATTGCCATATATGATCTCCATCCTATTTTTGTGTTTTTGTCTTACTTTGATTCAAATAACAATAGCTAAATTATTTATTTACAGGTAAGTTATTGTAACAAAATTGGAAAATATAATAATAACTCTTTTAGGATAAAGCCATGAATAATCGTTTAGGTATTAAGTTGCTTACCCCTATGTTGGTTGTAGGAATTATTTTTATGTTAGCACTATTGTTTGCTCCAGATAGCTTGAGTAAATACAATGTCTTAGCGATAATTTTTATACTTGTAACGTTGCAAGTAATAATAAGTTATATGTTTTCATCAAAGCTATTAACTCAACGAATAACTGCTCTTAAAAACTATTTAGAGCAAGTGGTCAGTACTGAACAGGCACCGTCGAAGCCTTTAACTGATACTCGTAAGGATGATCTTGGGAAGGTTATTAACGAGTTAAGTGGTTTTATTGTTGGTTTAGGCGATGTCATTAGTGAAATTCGCAGGGAGTCTGAAATGCTTAGCCAAGGCTCAAATAGCTTAGCGGTGCAAATGAAAGAGTCCGTAGGCTCGGTCAATGAGTCCGTTAATCAAGTGGAACAAATGGCCCATTCAATAGAAGAAGTTGCTACTACATCAGCCACCTTATCAAATAGCGCTCTGCAAGTAAGTGAAACAACCAGTGTGGTGATGAGCACGTTAAATCATGGTGTAGAATCTTCAAATACTAGTCAAGAAACTATCACCTCTTTTGCCAGTGAAGTTGAAAGTATGGCTAATGATTTAGCGCTATTACAAGAAGAAAGTGCTCGAATTGGCTCGGTATTAGATGTGATACGAGGTATTGCGGATCAAACCAATTTATTGGCGTTGAATGCGGCCATTGAAGCGGCGCGTGCCGGGGAGCAAGGTCGCGGTTTTGCTGTTGTTGCCGATGAAGTACGGGCTTTAGCCCACCGAACACAAGAGGCAACGGTTGAAATTCAATCTATGGTTGAAGGCTTGCAAGCTAAAACATCAAATGCTGTGGTGGCAGTCTCCAGAGGGCAGGGTTTATCACAAACTAGTTTGTCTCAATCTGCTGAGGTTGTTTCTGCCCTTGAGCAAATAGGGCAAGCATTTAAAGAAGTTGACACTTTAACATCGCAAATTGCTCATGGTACCCAAGAGCAACAAAGTGCTACGGCGTCAATTAATGACAATATGATGGCGGTGGTTGCTTTAGGCAGAGAAATCAATGAAGGCTTAGCTGCCGTTGCCGATCACGCCCAGCAGCAGCAACAAACCTCAGTAGAAGTAGGTATCACGTTAAATCGTATTTGTGTGTAGGTCATTCTTTAGTATCTTGATCTCTTTGTTTGGCTAATAACTGCAGTTGCCGAGATTGTTCATGCAAACTATTGCGCACAAGCACTTCTCTGTCGTCTTCACGAATAAAGTGAAAAATGGCTTTATGATGATTAACCTCTGCTTTTTTTGTTACTTCAATCACTTCTCCGTAACAGTAAACGGCACAGCTTTCGGCTAACAAAAAAACCTTCATTTCTATTAGTTGACCCACTTCAAAAGCATTGTCAGCAATAAATAATAACCCGCCACCGCCAAATTCAATACCTTGATATCGATGTTGCTCTTCGTCTTGCTGGCTTAGAATATAGCCCATTAATAAGTTTATTTTTTCACTTTGATGATTTAAAAAATCAACGAGTTGACTGGCGACCCCAGACAAACCTTGCAAAGGACGCAATGCGGCTTGATCTATAGTAGTGATTTCACTCGCCATTTTAAAAGGGGCGGGCATAGCGGCTATAAATTGGTCGAAATTTGTCACTTTATTGGCATCAACAGGTATTATATTGATGCTAAATTCATGGCTTATAGAAAAAAATTCATGATATTTTGTCAGCTTTTGTGCAATAGTTTCTTTATTAGTCGTCATTTTTACCTTGTTTATATCATTTGGATTAATTAAGGGTACAGAATTCAATGAGAATAAATTTTCAAGAACAAGGCGCTTGATTGAGCAATAGCTAGCTATTGTGATTGAAAGCAACGACGTTATTGGATATTTAGGCCATTTGAAATGATCACTTAGTTAGTGTAATTGGTATTACATCGATGAGATGAAAAATCATTTAATAACAAATTTATAGCAGATAATGGGCAATCAAACACTTTTTTTATTTTTGCCTGCAACTATAGCGTTAAATAGTGACGGCTGTGTTAAGCTTGATTCTACCTGTCAGAACGAAAAATTTTCAATAATAATATCAAATGTTTCAACCCATTAGTTTATTCATTGGTTTACGCTATAGCCGCAGTAAAAACCGCGCTGGTTTTATCTCTTTTATCACTTTCTTCTCTACTGTTGGCATCTTGCTTGGTGTTGCCTCATTAATTACCGTTGTTTCTGTGATGAACGGTTTTGAAGGGGAATTAAAGAAAAGAATATTAGGTATTGTCCCTCATGTTGTTGTGACCAGTAGCGATGTTACTGAGCAAGGTAAATTGCCTGAATGGCAAAAACTAAGAATGCAGTTGTTAGCACAAAGTCATGTTAAAAAAGTCACCCCTTTTTTAAGTAGTGAGGCGCTTGTTCAATCTCCTGATAATTTGCAAGGCGTGATGCTGCAAGGCATTATGCCTGAATTTGAACAAGGTAATATTATTAGTAAAAATATGGTTGCAGGCTCTTTATCAAGTTTATCTGAGCAAGCGTATGCCATTGTTTTAGGGCGCTCACTGGCTAATAAATTAAAAATATCTTTAAATGACACCATTCGTATTGTTTTACCTAATAAAACCATTTTTACCCCCATGGGGCGTATTCCGGTGCAGCGAACTTTTACCGTTACAGGCATTTTTAATGTTGGCTCACAAGTTGATGATGCCATGGTGTATGTGCACAGTAAGTACGGCGCTAAATTATTAAGACGTAAAGGCGATGGTATTGGCCAGTTACGCTTGTATTTAGACGATGCCTTTAATGCGAGTGCGGTAGTACAAGCGTTGATTCAAAATACCAACCTAGCAACAAGTACTCATCAGCAATTAGTTTTTACCACTTGGAATGACAGCCAAGGTGCGCTTTTTTCTGCGGTGAGTATGGAGAAAAAAATGATGTGGCTAATGCTGAGTTTAATTGTTGCCGTTGCCGCTTTTAATATTGTTTCAGCCCTCGTTATGGTGGTTGTTGAAAAACAAGGGGAAATAGGTATTTTGCAAACGCTAGGCTTATCGAAAGTGGGCGTGGTTAAAATATTTATTACTCAAGGTATGGTGAATGGTTTTTGGGGGGTAAGTTTGGGCAGTATTTTAGGGGTGTTATTAAGCCTATATTTAAATGATGTTCTGGCTCTTTTGGGCGTTAATATTTTCGGTGCGGGTTATGCCGTGCAGCAATTACCTATGCAATTAGAAATAATGAATGTTGTTGTTATTGCCATTTCCGCACTAGTAATGAGCTTTGTAGCTACATTATATCCAGCTTTTCAAGCATCAAATACTCAACCGGCAGAGGTATTACGTAATGAATAAGGTTTTACATTGTAGTCAATTATCTAAGTCATATTTTCAAGGTAAAATAGCAACACCAGTATTAGATAAGCTGGAATTGAGCGTAGAAAAAGGTGAGTTATTAGCCATTGTTGGTAGCTCAGGTTGTGGTAAAAGTACTTTTTTACATCTTGCTGGTGCCTTAGACTTACCTAGCTCGGGTGAGGTTTTTATTAATGACACTAACATTTTAACCTTATCAGATAAGCAAAGAGCCGCTTTTCGTAATCAACATATTGGCTTTATTTATCAATTTCATCATTTAATGATGGAATTTACCGCACTTGAAAATGTTGCCATGCCATTGATGATCCGTGGTGATAGCCCTAAACAAGCAATGAAAGCCGCCAGTGAAGTATTAGCTCAAGTAGGGTTGGCGCACCGTAGTGGTCACCGACCTAGCGAGTTATCGGGTGGTGAGCGCCAACGCACGGCAATTGCACGGGCATTAGTGACAAAACCTGCGCTTATTTTAGCCGATGAGCCAACGGGAAATTTAGATAGCGACACCGCTGAGCAAATCTATCAACTTATTAGGGCGTTAAATAAAAATGCGCAAACTAGTTTTGTGGTAGTTACTCATGACATTGCTTTAGCAATGCGCATGGACAGACAGCTGAAACTCGACCACGGTAAATTATCGCCATTTATACCCGCTCAAAGCTTTGTTGATGCCAGTGCTGAAGGTAATGTTGAGGCCCGTATTAGCGGTGGGCTGGATGCAAGTACTGATGATAACTTTGATGATAGTTCTGCTGAAGAACAACAAGGCACGCATGTTTAAGCCTTTAAGTATTTTTTTAGCATTACGTTATGTTCGCAGTCGACACGGCAACGGCTTTGCTAGTTTTATTTCTGCGTCATCAACCATTGGTATCGCGTTAGGCACTTTGGTGCTTATTGTTGCTTTAAGTACCATGAATGGTTTTGAACGTGAGTTAGCACAAAGACTACTCTCTATTGTGCCGCATGCTGAATTAATGTCGGTGAATAAACCCATTAGTAATTGGCCTGCCAGTGTTAAGCAAGTACAAGCTAATAACCAAGTTGTTGCCGCCGCCCCTGTTATTAGCCTAACGGGCATGATGCAACATAAAACCCGCTTAAAAGCCTTAGAAATTAGAGGCGTTGAGCCGAGTCTAGAAACACTCGTTTCAGATATTGATAGTTATATTATTGAAGGCAGCTGGCAGGCACTTGCTAATAAAGGTGTGGGGCAGCAAACTCAAGGCATAATTCTTGGCGCAGGCGTGGCCAAAAAACTAGCGGTGAAGCTGGGTGATACTGTGCAGCTATTATTACCGTCTTCATCGGCTTCTTCATCACAATCTTTAGGGCGCAGTAATAGTCAGCAACTTTTTGCCGCGCCGATAAAGCGCCATGTAAAAATAGTGGCTATTTTTAAATTTGGCGGCACTATTGATGACACCTTAGCCTATATTTCCTTAGCGCAAGCCTCCGATATTAAAGGCTACCAAGCTGGTGAAGCACAGGGCATTCGATTAAAATTTAATGATGTTTTTGCAGCGCCCAATATTGCCAGAGAAATAGCTTATAACTTCAATCACTATGTTTATATTATGGATTGGACTCGCAGCCAAGGGCATTTATTTAATGATATTCAATTAGTACGCATGGTAATGTTTATCGTGCTGGTATTAGTGATTGCTGTCGCAAGCTTTAATATTGTTTCAACATTGATCATGGCGGTGAATGAAAAAAAAGGCGACATTGCTATTTTAAAAACCATGGGGGCACCTGCCAGCGTTATTATGCTCACGTTTATTTATCAGGGCTTGGTTAATGGTGTTTTAGGCAGCTTAATTGGTGGTTTACTCGGTGTGTTTTTAGCCGAAAACCTTGCGGGTATAGTGATGTTTTTTGAGCAACTTTTTTCGATGCAGTTATTATCGGCTGATGTTTATTTTATCGATCATATTCCCAGTCAATTACAAATGTCTGATGTTTATATTACCGTGCTCACCGCACTTATTATGTCGTTATTCGCAACCATTTATCCTGCATGGCGCGCGACAAAAGTTGAACCCGCAGAAGTGCTAGGGCAATTGTAGCGCTTAGCTGTCACTCTTAGTTGTTACTAACTAATAGGCAATAAATAGGCAAAAAACAGGCAAAAAAAAGCCCACAAATATTTGCGGGCCAACTTATATATCAAGTTGATAGAAGGAAGTCTTTTTCAAAGAGAAAGCTCCAAGAAACATGTCAGAGAGAAAAGATAACAACAGTATCTAATCAAAGTTGTCTGGATAAAGATGTTTCTACGGGGAAAAGTAAATTCATCAGTGCGCTAGCTTTAGAAGCTAAACCAGAAAACAAAGCTAGTGTAGGCGCTGGTAACTTTTTTGACAAACTAAAAAAAATACCTTTTCGCATTAGAAAAACTAATGCATTTGTTTAGGGGGGGGAGTCTGAAGTTATATGGGTAATTATGCACTGAAGTTTTTCTATAATGGTTTTTTCCTTTAGTTTGGTGAATGAATATTTTGTCGGTCAATAAAGGGGCTAACGATTAGTTATTTTTGCTGTTTGTCCAGTTAAGTTTTTGATGAATAATTTATTTTTTGTAGCAAAATGTAATTATTATCTTTAACGCCTTGTTTGTCTGTTAGGTTATCTATTACTATAGCTTCATCTTTTTTGTTACTCGTTAAATCCTGCTGTAAATGCCTAAGAAAATGCCAAAGACAAGCCAAAATCATTCGGTAAGAATTTACTATGAAGACACCGACGCTGGTGGCATCGTATATTATGCAAACTATTTAAAATTTTTTGAACGGGCAAGAACCGAGTGGTTACGAGCACTGGGTATAAGCCAAGAAAAGTTTTTAGAACAAAACATAGGTTTTGTGGTCAGAAAGGTTGAAATGGACAATGTCGCTTCGGCAAAGTTAGATGACCTACTTAATGTAAACTCCACTATTTTTACGCTTAAACGCGCCAGTTTAGTTTTTCATCAACAAATAACCAACCAAGCACAACAAGTAATATGTACGGCAAAAGTACAGGTTGCTTGTGTTAATTTTCAAAATCATAACGGGCAAAAAGCAAAGCCTGTAGCTATTCCAGAATCTATATTAGGAGCATTGAAACGTGTCTGCTGAATTTTCAATTTTTGAACTTGTTTTAGAAGCCAGCTTATTGGTGAAATTTGTTATGCTGGTCTTACTTGGTTTTTCTATTGCCTGCTGGGCGATGATTTTTCAACGCCGACAAGCATTAAGCCTTGCTAAAACGCAATTAAAAGAGTTTGAAGATAAATTTTGGAGTGGCACTGATTTAAGTAAGTTGTATAGTGATATTTCGACTAAAAATCAGATACAAGGTATTGAAAGTTTATTTGTTGCCGGTTTTAAAGAATTTGCCCGTTTACGTAAAAGTAAAATTACCGACCCCCATATTATTGTTGATGGTACTCACCGCGCCATGCGTGTGGCATTGTCACGTGAAGTTGATAGTTTAGAGATTCATCTGCCTTTCATGGCGACTGTTGGCTCTATTAGCCCTTATATTGGTTTGTTTGGGACTGTTTGGGGCATAATGAACTCTTTTATTGGTTTAGGCTCGGTGCAGCAAGCCACTTTATCTATGGTAGCCCCAGGTATTGCCGAAGCACTTATTGCCACCGCCATGGGCCTATTTGCTGCTATTCCAGCGGTTATGGCCTTTAACCGCTTTAGTCATAAAGTTGAAAAGCTTGAGAACAGCTACGGTAATTTTATGGAAGAGTTTTCTAGCATCTTACAACGCCAATCAGTTATTGAGCCACAAGCATAATAAAGGGCTAAAACTATGTATCAAAGAGTTAGACGCCGTAAAGTTGCTGAAATCAATGTCGTTCCTTACATTGATGTTATGTTAGTGCTACTTATTATTTTTATGGTTACCGCGCCCCTGATTACTCAAGGGGTTAAAGTAGATTTGCCTAAAGCCGAAGCTGAGCCGTT
>MAAC01012123.1_pt1 | contig 17404 bp, 15 predicted proteins | sample 1115981 | NCBI WGS metagenome assembly MAAC01 (sample SAMN04961126, study PRJNA320927) | seawater metagenome | isolation source: sample BD02T64 sea water enriched with oil for 64 days | place: USA:Gulf of Mexico | collected 2013-07-27 | reverse complement strand
TGCTCACCAAAGTAATTTGGCACACCTTGTTCAACAATATTTGTCCAGCACTCATGCAACGCTTTAAGGTTAGTCACATCACGTAAAATCAATTCAAAACAATTACCCGTTAATGCACCCGTGCGTAGTTTTTTGTTATGTCTTTTATAACTAAGTACTTCAACACCTTCGATATTAAGATCGCTTAAGTCATATTCTTGCTTACCTGGCACATGTACACCAAACCATTGCTCTGTAACCGCAAACCTATCCTTCAAACCCGCATAAGAAACTAACTGCTCTTTTAGTTTGAAGTATTTTGCTAATTCTCGCGCCACAAAAACAGTATTGGCACCCGTTTTTCTTATGTGAATAAATAAATGCTCACCTTCACCACAGGGTAAAAATGGTAGTTGTTCAAACACTTTAAAGTCACTTTTCTGCTGACGAAGTAAGCCGGTTGATTCAGGTTTACCATGTAAAAAGCTAAGTTCTGGTAACATTATTTTCCTTAAATGATCACGCTGTAATTATTGTACGATGCCACTTAAAAGCAGTATTAAACACTTTGTAGTTCTTGCATAGGCGGCATTGCTTGAGCAATAGGAGTAAGCAACACAACACTGTGCACAGACACCCCTTCTTTTCGTCCAACATAGCCCAATTTTTCAGTGGTCGTCGCTTTAACATTAACTTGGTCAATATGGCAGTTTAAATCTTCAGTTAAACACGCACGCATCGCAAGTAAGTGTGGTGCCATTTTCGGCGTTTGGGCAACAATAGTGATATCGGCATTGCCTAACTGATAACCTTTCTCGGTCATTAAATTAACGACATGGCGTAATAAAATACGACTAGAGATATTTTCATATTGGCTATCTGTATCAGGAAAGTGATTGCCAATATCAGCTAAACAAAGAGCCCCTAAAATAGCATCACAAAGGGCATGAATAGCAACATCACCATCAGAGTGAGCAATAAAGCCTTGCTCAAAAGGCACCGTCACTCCAGCTAATATTAATGGCCCAGAGCCGCCAAATTTATGTACGTCAAAACCGTGTCCTATACGCATGTATTTTCCTTTTCTTTAAGTTGCTGCTTAAGATAAAAAGCAGCTAAAGCTAAATCTTCAGGGCGAGTAATTTTTATATTTTCTCGGCTCGATGAAACTAATAAGCTAGGTAACCCCGCCAACTCAATTGCCGAAGATTCATCGGTTATTGGCAGGTCGCGAGCTAAAGCTTGTTCGATCGCGCTTTTTAACTCCACAGTTTTATACATTTGTGGCGTTAGTGCATGCCATAAACAACTGCGATCTATGGTGCTAGACACTTTAGCGATTGAACTTGGGTTTGGGTTTGAGCTTGAGCTTGAGTTTGCGCTTTGCTTAATCGTATCCACCACCTGCGCCGCTAATAAGCCGCCAGAGTTTTGAGTTAAGCATTGCTCAATAAGTTGCTCAATATCTTGATGACTCACACATGGGCGAGCAGCGTCATGCACCAACACCCAAGGAAATTGGGTTTCATCAACAGCGCATAGGCCATTTAGTACTGAGTCGACCCGCTCTTTTCCCCCTGACACGCGAATAACATCAGGATTATTAACTAGCGTTGTTTGCGCAAAGTAATCATCATCATCACTTAATGCTAAAATAATTTTGGCTATTTTTTTATGGCTCAGTAAACGATTAACCGTATGAACTAAAATAGTTTCATCATTAATCTTTAGGTATTGTTTCGGACACGACGCTAACATGCGTTTGCCAACGCCTGCTGCAGGTACAATAACGATAAACTGCTGGTTAAATACCTCAACCATTAACGGGCTTCCTTAGATGAATCAAATTCATTTAAATTATTATTACCGCGAGAATTTTTGCTGGGGATTAAGCGAAAAAACGTTTCATTTTCTTTGATCATACCTAATTCGTTGCGAGCGCGTTCTTCAATAGCTTCACTGCCTAATTTCAAATCATCGGTATCGGCATAAAGTAGTTTATTGCGCTGTTTCAATTTTTCATTCGCAGTTTGCTGTCGGATAACATCTTCTTGCAGAGCAAAATAATCAGGCACACTATTCTTACCAAACCAAAGGCGGTATTGTAATAAAGCTAAAAAGATCAGCAAGAGTGTGGTAAATGCCCGCATAAAAACCTAAAAAACACATAAAAACGTTACAATTTTACTATTATATGGACTTATTATTTATAAGGCTAATGGTTGTTTAAAGTCTTTCCAGTTAATGGCACAAGAAAGCAATAACTCTCGCAAGGAAGGGATAACAGGTCTTAATTTTGTTTTACTATGGCGATGTTGCCAACGATGACCTGCACAAGCCGCTAGCATCACTTTTTTATTCGGTTTTAGTAAGCGCCTAGCATTAGCATCTGTTGCTATTACTTGCTCATGTATAGGCGTTAATGAAAACCAACCTGAAAAATTACTTCTAATACGCTTGTTATCAAGATCAAGGCCATCAATACAATCAACAATAAGATGATCATCAACCAGTACAGGCACCACTAAGCCCAGTAATGGCTTGCCAGCTTTATTAAGTAAGCCTAAATACCATGAGAAAATAGCGCTATCGTCTTCGCCAGTTAAGGGTAACTGGCTGCTTTGTTTCGCCGACCACGTCGCATTTTGCACATCTAATGTTAATGGCGAGTGCCTTTGTTCATTTACCTTTATCATTAAATTGGCAGTGCTATTAATATAATGAGATAAACTTTTCAAACGCCCCTGAACACCTTGAGCACTGGCTATGTCAGCATTAGCAAGCAAGCGTAATTCTCGCTCATAGAGCGCATTGCATATTTCAGCAAAATCATTATTTTGCTTGTTATCTTGCCAAAGGGACGATTGTGTCATCAGGTGTTAAAAATCAACGACTTGGTTTAGCTTAAATTATAAACTAAGCATACTTGATTATGACAAAAAGATAAAATTTCCCATAAAAAAACCGAACCTTCGCAGACTCGGTTAATTCAAACCTATATAACCAAGTTATTGGCTTTTAATTTCAGATAAACCGTTATAAATGGCTTTGTCACCTAAAAATTCTTCAATACGTAACAATTGGTTATACTTAGCAACACGGTCGCTGCGACATAAAGAACCAGTTTTAATTTGACCTGCCGCTGTACCTACCGCTAAATCAGCAATGGTTGCATCTTCAGTTTCACCAGAGCGATGTGAGATAACCGCAGTGTAGCCCGCATCTTTTGCCATTTTTATCGCTGCTAAGGTTTCAGTTAATGAACCAATTTGGTTGAATTTAATTAAGATAGAGTTGGCAATACCTTTATCAATACCTTCTTTAAGGATTTTAGTGTTAGTAACAAATAAATCATCACCAACAATTTGTACTTTATCACCCAATAAGTCTGTTTGGTATTTAAAGCCATCCCAATCTGATTCATCTAAACCATCCTCAATTGACACGATTGGGTATTCTTTGCAAAGATCGGCTAAGAAGTCAGAAAATTCATTTGAACTAAACTGCTTACCTTCACCTTTAAGATCGTAAATGCCTTTACCGTCATTAGCAGCGCCATCATAAAACTCAGAGGCCGCACAATCCATGGCTAGAGTAACATCAGTACCTAAAGAGTAACCTGCAGCGGCAACGGCTTCTTTAATTACCGCCAGTGCTTCAGCATTAGACGCTAAATCAGGCGCAAAACCACCTTCATCACCTACAGCAGTATTTAAACCTTTGCTTGATAATACTTTTTTCAAGGCATGAAAAATTTCAGCGCCCATACGTAATGCTTCAGTAAAGTTTTTAGCGCCAACTGGCTGAACCATAAACTCTTGAATATCAACGTTATTATCTGCATGTTCACCACCATTGATGATGTTCATCATAGGTACAGGTAAGCTATAAACACCTGGGGTACCATTTAAATCAGCAATGTGTTCAAACAACTGCACGCCTTTGTCTGCTGCGGCAGCTTTTGCTACCGCTAAAGACACAGCTAAAATAGCATTAGCGCCAAATTTTTCTTTATTTTCAGTTCCATCTAAATCAATCATTATTTTATCGATATTAGCTTGCTCAAGCGCACTTTGACCGACTAAAGCAGGCGTGATGTCATTTCTGATTGCATTTACCGCGTTCAATACGCCTTTACCTAAATAACGTGATTTATCACCATCACGTAATTCTAATGCTTCGCGAGAGCCTGTTGATGCGCCAGATGGCGCAGCAGCACGTCCCCAAGCACCCGATTCTAAATAAACATCGGCTTCAACTGTTGGGTTACCACGAGAATCCATGATCTCGCGCGCTAAAATCTTACTGATCTTTGACATTATTTCTTCCTTACAAGCTTTAAAATTAAATTTTTATAATCTGGCTGCATGGTCACTCTTTGTCATCCATGACACTGTGACCTACCGTTCATCCTGAACATAAAAACCGCAGCACTTGGCTACGGTTTGTAATTATGTTGAATTAGCTAGATTGCTGCTTTTGATAATCAAAAGAAGCCGCAACAAAGCTTTCAAATAAAGGGTGTCCATCACGTGGAGTTGAATTAAACTCAGGATGGAACTGCCCAGCAACAAACCATGGGTGATCAGGTATTTCAATCACCTCAACTAAACTTTTATCCGTAGATAAACCCGAGAACACTAAACCAGCTTTGCTTAATTGTTCGCGGTAGTTATTATTTACCTCAAAACGGTGACGGTGTCTTTCATTAATTGTTTCACTACCATATACGTCACACACCTTGGTACCTTTCACCAAGTGACACAATTGTGAACCTAAACGCATGGTTCCGCCTAAGTCAGAATTTTCAGAGCGATACTCTACTTGGCCTTCTTCATCTAACCATTCACTGATTAAACCAACCACTGGATACGGTGTTTGTGCATTAAACTCGGTACTGTGTGCATCAGCTAAGCCCGCTACATTACGAGCATACTCAATTAATGCGACCTGCATGCCTAAACATATCCCTAAATAAGGCACTTTATTTATTCGGGCATATTGCGCTGTTAAAATTTTACCTTCTACGCCACGCTCGCCAAAACCACCTGGCACTAAAATAGCGTCTAAATCATTTAATAAATCTGTACCTTTAACTTCCACATCTTGTGAATCAATATATTTAATATTAACGGTAACTTGGTTTTTAAGGCCCGCATGTTTCAACGCTTCATTTACTGATTTATAAGCATCAGGTAATTCAGTGTATTTACCTACCATACCGATAGTAATTTCACCCTTAGGGTTGGCTTCTTGATATAAAACTTGTTCCCACTCAGTTAAGTCAGCTTCTGGTAAATCTAGACCAAAGCGTTTAACCACTAAACCATCAGTATCCTGGGCTTTTAATAACGCTGGAATTTTATAAATACTGTCAACATCACGCATCGAGATCACGGCTTTTTCTTCAACATTACAAAATAAGGCAATTTTAGCGCGCTCTGAATTCGGTAATGGTCGGTCTGAACGACAAACTAAAATATCAGGAAAAATACCAATTGAACGTAAATCTTTAACTGAATGTTGTGTGGGTTTAGTTTTAATTTCACCCGCAGCAGCAATATAAGGCACCAGTGTTAAGTGCATAAACATGGCACGTTCACGACCCACTTCCGTGGCCAATTGGCGAATAGCTTCTAAGAAGGGTTGTGATTCAATATCACCGACAGTACCGCCTACTTCAACCATGGCAACATCATAACCTTCAGCGCCTTCAACAACACGACGCTTAATATCGTTGGTAATATGAGGAATAACCTGAATAGTGGCACCCAAAAACTCACCTTTACGTTCACGCGCTAAAATATCTTGATAGATACGACCAGTCGTAAAGTTATTGCGCTTAGTCATTTTGGTACGAATAAAACGTTCGTAATGACCTAAATCTAAATCAGTTTCTGCGCCATCTTCGGTAACAAATACTTCACCATGCTGAATTGGGCTCATGGTGCCAGGGTCAACATTAATGTAAGGGTCGAGTTTCAGCATGGTCACTTTTAAACCACGAGCTTCAAGGATTGCCGCCAATGAGGCGGCGGCAATACCTTTACCAAGAGACGAAACTACGCCGCCAGTAACAAAAATATATCTAGTTGTCATGTTTACACCGATGTAAGAAAAACAGAAATTTTGTGCTTTTTTATAGTTACCAAATAGTTACCAAATAGTTACCAAGTAAATGACTGACTTATCGCCAGCAACTGCCAGTTATTTTAGTCAAGAAAACACTAAAAAACGTATGAATGGTAAGGCAAATATAAATAAAGCAGGACGGGAAAACATTATACTGAAAACCAAGGGCAACAACAATAACAACAAGCTATTCAATAGAAAAAATAAGCATTTTTTTATCACGCATAAATCGTTATGATACTGACACGTTTCTTTATGTAGATGTCCTATGAACAACCAATTAAAAAATGTCTTATCAGCCATTGATGATATAAATAGTAAAGATATCAATATGACTTTATCAGGTGGTGAGCAGCACCCTAAAGAATTGATATATGGTCAACGAATGACCTCTTGCTTAATGCAGCATTGGCCACAAGCCAATGAGCTATTACAAATAGCGGTACGCGCTCAGCATATTAAACGTTGGCATTTAAAACGCAGTGAATTTGAACAAGGCAAGGCAGGCTATTACCAATGGCGCATTGCTTTAGGAAAATTTCATGCTGAACTAACGTCGACGACCATGCAAGAATTAGGTTACAACGCTGAACAAGCAGCACAAACGGCTTCTATTATCTGCAAGGAGAATTTAAGAGATAAAACCTCTAGTCAACTAAATATCGACAGCCAAACCTTAGAAGATGTGGCTTGTTTAGTCTTTCTTGAACATTATTTTGATGACTTTGCTGCTCAATATATTGAAAAAGACAACGAAGCTAAAATTATTCGTATTGTGCAATTAACATGGAAAAAAATGTCGGAAGATGCTCATAACATTGCGCTGAAATTAACTTTACCCGAGCATTTATCTGCACTGGTGGCTAAAGCACTTGCTTAGCAATAGATGTTTAAAACAATTAAGCGCTGAAAAGTACTTTGCTATGGCTAGCTATTACTAACCAGTGATCACTTACTAATAGGTAATCGCCATAAAAAAATAAAAGGCCCTATAACTAACGCTATAACCAGCGCTGTTAGCATCATATTTTGTAGTAAGAACCCCGACCAAGCTACCGACAAAACAATGGTTAACAGCGCTATTCTTTTAGCTTTTCTCGGAATACTGCGGTGCTGTTGCCATTCATGAATTAGTGGTCCAAAGGTTTTATTATCCAGTAATTTTTTCTGCATTCGCGGTGACGATTTAGCAAAACAAGCCGTGGCCATAATAAGAAAAACTGTTGTGGGTAAAATAGGTAATATAGCCCCTAAAATAGCTAAACCCACACATGCAAGCCCCGCTATTTTCCAACAAAGCACTTTTATCTTGCCTCGAGTAGACACAGGTACAGGACATTCGTCTAGCACTAAAGACTCTATTGGCATCGTTGGTTTTACGACTGATTGCTGGTTTTGCTCCACAACTTGCTCCCTATTTTTCAGCCATGGTCAGTAGGGTGAATATCACCTGCTGAGTTAGCCTTATTTACTCTCACTTTATTGTTGGTATCTCGACTTTTTCTAATCAAAACGGTATCACTTTCAGTTTGGTTTTTATTAACTAATGACTTTGCTAATCGGTCGTAAAGTAAAACATTCACTGAAGCAGCTAAATTCATACACCCGACAGTTGGTACATAAACGACATCATCAGCGTTATCAATTACTTCTTGGCTAATAGTGCCATCTTCAGGGCCAAAAATATAAAGTGCCTGATCAGGATGTTGAAAATGCGGTAATGGTATTGCGCCTTCAACTAGGTCTACACAAATAACTTTAGTTGCTTGTGGTAAATTGTCCAGTTGCGCTTTGACATTTTCAAAGTCATCTATCGCTTTTAGTGGAATTTTATCACGAGCATTTTTAGTGTCGGTGTTATGTTTTAAGCCATTAAACTTTACTGCATTGGCATAACGTTGCCCTGTATAAAGTACTTGTTCAACACTATAACAGCCTGCTGCACGCATGACTGCGCCAACATTGCTAGGACTTTTAGGATTAGTTAACCCTATGGTTACGTGACTGTTTTCAACCTGCAGACGTTTTCCTAAAGCAATGGTTGATAGTAAAAGTTTAGTCATTATATATCTCTGTTACTTTTCTTGTTTTTTTACTTGCTGCCAATACTGCTCTAATTGCGCTAAATCATGTTGAGCAAAACTCTGCCCTGATTGACTTACTTGTGCTTCCACACCATGAAAGCGTTTAGTAAATTTTTGATTAGCACGGCGCAACAATGTTTCAGGGTCTTGCTTGGCATGACGACATAAATTCACCACAGCAAACATTAAATCGCCAATCTCCTCCCCTAATGCGGCTTGATCAATTTCTTCTGCCGCTAACTCTTCTTTTACTTCCAAAACTTCTTCTTCAATTTTTGCAAAAACATCATTAATATCATGCCAATCAAAACCAACGTGTGAACAACGTTTTTGAATTTTTGCTGCTTGTGATAAAGCCGGTAGGTTTTTCGGAATATCCGCAAGAATGCTAATACTTTCTTGATGGTTTTCTTGATAACTATCTTGATGATTTTCTTGATTATTCTTAGCTTGGCGCTGCTTTTGTTGCCTTTCTTTAGCCTTCTCATTTTCCCAGTTGGCTTTAATTTGTGCATCAGTACTTAAATCAGCATCACTAAAAACATGCGGATGTCGACGAATAAGCTTTTCACAAATAGCAGCAACCACACTGTCAAAATCAAACAACTGCTGCTCTTGACCAAGTTGGCTATAAAAAATCACTTGAAATAATAAATCACCTAGTTCTTTATTGAGTTCAGTAAAATCATTTTGTTCAATGGCATCAACCACCTCATAAGCCTCTTCAAGGGTATGAGCGGTAATTGAGGCGAAATCTTGTTTAACATCCCAAGGGCAGCCTGTATTTGGATCACGAAGCTTGGTCATAATCCAACGGAGTTTTTCTATAGAAGCGTCACTCTCAATATTAAAATTTAACATATTTTATTTCTTAGGTTTAATTTGCAATACAACACTATCAAAGTGCTTATCATCATTATTATTTTGCTCAATAACTTTATATTTTTTATACTCACTTTCAGCATTTAACTTAGCCAGTTCGTGAGAAATACTGCCTGCATTATCTAATATATCTCGGTCATTTAAGGTTAAAAAACCATTCAGTTTTTCAACCCAGTTATTCATATACATTGCTATTCTGCGCTGAGCTTGCCCTTGGGCAAAAACTAAATATTGCTCAATTAAGTTATTTAATGCTTTTAGTTCCTCTTCACTTAAATAGTTTTTAGCGATAGCAATATCTGATTTACGAACATTTTCTGTGCGCCAATTAGTTAGCCCCATGTTTTCTTTAGAGCTATCGGCGCGATCATTAATAATTTCTGCCGCAGTCTTCCCTGTTATTGCCCAATGCAGTTTATTTTGAACAGTTTTAAAGAAGTAAATACTGACCTCTAGTGTTGGATCATAATCAACACTAGTGGCATAAATATCAGTGATTTTTCGATAAAAACGTTTTTCAGAGGTACGAATATCCTGAATACGCTGCAAAAGCTCTTCAAAATAATCAAAAGGCAAGTCTGGATTCTTTAAGCGATCGTCATCTAGTACAAAACCTTTAACAATATACTCCCTTAACTGCTTGCTCGCCCACTGCCTAAATTTAGTGGCTACATGAGATTTTATTCTATAACCTACCGAAATAATGGCATCTAAGTTATAAAAAACCTGTTTGCGTTTTACCGATCTTTTCCCTTCAATTTGAACTTGTAAGAAATCCTTACAAGTTGCTTTTTCTAACAACTCACCTTCTGCAAAAATATTTTTTAAATGTATCGTAATGTTTTGCGGCGTTGTTTGAAACAGCTCCGCCATCAACTTTTGCGTAAGCCAAACCGTTTCATCTTGAAAACGTACATCAAGCTTAGTTTCGCCATTAGTCGTTTGGTAAATAATAATTTGTGAATTATTTTCTTCCATGGGTTATTAGTCCGTTTCTCTGCTAATGTAAGTTTGCTTGATAAGCATATAATACCAATTGCACTAACTAAGTGATCATTTTCAAATGGCCTAAATATCCAATAGCTTCGTTGCTTTCAATCTCAATAGCCAGCTATTGCTCAATCAAGCGCCTTGTTCTTGAAAATTTATTCTCATTGAATTCTGTACCCTTAATTAATCCAAATGGTATAAATTCATCATAAACGCTTCACTTCAACAACATCATCAAGTTGTCGTAACTTGTCTAGCACTCTGGTGAGTAACTCGCTGCTAGTCACTTCCACTTTCACCGTCATACTCATGGTTTGTTTCGCTCTATCCGTATGGCTTTCAATACCGACTATGCTAACTTTTTCATTGGCAATAATGGTGGATATATCACGAAACAATCCTTGTCTATCGCTGGCAATTATTTGTGTGCTTGCTTGGTAACTTTGCTTGTCATCAATACCCCACTGCACTTCTACTTGTCTTTCGGGTTGTTGATTTAGCGCATTCGCAAGCTGTTCACAATCAATTCTATGGACAGAAATACCACGGCCTTGGGTAATAAAACCTAAAATATTGTCCCCTGGCACAGGTGAGCAACACTTAGCCATGTGGGTGAGTAAATTACCGACCCCAGAAACCGTTATGCCGTTATTGTCTGACGAGAGCTTCTTATCTATTGACGGCTGCCTAACCAAACTTTGCGGATCTATTTCAGCCGCTGGTTTTAACTTATCATCCAAAAGCACAAAATAATTAACAACTTGCTGTAAGCGCGCATTACCTGAACCTATCGCCGCATGTAAATCATCAATAGTTTTAACATTAAAACGCTCTGCCGCCGCTTTAAGCGCAGCTTGGTTAATGGTTAAGTGACTTAATTTAGCCAGTTCAGTTTCAAGCAACTCTTTGCCTTGTGCCAGATATTTGTCTCTGTCTTGCAGCTTGAAAAAATGCTGTACTTTTGCTCTCGCGCGTGATGAATGAATATAATTTAAATTTGGATTCAACCAATCACGGCTTGGGTTTGCTTGCTTACTGGTCAATACTTCAACTTGATCGCCCGTTTGTAACCGGTGAGTGAAAGGCACAATTTTGCCAAAGACTTTAGCGCCAATACAGCAATGCCCAACATTTGAATGAATATAGTAAGCGAAATCTAACGGTGTTGCCCCCATTGGCAAGTCGATAACATCGCCCCCAGGGGTGAATACATAAATTCTATCTTCAAAAACTTGACTGCGTAATTCTTCAAGTAATGCGCCACTTTCTGACACGTCATCTTGCCATTGAAGAATTTTTCTTAACCAGCCAACTTTTTCATCAAAACTAGCCCCTTTATCATTGCTTTTACCTGTAGATGCGCCTTCTTTGTAACGCCAATGTGCAGCAACACCAAGCTCTGCATCTTCATCCATTTGCTCTGTTCTGATTTGTATTTCTATTGACTTACCATCAGGGCCAAGCACAACGGTGTGTATAGATTGATAGCCATTAGGTTTTGGCGTGGCAACATAATCAGAAAACTCATTGGCTAAATGACGCCACTGAGTGTGAACAATACCTAAAGCTGAGTAACAATCTTGAATTTCATCGACAATAATTCGTACTGCACGCACATCAAATAACTGCTCAAAGTCGAGAGACTTTTGCTGCATTTTTTTCCAAATACTATAAATATGTTTTGGTCGACCATAGACAGTACCTTTGATATGCAAGTCTTGTAACTGCTGGTTTAAATGACCAACAAAGTCATGCATATATTGTTCTCGGTCAAGACGAGTTTCATCCAATAACTTTGCTATTTTTTTATAAACTTGTGGATGAAGATAACGAAAAGAAATATCTTCTAATTCCCACTTTAATTGGCCAATGCCTAAACGGTTAGCAAGTGGTGCGTATATATTGGCACTTTCTTTTGCGGCTAAAACACGGCTTTCTTCATCATTGTTTTTTTGGCTGCGTAAATGGCATAAACGTTCGGCAAGTTTAATAACCACAGCTCGTACATCTTCTACCATAGCTAATAACATGCGACGAATATTATCGATATTACCCGCATTAGCTTGAGTGGCACTATTTTGAGTAATATTGCTTTGACTAATATTACTTTGACTAAGACCTTGCCCTTTACTTAGCTCTTTAATCGCCGCCATTTGTTCAACGCCTCGGCAAAGCAAAACAACCTCATTGCTAAAATGCTCACTGACAAACTCTTTAGCAATGAATTCCCTTTCTAAAAGAGGCGTTAAAAATGCAGCCGTTAGTGAATCTTTGTCTAAATTAAGGCTGGATAAAATTTCCACCATTTCCATGGCTTTTAGCAAACAATCTTCACGTTTTTGAAAGCTGACTGACACTGTTTGCCATAAATCAACCAGTGCTTGCTGCTTACTTTCAGGTAAAGCAAGCTCAGCCAGCCAATGCTGGAAAGTGATACTAACGACTTGATGAGATTTACGCACCGAAACCATGGGTTTTCCTTTATCGCAGCGTGCGACAACCGATTATAATTAGATTCTATTTGCTGAACAATATCATAGTCTCAGCGTGCTTTGTTTGAGAAAACATATCTATTAGAGCAATTTTTACAATTTTGTAACCTTGAGCAAGTAATAACTGACTATCTCTTGCTAACGTGGCAGGGTCGCAGCTAACATATAAAACCGTGCCAATAGCTAATTTAGCCAACTGTAAAACCGCTTGCTCAGCCCCGGCTCTAGCAGGGTCGAGTAACACTTTGGTAAAGTTATGTTTAGCCCAGTCGTGCTCAAGCCAAGCAGTATTTAAATCCGCCTGATGAAACTGACAATTGCTCAATTGGTTTTTTTCCGCATTAGCTTTGGCTTTATCAACCATGCTTTGCACCCCTTCAACACCGACAACTTTTTTAATTTTTTTTGCTATTGGTAAACTGAAATTTCCTAACCCACAAAATAAGTCTAAAAGCTGATCATCAGCCTCAAGCGCAAGCCAGTCAAGAGCTTGCTCAACCATAGCTTCATTCACATCATGATTAACCTGAATAAAGTCATCACTTGCAAAGGTAATGGCAATATCATTGGCTAAAGTATACGTTAACGCTTGATGAGTATTTAACGCTTCAATGTTGCCTGCGCCAAAATCAAACATAATTTGCCATTGATGCTGCTCGGCACACGCTTGCCATAATGCGCGATCTTGCTCATTTAGTGTTTTTACCTGCCTAACAACAACAGTAAGTAACGCGGCTTGGTTTTGCACTTGTGTGCTGATAACTTCAATATGGCCAATCGCTTTTTTAATAGTCAACTTGGCTATTAACGTTTGTAGAATAGGGAAAATATCACTGAGCGGTTTCACTAGCGTAGTGCATGATTTTATCGGCACTAACTGGTTAGTCGCCTTTTGACGAAAACCAATGGTTGCTTGAGACTTTTTGTCAAACTGCACACCAATGCGCGCTTTTCTTCGATAATGCCATGGCTGGCTCACAATAGGAGTTTGCCACGGCAGTTGACTAACCATGTCATTGCTCATACCACTTCGTGAGAGCAGTTCCATAATTTTTTTCTGCTTAAAAACTAGCTGTTCATCATAATCAAGGTGTTGTAAATCACAGCCACCACAATAATTAAAATGCTGGCACTGCACTTTTACTCTATGGCTGCTCGCAACATTAACTTTAAGTAACTTACCTCGAGAAAATTTGTTTTTTTGCTCGATAAGGCGAACTTCAACATTTTCTTGGGGTAAACAGCCATCAATAAAAATCGCTTTGTTTTGATATTGCCCAACACCACAGCCATTCATATCGAGTTTATCAATATTAAGTACTATATTTGATTTACTATTGGCTTTGGTTGGCTTTTTATCACTGGCCTTAAAAAAGTTTGCCACTATTGCTTGTTCCTTAGTTTATAGATTATACCCATGTTACCTCAATATGCAGGATTCAGCTGGAATTAGAAACGCCTTTAGGCAAGGCATTGATTGAAGAGAATGGTTATTCCCTTGTCAAAATCAATAACGTAGTATAAAGCGTTTCTAAACCAGCCCTTTGGGGATGTCTGAGCAAATCATGCTCTTCGTTGCATCTTTTTTTAAGGGAACAACCATTAATAAAAAGATGCGCCTTGATCATGAATCGCTCAGGCATCCTGAAACTGCACCTTGAAGTATCATGGGTATATATATTTTGATATGCTTATGACATTATAGGGTTACATAATTATGCACTTCATTCAGAAAGCTTGCCTAGCTATCTTACCTAGTTATCTTGCCTAGTTATGTAGTGTCGTCATTTTACACTAGTTCCCCCATGAGTTCTCTTACTAACTCATGCTAAGTAATAGGGATAGTTCACACACAATGTATAAAATAAGTCTTAAAGACTGGGTGATATTACTCACCATTGTGCCAACCACCTTAATTGGATTTGGGCTTGCAGGGTATTTCTCTTATAGCCGAAGTGTTGAAATGGAAGAGGTTTTAGACCTAAGAGCCCAAAGTATTATTGAACCATTAGCGATTGCGGGCAAAGCCCCCTTAGTAAATAATAATCGTGAAAAGCTTCGCCGTATTATTAGTTATGCCCATCGCAGCCAATCAAGCATTATTAAAAGCATCGCGGTATTTACCCTAGACAATCAAGTTTTTGTAACTAGCGCTTATCATGGCGACACCAATAGTATGCGGTTAAAAGCAGGTGAAAAACTGCCTATTTATACTCAAGCTGAAGAAATAAATGATTTTATTATTTATCGCAGTCCTATTGTTGATGAATATAAAGTCGATAAAAGGCAAAATTCAGTCAAAAACACCCCTTTGATACTGGGTTATATTGCTATTCAAGTAGATCAAAGCAGAATAAAATTTAAGCAGCAGAGTCAATACCTTATCGCTTTTACTATGGCTTTATTGGGCGCTATTCTTAGCTGTATTTTTGCAATGAAGTTAATTGCTAATGTTGCTAACCCAGTAAATACTATGGTGCAAGCCATTGATAGAATTCGTGAAGGTAAGCTTGAAAGCCGTGTAAATGGTCAACTCATCGGTGAATTGAATTTCCTGAAAAATGGTATTAATACCATGGCACAATCGTTAGGTAATTATCAAAACGAAATGCAAGGCAGTATTGATCAAGCCACTATTGATTTACGTGAAAGTTTAGAGCAATTTGAAATTCAAAACGTTGAGCTAAGTATTGCGAAGAAAAAAGCGCAAGCCGCCAACAAAATAAAATCTGAATTTTTAGCCAACATGAGCCATGAGTTACGTACGCCATTAAATGGTGTTATTGGTTTTACCCGTCAAGTATTGAAAACACCGTTAAGTGATTCACAACGAGACTACTTACAAACTATTGATAGGTCTGCAAATAACTTGCTCACTATTATTAATGACATTCTAGATTTCTCTAAACTTGATGCTGGTAAAATGGTGATAGAAACTATCCCCTTTTCTCTGCGTGAAGCTATTGAAGATAGTCTGGTGTTGTTAGCACCAAGCGCTCATAAAAAGAACATTGAATTATCAATAAATATCGAACATTCAATTCCTGACTCCTTGCTTGGTGATGCGATGCGCATTAAGCAAATTATAAGTAATTTAATCAGTAACGCCATCAAATTTACCCAGCAGGGTTCGGTGGTCATTGATATAACTCATCAAAGCCTTGAGGATAAAAAGACAGCGATAAAAATCACTGTAGCAGATACTGGCATAGGCATGAATAGTGAGCAGCAGCAAACCATTTTTAAAGCCTTTGCTCAAGCAGATCAAAGCATTACCCGCTTATACGGTGGTACAGGCTTAGGTTTGGTTATTTGCCAGCGTCTTGCTTATGAAATGAAAGGCGACATTGGTTTTAGTAGTAATGCCAATCAAGGTTCAACTTTTTGGTTTGATTTTGAGTGTGGCGTTAGCTCTTTACCCCTTAATAATGACTTGGATGCCCAACAGCTAGCCAATAGAAGTATTTTATATTACGAGCCACATGAACATACCAAAGCAGCAACGACTAACATTCTGACCAAATGGCAAATGCAGGTGACATCGGTAGATAATTTAATCGAATTAAGTCAAGCAATAACCGAAAAAGCAGCCAAGGGAGATGAGGGCTTTGAGTTTGCGCTAATTGGTCATGATAATACTGCCACCGCATTAAGTGACTTGAAAAAAATAATCAATCAAGTCAAACCGCACGCAGCTAAAATTCATCTAGCCATTAATAGCAATTCTCCTAGTTTACGGGATGCTTTGCTCTCTAGCGGCGCTTTAAGTAGTTTAAGTAAACCAGTTACCGCCAATAAACTCAGTTTTGCTTTACTCGCTAAACAGCATAATCAATTTAAAACCAATAAAAGAATATTACCGATAAAAGTGTTAGCGGTTGATGATAACGAAGCCAACTTAAAATTAATTAATGCCTTATTACTTGAGCAAGTAGCAGAAGTAACACTGGCAGATGATGGTGCAAAAGCATTAGAGTTATGTAAGCATGAAACTTTTGCCTTAATTTTTATGGATATTCAAATGCCTGTTATGGATGGCATTAGCACGCTTAAAGCGATAAAAGATAACACCTGCAACAATAAAACCCCCATCATTGCCGTCACTGCGCATGCCTTAAATGGTGAAAAAGAAAAAATGCAACAACAAGGCTTTAATGCTTATATGACCAAGCCTATTGATGAAACGATGTTAAGCCATATTATTTATGAATATTGTGATTTTGACAATTTTATCTGCTTGGATGATGACAACTGCCTCGCAAAGCTTGCGGTTAAAACAGAAGCCAGCGGCTCTGTTATTATAGACTGGCCACTAGCGCTTGAACGTACGGGTGGCAAGGCTGCATTAGCGAAAGAAATGCTGGTAGGCTTAATAGATAGTCTAGATAGTAATCAGCAAAGCATTAACCAAGCATTAATTGCTGAAGATACAGGGCAACTTAAGCGCCTAATCCATAAACTCAATGGTTCTTGTTGCTATACTGGCGTACCTAATTTAAGCAATATTTGCCAACAACTTGAAACGCAATTAAAAAGAAATGTGGCTTTAGATAGTTTAGAGCCTGAATTTTTTGAGCTCTTTGAACACATAGAGCAAATATTAGCTGCTGCACCAGCAGCACTTGCAAAAGCAGATGAGTAGTTAACTTAATTGAGAAAGAGATTTTATATAATTAATCTCGAATGTGAATGTTAGGAGAAGTGTTGATATCACCATCTTCGGTGATCACGGCAACGCCTGAGCTACACGTCAATACCGCCAAGCTCCGTCCTTGCTCATTGCGAACAAAAGACAGTTCATAACCAAATTTACCTAAGCTGCTGGCTGAAAACTTTTGCGCCAGA
>MAAC01014865.1_pt1 | contig 17421 bp, 14 predicted proteins | sample 1115981 | NCBI WGS metagenome assembly MAAC01 (sample SAMN04961126, study PRJNA320927) | seawater metagenome | isolation source: sample BD02T64 sea water enriched with oil for 64 days | place: USA:Gulf of Mexico | collected 2013-07-27 | reverse complement strand
CTTATATACTGCGTTATTGATTTTGGTAAGGGAATAACCATTACCTACAATCAATGCCTTGCCTATAAGCCTTTAAATTCTCGCTAAGCGATCACTTTCTTATACGGATTGGTATAATATAGCTACTATTCATTTATATAATTTTAATGCCGTATTAGATTAACGAATAGAAACCTTGTAAAACTAATTGAGAATGATTATCATTACCTTTTGTTGTTTTTGATAAGGATATGTATGAATAAAAAATCGATTGTTTTACTAATTACTTTGTCTGTACTGAATTTTACGGTTTATGCCAAGAATTATGAAGTTAAACTGTTAACTACTGATGCCAATGGCCAAAATATGGTTATGTCACCGGGTTATTTAAAGATATCTTCAGGTGATACTGTCACTTTTGTGCCTTCAGACCCATCCCACAATGTTGAATCCCTTTCTATCCCCAAAAATGCAAAGTCGTTTACCAGTAAAATGGGGAAAAAACTGAGTCATACCTTTGATAAAAATGGGGTTTACCTTTACAAATGCACACCGCATTTTGCGCTCGGCATGTTGGGTGTTATTCAGGTAGGTGCGGCTGATAACTTGGCGATTGTAAGGAAAGATTGGTCAGAAATTAGTACAGGTGTTGCGATGAACAAAGAACGCGTTAGCACTTATCTAACTCAAGTGAAGTAGGGCAGAGGCTATGGAACATTCTCACTGGCAATCATTGTTGAAAAACGGTAACGATTGTCTTGATAATCAGCAGCTGGATCAAGCTGAGACTTTCTATTTGCAGGCTTACGATTTGCTTAGCACAGCGCGTGGTGATGATCCGTTATCGTCAGAAGTATTAATGGCCTGGATATGCACTTGTCATAACTTAACGTCAGTGTACGAATTATTTGGCTACTTAGAATTGTCGCTAGAATATTTAATGATCCCACATGAATATTTAATGAGGGTATCTGAAGCAAATTATTTAAATGACGATATTAAATTAACCGCTTTTAAGGGGATGAGCATAACGCTACCCGCAATTTTATTGTTTACTAAAAATCATTCTCATTGTGATGGTTGTCGATCGCAGTTTCCATCGTTACAAAAAATTATGGGACAAGAGGCAAGTTCTATTCATTAATCACTGTAGTTCACTACATTAATTGGAGCTAGTTTAACGCTTCGATTATTCCATCCATAATTAATTAGGCTGATAAATACTGATTAAAGTTGATAACAAGTGCCTTATGGACAAAATCACGCTAGCGATAGTTAATAAGGCGATCATAGTTGATGCAACAATTTACGCTCAATTGAAGTTAATGACATGGAAGTTAATTGATTTAAACGGACAAACAGCAATCAAGTTTTAAATGAAATTATAATGTCAATTAAGTGGGAAACAATAGTCCAATGAATCTATCGATGAGTTTTCTGTTTGCGAAACAGTATTCAATAAAACTGCAGGCATTAATACCACATTATCGGCGTATGCTATTGCCGATTATTATCTGTATTTTACTTACTCAGACACAAACTCGTGATGTTACCTTAAGAGTGCTCTCTGACGCATTTTGGCAAGTTGCAGTATTTGTTGCCATGACATTAACTATCTATCACTTATTTGCTGATAAAATTAGTCATCTATATACCAACAATAAAGGTGAAGTAAAACCTTTTCGAGAAGTTGTTACGGCAAGCTTCATGGGCGTTTTACCTGGATGTGGTGGTGCAATTGTCGTCATTACGCAATACGTAAGTGGGCAAATGAGCTTCGGTGCCGTTACTGCGGTCTTGACGTCGACAATGGGAGATGCGGCGTTTCTATTATTAGCGGCAGAACCCATTACAGGTGGCTTTTTACTGATGTTGTCTTTTGTGGTTGGGGTTATCTCTGGCAGTATTGTAAATAGTATTCATGGACCAGGGTTTTTACGTCATACCATAGCATCACGTGATATTGAACAGAGTGTAACAGTCGCTCAAGCAACTATTTCAAAACGATTGAAATATCAGGGTATATTATGGCAGTGGTTGATGGTTCCTGGTGTTATTGTTGGCTTGCTCATGGCCGGACAAATAGATGTTGTGTCGTTATTTTATATCAGCGAAACAATAATAATATTAGTTGGGGCTATTATCACATTAGGGTTCATATTTCTCTGGGCAGCAACGCGTGAAGTAACAAATTACCAGTCCATTACTTCAGAGGATAAAAAAGCACAACAAAATAAAGTCTTCCAGAAAGTAGCACTTGATACAAACTTTGTAACTAGCTGGGTTGTGGTGGCATTTCTGCTCTTTGAGTTAGCTATGTTATATGGCGACTTTCAACTTGAAAATATATTTCAGCAGTTTAATGCCTTTGCGCCGGTCGCGGGCGTTATTATTGGTATGATCCCTGGGTGTGGACCACAAATAATCACTACTTCTTTGTATTTATCGGGTGCAATACCGCTCTCTGCACAAATAGGCAATGCAATAAGTAATGATGGAGATGCATTGTTTCCTGCGATAGCTTTGTCACCTAAAGTGGCATTGGTTGCGACCATATACTCCTCGATTCCTGCACTATTGACTGCCTATGGCTACTATTGGTTGTTTGAGTAAACTTAGAAGGCTGCTCGTAGTAGAATGTGTATATAAAAATCTGATTTGATTTTATAACAAACTTCGAATGACTAATTTATGTCTTAACTTGCCGTTACTTTTTTAAATGAATTTTGGGCAAGTAGCGTTAAGCTACCAGCAATAAGTCCCCATAACACAGAATTAATTCCCCATAAATTTAAACTTGAAGCGGTAACTAGAAACGTGATTATCGACGCTTCAGACATTGTATTTTCCGACAGTGATTGCTTGATACTGTTGGTGATTGTGGCGAATAAAGCAAAACCCGCTAATGAATAGATAAGTGCAGTTGGCAAGCTTGAGAAAATCGTCATTAAGTAACCAGCAAAAATAGCCATTAAAATATAAAATACTCCACCAGAGACCGCAGCCCAATAACGTTGTTTAGGATCCTTATCTACGCTTTCGGCCATACAAATTGCGGCTGTTATTGCCGCTAAATTTATTGCATAGCCACCAAAAGGCGCAGCAAGCATATTAACCAACCCCGTTACACTGAGAATTGAAGAAACAGGGGGGTTATAATTGTGTGCTTTTAATACCGCTATGCCAGGTAAATTTTGAGCTGCCATGGTAACGATAAAAAGGGGGATGCCAATACCAAATATTGCCCCAAGATTAAATTCAGGTGATATATACCTAAATTCACTTAGTTGCCAAGAAAACTCACTCAGCGTAATGAGGTTAAGTTGCCACGCCAACAGTATACTGATCACTAATACAAACAATATGGTAAATTTTGGCGCCAATTGCTTAACGATCAAATAAGTTAAAAACATTGTAATAACAAGCAAAGGCTCTTCATTCATTTGATTAAAAACATCAATGCCAAAGTTGACTAAAATTCCTGCCAGCATTGCGGAAGCCAATTGAAAGGGTAGTTTACTTATTAATTTTTCAAACCAACCCGTAATACCGCACAAGAAAATTAAAAAGGCTGAAAACAGAAATCCCGCGATAGCTTCATTCAGACTAAAACTTTGCGCATTGGCAATAAGTAATGCCGCACCGGGTGTTGACCAAGCGATTAGTATTGGCACTTTGAAATATAAAGATAAGGCAATAGAGGTTATGCCCATTGCTAATCCCAACGTTAATATCCAACTCGACGCAAGGTTTGCGTCCCCCCCTAAATTAATGACAGTTTGGTAGATTAGGGCTACTGAACTTGCAAAACCAATGACAACGGCAACTAATCCTGCAACACCCGTACTTAGAATACGATTGACTAACATAGTAAATACTTCCATAATAATATTTTGCTGTGCGTTATAGCGCACAGCCTATCATTGTATGTTATAACGCACAAGGGCAGGGGAAATGAGTGAAAATATAAATAATGTGATAGGTACTCAACTAAAATTGGCGAGAACTCATAAAGGTTGGAGCCTCGATGTAGCCAGCGAACAGACCGGGGTTTCAAAGGCAATGTTAGGCCAAATTGAACGAGGAGAGTCAAGTCCTACTGTGGCAAAACTATGGAAAATCGCTAGTGGTTTTCAGTTACCTTTAAGTTACTTTTTTGGCAGTATGGGTGACAATAATGTCGGCCAAAGCATTTTAAATACTGAAAAAGGTATTACCATTGCAACGCTATTTCCATTTGATCCAAAAACAAAAACTGAGATTCATGCTTTAACCCTATCCCCTTTACACAAACAAATGTCGTTGCCTCACAATGATGGAGTTATAGAGCATATTCTCGTTATTGAAGGCGAAATGGAATATTTTCTGGATGATAAATGGCATCATTTGAACAAAGGTGAAGTTGCGAAATTCGATGCGAATAGAAAACACGGCTACCGTAATACATCAGACAAACAAGTCATATTTCACAATGTAATTTCTTATACCTATACAGGTTAATTCTCTGTGTTATATACCCGTGAGCATTTTGAATGGTCACGGGTATAAGTAGGCCCTTGCGGGCACAAATTCACCTTCTTCTCTTATTAACGCTCAATATAAAATTTTCTATTGAAAGTAATTAATTAAGTAATTTGAATCGCGTCAACATTTCTTGTAATTGTATTGCTTGATGAGACAATTGCTCAGCGGCAGCGGCACTGCCTTGAGCGGCAGCATTGTTTTGCTGAGTAACCGTGTCAATCTCTGCGACCCCGCTATTTATTTCATTGGCGCCAGTGGCTTGCTCACTGCTCGCTTCAGCAATTAATTCAACTAATTCAGATGCCTGACTAATACTTTCAAAAACGCCCCTTAAGCTTTCTGACGTTTGGGATGCTATGGTGCTACCAATTTGAGTTTTTTCAACGGCGCTTGATATCAACTGTGCTGTTTCAGCGGCAGCTTCAGTGCTTCTAGCAGCCAAGCTTCGTACTTCATCAGCTACAACGGCAAATCCACGTCCTTGCTCTCCTGCTCTAGCAGCTTCAATGGCGGCATTTAAGGCAAGTAAATTAGTTTGTGCTGCTATTTCATCAATGGTATTAATGAATTGAGAAATACTCTGGCTAGAGGTGGAAATATCTTCCATGGCCACAATCATTTCTTGCATCTTATCACTGCCTATATTTGTTTCTTTTTGTGCTTTTAAGGTTAGATTTTTAGCTTGTGTGGCATTGTCAGCATTGAGGTTTATTTGTGTTGATAGTTGATTTAAGGATGATGATATATTTTCAAGGCTAGATGCTTGACTTGACGCGCCTTCAGATAATGCGTTGCTACTTGATGAAACGCTGCCACTGGCGTCAGCTATTTCAATGCTTGCTTGTTGTGTTTGCCCTAATACCTCATTGAGGTTTATGATCATCTCTTGAAAAGCAATGCCTAATGAATCTTCTTTAGAAGCTAACTCCACATTAAGATCAAGATTACCGGATGCTATTTGTTGAGCTAAATCGGTTTTATCTTGCAAACTTGTAACCATGCTTTTCATTTCTGCATAAATACCTTGTTCTGTTTCGTCTTTTTTAAAATCGATGGATAAATCACCGGAAGCAACTGTTTTTGCCATTTGGGCAATATAACTAGGCTCTCCACCTAATAAACTCATGACATGATGTGTTAACCACAACGCAACAAAAACGCCTAACGCAATAGCAGCCAGTGTACCTAAAATGGTTAAATTAATGAGCATAGACTCTGTACTGGCTAGTTCCTCATTTCTTACCTTCATTAAGCTGCTTTCTCTCTCCTTAAAAGTACTTATTTGCCCTCTAAAGCGATCGAAATAAACTTTTCCTTTTGCTTCGCCAACTAGATCTGCCATATCATCCATGGTTTTTGAACTGCCAATTTCGCGGCGTAAGTCAATTTGACTAATAACCACTAATTTTATCCAGTCATCAATGGTTGCTTTGCTTTCAGAAAGCAGTGCAACTTGCGCTGGATTATCTGCTACAGTTTGGGATAATTCTTCAATAAGTTTATAAAAGGTAGTTTTACCCTGATGATAGGGTTCTAAAAAGTCCTCTTGTCCAGCAAGAAGAAAACCGCGCATACCCGTTTCCATATCGACTGCCGATGCAACAATAGCTTGCGCTGTCGAAATCACTCCATAGGTATGCTCAACCCAAGCGGTTAGTTTTTTTAATTCTTTTACATTATTACTATTTTTAGCTTGCTGTTTACGTTTATCCATTAACACGCTTTCTCTTTGAATAAAGGTTGTCAGCTGCTTCCTAAATTTGTCGAAATACTGTTTACCTTTTGCTTGAGCAACTAATGCAGACATATCATTCATGGTTTTTGCATTGCCAATTTCTCGTCTTAGTTGAATAACAGGCTCGGTAACTTTTTCTTGCCATGAGGAAATCGTTTTTGATATTTCATTCAATAACTGAATTTGAGCTGGATTATCCGCCACGGTTTTATTGAGAGAAGAGGTTAAGTCTTTGAAAGTTTTTTTACCATTATTATACGGATCTAGAAACCCTTCTTTTCCGGCTAGTAAATATCCTCGCATCCCTGTTTCCATATCAACTGCAGCAGCTTCAATGTTGGCTGCTTTTGCTAAAACCTTATGAGTGTGATTAACCCAACCAAAATTATTTGTTAATGACTTAACACTAATAAATACCACAATAGCAATAATCGACATTAAAAATAAAATCACTCCGTAGCCAGCTAGTAATTTGGTTCTAAATTTTAAACTCTCAAACATGATGTAACCTCATTAAATCAAAGATTATAGGACTATAACATTTGCGTTTTTATAACTTTATGGAGTATAGGCTAATTTAAAAAATTGTATAGGTTTCAATTAAGTAGCTCATTAAATAATCAATACATCCACTTTACCATCCGCTGAATAATAAAACGCTTGGGGTGAACGACTCGAAAAAACACAAACATGTATTTAGATTCATCACTATCGAGCATGATATTCAAGAGTTGTAGACTTAGTGGTTGGACTCATTAGTTAGAGATAAAGTAAAATCGGGCTGTAAATGATGCTTTTTAAAGACAATTTTCTTTTGAAGTGCTCTTTTTATGTACTTCTAAAACTTTATTTAACAAATTATAGATTTAACGCTTTACAAATAGAACCCCAGTATTTAAAATGCGCCCACTTTTGAGGAATAGCAGAATCTTTCTTTAAAGTAACTTGGTGAGATGGCTGAGTGGTCGAAAGCACCGGTCTTGAAAACCGGCAAGGGTTTGTAGCCCTTCTAGAGTTCAAATCTCTATCTCACCGCCACATTCAAAAAAGCCGCTAACTGAAAAGTTAGCGGCTTTTTGCTTTTATAAAATTTAATAATGATATACAGAGCCATTGCTATTATAGAGTGATTGAACATTGTTAATAATTAAGGACAGCGCGTGATCATCATGGCTATGACTACAAATTCAAATCAGGCAAAGACGCACCATATTAAAAGCATTGCTTTAGCCGTATCACTCGTAACATCCTCTTTATTATCCATTCACTCTTTTGCTCAAACAACAACTAGCCAAGACACTGATCCGCAAAAGCCAATGACATCACAACAAACAGAAAGTGATATTAAGCTGAGTCCTGCAATTACTGTCGATAACCTTGATGATATTTATCGAGAAATGGCGACTAACTCCCGCTTTGAAAATTTAACGCCATCAGATGATTTTTTCCAATCACCTTATCAGGTTTCTATTTTTTCGAACCCAAATGGTGAGGATAGTGACAGGCTTTGGTCTCAAACTAATTCGATTTTTGCTTACGGTTTTGGTGTTATCGGCTTGATCGCTTTATTACCAGAAGACATCTCCAATTGGGATAAAGAGGAAGGCATATTCAATAAATGGACTGACAACGTGAAAGGTGGCCCTGTATGGGACAGAGATACAGGTATGTTAAACCTTATCGGTCATCCTTATTTTGGTGGTGTTTATTATCAAGTAGCGCGTAAGTCAGGTTATCGTCAGTGGGACTCTTTTTTATACGCAACCATTATGTCGACCTTCTACTGGGAATACGGCATTGAAGCTTTTGCTGAAGTACCCTCAATTCAGGATTTAGTTATTACCCCTGTACTTGGTTGGGCCTACGGTGAATGGGCATTCAATACCGAGATGGATATTAGAGAAGAAGGCGGTGATGTTTGGGGGTCAAGTATTTTGGGTAGCACCGCATTATTCTTTCTTGACCCAGTTGATAGCATGAGTGTTGGTATTAACAACATGTTCGGTAAAGAAATTATCAGAGCGGGTACTGGCTATGTAAGTTTTAACGAAATCCCTTACGGTGATACAGGACAAACTGATAGCCAAGTCAGCTTTAATATTTCATTACAGCTGGGTGATGGTGGTCATTACTCGCCAAGTAAAGCTAAAAGATCGTCAAGAACTAAAGATCCTATTGATACAGGTATCATTGGTGTTAGTTATGGTGTTGGCCAGACACAGCTAGATGATTTATGGGACGTTGAGGGGGATACTACTTCTGAATACAGTTTAGGTTTATATTTTACCCGCCAATTTTCAAGCAGAGTAACTTACTCTAAAGGTAAGTTTACTGACGGTTTGAGTCCAGTAGAAATTAATTATGAAAACTATAGCTTAGACAGCCAATTCTATTTTAATGGTGAAAATGACCTTAGACCCTACCTAACGACAGGTTTTGGTGAAACGTTATGGAAAAGAGATATAGACACCAAAAGATTCCAAGTAAACGCAGGTGTTGGCGCGCATTATAAACTCAATAATAATTTTGCCTTACAACTCGATTGGCGTTTTTATCACAGCACTAATGCGAATACGTCTGATCATAATACCTCGCTACGCTTAGTTTATTTCTTAGGCAAAGGTGAGAGATAACCGCTCAAACTTCGTTGCAAGTTAAGCTATTAGAACTGCATAAATTGTAATCAAATATGAATAGTTAGTTACCTAACTAGTAAGTTGTTATGATTTGTAATACGCTTTGATCATCCCTCGTTTTATTGGAGTGATCATGAATAATCAATTATGCAGTCTTTTACTATGTTTCCCACTTTTATTTGCTTGTCAAAGTAATCAAGACCTCCATGTTAGCCAAGTTACTTCACCAAAAAATTTATATTTAGATAATCAATACCTCGTTTTAAAACCTACTTATATAGAAACAGAACAAGAAATATTTCAGCTTGATGATGAGATGCGTGCCATGGTGCAGGACAAATTAGTTAACAATTATCCGGCCCATAAAAAAGCACGAATTTTACTTGAACACCTGTTTAGTGAAGAAAATATAGCGTTAAGTTATGACGGTAATGCCAATGTTACCGCACGGCAGGCCTATCATAATAAACTAGCCAATTGCATGTCACTTACCATCTTAGCATATGCTTTAGCTGATGAAGCGGGCATGAATATTAGCTTTCAAGATGTTGATGTTCCTGAATACTGGGTACGTAATGGTCAATATAGTTTGTTAACAGGACATGTGAATTTACTGGTAGAAGAGAGTGAAGATATTAAGAAGCGAGTGGCTTGGGGAGGCATAGCAACTCGAATAGATTTTGACCCTTTTGTTGCTAAGAAAAACTTCCCATCTCATACGATTGAAAAGCACACGTTACTCGCCATGTTTTATAATAATAAGGGGGCAGAGGAGATGCTAAATAAGAATTACCCTCTGGCTTATCAATACCTTAAGAAAGCTACAATCACTGATAAGCAGTTTTCTTCTGCCTGGGGGAATTTAGGTGTTTTATATAAACTTTCGGGTCATTATGACATGGCTGAAAGTGCTTATAGTCATGCTATTAGCCTAAAACACAACAACCTTACCTCGTTGGGCAACCTTGCCTTATTACTTAATAAACAAGGACGTGCCAACGAAGCAAAACCAATAGAAGCGTTTATACATAAAGCGCGTGTGAAAAATCCATATTACCATGCCTTACTTGGTAATGAAGCCTTCTTTAATCAGAGCTATCAGCAAGCGATACAACATTATAAAAAAGCAATTCAGCTTGATGATGAACAGCATGAGTTTTATTTCGGTCTAGCTAAAGCTTATTACATGCAAGATAAGTTAACCTTATCGAAAAGAGCCATGAAAAAAGCGGTTGCGCTAACAAAAACGAAAGATACGCAAAGACAGTATGTTGCTAAGCTAAATTTTCTTAAATACCAAGAGACAATTAATCCTTGAATAGTTTTGGCTATAAAATAGTTTTGCTACTAACAAGTTTACTTTATGCAGCAATAGCTTGGAGTAGTCCTTGGATTGGCACAGGACAGTTACCATCAGTAATCACTGATAAAGACAATTTATCAGTGCTTGCGCATTTAAAAACCTTGTCTTCAGATCAATTTTCAGGTCGTAAATTTGCTAGCCAAGGCAGCATTAAAAGTCAGGCTTATCTTGTCTCTACACTTAAAGCACTCGCGATACCTGCATTTAACAATCAATATCGCCACGGTTTCAAACAACCAGGAATTTTTCAAACAAGGCAGGGCACTAATATCATTGCCCATATACAAGGCACTCAACAAAAAGATGAATATATTGTACTCAGTGCTCATTATGATCACCTCGGTACGACACGAAATAAAGTCTATAATGGCGCCGATGATAATGCTTCAGGGACGGCAGCATTATTACTTTATGCTCAATTGTTAAAAAAAAAACCGTTAAAACATAGTGTTATTTTATTATTTACCGATGGTGAAGAAGTTAATTTATTAGGCGCTAAAGCTTTTATTACTCAGCAGAAAAAGCTACTCCGTAGAGTTAAAGTAAATATAAACCTAGATATGATTGCCGGGAGTAAACAAACGAAGAAATTGCGCTTTTTAAGTAAGGATCTTTCACAAATTCTTTCAACTCAAAAACTAGAAGAGTTAACTCAACTGCAAAATCATTTTAAAATACATTCAAGCGCTCACTTAACGGCTGGTTTCAAGCGTGTTAAAAGCGTAGGCTCTATGGTCAAAAGAACGAATTGGCTTATGGCAAGTGATCACGGTGTATTCAGCAAAGCGGGCATCCCCTTTATATATTTTGGCGTAGGAACACATAAAAATTATCACAGTGAATTGGATGATTATGCCCATATAAATCAGGCTTTCTATTTAGCCACCATCAATGTTATCTTTCAACAACTTAACTACATAGATAATGCTATCTATGAGAGTACATTTTCTTCTGCTGCAATACTTGGCAGTCAATGATAACCTCCCACTGATTAATTTAATAAATTATCTGACCTAGAACAAACTTAACGATAATTTATTACTAAGCTACATAAATGATACAGATAGCTGCCACCAAAATTAGTTACACTTAGCGCTCATTTATATTGGATAGATAAAGGCAAATGAATAATACAAAAACAGCCGTTGCTGAGAATAATCAACCTTGGAATTTACTTTTTATTACATGGATTTTAGCCACAAGCGGCACCTTAATTAGTTTGTTTTTCAGCGAAATAGTACAGTTACCCGTTTGTGTGTTGTGCTGGTATCAACGAATTGCGCTATATCCTTTAGTGATTTTGCTGCCTTTGGCACTTTTTCCTTTTGATGTAAGTATTATTCGCTATGCAAGCCCGTTGGTTATCTTTGGTTGGTTTGTTGCGTTGTTTCATGTGTTAGTTGTTGCTGAAATAATCCCTGAAGCGGCTCAACCGTGTGTGCAAGGCATACCTTGTTCTGAAACCCATTTTAATTTACTTGGTTTTATAAATATCCCAGTGATGTCCTTGATCACATTTTCTCTTTTAGGGGTACTGCTTTTTCTTGCTAAAAAATCATTCACTGAAAACACTTAATTGAACAATTAACAAAATAGTCACTAGCATAGTGACTTAGAAATTTACTCGGAATAATAGAGCCTTAAAATATGAATAATAAAACTATTTTTATCAGCGTTGCAGCATTTATAGGTGCAATATTTATCGCGGCGGTTGGGGTATACAAAAGCCAACAGCCATCAACGGTAGCCAGCGAACAATTACCCGCATTAGAACGTATCGATGCACCGTCTAAAGGTGGCAAACAAGCGAAAGTAACTATTGTTGAATTTTTTGATCCAGCTTGCGGTACTTGTAGTCAATTCTATCCATTAATTAATAATTTAGTTAAGAAATATCAAGGGAAAGTTAACGTGGTTATGCGTTATGCGCCGTTGCATAAAGGCTCAGATGACGTTGTAAAAATGCTAGAAGCAGCACACCTTCAAGGACAGTTTTGGCCTGCACTTGAATTACTCTTTGCTAACCAACAGCGCTGGGTAGAACATCACGTATCAAATCCTAGTAGTGCTTTAGCGGGAATCAAAACACTAAATATGGACCATGACCAACTCGATACCGATTGGAAAAGTAGTAAAGTCGCCAAGGTTATTGCACAAGATATTCAAGACGGGCAAACATTAAAAGTAAGGGCTACACCGCAGTTTTTTGTTAATGGTAAACCTTTAGTGGTGTTTGGCTATGATGAGCTTGTGAGCTTAGTTGAAGAGGCTGTTGTTGAGGCGTATTAGTTAATCTCACTAGCAGACGATTTAAACACAGTACTAATATAAGCATTCAATGTACTGTGTTTTTTGTCTCATGATTTACATTATAATTAAATGTCTTGTTAGTGATTATTTTGAATCGTTAGCAAACTCTGTGGTTAAGTAAGATAGAAACTCTTTACTCACCTTAGATAGGCGTTTGTCCTCAAGGTACAAGGCTTTGACAGGAAATGTTAGTGGTGGGTTAAAAGAAGCTATAGCCGTATTGTCTGATAAATTTCCTTCTGCGGTAAAACGATCTACCACGCAAACCCCAACGCCTTGAGCGACAAGTCTGGCGGCAATAAAATAGGTTTGCACTTTTATTAACGCCTCTAGGCTGATGTTGTCTTGCTCCATTCTAGCCGATAATAAATCTGCCAACGGGCCGCTGTCACCAATATCAATATATTCAAATTCTTTTAGTTGCTTTAAAGCCAACTCTTTAGGACAGCTTGGAAATCTTGCTTTTGGATAGACAATGACTAACTCTGATTGAGCCAACTCAACTGAGGTTAAGCCAGGCATGATACTGGGCGAAAATAATATTGCTAGGTCACATTTATGCTCTAATAAGTTTTGCATTACCGTATCGTTATGCACAGTTTGTACGTTGAAGTTTACCTGATGATGTTTATGGTGGTATTTTGCGATTGCACTTGGAATAACATCAAAGCCCAATGCGGGACTGCCGGCAATACTTATTTGGCCGTACTCTGATTTTTTTATGTTCTCTGCGGTATTCTTTATCGAACGCATCTGTTGATATATTTTATCGACTTCATCAAAAAGCATTTCCGCTTCATCGGTTGGAGTCAAACGACCTTTGACCCGTTCAAATAAATCAAAACCGAGTTGCATTTCAGCATGGGACAACACCTTACTGACAGAGGGCTGTGAAACATGTAATATTTTTGCCGCATTGGTAATTGAGCCGGTGGTGTAAATGGCGTGAAAAATCTCAATATGTCTTAAGCGCATTTTTATTTCCTAAGTTGGTTAGGGGGTGATTTATTATAAAGCTTAGTAAAATCATTAACTAAGCACTTTGTTAGGCAAAAAGGTAAACGGTTAATGTCCACAAACTAGCGGCGAATGTTGCGGCAAATGTTGCAGGAATTAATTGTGATTTCACGTGGTCCATTAAGTCACAGCCTGTGGTCATAGCACTTAGTATAGTGGTATCCGAAATTGGCGAACATTGGTCACCAAATACACTGCCGTTAAGTACTGTAGCAAAACAAACCATCATAAAAAGTTCAGGGTTAGCAAGTCCTTGAGACTGACAAACAGCCCAGGCTAATGGCATGGCTAACGGAAATGCGATGGCATAAGTACCCCAGCTTGTGCCCGTAGAAAAAGCAATAACCATAGTAATAAACTGTAATATAAGCGGTAAAATCCAAAAAGGTAATTGCTCGCCAAGGTGTGAGACCAAATATAAACCACCACCAATTTCTTTACTGATGCTACCTATAATAACGGCTAACATTAATATCACCGAAGCAAGCACCACACCTTTCAAGCCATTACCAAAGCCATCAATAAGATTTGTTAATGACATGCCTTTTGCTAATGCGATACCCGCAGACAATAATAAAGCGGTACCAAAAGCCCAATTGATCTTAGGTGAGCCTAAAAATATAAAAGTGAACACTGCAATAGCGATTAAGGTTACTAGCGGTAAAATAAACTCTAAAACATGGGGCTTATACCCTGATGGGACATCACAACGATGTAACTCTTTAGCACTTAACGGTCTTGCACCTTCAGCGTCTAGTTGCTCAGTTGCTAAGGCTCTTTGATGGGCATCTCGAATTCGTTTACCTGAAAAGGTGGTGATATTTAAACTTAATAACAAGGTGCCTAGTACGGCAAATATGGCATAAAAACTAAAGGGGATACTGCTAAAAAAGAAGTTTATTCGATCCGTTTCGGTTGCTAAAAAGGATACGCCGGGAACAAATATTAACGCTTGAACATAGGCTGGCCAAGCGTTGAAAGCAATTATAGTCGCTATAGGGGAGGCGGTAGAGTCAACAATATAGCTCATTTCTTCATGGCTTACCTTGGCCTTATCCGCTAAAGGTCGAACGGTGGTACCTACTAATACGGTGCTCATAGTGCCACCTTGGAAAAATAATATGCCGAGTAACCAAGAAATCACTTTAGCTGATCGTGGACCTCTAACAAAGTGCAGTGTCATATAGTTAGCAAAGGCCTGTGCAGCACCGGTTTTAGACCAAATGCCTAATAACCCACCCAATAACCATAAATAGAGTAAGAGTAACGCAGCAGTGCCTTCTTTAGCTAAGTTGGGAATGATCACCGCATCAGTTAAATCATATTGACCTAACATTAATGAGCCAACCACTATACCGCTAAACAATGAGGTAAGCGGCTCTCGGGTAAGTAAGCATAAAACAATAGTAATAAAAGCGGGCAGTAGAGACCAAAGGCCAAAATGAAAAGCAGGTTTTAGCAGTATTAATTTATGTGCTTTATCTTCAACCCATTGTTGTTTTAATAGGGGCTCTTTGTTGAGTTTATTTAAGTTCTCTTGCTTAAGTGGTGATTGTTGATAAGGTACAATACCTGAGATAATAACCTCTTTACCCTTATAGATATATGCGGGGCTGCCTGAGTCTGTTTGGTAAGTATCAAATACATAAGACTGCTCTAGCCATGTTTTATTAACAGAATTACCGACAAAGATTGCAGAAAATACCCCTAATATAATAATAATTAAGGCAAGGGTATTATTGTTACTCATTAATGAAACCCTCTAAGATAAGGATTCTGTATTGTTTAATCATTTGAATGCCCCTTTGGATCTCTAATCCAGAAAATAAAAATTCAGTGAACAAATAAAATGAATTAGATAGTTTTGGATCTAATACCAATTTGATTAAATTTATTCCCTACTCAGAACTACATTAGCGAGCTTAGAACAAGAAAATTTTGTTAAACATAGTTATTCTATATTTCATTAATTTTACGCTGTTATCAGTTTGCTAATGAGCTCCCAAAGGGCGAGTTTAAAAGGCTTACATACTACGTTATTGATTTTGACAAGGGAATAACCATTCTCCTCAATCAATGCCTTACCTTTAAGCCTTTTAATTCTCGCTGAGTGGGAAATAACTTAATCAACTTGGTATAACTTATAACCTAAGGTTATAGGATAGATTTGAGTAGATAAAGGAAGTAATGATTTTTATTTTAATAATTTTGAAGCAAAGGTCTTGGTATTTGGTTTATAAAACAATATTACTTGCCTGATATACCCGTAATCATTCAAAATGCTCGATTCAGAGTGCTTGAGCAATGTCAGTTTGAGGCGCGTCAATTAAATCATGGTCATTCCCTATTTCTTTGACGCAACAATAAAATGGCTTTGCTCAAGCGCTTCTGCGATGGGGCTAAAAACGATTGATACGTCGTTATTGATTTTGAGAATGGAACAACCATTCTCTGTAATCAATGCCTTGTCTCAATCGTTTTTTTCTCCCACTGAAACATGCATTTTGAATGGTCACGGGTATAAACCACATACTTAGTGTAAATAGTGACTGCTTATTAGTAACTTATGACGCCACAAAAGGAAGACTTAAGTAGAGCTGAATAACCAGAGCATTAGTAATATCTATAAAGAATGCGCCAACTAATGGAACTACTAAGAAAGCTTGTGGTGACGGGCCATGCCTTGCGACAAGAGATTCCATATTAGCTACTGCAGTTGGAGTAGCACCTAAACCGAAGCCACAATGCCCACCAGCTATAATGGCAGCATTATAATTCTTGCCCATTATTCTGAAGGTAATAAAGTAAGCAAACATCATTAACATGATTGTTTGAATTAAAATAATCACCACCATTGGACCTGCCAAGTTTGCTAATTCCCACACTTTTAACGACATTAAAGCCATAGCCAGAAAAATTGAAAGTGACATGGTGCCCCATAAATCTATACAGGCTCTACTGATCGTATAGCGTTTAGAAAAGTCACATATATTTGTCGCTAAAACGCCGAATAATAGCGGCATTAAAAAAGCAGGTAAAACGACATCTATTGATTTTAAGTGTTGATAGAAAAAATGACCAACCACGATACATAATAAAATAATGAATAAGGTTTCCATCATTTTTTTCGGTGTAACTAAATCGTGGTCTTCAGGGTTGAAGGTGATGGTATCGTCAAGCTCTTCGTGAAATTCATCAGCCTTTAAGTTATAGCGCTTAATTAATCGCTTACTTACTGGACCACCTACCAAACCACCTAACACTAAGCCTAGGGTAGCTGCAGCCATAGCCAATTCAAATACACTGGATGGCATATTGTATTCGGCGATAAATAAATCCGCATAAGTTGCTCCATTGCCATGACCACCCGATAAGGTAACTGAACCACCTATAAGCCCCATTAATGGATCCATGCCTGTGGCTACGGCTAAGGAAATTCCTAAAGCATTTTGTACAAGCAAATACACAGTTGCCAAACCTAAAAATAGCACAACTTTCGGACCACCTTTAAGTAATAGTGAATAACTAGCACCTAGGCCTACCGTAGTAAAAAACATGGTCATTAATGGATTTTTAAAACTCATATCGAATTGAAAATCAATTGACAAAACACTGTGAAGCAAAGCGGCAAAAAGTGAAAAAACAATGCCACCAACCACTGGCTCAGGAATATTGTTATTTCTTAAAAAAGCTATTTTACTGTTTAAAAAATACCCTATAAACAGGATCAATAGTGCTATCACTAATGTTTCGATTAAATTTATTTCGATATTCATACTTTATTATCCAATATTATTATAATTGATATTTCTATTGATTTTTAAGTGTTAACCAGCTAATTCAAACCTAGGGTTTTT
>MAAC01018456.1_pt1 | contig 17426 bp, 21 predicted proteins | sample 1115981 | NCBI WGS metagenome assembly MAAC01 (sample SAMN04961126, study PRJNA320927) | seawater metagenome | isolation source: sample BD02T64 sea water enriched with oil for 64 days | place: USA:Gulf of Mexico | collected 2013-07-27 | reverse complement strand
GACCGGGATTGTCATTTCATCTTTGGCGACGTTGCCACTGCCACCTTGATCGAGCGCAAAGAAGACGCCACTGGGGATCACTTCGAGATCCTGTCGACCCGCTGCGCCACTCAGTTTTCCAACAATATCCGCAACAACAACGGCTACCTGCGCCGCTCGCGCCCTGACGGGGTCAAGGATCGCCGTGACATGCAGTTCATGCAAAACGGCCGCAAAGTGTTCAAGGAAGTGCTGCCTATGGTCAGCCAGCACATCGCGAGCCATATGGCCGATAACGATATTGCCAACACTGACCTGAAACGGCTTTGGCTGCACCAGGCCAACAAGGCCATGAACGACTTCATCGGCAAAAAGGTTCTGGGCCGCACTCCGGAAGCGGGCGAACAGCCCAACATCCTGCAGGACTATGCCAATACATCTTCGGCCGGATCCATCATCGCCTTCTCGCAACACTCGGACGATCTGGCGGCGGGCGATTTGGGCCTGATTTGCTCCTTTGGCGCCGGTTATTCCGTCGGATCGGTTATCCTGCGCCGCTGCGCCTGACCTAGCCCAAACTGCTGCTTCGGAGCCGTCCTCGCTTGACCGAAGACAGCCAGTTCAGAGGTTGACGGGCCAGCAGAATTGCCGAGGCTCCGCGGGCCCTGCCCGTGGATACGGTCATTGTGCTGGTGCGGCAGACTTTGGGATGGCAGACAAGGCTCAGGCGAGGATGGTTATGAAGCTGCTGCTTGGGTGGGTTCCGAAGTCAAACCTAAATATCCAGTGCGCGTCAAAGACGCGCTCCGTTTTCTGTCTCAACAGGTTTTGACCCAATAGCAGTCAGGTTTTGCTCGACACCCGTTCATGCACCGCATCAACACTTTCAACCCGCTCGGAATAGCGATCAACCAAATAGTCCTTACGACCCCGCAGTAGATAGGTGAACTTCACCAGTTCCTCCATCACATCAACCAACCGACGATAATATGAGCCATCAGGCAGTCGCTCACCCTCGCCAAATTCCAGCCAGGCTTTGGGGATCGAACTTTGGTTCGGGATCGTCACCATTCGCATCCAGCGTCCCAGAATGCGCATCTGGTTCACAGCATTGAAACTCTGCGATCCACCGGAAACCTGCATCACCGCCAAAGTCTTGCCCTGGGTGGTTCGAATGCCGCCCGTCAGCGACAGCGGCAGCCAGTCAATCTGCAACTTCATGATCGCAGTCATTGCGCCGTGACGCTCAGGGCTGGACCAGACCATGCCTTCGGACCAAACCGCCAGATCACGCAACTCAGCGACTTTGGGATGATCGTCTGCCCCGGCGTCGTCAGGCAAAGGCAACCCGGACGGATCAAAAATCCGCGTTTCACAGCCCAGCGCACGTAATATACGGGCCGATTCTTCGACCGCTTTACGCGAATAACTCACCGCGCGCAGACTACCATAGAGCAATAGAATACGGGCCGGGTGTCGCGGATCTGCCGCATTTACCAGCCCATCCACTTCGATTTTGCGCAACTGCCCTGCTATAATTTCAGGCAGCTCGCTCAAATCCAGTGTCTCAGGCACTCTCTTCTTCCAGATGCAGCTTCATATCGATCAGAACATGTTGCAAATTCACCGTCTCGCGCAGCAGGCGCTTGGCCTCATTGACGGTAATAATGCCATCCTCCATTGCCAATTGATATTCTCCCATCAGCATGGCGAATCTCTGGCTCAGCGCGATGACATCCGAATTCACGCCACCAGTACTGGGTGAATTGGGCCTGCGATCATCGTAAGACAGCGATATTTTTTTAAGGTCCGCCAGCGCAGATGTCACATGAGGGTATGACGATTCCTGCTCTAGCTTGGCAACGGCATCGACGGGCATGAAGCGGTCCGCATGTTCGGCGTTATCAGAGTAGTAGCGACCCAATGTCGCTTTCGATTTACCCGTAATCTGACAGGCGGCTTCGATGCCGACATCTTTGACCAGCGACTCGGTGTGTTTCTTCAGGTAAGTCCCAATTTCCGCCATCTACAGTGCCCCGGCTTATGGTCCTGCGGCCCAAGGGGAACCGCTGGATCTTTTTCCCATTATCGTCTTCTAATCTAAATGCAATACGTTTGCTATCCCTCAGGTTTTCAGGGATTTTTAAAGAGTGCAATGATGGAATTTTCCATTTGGTGTCCGACAGGGACAGGGAGTGAGTGAGTATCCTGATCCTTGACCATTTTTTGGTCATAGAGCGTCGTTTGTTTTGTCTTGTTCCGTCCATCCCCAGGGTCGTTCCGCCCGGTATGGAAAAGCAAGCAGGCGGCGCTTTTCCTGTTTCTGAGGGGCAAAACCACCCGCAAAGTCAGACTGGGCCTGCATTAAAGGTTTCCCCTCTGCCCGCCTGTCGTTAAACCACCGGCATGGCAAAACTTTACTTCAACTATTCGACCATGAACGCCGGCAAATCGACCGTTCTGTTGCAGGCTTCACACAATTACCGCGAAAACGACATGGACACCTACCTGCTTACCGCCCGGGTTGATGACCGGGCTGGAAGTGGCCGGATCGCCTCGCGCATTGGCATAGGTGCCGAAGCGGACATGTTTGCCCCCAGTGACGATCTCTTTGCCATGGTCAGCACCCGCTTGAGACAGGGTCAAGTGGCCTGTGTTTTTGTCGACGAGGCGCAATTCCTGACCACTGATCAGGTCTGGCAACTGGCCCGAGTGGTGGATGATCTTAAACTGCCAGCGCTCTGTTACGGGCTGCGCGTCGATTTTCAGGGACACTTGTTTCCCGGCTCGGCAGCATTACTGGCGCTGGCGGATGAGATGCGCGAAGTCCGCACCATCTGCCGCTGCGGTCGCAAGGCCACCATGGTGATCCGCCAGGACGAAAACGGCAACGCCATCACCGAGGGCGCCCAGGTACAGATCGGCGGCAACGAAACCTATGTCTCCCTGTGCCGCCGCCACTGGCGCGAATCGGTTGGCGACCTCGCCACCAAGATAACCGACCAATAAGCCCCAAGGCCCCCGATCCGTTCAGGCCACATTTCTTCTTGTTGAAAATACCTCGGGGTTTGGGGCAGCGCCCCAATCCAACACCCCAACTTGGATCAAACCGGGTTGGGCAACGGGTCTTTGGCCACAAAGGCGGCGACATTATCCAACGCCATATGCCCCATATTGCTGCGCACTTCTTCGGTTGCAGTGCCCAGATGCGGCAACAGGGTTACGTTCTCCAATTTGATCAACGCCTGCGGCACCTGTGGCTCAAACTCATAGACATCCAGCCCCGCCCCGGCAATCTGCCCTTGCTGTAGCGCCGTTATCAAGGCCGCCTCATCCACTACTTCACCGCGGGCGATATTGATCAAATGCGCCGAGGGCCGCATTGCAGCCAGCACCCCTGTGTCGATCAAGTGCCGTGTTTCGGCACCGCCAGGCACTGCCACCACCAACACATCTACCTCGGCCGCCATCTGTAACAGGTCACCGGCCTGACGGGCCTCAAAATCCAGCGCCTTGGCACTGCGGGCGATATAGCTCACCTGCATGGCGAAACCAAAATGGCAGCGCCGAGCAATCGCCTGACCAATCCGCCCCATGCCAACAATACCCACGCGCTTGCCGCTCAGATGCAGCCCCAGCAACTGGGTCGGATGCCAGCCCTGCCACTGCCCCGCGCGCACCATCCGCTCGCCCTCGCCCGCACGGCGCGCAGACATCAGCATCAGGGTCATGGCGATGTCCGCCGTGGCATCCGTCACCGCACCAGGCGTATTGGTCACCTCGATGCCAGCAGCCATCGCCGCGGCCACATCAATGTGATTGATACCAACTCCAAAATTGGCCAGCAGCTTACAACGGGGATCCGGCACCTGTGAGAACACCCCGGCGTCAAAGGCATCCCCCAGCGTTGGAATAATTACATCAAATTCAACCAGCGCCCGCTGCATTTCATCCGCAGACATCACCGCCGTGCTGGTGCGGATCTCGACGTCAAACTCAGCCCGCGCTCGGGCCTCGACCTCAGCCGTCATTGGCCGCGCTATCAAAACCCGCATCAGTGCATCCTACCGCCCAAAGGCACCTGACCATCGGGGCCAACCAGTCGGATTTCACCGCCCTCGTCTGGCAGCCCCAACACCAGCACTTCGGACATGAATTTGCCAATTTGACGCGGTGGGAAATTCACCACCGCCATCACCTGTTTGCCCACCAGTGTTTCGGGCTGATAATGCGTGGTGATCTGCGCCGAGGTCTTTTTCTCACCGATCTCGTCGCCAAAATCGATCCACAGTTTAATGGCCGGCTTGCGCGCTTCAGGGTACGGCTCGGCACGGATCACCGTTCCAACCCGCACATCCACTTTCAAAAATTCATCAAACGAAATCTCAGCCACGCGACAGCGCCTCGGATCGGTTGGTTGCGGCGCCGACAGCGCGCTTCAACAGGGCTGGAAAACCAGTCTCTTCGTCCATCAGCACTTCAAGCGCCGCCTGGGTGGTGCCGTTGGGGCTGGTGACATTAACGCGCAACTGACTTGGACTTTCGTTCGCGGCCTCGGCCAAAGCAGCAGCGCCGCCAACCGTTGCCTTGGCCAATTGCATGGCCAGCTCAGCTGACAAGCCCTGCGCCTCGCCTGCGGCTGCCAAGGTTTCGATCAAGTGAAACACATAGGCTGGCCCCGAACCGCTGACCCCTGTCACCGCGTCCATCTGTGCTTCGCTGTCCAAACGCACCACCTGCCCTACGGCAGTCAGCAGCAATTCTGCGCTGTCCAGGTCAGCGGCACTGGCCGTATCATTCCCGATGATCGCAGTGATGCCGCGATTGATGGCAGCCGGAGTATTGGGCATAGCGCGCACAATGGGCGTCGCCACCCCCATGATGTCCTCATAGGTGGCAATCGAAGTGCCAGCAGCCACAGAGATAAACAAGGTTGTCCCACCGCCAAGCAGTTGCAGATTGGGCAGCGCAGCCCCCATCATCTGCGGCTTGACTGCGATCAGTACAATTGCAGGGGATTTCGGCAGCGGCTGGTTGATCGACACGCCACATCCCTGCAACCAGTCAGACGGATAAGGATCAATCACTGAAACTGAACCAGCAGGCAAACCGCCCTCAAGCCAGCCCGCCAGCATGGCCGAGCCCATCTTGCCGCAGCCCAGCAACACCAGTCCCCGCGCTGCAATATCAGCCATATCCATCTGCTCGCCCTTCTCTGCAAATCAGTTCAGGGCAGAATGTTACGCGCGACCATAGGCCTCTGCAATGGCCACCTGCATCGCATCCTCGGGCGAGCGATCGCCCCAGACCATCAGCTGGATAGCCGGATAATAACGTTCAGCATTGCTGACAGCAGAATTGATCATGGTGTCGATCTGCTCGGGTCCCGCGACCTGCCCCCCAGTCAGTACCAACCCATAGCGATAAACCATCAGCTTTTGCTCGGGCCAATAGGTAAAAGCGCCAGCCCAACACTGGTCGTTCATTTTGTTGAGCAGCTCATACAGTTTCGGCAGCTTGTCTTCCGGCGGCTCCATCTCAAAACTGCACACCATCCGCAGGGTCTCGTCATAACCGGACCAGGCAAGTGTCAGCGAATAGGTCCGCCACTGCGCTTCAACCGCCATGGCGATTTGATCATCGCCTATGCGATCAAAGTCCCAATCGCGATGGGAAGCCAAGTTTTCGACAATGTCGATCGGGTGAATGTCATCGTCCAGGTGATGTTCGGAAAGGGTCATGGTGCCACCTCACTGAATCCCCAGCTTTATGAGCACATAAGCCCCCATTAGCTAGTTGATTGCACAATTGACCGGGGGTATTCCCCGTATCCATACAAGATATGGTGGGGTTCGGGGCGCACTATGGCAACCCTTATTTCGGGGATAACTGCAATAAGTTGTGGATGAATGACAACTCGACGCTAAATGAGGCAAGTTTAATGCGTAACCGCGCCTCGCCGCTCAACCCTAAACCTTCATCTTTTCAAAAATACTCATAAAACGACTTAACCAATCACCGGCCAGCCGCTTTGTGGGGTGGCACCAGCCTCCAAAGGCCGCGCCGATCCCACATCGCTTAGACTACATCAGTCTTTTGCAGCCTCTTCCAAAGCCACCAGCCGCACTTTCAGTGCTTCGTTTTCTTCGCGCGCCTTTTGGGCCATCGCACGCACCGCGTCGAACTCTTCGCGGGTCACAAAGTCGCGATCAGCCAACCAGCGATCCATCAGGCCTTTCATCGCGGTTTCAGCTTCGTCCTTGGCCCCTTGGGCCACGCCCATAGCGTTAGTCATAAGCTGTGAAATGTCATCTAGGACTTTATTTCGGGTCTGCATCATCTTCTCCATGTCTGGCTTACTCCCTATATGGGCAAGCAAGTGGTCAACGGCAAGGCGTTGACTTTACAACCACAGCACAGGCATTCAGATCTCCATGCATGCATTGATCCAATTCCCCGACCTCTCGCCCGAGATTTTCTCAATTTCCATCGGTGGTTTCGAGTTCGCCCTGCGTTGGTACGCACTGGCCTATATTGTGGGCATCGTCATTGCCTGGAAACTAGCCGTTGCCGCGTTGAAACGCCCCACGCTCTGGCCTGACCAATCCCCACCCATGCGCCCCGAGCAAGTCGAGGACCTGCTGACCTGGATTATCCTTGGTGTCATTCTAGGCGGCCGGTTGGGATACGTGCTGTTCTACGGGTCCGGCGACTACCTGTCTGATCCGCTGCAAATCCTGCGCGTGTGGGAGGGTGGCATGGCCTTCCACGGTGGTTTGATCGGGGTCATTGTCGCCAGTTGGATCTACGCGGCCCGCAACAACATCTCAAAACTCGGCATGGCGGATCTGGTGGCCCACACCGTCGCACCGGGATTGCTGCTGGGGCGACTGGCCAATTTCGTCAATGCTGAACTCTGGGGTCGCCCCACAGACCTGCCATGGGGCGTCGCCTTTCCGGGCCATGCCGCACAGGACTGTGGCCAGACTTTGGGAGAGCTATGCGCCCGCCATCCGTCACAACTGTATGAGGCCCTGATGGAGGGGTTGCTGCTGGGTGTTCTACTGTTGTGGCTGGCCTACCGTCGCGGCGCCTTCCACAAGCCCGGTCTGATCTTAGGCGTCTTTCTAAGCACTTATGGCGCGGCCCGGTTCATTGTTGAATTCTTCCGCCAGCCAGATGCGCAGTTTGTGTCCATCGGCAATCCGCTGGGGCTGGCTTGGCAGGTAGACGGCTTTGGCATTACTCAGGGGCAAATGTTGTCGCTGCCGATGATCGTGCTAGGGGTGATATTCATTCAACGCGCACTGTCCAAGGCAACGAGGCTGGCATGAGCCTACGTGACCACCTGATTGCCCGCATAGACGTAGACGGCCCAATGTCCGTGGCCGACTATATGAACGAGTGCCTGCTGAACCCAAAATACGGCTATTATACAACCCGCGACCCGTTTGGCGCCGGCGGAGACTTCATCACAGCCCCGGAAATCAGTCAGATGTTTGGCGAGCTATTGGGCCTGTCGCTGGCACAAAGCTGGCTGGATCAAGGCTCACCTGCGCCGTTCACACTGGCGGAACTCGGTCCCGGTCGCGGCACCCTGATGGCGGATCTGCTGCGCGCGACCAAATCGGTGCCGGGATTCCATGCCGCCGCACAGATCGTTCTGGTCGAGGCCTCGCCCACGCTTCAGGCTGCACAACAACAGGCTCTGGCGGGATACCCCGTCCAATGGCAGGACACTGTGACCGATCTTCCGGATCAGCCGCTTTGGCTGGTTGCCAACGAATTCTTCGACGCCCTGCCAATCCGCCAATTCCTGCGCGACGGCAAAGATTGGCGGGAAAAACGCATTGGCTTCAAACACGGCGAATTGACCTTTGGCCTTGGCCCTCTTAGCTCTCAGGCAGCTCTGAACCACCGGCTGGACGACACCCAAGACGGCGATCTGGTCGAAATCTGCGAGGCCGCAACACCGATCCTGGCCAGTATTGCGCAGCGCATTACCCAATACGGCGGCGCAGCGCTAATTGTGGATTACGGCGACTGGCGCGCATTGGGAGACACCCTGCAGGCCCTCCGCAATCATAAGCCTGCGGATGCACTCACCGACCCTGGCCAGGTCGACCTGACCGCCCATGTGGATTTTGAAGTCTTGGCGCAGGTGGCACAATCCGCTGGCTGCGCCTACAGCCGGGTAACACCGCAAGGCGTCTTTCTGGAGCGCCTCGGTATTACGGCCCGCGCGAATTCACTGGCCGCGACGCTTTCCGGCGCTACTCTAGAAACCCTGATCACCGCACATCAACGGTTGACGCATCCGCAGGAAATGGGAAACCTGTTCAAGGTACTGGGGCTTTACCCAAACCACGCCACTCCGCCACCGGGATTGAACGCATGACGCTGGAAATTCTCACCACCGAGACCCTCTCTCCGATCCGACATGGTTTCTTCACCCGCCGCGGTGGTGCCTCCTCGGGCATATTTCAGGGTCTCAACTGTGGCACTGGCTCCTCTGACCAGACCGAAGCGGTCAAATTGAACCGCAGCCGCGTTGCGCAGGCCATGCAGGTCGAACCACTGGCCCTAGCCGGAGTGCATCAGGTCCACTCCCCAGATGTCGTAACAATTACAACCCCCACAGCTGACCGCCTCAAGGCAGACGCGATGGTGACCAACACACCAGGTATTGCTCTGTCAATCCTGACGGCGGATTGCCAGCCGGTGCTGTTTGCCGATGCTGACGCCGGTGTAATTGGTGCCGCCCACGCGGGCTGGCGCGGCGCTTTGGACGGCGTGCTTGAGGCAACTCTGGACGCGATGGAGGCGCTAGGCGCTGATCGCAGCAACACAGTTGCGGTGATCGGCCCAACCATATCGCAACGCGCCTATGAGGTCGGCGAGGAATTCTTTGAGGATTTTATAGCGCAGGACAATGGAAACGCCCGTTTCTTTGCCAATGGCGAGGCTGGTAAATATCTGTTCGACCTGCCCGGACTGGGCCTGCAGAAACTACGCCAGGCCGGCATCGGCAGCGCCGAATGGACTCGCCATTGCACTTATTCTGACCCGGATCGGTTCTATTCCTACCGCCGCACCACCCATGCCAAAGAGGCCGACTATGGCCGCTTGATTTCCTGCATTCGGCTGTAAACCCAACAACATTATCCGTCTGGTAAAAGCAGCCAAACCTGACCCGCAGCCAAAATGCGGCGGTCTGGTAGAATTGTTGCCACAATTCGTTTTTCTGACCTGTTCTTTTCTGTCACAATCGAAAAACTATCTTTACTTATCAATATCTACACTCAAATCTTCGAATCTCATTCGGATTTAAGTCAAATTCCCCCGGACAGCCATATTAGCGGCATATTGACCCGTCATACCCTGATCCAACGCAGCAAAGGGCGCACATTAAGCCCCCCGGCAGGAGACCAGCAAGATGGCCAAGAGCAGATTTCTAAATTCGATCATCGCAACCGCACAGAGCCATGACGTCGCCATGCCGTGGACCCGCGGCTCAGCCCGGAACGCCTCAGTTTCCCGCCGCCAGACCGAGAGCCAATCTTCCACCAACCGCCGCTCAACAGCGGCAAAAAGCGCCTGACCGTCGGACAGCAGCCCAAACAAAGCGAAAGCCAGAGCTTGCCATGAACATATGGCGAGCGTGGTGAAAACCAGATCTTAGGACATTATGGCGATATTGTTGGCAGAACAGGAAACAGTCCGGCGCGGGGCACAAACATTGGCTCCACGTTAACCATAGTCGCTCGGATTTTTTGACAATTGTATATAAATGCCCCCAATATCAAACCATACAGACAATGATCCCGTGTTTTTGGATATTCGGTGGGGGCCGATCCAGATACGCCGAATAAGAGAGGTCCGATTGCTATGCCCATCCCCCACTCGCTGCAACGCGCGGCGAAAAATGCGGTTGAGTCCAGCGCTATCCTACAGGATCCCGCGGCCCTGCGCGCCACCAACCGACCGCAATTGCGGCGTTACGAAGTTGCCAGCCTTCTGCCCAATGGCAATATCGCCGAAACCCGTCACATCGCCCCTGCTCTGCCGCTGTTCGAAGAAGCATTCTGCGCCTTTTCACGCGGCTCCCTGGTGGACACAGAAATTGGCCCGATCGCCGTCGAGGACCTGTTGCCGGGCGACCGTCTCAAAACCCATGACGGCAGCATGCAAACCCTGATGTGGAAAGGCAGCACCAGCCTGATCCCAGCGCGGCCTGACGCACACGGACGCACCCATCACCTCACCAGCTTTATGACTGACAGCTTTGGCATGCAAAAGCCAATGTCCTGCGTGATGGCCGGCCCTGCGGCACGTTTGCTGCGCACGCCGCCACACCTGCGGGCCATCGCCGGCGAGGCGCCGCTTCTGACCCCGGTTCAGGAATTTCACGACGGTATGAACATTGTCGAGACTGCACCACCGACTCCGGTGCAAATGTTCCATTTCTGCCTCGAAAGCCACGCGGTCATCAAAATCGGTGGTTTACAGTTTGAAACCTATCACCCCGGCACCAAGGCGTTGCAGTTGATCAGCCATGCAATGCGGACTTTGTATCTGAACATGTTCAGCCACATCGACCAGCTTTCCGATTTTGGCCCAATGGCCTTTGCCCGTGCCGGCGACGGTCAGATCGACGCGGTGTCGTCCTGACATCGGCTTAGGCCAGCCCGGTGCAGGCCTAGATCGCCAGCACCAAATCCGGACGCGCCAACATGAGCCACAAAATTGCCAGCACCGACAAAAAGGCCGGGATGCCACAAGCAAACCAGATCGCAAACAGGCGGAAGTAGACCGTTGGCAAGTCAGTCTGTGCTTTGACCGCCTGCCGTGCCAGGTCGCGCAAGCGGATCTGGATCCAGACCACTGGCAGCCAAAACAGACCAGTCAGCACATATAATCCCAGCGACAACACCAGCCATCCCTCGGTCAGATCCCAGCCCAACCGCCAGGCCAGCAATGCGCCGGTGACAGGCTGCACCACCACAGCACTTGCTGTGAACAGCAGGTCCGCCAGCACCACAACACCAGCCGTATATGCAATGATTTCAGGCTGTTTTCTGCGATGCGCCATCAGCATGAAAAAGGCAATTCCCGCCCCGGTGCCCAGCAAGACACAGGCGCCGATGACATGCAGCATACGCAAGATCAGGTCCAGCTCCATCATCGCGACTGCAGCAATTGATGGGTGATCAGCGATAGTATCGTCGCTGGCAGCACCTTGACCATCGGCCCCAATGGATCGCCCCACAGGCCCGGCGTGAACACTGCAGAGGCCGCCATGTAGATCAACGACACCGCCACCATTGCCAAACAGGCCCGCGCCGCCCAGGGACGGCACAGGATCGCCGCGCCCAGTGTAATGTCAACAATCGACCAGACAGCCACCAAGCCCACCGCCGCCCAGTGCGACCAGCCAACCGCCGTCAAATGGCCGGCAGCATCGCCAATTTTCCAAAGCCCAATCACACCCGAAGCCAGCCATAACAGGGACAAAATCGCCACCGAAAGCGGCATCATCAGCGCCATTCGCGCCGACAATCTATGCTCGCCTCCGACGGGCAGCCCGGCATAAATCCTCTGCAACGGCGCCATCCCATGCCCCATCACACGGCGATAAGGTACCGGGTCACCGCAAATACCTGCCTCCAGCACCTTCAGCGCGGTCGAACGCAGCGGCGAGCGCCAGCCAAGCCGCCCCAATTGATCCGCCGCGCGCCCAATCAGTCGTGCCATCCAGACAGGTGCGTTCAAAACGACCTTGGCTGGTGTAAACCCCAGCCATTTGCGTGTCTCATGCACGACCCGCGACAGACTCTGCGCCTCATCTTCCACCAGATCATACTCTCCCGGCGGCAACTGGCCGTTAACCGCGGCAAACACAGCAAGGGCCACCTGATGTAGTGCGACGGATTGCACCGTAGCCGTCGCCAGCGTCAACACTTGCACTCCCGGCACAGCTGCCAACATCCGCAATAGCGCAGTGCCGCCATATGCGCCCTGTCCGATCACCAAACCCGGTCGCAAGATCCAAACCGTTGCTCCCGTGGCGCGCAACGCATCATCGCCACGCCCCTTGCTGCGCATGAATTCAGTAGTGGCGGTTTTTAGTGCTCCAACAGCCGAGACCTGCACCACTCGGGTTCCATCTTGTGCCGCCGCCTGCGCCAGAGCGGCGATCGCGTCATGGTGAACCGCTGCCAGATCGTCGCGGCTGTTGTCCTGCAAGGCGCCGACACAATTCACCACCAGATCAATCTCGGCCAAGACCCGGGTCCAGTCGCCGACCGCCTGCATCTGCCGCAGATCCATCGGTAAAAATGGCACCCCCGGCAAAACCCGCGCTGCTGTCGCCCGGTCACGCCCGGCTGCAGTGACTGCGAGACCCTTGGCCCGCAAAACCCGCACCACTTCGGCGCCGATAAATCCATAGCCACCCAGTACCAGGACCCGCGCGACGCTTTGTCTCTTTTCCTCAGCCATGCCGCCCCCTATCTATGCCCAGTCGAAATACAAATGCAGGCCAGCCCATGCCCGAAACCGCCCTGGACAACCCTTTGAAACGCTTTGATATCACTGCGGATCAGATCAATCATGTGGTGACCGTATTCTACGCGCAGATCCGCCGCCATCCAGTATTAGGGCCAGTGTTTTCCAACCATGTAGCCGATGGCGACTGGCCCGAGCACGAAGACAAAATCGCCCGGTTCTGGCGCAACGCGATCCTGCGCGAGAAGAGCTATAATGGCAATCCAATGCGAGTGCATCTGATGCGCCCAGACATCAAGGCCGAGCATTTCCCGCAGTGGTTGGAGCTGTTCCACCAGGTCTTGCACGCGCAGTTGCCCGAGCACCTTGCGTTCAGCTGGGCTGCTCTGGCCGACCGCATCGGCGAAGGTTTTCGCGCTGGTATCGTCTCAATGCGACAGCCCAAAGACGAACCTCCAAAACTGTTTTGACACTCGAAAGAGTCAGGCGCGGCCCGTAGTGCCGCCGCGCAAGACCCTACGAAGATACCTTTGAAAACAATCCGGTCAGCGCCCGCTGGACCACAGCCCGCACCCGTGGCTTGCGCCCCGCGCCAAATGGCATCGGGCGGCAAACCTCCATCGCGGCGATGCCAACACGCGCGGTCAATGCGCCATTGACCAGTCCCTCGCCAAATCGACGTGACAGTTTCGACAGTACCGTTCCACCCAACACCGGCTCCAACAGATCATCGCCAACCGCAACGGCCCCGGTGACCACCAGATGTGACAACACTGCGCGGGTCAGCCGCCACGAGCTGAAAAAGCCGCCGCGCCCGCCATAGATCTCGGCCACCCGGCGGATCATCCGCATCGACGAGACCAGCGCCGTCACCACGTCCGCCAGTGCCAACGGCACCAGCGCGGTCACCATCGCCACCTGCCGCGCCGCTGCCTCGACCTCGCGCAGCGCAACCGCGTCCAGCGGCAGCAGCAGTTCAGCTTCGACAAGCTGGAGCACGGCATCTGCATCCATCAATTCACTGCGGCGTTCTGCCAATCGCGCCCGCCCCCAGGATAGATCGTCACGACCTGCATAGAACCGATCAATCCGGGTGGCATAGGTATTGGCCGCTGTCAGATCGTCGCCGACGCCATCTGCGCCATGGCGCAGCCCGTCCACCCGGCGCAACCGCGCCAAGGCCGCCAGTTCCCGTAAGCCCATCATCAAGGCCAAAACCAGAGCAACCGCCAGTCCCACAGTCACCGCCCAACCTAACAACGGCACCCGAGTGATCAGACCAGTGGCAAAATCCCAGGCCGCGACAGAGACAACGGCGCCAATCAGCGCAACCGTCACGCTCCAAAACCACCGCGCCAACCTTGAGGGCTTTCGCGCCGCCAGCCGGGCCGCCTGCTGCATTCCCGCGTTTGGAGCGACCTCGGTCAGCTCAGGCACAGCTTCCGCAGCAGCCACATCTGGTGCCTTGCCGGCATCCTCCAGATCAAACAGAACCGGTTTATTGCTCATGCCTGATCCCCTGTCGTGCCTTCGACCCAGTGATAGGTGATATCCGGTAGGCCCTCTTCGTTTGCTGATCCATCGCCGCGCTCAATTTCGATAAATCCCTGACGGTGATAAAACCTTTGCGCAGCCTCGTTCGCCTCGACGGTGCGCAACACCAACCGAGGGCTGGCGGATTTGGCATCAGCCAGCAGAGCCCGGCCAAAGCCGCGCCCGCGCACATCCGCTGCCAGATACAGCGAGCACACCTCATCCCGGTCCCGCGCCAGAAAGCCAACCACCCGGCGCTGATCCTGCGCCACCGTAACCCAGCCGCGTTCAATCATGATGGCGCAAAACCTGACCACCTCTTCCAGTGTGTATAGTTTGGGCATCCAGTCGGTGCCTTGCTGGAATTCGAACAGAATTCGGCCCGTCGCCAGAGCATCACCCGGGCATGCACTGCGAACAGACGCACTCATAGCAGGTCTCCGATCAGGAATTCAGCGGCCCGGTCCAACCGGATATGCGGCGGCCCGTCGCCGGGTTTCAGGGTCAGTTTGGCAGGTGCAAATGCCATCGACTGGTACTCCCCGTTCAGCCATTTATCTGCCCCGGTCCGCGCTGGTCCCAGCAGTTGCCCCGGATCATCGGGCAAGGCGCCGGGATAAAACGCCGCCTGTTTGCCACTGTCCAACAATATTCCGCGCACACAGGCCAGTTCCGCGCCATTGTGACTGCGCGTTTCCTCGGTCGTTGCGCGCAGCGAGGCCAGAGCCAGCGCCGAAGTCTTGGCCCCGGCAAACTGCGCCCGGTCCTGCGCGTCACGGGTCAGCGCTTCGATGATAGCCGTCATCTGAGGGTGCTGGCTGTGGTGTAAATGGTCTGCCTTGGTCGCCGCGAACAGGATCTTTTCAACCCGTTTGCCGCGCAGCAGCCGCGACAGAAACGCATTGCGACCGGGACGAAAGGCGCCAAGGATATCCGCCATCGCGTGGCGCAGATCCTCTAGTGCGCGGGGACCGGAATGGATCGCACTCAGCGCATCCACCAGCACCACCTGCCGGTCAATGCGAGCAAAGTGATCGCGAAAAAACGGCTGTACCACTTTGCGCTTGTAGGCCTCGAACCGGCGCTGCATCTCGCGGTGTATCGAGCCACGCTGCGACCCTTGAGTAAATGGGATCGGCGCAAAGGTCAGCACCGGCGACCCCGCCAGATCCCCCGGCAACAGGAACCGCCCCGGCGTGCAGTCATAATAGCCATCTTCCCGCGCCGTATTCAGATAAGTGGTGAAGCCCTTGGCCAGCTGTTGTGCCACACCTTCGTCATGCGGCGCGGTGGCATCGACCAGTTGGGCCAGCTGCAGAAAATTTCGCGCGGAGCGACGATTGCGGATCCGTTCCAGCACCTCGGCAGCCCAATCGTCATAGGTTTTGTCCAGCAGGGCCAGATCCAGCAGCCATTCGCCGGGATAGTCCACGATATCGATATGCACCGTGCGCGGCCCCTGCAGCCCCGACAACAACCCAACCGGAGCGATCCGCAGGCTCAACCGCAGCTCTGAAATCGCGCGGGTACTCTCGGGCCACTGCGGCGCGGGGCCGGTCAACATCGCCAGATGATGCTCGTAATCAAACCGTGGTACGGTGTCGTCCGGTTGCGGCTGCAAAAAACCCGCGTTGATCCGCCCTTCACGCTGTGCGCCCAGCTGCACCATACGGCCCCGGTCCAGCAAATTGGCCACCAGCGCGGTGATAAACACCGTCTTGCCCGACCGCGCCAGACCGGTGACGCCCAGCCGGATTGTCGGCTCAAAAAACCGTTCTGAAACAGAATCGCTCAGCCGCTCGACACTGCGTGCAACCCCGTCGGCCAATGAAGAAATCACCAATTTGCATCCTGTCTCAATACCCTAACCGCCAAGATAGGCAGGCAACGGCGCGGTTACCAGTCCGAACCCGATGGCAACGACGGGGCTTGTGTGATGCCCCCTGCCGCGCTACTTGCCGCGCCATGCCTCGTTTTGCTTTAAAAGTCGAATATCAGGGCGCGCCTTTTGCCGGTTGGCAGCGCCAGAAAGATCAGCCCTCGGTGCAGGGCGCGATCGAGCACGCTTTGGCGAAACTAGAACCCGGCCCCCACACCATCGCCGCAGCCGGTCGCACCGATGCGGGTGTGCATGCGCTGGGGCAAGTGGCACATTGTAATCTGATGCGCGACTGGGATCCCTTTCGCCTGTCCGAGGCGCTGAACTACCACCTAAAACCGGCCCCAGTGGCCATCATGGCCTGCGTTCAGGTGGCGGATGACTGGCACGCGCGTTTTTCAGCGCTGGAGCGGCAATACCTGTTTCGCATCCTGACCCGCCGGGCCCCTGTCACCCATGACATCGGTCAGGTCTGGCACCTGAAACAAGATCTGGATGTCGACGCCATGCAGGCCGGAGCAGACATGTTGATCGGGCGGCACGATTTCACCACTTTCCGATCAACCATCTGTCAGGCCGAAAGCCCGGTGAAAACACTGAACGCGTTGCGCATTGAACGCGTCGATGGCTTCTCGGGCCCGGAAATCCACTTCCACGTCCGCGCCCGCAGCTTTTTGCACAATCAGGTGCGCAGCTTTGTCGGCACACTGGAACGCGTCGGCGCCGGATCATGGTCACCACAGGATGTAGGTGACGCGCTAGAGGCCCGCGAACGCGCCGCTTGCGGCCCGGTCTGCCCGGGCCTTGGGCTGTACCTTGCGCGGGTGGAATACCCTGAGGACGTTTTTGCGTGACTTTCACAGTTTCATTCAGTGATGAAGTTATGACTGATCAAGCCAAAGGCTCCATTTCCTTAGGCGACAATCTGGAAACATTTTACTCAGATCTGAGAAGCTACTCCTGCGAAGAGTATAAGGCACAGTGGAAAGCGGCGATAAGTACTTCTATGAGAGAAAGGCGTACAACGACTCTATTCAAAAGCGTCGACTTAGACGGAAGCGGCGTTGGACGTCTTTGGTTGTACTCCATTGTACCGTCTGAAATCGCTGGCGATACGCCGAAGAAACAAACGCAGCTCGAGGACTTTCCGGCGTGCATCTCTGACGGTGTCTATCTCACAGAGAGGTTTATGAACGTCACAGTTCGCCACAAGAGCTTCAATAAACGCATTTATCTACAATATGAAGACGGAACGTTTGGCGAAGAACTAGCGCTCTATTTTTTGGATTTGGCCGCACCTGAGCGATTTTTTGGGTATCTAGATGACAATGTGTGCCACATTTCACATTGGTACTCCCCCAACTCAGACTTGCAAAATTTTCTTTCCCACACAGCTTAGTTTAGTGCCGCGGTAATCCCCCCATTTTTAATGGGATGGGGTCGTAGAATTCACGCGGCCATATTCAGTTTCATGGCGGGTGTGATGCCGCCGATGCCCATATTCGGGCGGTCATTGTTGTATGTCCAG
>MAAC01011225.1_pt1 | contig 17446 bp, 13 predicted proteins | sample 1115981 | NCBI WGS metagenome assembly MAAC01 (sample SAMN04961126, study PRJNA320927) | seawater metagenome | isolation source: sample BD02T64 sea water enriched with oil for 64 days | place: USA:Gulf of Mexico | collected 2013-07-27 | reverse complement strand
GAAAAACGTATGCTTCAGGAATCTGTTGATTCATTACTAGATAATACTAGAAAGGCATCAGCTGTAAAAACAGATTCTAATAGAGCACTTAAATCCCTTTCAGATTCATTGAAAGGTAAACAAGGTCGATTCCGTCAAAACTTACTAGGGAAACGTGTTGATTACTCTGCACGTTCTGTAATTGTTGTTGGACCTGAGTTAAAGATGTACGAATGTGGTTTGCCGAAAGATATGGCAGCTGAATTGTACAAGCCTTTTGTCGTAAGAAAATTAATGGAGCGTGGAATCGTTAAGACGGTTAAATCTGCCAAAAAAATTATAGACAGAAAGGATCCTGTAGTTTGGGATATCTTGGAAAATGTAATTAAAGGACATCCTGTATTGCTTAACCGTGCTCCTACTTTGCACAGATTAGGTATCCAGGCATTCCAACCTAAATTGATCGAGGGTAAAGCGATTCAGTTACATCCACTAGCATGTACGGCCTTCAATGCCGATTTTGATGGTGACCAGATGGCTGTTCACTTACCACTTGGACCTGAGGCTATCTTAGAGGCTCAGTTACTTATGTTAGGATCTCATAATATCTTGAATCCTGCGAATGGAGCACCAATTACGGTACCTTCACAGGATATGGTATTAGGACTTTACTATATGACTAAGTCCAAGAAAACAATGGGTGATGTGGTTGTTAAAGGGGAAGGAATTCGTTTCTACTCTCCAGAAGAAGTTCGTATTGCTTTCAATGAAGGTAAAGTAGAGCTTAACGCCAACATTGCTTGTTTCTTGAGAGATATTAATGAAGAAGGTAAAGAATACCATTCTTTAATAGATACTACTGTAGGTAGAGTTTTATTTAATGATGTTGTTCCTCCAGAAGTAGGATACCTTGATGAGGTATTGACGAAGAAGGCACTTAGAGATATCATTGGTAAAGTTCTTAAAGTAACTGATATTCCTACTACATCTGCATTTTTGGATGATATTAAAGGATTGGGTTACTATATGGCCTTTAAAGGTGGTCTTTCATTCTCATTGGGTGATATTATCATCCCACCTGAAAAGAAAGATATGGTTGCTGATGCTACTAGTCAAGTTGACGGTATCATGGATAACTATAACCTTGGTTTGATTACAAACAATGAGCGTTATAACCAGGTAATTGATGTTTGGACTAAAACGAACTCTCAGTTGACAGAAATTGCTATGAAGCGATTGAGTTCTGATCAACAAGGATTCAACTCAGTATTTATGATGTTGGATTCTGGAGCGAGGGGATCGAAAGAGCAAATTCGTCAGCTTACAGGTATGCGTGGATTGATGGCAAAACCTCAAAAGTCTGGATCAACGGGTGGAGCGATTATCGAAAACCCGATTATCTCGAACTTTAAGGAAGGTCTATCAATTCTTGAGTACTTTATTTCAACTCACGGTGCGCGTAAAGGTCTTGCCGATACCGCTCTTAAAACGGCCGATGCGGGTTACCTTACTCGTCGTTTGGTTGATGTTTCTCAAGACGTTATTGTAACAGAAGAGGATTGTGGTACTTTAAGAGGATTGGTTGGACAAGCATTGAAGAAAAACGAGGATATCGTCGAGACTTTGGCTGAACGTATCGTTGGTAGAACTTCTCTACATGACGTTATCCATCCAAAAACTTCGGTAATCTTGGTTGAAGCAGGTGGTGAGATCACTGAGGAAGTCGCTGAATCAATTGGAAACTCTCCAATCGAAACAGTTGAAATCCGTTCGGTACTTACCTGTGAGACTAAGAAAGGTATTTGCGCTAAATGTTACGGTAGAAACTTATCTACTAACAGAATGGTCCCTAAGGGAGAAGCTGTTGGTGTTGTTGCTGCACAGTCAATTGGTGAACCGGGTACACAGCTTACACTTCGTACGTTCCACGTCGGTGGGGTTGCATCTGGATCTGCTCAAGAGAATACTTTTGTTGCTAAATTTGACGGTACTATTTATTTCGATGAGTTACGTACTGTTAAAGGTGAAGATTCAAGTGGTAAAACTGCAGAGATCGTTATTGGTCGTACAGCTGAGATGAAACTGGTTGATGAAAATACCGGTATCATCATGAATACAAATAATATCCCTTATGGTGCTATCATGAAAGTGAAGACTGGCGCTAAATTGAAGAAAGGTGATGTTATCTGTGAATGGGATCCATTTAACGCGGTAATTCTTTCGGAAGTGAAAGGTACTGTTGTTTATGAAAATCTAGTTGAAGGTATTACTTGTAGAACTGAGATTGATGAGCAAACAGGATTCCAGGAGAAAGTAATTTCTGAATCAAGAGATAAAAAGAGAATTCCAACGCTTAAGATTGTTGATTCCAAAGGAGAAACTTTGAAATTCTACAATTTACCGGTAGGTGCACACATTGTAGTAAGCGAAGGAGAAAAAATTATTGCTGGTAAGATTCTTTCTAAAATACCAAGATCTACAGCTAAGTCTGGAGATATTACAGGGGGTCTACCAAGGGTAACTGAGTTATTCGAGGCACGTAACCCTTCTAATCCGGCTGTAGTTTCTGAGATCGATGGTATAGTTAGTTACGGTAAAATCAAACGTGGTAATCGTGAAGTAATCGTTACTTCTAAAGTAGGACAGGTGAAGAAATATCTAATTTCTCTATCTAAGCAAATCCTAGTTCAAGAGAACGATTTCGTAAAAGCAGGATTCCCAATGTCTGATGGAGCTATTACACCTAAAGATATTCTTGCAATTAAAGGACCAACAGCTGTACAACAGTACTTGGTAAATGAAATTCAAGAGGTTTACCGTCTACAGGGGGTAAAAATTAACGATAAGCACTTTGAAGTTGTAGTTAGACAGATGATGCGTAAGTTGCAGATTTCTGATCAAGGAGATACTAAATTCTTAGAAGGTAACTTAGTTCATAAGAACGAGTTCTTGGAAGAGAATGACTGGATCTTTATGCAGAAAGTTGTAACAGATGCTGGGGAATCTACAGACTTAAAAGAAGGTCAGATCGCGTCTTTAAGAAGGCTTCGTGATGAGAATTCAATGTTGAAGCGTAAGGATATGACCTTGGTTCAATATAGAGATGCTCAACCAGCGACTGCTACACCAATCCTACAAGGTATTACACGAGCTTCTCTTCAAACGAAGAGTTTCATGTCGGCTGCTTCCTTCCAGGAAACAACTAAAGTACTTAATGAGGCTGCGGTTGCAGGTAAAGTTGATTATCTTGAAGGTCTTAAAGAGAACGTTATCGTTGGGCATAAAATCCCAGCTGGTACAGGTCTTAGAGATTATGAAAGCACTGTTGTTTACCGTAAGGATGCAATGGATTTAACATCAGAAGATTAATCTATCTTATGAGTGACGAAAAGAAAAGTAATGTAAATATTGAGCTATCTGAAGAGATAGCTCAAGGGAAATATAGTAACCTAGCGGTTATAAACCATTCTCAAAGTGAATTTGTAGTTGATTTTATCAACATCATGCCGGGAATGCCTAAGGCTCGTGTTCAGTCTAGAATCATCTTAACTCCGCAACATGCAAAAAGATTGTATGCAGCGCTTGCAGAGAATTTACGAAAGTTTGAATCCTTGCACGGTTCTATTGATGAGAATCAACCGCAGGTACCTTTTAATTTTGGTGGTCCAACAGGACAAGCTTAAATTAAAATTACTAAAGCCAAAAAAGCCTCGTGAAAATATTCACGAGGCTTTTTTTATGGCTAAAATTTTAATGGTTTACTAAATCTTATGTAGGACTTCAAGTAGTACTCCGTAATATTTATCCCCGTGGGGAACAAGATCATGACTATCTACATCAAAAAATAATGATTCTAGATCTTCTATATTGACCCATTTCAAATCTTGTACTTCATCATTATCTACAGCATAAGAGTCTTTTGTACTGTCTATGATAACTGTAAAAATATGGTTGATGGCTCTTATTTCTATTCCATCATCATCCATTTTACAGTTTCGGATACTGTATTGGTATTCCAACCTATCTTCTGATAGCTCTAGTAATATTTCTTCTGAAATTTCTCTGATTGCGGCACGCTCTTTAGTTTCACCTGATCTAATATGTCCACCAACAGAGATGTCCCATAAATTGGGGTATAGAGACTTATCTACTGCTCTTCTTTGAAGTAGGAGTTGGTTCTCGTTATTTAGCATCCATACATGGACTGTATGATGCCAAATGCCACCCTTTTTGATATCTCTCTTTGTTTCAGATTTACCTGTAAGGTTTCCAAATCTATCTAGTACATCCAATCGCTCTTCCATAGAAATCTAAGAATAAAAAAGGGTAAAGTTATTAACTTCGCCCTCCTATAATTTATTTTACAAGATCCATTTCTTCTACTAAATATCCTGCACCTGCATATTTATCAATAATAAATAATACATAGCGGATATCTACCATAATATTTCGACACCTGTTGACATCATAGTTGATATCACTCATTGTCCCTTCCCATGCACGGTCAAAATTTAACCCGATAAGTTCACCTCTTGCATTTAAGGCAGGGCTTCCAGAATTACCTCCAGTTGTATGGTTAGAGGCTATAAAACAGACAGGCATTGAACCATCCTTGGCAGCATACATGCCATAATCTTTGTTGTTGTATAAGTCTACTAATCCTTGTGGTAAATCAAATTCATAGTCACCTGGAACATACTTATCCATTAAGCCATCCATAGTTGTAATAAAGTCGTAATCTATCGCATCCTTAGGAGACATTCCTTGAACAGTACCATAGGTCAACCTTAACGTGCTATTCGCATCTGGGTAAAAACGCTTGTCTTTAAAAACTTCCATTTGTGCCTTCATGTACAACTTCATTAATTGATCTATTTGATCTTTATTGTTATTGTAGCTAGGACGGACTTCAGCATAATAATTGTCCCTATATGTTTTGAAGATTTTATAAATAGGGTCTTTAGTAAGTATTTTGGAAGCTTTCTTTGGTGATAATGCAATGATTGAATTGAATTTTTCTAATGACATCAAGGTTGATTTACGATAGGTCTTTTCAAGGATACCGTCATATTTATCAGAAGTCATTTTATTGTAAGCATCAAAAAGGCCAGGGTACATATTACCTTCTAAGTACTCTGGGTGCATTGATATTAAAGCCTTAAGTACTTTTCTGTCAACCTCTGGATCCAAATTTTTAAAGTATTTTTTAGAAGAAGTTCTTAACTTATCAAGAGCCTTCATTTGTGTATCTTCATCCTTGTCGTCTAAACTTTTAGCAAGGTCTAGTACTGAAAAGCAAAAGCGAAATGATGAAATATTGTAGTAAGCAGTTTCCACAAATAGGTCTCTAGCTAGGGCATAGTCTTTATTTGTATTATATAAGGCTTCCATTTTGGGAAGGATATCCCTATAGGCTTTAAATGCTTGATCGTTATTTACAATGTTTTGAAATTCACTTTCATAATTTTTCTTTCTATCAAGTGCCTTACTTTCTTTTAGTCCGGTATTTTCTCCAATCCACTTTTTATAGTAATTAGCAATAGAAGCATATTTTGCAGCGTATTGAATACGTGTTTTGTCATTTTTACGCATTTTCTTATCCATGATCTCTAAAGATGTTTCACGGAAGTCAATTTTTGCTGGATTCAAAACGTTTAAGGTTTGATCAATAGCAGAAGATGGAAGGTATTCATTCGTTCTCCCAGGGAAGCCGAAGACCATAGTGAAATCTCCTTTCTCAATTCCTTCAATGGAAACAGGAAGGTGATGTGCTGGTTGATATGGGATATTTGATTCACTAAATTCAGCAGGTTCATTGTTTTCGTTTGCGTAGATTCTGAAAATTGAGAAATCACCTGTATGTCTAGGCCATACCCAATTGTCCGTATCAGCACCATATTTACCAATAGATGATGGCGGCGCTCCTACTAATCGAACATCCGTAAAGGTTTCTGTAACGAACATATAATACTTATTCCCTTTAAAGAAAGGTTTAATAGTAGCATCAAAGTGCGTATCTGTTGTTGCAGCTTCTTTAATGGCGTCCATGTTGTTGCTAATTAGCTCTTGTTGATCCGCTAGCTCCATTTCTTCAGTAACCCCTGCTAATACCTTATCTGATACATCTTCCATATATTTGATGAAGGTAGCTGTAAGTCCTGGATTTGTTAATTCTTCTTCAGCAGATTTTGCCCAGAAGCCATCCGTTAGATAATCATTTTCAACAGAACTGTGATTTTGAATTTCACCATAACCACAGTGATGGTTTGTTAGTAATAATCCTTTTTTGGAGATCATTTCAGCTGTACAACCTCCGCCAAAATGAACAATCGCATCTTTTAAACTTGACTGGTTGATATTATAGATGTCTTTGGCGGTTAATTCCATCCCCATATCTATCATTTCAGATTCATTGAGTTGTTCCAATAACATTGGAATCCACATTCCTTCATCAGCCTTTACTTGAAGGCTCAGACATAGACTGGCAATTAGGCTTATAAAAAATCGTTTCATGCTGTTTACTGTATGATATATTGATTAATTTTTTCTTTTAATTCATCTGCAAAATGATTTGCAGGTCTTTTTGTTTTGACATCTAAAAAAACAAGTTGTGTTTTAGCAATGGTTAAGATATCTCCTGTATCGTTTACTATCTCATAGCTAAATTCAATCCTAGCATTTTTCAAATTTGAAACCCATGTTCTTACGGTGAGTATTTCGTCATAATGGGCTGGCTTTACATATTTAACCTCCAAGTTTATAACTGGTGTAATGAACCCTTTTTTTTCCAATTCCTGATACACCAATCCACAAGAACGTAGTAATTCGGTCCTTCCAAGTTCCAAATACTTGATGTAATCTGCGTGATACATTACACCCATTTGATCTGTATCGGCGTAAAAGACACGGAAATTATGCTGATGTTTATTCATAGGTTATATTGTTTCCAAAAATATCCATTTAATTATTCCCTTACTATGCCTAATGACAGTATTTTATAAAGGAGTGTTTTTTGAAAAATAGATGATGCAAGATAAGAAAATTTGAATTTTGATAGAATAAATAGAAGTATATCAAGCCGACTTTTTTTGTAGAAATTTGGAGCTTGTTTAAAGGGCATACTGCTTTTGTATTGTTGCTATTAAATGGTACATTTGTTTTTATCCCTAGTCCTAGGGATTCTTTGTTTTAACGGAAAATTACCAATTGAAAATTATGTCTATAAAATCGATGCTTTCTAAAGCGTTGCCACATACTTTGGCCGTAATCATTTTTCTTATTTTTAATAGTATTTATTTTGCTCCTCAATTAGAAGGTAAAAAGGTTAAACAGGGAGATATTATATCTGCTTTGTCGGCAACAAAGGAACTCAAGGATCATACAGAGAAAACAGGAGAAGTATCTATGTGGACTAATTCCATGTTTGGGGGGATGCCAGCATATCAGATAAGTAATCCACAGGAGTCTAATAAAATAAGACACGTAGAGAATTTATCACATCTTTATTTCCCTCGTCCTATTGGTTATTTTATAGGAGCAATGATATTTTTTTATATCATGTTGGTAGCCTTTGGAGTAAATCCCTGGCTTAGTATATTGGGAGCTTTAGCATTTGGATTTACAACCAATAATTTGGTTCTATTTGAGGCAGGTCATGCAACAAAAATACGGAGTCTAATATTTTTCGCGCCTATTGTCATGGGAGTGATCATGAGTTATAGGAAAAGGTTACTTGCGGGAGGGATTATCTTTTCACTTGGAATGGCTTTAAACCTATTTGCAAATCACTTGCAGATGACCTATTATTTAGGCTTGTGTCTACTAATTTATATACTGATACAGTTGGTTAAAGATATTCGTGAAAAGAACCTTATGTCATTTGTTAAAGCCAGTTTGGTATTATTATTTGGCTTGTTCTTAGCTGTGGGTTCTTCTGCTTCTAGAATATTGACAACCTATGAATATGGTAAAGACACTATGAGAGGGAAGCCTATTTTGGCAAAGAATGAAAGTATCAAAACAAATAGTAGTAGTGCGGTGAAAGGTTTGGATTGGGATTATGCTATGTCATGGAGTAATAGTGCTATGGATGTAATGTCATCAATTATTCCAGGAGTTGTTGGTGGAGGATCTGCCCAACCAATAGGTAAAGATTCTAGGTTTTATACAGAGCTGAATAAAAGGGGGAATCGTTTAGGCGAAAACCCTAAAGCTCCATTATATTGGGGGAAATTGCCTTTCACCAGTGGACCAAATTATTTGGGTGCCACAGTCGTATTTTTATTCCTTTTTGGCGCCTTATTGGTGCGCGGTAAATTTAAATGGTGGATTGTTTCTGCTATAGCCTTGACTGTGCTTATGTCTATGGGTAAACATTTTGGTTTGAATAGGTTGTTATTTGATTATTTACCCCTGTTGAATAAATTTAGATCTCCTAATTCTGTAATGACTGTTACCTCTTTCTTTATACCTATTATTGGTATGGTAGCTTTATCCAACATATTGAAAGGTGAATATGAAAAGGAATACATACTAAAGAAATTAAAACTTGCTACCATGATAAGTGGTGGTATCGTCTTGTTCTTTATTTTGTTTGGTTCGTCTATGTTTGAATTTAGTTCGGCTGGAGACGCTAGATATGGCGCTGCCATAACGGAGTTTTTGATGGAAGATAGAGCTTCATTGATGCGTAGTGATTCAATTCGATCTTTGTTATATATATTGGTTGTTGCAGGTCTTATTTGGGCCTTTGTTAATAAGAAAATTAAGCAGTCTATATTTATTTTGTCCATAGGAGCTGCTATTCTTTTAGATCTTTGGGCAATAGGGAAAAGGTATTTGGACCATGATAGCTTTGTTAGTAAAAGACAATATGAAGTTAGTTTCAAACCTAGAAAGGCTGATTTGGAAATATTGAAAGATAAAACACTGAATTACCGTGTGTTTGATTTAAGTATCTCTACTTTTAACTCGTCCTCTAGTTCGTATTATCATAAAACTATTGGTGGTTATCATGCCGGGAAATTACAGCGTTATCAGGATATGATTGATTACTATATTTCCAAAGGAAATTTAGGCGTTTTGAATATGCTTAATACAAAATATTTTATCACAAAAGATCAGCAAGTACAATTGAATTCCCAACATTATGGTAATGCTTGGATGGTTTCGAATTTAAAGGCTGTTAATACGCCAAATGAAGAGATTGAAGCAGTTGGAAGTATTGATTTGAGAAATACAGCGGTTATCCTTTCTGATGAGTTTGGTAACTATGAAAATGATTTTACTCCAGGAGAATTGGGTACAATTTCGTTGACAGCTTATGCACCTGATGAATTGAATTATAAAAGTTCAGGCGCATCGGAACAATTCGCTGTATTCTCTGAAGTATGGTATGGTCCAAACAAAGGATGGCAGGCATATATTGATAATGAGCCAGTAGAACATGTTCGAGTTAATTATATCCTTAGAGGTCTGAAAATTCCAGCAGGAAATCATGAGATTACCTTTAAGTTCGAGCCGAAGAACTATTATTTAGGGGAAAAGATTTCTCTGATATGTTCGATATTAATCATTTTGGCATTGTTAGCTTATTTGGTTTATGCTAATTTTAGCAAAACAAAAAAGGAACTTGACACAAGCTTATTGGATTAAGAACTTATAAGAAAAATTAAGATGAAAAATTTTGCCTTGATTGGTGCAGCAGGTTATATAGCGCCTAGACATTTAGGAGCCATAAAACACACCAATAACAACTTAGTAGCAGCCTTAGATAAATTTGATTCAGTAGGTGTTATGGATAGTTATTTTCCAAATGCCGACTTCTTTGTAGAATTTGAAAGGTTTGATCGCCATTTGGAAAAGATGAAGCGATCTGATAAGAAATTGGACTTTGTCAGTATTTGTACGCCAAATTATTTGCATGACTCTCATATCCGATTCGGGCTTAGAAATGGTGCAGATGTAATTTGTGAAAAGCCGATTGTACTAAATCCTTGGAACATTGACTTGTTGGAGGATATGGAAAAAGAGACAGGTAATAATATTTACAATATCCTACAATTGCGATTGCACCCTAGTGTAATAGCATTAAAAGAAAAAATAGATAAAGGACCAAAGGATAAGATTTATGATGTAGATCTTACTTATCTGACCTCTAGAGGTCATTGGTACTACACATCTTGGAAAGGAGATGTAAATAAATCTGGAGGTATTGCAACCAATATAGGTGTACACTTCTACGATATGCTATGTTGGATATTTGGAGACGTGAAAAAGAATGTTGTTAATGTTAGTACACATGACCGCTCAGCGGGTTATTTGGAGTTTGAACGTGCTCGTGTTCGTTGGTTCTTGAGTATTAATTATGATGTTCTTCCTCAAGAAATTAAAGAAAAAGGACTAAGAACTTATCGTTCAATCACTATTGAAGGTGAAGAATTTGAGTTCAGTGGTGGATTTACTGAATTACATAACCGTTCATACGAGGAAGTATTAAGTGGTAATGGATTTAGAATTGGAGAAGCTAGAAAAGCTATCGAGATTGTTCATGATATCAGACATGAAACGCCGATAGGATTGAAAGGTGAATATCATCCATTTGCTAAATTAGAATTGGCACCTCATCCTTTTAAAAAATAAAATGATGGAGAAGAATTATTTTGCACATGAGACAGCCGTTATTGATGATGGCTGTACTATTGGTGAAGGAACAAAAATCTGGCATTTTTCACATATTATGCCTAAATGTACTTTGGGGAACAATTGTAATCTAGGACAAAATGTGGTGATTTCACCAGATGTAGTTTTAGGATCTAATGTGAAAGTACAGAATAATGTATCCATCTATACTGGCGTTATTTGTGAAGATGATGTGTTCCTTGGTCCTTCAATGGTATTTACGAATGTAATTAACCCAAGAAGTGCTGTTAATAGGAGAGGTCAATATTCTAAAACTTTAGTGAAAAAAGGAGCTTCAATAGGAGCGAATGCAACCATAGTTTGTGGGAATAATATTGGTAGATATGCATTTATTGGTGCGGGTTCTGTGGTAACAAAAGAAGTGCCTGATTATGCCCTTTTAGTTGGGAACCCTGCTAGACATATTGGTTGGATGAGCGAATTCGGACATCGACTAGAGTTCGGAGATTCTAATAAAGCACGTTGTGAAGAATCAGGTGATTACTATCGTTTAGAAAATGGTATGGTTCAAAAAATTGATCAAATTTAATTTCTAAGCGATAAAATAAAGATTTTTAAAGCTTGTATTGAGGTAGTATGAAGAAAGTTTTAATTGTAACATATTATTGGCCTCCTGCTTCAGGGCCGGGGGTTCAACGTTGGTTGAAGTTTGCGAAATATTTGAAGGAATTCAACTGGGAACCAATTATACTTACCGTGAAAAATGGCAGCTATGTGAATGCTGACCAAGAGCTTTTTAAGGATATTGACCCAAATTTAAAGGTTGTAAAGACTAAAACGATAGAGCCCTTTTTAATTTACAATGCTCTTACAGGTAAAAAAGGAAAGTCCGTTGAAGTTGGAATGGGTAACCTAAGGGGGAAGCAGTCCTTTTTTAAGAAATTTTCAAATCATATTCGTTCAAATTATTTCGTGCCAGATGCTCGTGTGGGATGGAATAGATATGCTATTCCAAAGGCAATTTCCCTTGTTGAGGAAGAAGATATTGATTTAGTTATAACAACTGGGCCTCCACATAGTACGCATGCTATTGGTAAGGTACTAAAGGATAAAAAGAGTATCCCTTGGATAGCGGATTTTAGGGATCCTTGGACGAGTATTTATTATGAAAAATACCTGTCTAGATCAGTGAAGTCAAAGGCCAAAAATGAGCAATTGGAAAATGATACTATCGTTTTTTCAGATGCTTTATTGGTTGTTAGTGAAGGGATGAAATCTGAATTTGAAGATCGTTGTGAAACTATAGCAGTAATTCCCAATGGTTACGACGAGGATGATATGCCGGCTAAAGTTCATGAAAAGACAGATTTATTCAAATTGTCCTATATCGGTAATTTGAAAGTGAATCAAAATATTCAAGCACTTTGGAACGCACTTGCTGAGCTTAAAGCTGAATTGGAAGGTTTTGAAAAATATTTCAGATTAAGTTTTACCGGTAATGTAAATGAAGAGGTGAAACAAACTATCTCAGATTTGGATATTTCAGACTTAACAGAGTATAATGCTTTTGTTAAGCATACTGAGGCATTCAGGTTAATGGCAATTTCAAATCTTCTATATTTACCAATACCGCAGGCTGAAAACAATCATTTGATTTTAACCGGAAAGATATTTGAGTATATTGCTTCTGGAAGTCCCGTTATAGGGATTGGTCCGGTTCATGGAAATGCATCGGAACTATTGAAGTCCTGTAATCGACCTGGAATGATTGATTATTCAGATAAGGAAGGGATCAAGGAATGTATTAAAGACCAGTTCACGTTCTGGAAAGAGCAGTCTGGATTTAGTAAGAAGATTTCTGATGAAAGCTATACCCGTTATACGCGTAAAAATATTACGGCTTCGTTAGCAAAAATAATGGATGATACCATCCAAAAAAGGAAGAATCAATAAGAAGGATTTAATTGTGTAAATGTTTATCATGGAAGATACAACAATGTTATCTGGCTTCAATACGGTACTTGTACTTGCACCTCATACGGATGATGGGGAGTTAGGATGTGGTGGATTGATACACCAATTGTGTTTATTAGGGAAACGCGTAATATATGTTGCTTTTTCGATTTGTGAAGAATCGGTTCCTGAAGGATTTGATAAGGAAATTTTAGCGGTAGAAGTAAAAAATGCTACAGCGAAATTGGGGATATTGAGTGAGGATCTTTTGATTAAACGGTATAAGGTGAGATTATTCTCCGACTCTAGGCAAGCGATTCTAGAGGATTTAGTGGCTTTAAATAGAGCATTCTCTCCTGACTTGGTTTTATGTCCTTCTTCTTATGATATTCACCAAGATCATCAAGTAATTAATAGGGAAGCTATACGTGCATTCAAAAGAACATCCATTTGGGGATATGATTTTATCTGGAACAATTTTGAATCAAAAGCCAGTTGTTTCGTTAGCTTAACGGAAGATAATATTACAGCTAAAATTAACTCGTTGAAAGAGTATAAATCCCAAGGATTTAGAACGTATACAAGTGAAGAAAGTATTCGTACGATGGCTTCCTACAGTGGCTTGCAAGTGGGAGAGAAGTATGTGGAACCTTTCGAAATTATGCGTTTAAAAGTATAGTTTTATGGAAAGTAAACCTGTAATTTTTTTATCTGGGTCTGGGAGATCAGGGACCAACATTACAAAAGCAATCTTCAATAAACATTCTGAGGTAGCAACTTTGCCCTTCGAATATAGATTTTCTATTGATCCAAAAGGTGTTGTTGATTTTTATAATTCCTACAGTAGTAATTGGTCGCCATATATGGTGAGCACTCAATTAAAGGAGTTGGAAGCTTACCTTTATTCCCTTGCTAAGAAGAATTCATTCAAAGCTTGGCTTAGTGGCATACTAAAATCGAAGTTTGATCGTGGTAGACTGATCAGTCCTTTTCCATATTCGGGATGGGAATTAGAGAAATGCATGCCCGGTTTTGAAGGCTTTGTTGATGAATTGATAGCGCAATTGGTCCCATTTAAATACAGAGCTAATTGGCCTGGAGAAAAAGGATTACAGTATAAAAACGAATTGTATTATGGTCCCTATTTAGAGAAAGAGGACCTAAAAGCTATACTTATTCCATTTCTGAATAATTGTATAACTTCCAATTTGCAATTACAAGACAAGGAATTCTTTATTGAGGATAATACTTGGAGCATTCTATATGCTGATAGTCTGTTTGAACTGTTTCCTAATAGTAAAATGATCCATATAATAAGGGACCCACGTGATGTTATTGCTTCACTTTTAAAGCAAAGATGGAGTCCTGATAATCTCAAGCAGGTAGTTGAGTGGTACCGTTCTATTATGAAAAAGTGGTTTGCCATTTATGATAAAGTAGAAACGAATAGGGTACTTGAAGTAAGGCTTGAAGATCTCATTGAAGATCCAAGAAATATGGTTAATAGGATGTGTCAATTTTCAGGCATTTCATTTGAAGAGGCTATGCTAGAGGTGAAGTTGAACAAATCAAATGCTGGTAGATATAAAAAGGAGCTGTCCGGAGTACAAATAGAGTATTTGGAGACGGAATTGGTAGATGTGCTAAACAGGTATAATTACTAAATTATGATGGCTTTAATCTGTGTTGCTGTAATACTATTCTTAATTTTATCTCTCCATTATAAATGGCTGGAGGTAGAGGTTAGTTTTGCAATTGGTACTGTATTTTTATTGGTTACACAGGTGTTGTCGATTGACGAAGTCCTAGAAGGCTTTTCAAACGAAACATTGATAGTCATACTACTTTTAGTATCCATTGGAGAAATCCTTCGAAAATCTAATTTGTTGGAACTCCTATTTGATTTTTTCTTTAAAGGAACAAAGACGTATAAAGGTTTTTTAGGAAGAATGATTCTGGTAATTGGTAGCTTTTCTGCCTTTTTAAATAATACGCCAATAGTTGCTCTTATGATGCCTTATGGGTTTATTTGGGGGAAAAGAAATAATATTTCAGTATCAAAGTTTCTAATTCCAATTTCGTATATCGCTATTTTAGGTGGGAGTTGTACCTTGATAGGTTCTTCCACGAATTTGATGGTGAATAGTTTAATTTCTGAGCAAAATGCAGATCTGCCATTATTGAACTTATTTGATTTTGCGCTGATTGGTGGGACTATGCTTGTCTTGGGTGGAGGATATTTATTAGTACTCGCTAATAAATTATTACCCTCTAAAATGGATGCTTATGCGGTTATTTCAAAGAATATCCCTGAGTATCTTATTGAGGCAATAGTTACGAAGCAAAGTACTTTTATCAATCAATCAATATCAAAGGCAGGATTACGAAACTTGAATGATCTATACCTTGTGAAGATCATAAGGGAAGGGAAGGAATATACATCTGTTAGTCCAAATTTCATTTTAAATGCAAATGATAGGGTTGTATTTGCTGGTGAAACTGCAAAAATTGCCAATTTGGTAAATAATAAGAATTTAGAATTGTATCAACATAAGTCAAATACCTTTAAGCAAAGGGATTTAATTGAATTGGTAATTTCATATAATTCATACCTTGCTGGAAATACAGTTAAGGAAATCCGTTTTAGAAGTGAGTTTGATGCTGCTATTATTGCAATCCGTAGAGGGAACAAAAAATTAACGGGGAAAATAGGAAGTATAAAATTGGAACCGGGAGATGTACTTCTTGTGTTGTCTGGTGAAGAATTCCAAGCCAAGGCTATGCATACTTCAGATTTTTATGTGATTTCAAAGAGTTTAAATAAAAGTATTTTAAGTCCTTTTGCGGCAAAATTCATTCTACTTTCAACACTTGTCGCTGTAGTGCTTTCTGCATTTGGAATTGTGAGTTTGTTCACTTCATTATTAGTGTTGTTCACTATAATGGTGACATTTAAATTAGTGAATAAAAAAGATGTTTATCATAGCATAGACCTAAAATTAGGGGTGATTATCGCATTGGCACTTGCTCTTGGTAAGGCGATGATTAAGTCGGGACTATCGGAAAAAATTGCCAACTTACTTATTGAGACAAGTCAAAGCTTCGGTGAAGTAGGCTTGTTTGCACTGTTGTTCATTATAACTTCCTTTTTAGCAGCTTATGTAACAGGGAAGGCTGCGATAGCAATTATGATTCCAGTAGGGATCTCATTGGCGAGTCTTTCAACGGTGGAATATTTGCCGATTATTTTAACTATAGCCTTCGCTGCAAGTGCAAATTTCATTACGCCCCATGGGTACCAAACGAATTTAATGGTATTCCAAGCTGGGGATTACAGTTATCGTGATTTTATGAAGATAGGATTACCTTTAACTCTTTTATATATGGTGGTAACCATTTTTTGTATAATGAACTTTTATTAATTATGATTACGAAGTATTTAGAGAAAGCCATTTTGGCAGCGGTTGAAGCCGGACGTGTGATTCATAAAATATATGTGGAGAGTGAAGATTTTGGTGTTATTACCAAAGCAGATGATTCTCCACTTACAATTGCCGATAAAGCTGGTCATGATGTTATTGTGGAACAGCTTAAGGATTTGGGAATTCCAATGTTGAGTGAAGAAGGTGAGAGCATTGGCTGGGAGACTAGAAAAGAATGGTCAACGTTTTGGTGTATTGATCCTTTAGATGGAACTAAGGAATTCATAAATAGAAATGGGGAGTTTACCGTTAATATAGCGCTTATCCAAGATGGTCAACCAATCATGGGTGTTGTCTATTTACCTGTTACGAAGGAGTTATATTATGGATCGAAGGAAAACGGGGCATTTAAGAAGCTTATAGCTAAAGAAGGTGATGAATTATTGGCTTTGAAAGATGCTGAGAAATTACCGAATATGGAAACGAAGATTTTTACGATTATTGCGAGTAAAAGTCATCTGTCACCAGAAACAAAAGATATCATAGATGCTTGTAAAGAGAGGTATCAGGATGTAGAGATTATTTCATGTGGAAGTTCTAAGAAACTTTGCTTGTTAGCTGAAGGAAGAGTAAATTTGTATCCTCGAATTGCACCCACAATGGAGTGGGACACGGCTGCTGCTCATGCAGTTGTGACTGCCGCAGGAAGGGAGATTGTAGATTTTGATTCTAAAGAAGAATTGAGGTACAATAAGGAGAACTTACTCAATCCATATTTTATGGCCTTTGATAGTAAATTTAATCTGAATGACTAAATCAACAAACATCCGAAGTGAAGAATATATCTCAATCAAGGATAAAGAATCACTTTTAAATCAAAAAGGATTTGTTCTTTGGTTTAGTGGACTTTCTGGTTCCGGAAAAAGCACGATCGCTAAAGCTATAGAGCAAGATTTACATGCTCGAAAAAAATTATGCGTAGTTTTGGATGGCGACAATATTCGAGGAGGTATAAGTAATAATTTAAGTTTTTCTGATGGTGACCGATCTGAAAATGTAAGAAGAGTTGCAGAAATATCTAAGTTGTTTAATGATGTTGGAGTGATTTCTATTAATTGCTTGATCAGTCCAAGTAAAGTAAATAGGCAGGTCGCGAGAGATATTATTGGGACCAACTCATTTGTAGAGATCTATTTAAATACTCCACTAGAAGTATGTGAGGGTAGGGATGTAAAAGGTCTGTATCAAAAGGCGAGAGCTGGAGAAATTAAACAATTTACAGGGATTGATTCTGAATACGAGGTTCCTACAAATCCTGAAATCACCCTAGAAACAGGGAGTATGGATGTAGCTGCTTGTGTAGATAAAGTATTGGAATACTTATTAACGAATGATTTACTAAAAGACTAAAATGAAAAGTTATAGATTAACCCATTTAGAGGAATTAGAAT
>MAAC01017607.1_pt1 | contig 17461 bp, 9 predicted proteins | sample 1115981 | NCBI WGS metagenome assembly MAAC01 (sample SAMN04961126, study PRJNA320927) | seawater metagenome | isolation source: sample BD02T64 sea water enriched with oil for 64 days | place: USA:Gulf of Mexico | collected 2013-07-27 | reverse complement strand
TATCGTTTCCAATAGCATCTTCGTATCCCACTAAAACAGAGGTTGATGAAATTGAAACCACCACAGGTCGAGAACAGTCAATTGTTTCTACCGCTACCCTAGTTCCCCAAGTAATCAACTTTGTAGCGGTATCAATAGCTCCAACAATTGCAAAAAGGTCAGCAGCAGCAGTTGAAGGCGAAGCAGCAGACTTATACACCACAATTACATGATTATCATCTAATTGCGTAGACCTCATCAAATAAGTAGGATTCGTTTCGAAGCGATTGGAAGCCCCAAGCGTAGTTACTCTTTGCCCAAAAGCATTACCTACCCATAGGAGGCACATAAAAAGAAAAATCCCTATTGGAATTTTATTAGTTGTCATTTTTTGAACTTTCATAATGCTGGAGTTTAGGAGTTTAAATATTTTAATTTTATTTCTTTACAATTATTATATACACATGTAAGGATTTAACCATCCTGAAACAGAATTATTATTTATTTCCGTTTCCGTGATTTTTTCAATTTCATGCTCCATGGGATTGGTGGTGAATAAACCCTTAAATTGCCGGTATTCGTAAATGCTTATGTCGGTTTCAAATCCCTGCAATTTTGAATTCCAGTTTAAAATTCTTTCCCCTGCATTTGCTGACAAATCGAATTTATTCAATTGCCCAAAATGTCCCATACTTTCGATACAATAATTCACAATCAAACCACATTCATAACCCAGAAGAGAAAAACACGTATGTTGATTTACATTTTTTTGTTTGGAATCCGGATTCCTCCCTCCATTTTGAAGCTCATTTATTTGAATAGAAGATGAAGCTGAGACCATGAAAAGGTTGTCGAAATCCACCTTACTTTCTTTCCATCCCTCCATGGAAAATTCAGGTAACAAAAAGATCAATGTTTTATCCAATTTTAATTGATTGGAAACTTGTAAAAATGCTTGCGTTTCTTTTCCATTTAACAAAACAAGGATTCCATCCAATGAAACGTCATTTACCGATTCATAGAATCGGTAAATATCCTGCTCTTGAAGGTCGTCTTTATTTATTTGAAGGTGTATTATTTCGCCATCATATTGTTTTAAGCCTAATTCAAAATTATTATAGTGATTATAGCCAGAATTATAAAAACTAGTAATGACGGCAATTTTCTTTCCGTGATATTTAGCCATATACGCCCCCAACTGCGTATTGCATTGCTCTAGGCCGTACCGATGATAATGAAGAAATTCTGATTTTTTTATATTCACCATTTGTCCTCCAATATTGGTAAATAGAAATGGGATCTCACTTTCAATAATTAAGTCTTGAATAGACTTTACGCCAAAATTCCCAACATAGCCAATAATAAAATCGACCTGATTTTGAAGTTCCAATTTTTGAATTTTATCAGAAATTACACTCGTTGACTCTCCAAACCCGATGGGCTCAACGATAATTTCAATGGTCAAATTCGAATTTTTAAAAGCAAGACGAATTCCATCTAGGAATTGTCTTGCTAATTTCGGGTATATATTTGATCTTGGTACTAGGACTCCAATGGTTGGATTCATTTTCATCTTTTTTGGTATTTAAGATCCTATCATTAAAATAAGAAGCTTCTATTACCGTACTATTTAATGTTAGTTTAATTTCTTGAAGGGAATGTTCCCTGCATACAAATAACCCAATGTATAGTGAGATAAGGCTGCATATTATTATGGTATTGTGAACCCCCATTTGGCGCATTTGTAACTGCCACATTAAGATTAGAAACATCCACCCCTAGCCCACTAGTATCTACCGATATAGCATCAATATTTAATGCAGCATTTTCTGCTGTCATGGGTGCATATAAACTTGAATCGGCCATGCCAAGAATTCCATCAGAACCATCCGTACCATTATCATTACTATCGCTACTAATACTCATCTTTGCCATAGCTGATCCAGTAATAGAACCTGTTCCACCTGAACCGGTAGCTGTGGCTAAATGCGTATGACTTGGTATTTGTAAAGTATTGAGGGTCACCGTTTCCGTACCTGATCTACTTCCCAATCTATGAGGAGATAATCCAGGCCCGGTACCTTCACTAATGGGTACTCTTCCTCGTAAATCTGGTAATGCAAATGTGGTTCTACCATCTCCTCCATAAGTGGTTCCAAGTATTGAAAATAAAGCTTGATTTTGTGCAATTGACAATAACTGCCCATTACAAAACGCCCATGACCTAGGAGGAAAATTCCCTCCAAAGCCTCTAATTTCTCCTATTGTTCCATCCATAATTTGAATTCTAAATGATTAAAAAATTGAATTGACCGAGAATTAATCAAAAGGTCTTTTAATCAATAAGTTACAGCCCTCACAAAAATGGAAGTTTGAGTTTAAATTATTATACGCAAAAACACCTGTTTTATAGAATACGTAATTCTACGCTATTCAGTTATTATCCGAAATAAAGGGAACAAAAAGAAGCGAAAAAACCTTCTGTTTTCCCATAGATTAATTCTTTACATTAATATAGAATATAAGTTATCACAAAACACTCCACCCACCAAAATTAATATCGATCTGATTTGAAGTTCAACTATTGAACCTCCCAACCGTTACAATTTGGAATAACCCAATCCTTGGACCAGTATTAGGATGTTGAAGCTTATATACAAACCTAAAAAACAAGACGAATTCAAGATGGAACTCGTCTTGTTAAAAGAAAATAAATTTTTAATTTCTAGAAGGGAATGTTCCCTGCAAACAAATAACCCAATGAATAGTTAGATACGGTTGCATATTCCCGTGAGGTTGTGAACCGCCTGTATTTGAATTGGTAACTGCCACCTTAAGATTAGATACATTAACCCCTAACCCGCTAGTATCCACCTCAATAGCACCAATATTTAATGCGGCATTTTCTGCTGTAATGGGTGCATATAAACTTGAATCGGCCATACCAAGAATTCCATCAGAACCATCCGTACCATTATCATTACTATCGCTACTAATACTCATCTTTGCGCTAGCTGCCCCAGTAATAGAACCCGTTCCACCTGAACCGGTAGCCGTGGCAAAATGGGTATGACTTGGCATCTGCAAATCATTGAGAATCACCGTTTCGACACCTGATCTACTCCCCAGTTTTCGAGGAGTTAACCCAGGCCCCGTACCTTCACTAATAGGTACTCTTCCTCGTAAATCTGGTAATGCAAAAGTGGTTCTTCCATCTCCACCATATGTTGTTCCCAGTATTGAGAATAAAGCCTGATTCTGTGCAATCGACATTAATTGTCCATTACAATACGCCCATGCTCTAGGTGGGAAATTCCCTCCAAAGCCTCGGATCTCTCCAATTGTTCCTTCCATAAGTTTTATTTTAAACTAAAAATAATCAGCAAAATTTCTGATTACTACTATTTTAGCTCCTCAAAGATGAACGAGGACAAAACAAAATAATAGGGTAATATCACCCATTTTTTTAAGTTAGGTGTATCTACTTAATGAATGGACACCCATCAAAAATCTCAAAAACAAAAAGCCTCGTTAGTATCCACTAACGAGGCTTTTTAAGTTTAAACGAAAATAGGTTTAGAAATGTATTTCCATTTGCAGTCTTCCAATCGTTTCATTCGGAGAAATTGCTTTATCACGATACGTTACATCTGCTTGAATTTTCAATTTATGCCCAACAATATATTTACTGACACCAATGGTATGATCTATTTGTTGCTCATAAAAGTTTTTGGTACTTCCTTCAGTAGAAACTAAATCATCGGGTGTGGTAAAGGCATATCTTAAAGATACTTCCCAATTGTTTTTAAACAAATAACCCGTTTGTGCATTTAATCCCCACCCTGTATAATAAGCGGCAGTTCCTTGCATGGCATCATCATAAATCACGGCATTTTCAGATTGATTAGGTAGCGAACGCATTCCCCATTCGGTCATAAACGACCATCCTTTCAACTTTAATAAAATATCCGCGTTCAAGGTAAGTAGATCTCTATTGGCATTTACGGTAGATCCAATATGACTCAATGTTTTGTACGAGCCCATATTGTAATCGGCACTAAAGGCAATGGCCATTTTCAAAGTTTCTTCACGTCCCAGGTCACCACTTACGTATAGGCCCTTAAATTTACCCATTGGCAAAAGTTCAATTTTACCGGTTAATGAAGGTTCTGGTTTAAATTGTTTATTACGAATTCCAGTACCTGAACTTAAAGCCCACATATCTTTAATAATAAACTTTTCCCCTATTTCGAAGAAATGATGGAATTGTATTCCCACATCCCGATCAATATTATAATGATTGTTGAAAATGGAACGATTTACAAATTGCAAGTTTCCAGAAGAAACAACCCGTTCGCGATTCCCAGGAAGTTTTCCTTGACCGAACCATAAATCTGAATGTTTGGAGAAACGATATTTCACCATGGCATCCCGTACATATCCACCTACTACATCGAATTCAATTTTATAACGAAGGTCTGGATTTACCATAAACCCGTCAAATTTTAACCGTCCACGGGCCACCCAAGCTTGCTGCTCAAAATGATCAACACCATCCTGTTCAAGAACTACAAAGTCCCAACGAGGCTGTACACGGACACCAATTTTAAGCCCAAACGAGCCATCTTCCGTTTCAAAACGGATTCCTTTACCAAAAGAGCCATTGTAATTAATTTGAGCAAAAGACATTGTACTCAAAACAACAAGCATGGATAATGCAAGTACTTTTTTCATCCCTAATATTTTTACGTTTATTCGAACAAGCTCCGACACCTGTTTGAATTTGCTGCAAATATGTAGTATGTAAATACTAACAGACTTCCACAAATATTAAGTTTATGTTACCAAATTGTTTCTGGAATGATAACCCACCGATCCCGTTCAAAAAACACCCCGTGTTAAATTCAATTCTACACGAAAACGTATTTCAAAAAATAATCTACGATACGTGATCCTGGCTTCTGAATTACTACACCGATCTGTAAACCATGGCGATGCGCCACCTCCGAGACGATATCTTGGAAGAAAAACGCCACGGATCCAATGAAGTTAATTTTTAAATTCTGCGGAAAATCAAAGGGCAATATATGCGTATTAAAGTACGCTTCTATACCTTCCAATAAAATTTTATGAATCCCCGGATTAGATTTATGCTTTGCAAAAAAAGGCATAAAACCAGCCAGAAAAACATTGGCATGCGGTTCTGAATTTACCCGATGAATTAACTGCGGAATAGACATTTGATATGATTTCTCAAAATCCTTTGCGATTTCCACATCCAAGGTATTATAACAATAGGCAGTGACCAGTTTTTTACCAAAGTAACCACCCCCTCCTTCATCCCCCATAATAAATCCGAGCGATGGGGTTTTCTGTATCAAATTCGTTCCATCAAACAGACACGCATTTGAACCCGTACCTAAGATACCTGTAATACTTGGCTCTCCATCATAGGTGGCGTAAGCAGCACCCAATAAATCATGTTCGACCACAATTTCAGCTTGACTAAAAACGGACATCAATCCTTGATGAACGATCGTTCTCTTTTGAGAATCAGAACACCCGGAACCCAAATAACGAACTCCCTTAATTTCATCCTTAATAGCAACTAACTCGGAATTCGCCAAGATGCCTTTCGCAATCGCTTCCTGATTATGGTAAAATGGATTAAAACCCATGGTACTATATTCAGCTACCATTTGATGGTCCCGAATTAAAGACCAATCACATTTGGTAGAACCACTATCTGCAATTAAAATCATATTTATTATTTAGGTAGAAGCAATTAGAGCCACATTTAATAATTCTGGATTTAAACTAGGGTGTTGTTTAATGGCATCCAGTAAACTACAAGTCACGATATGGTTATTTACAATTCCCACCATGACATTGCTTCTATTTAACATCAAACATTCCACCGCCTTAACTCCCATACGGGTTGCCATTACACGATCGGAACACGTAGGAGATCCGCCACGTTGAGTATGTCCAAGTACCGTCACTTTCACATCAAATTCCGGAAACTCAATTCTGGTTTTTTTGGCAATTTCATAGGCTCCACCTTCCTGGTCACCCTCCGCTACAATAACAATATTGGACGTTTTTTTACGCTTAGTCCCTTCTTTTAAGGTTTCTACTAAGGATTCAAATTCGCCTTCCAATTCAGGGATCATAATTTTTTCGGCCCCACAGGCGATTCCAGAATGTAGGGCGATATACCCAGAATCACGGCCCATTACTTCAATAAAAAAAAATCGATCATGCGAACTTGCGGTATCTCTAATTTTATCGACTGCTTCAATTACAGTATTCACAGCGGTATCAAAACCAATGGTGAAATCAGTACCGTAAATATCATTATCAATGGTTCCAGGAATACCGATGCACGGAAAGTTAAACTCTTGCTCAAAAATTCGAGCACCTGTAAACGAACCATCCCCCCCAATAACCACCAGAGCTTCAATCCCCTGATCTAGTAAATTTTTATGGGCGATTTTTCTACCTTCTTTTGTTTTGAACTTTTCGGAACGAGCGGTTTTTAAAATAGTTCCACCTCTGTTAATTATGTTACTCACCGAACGACTATCCAAATCAATGAATTTTGCGGAAATCAACCCATCAAAGCCTTGAAATACACCTACAATCTCTATATCATAATATATAGCGGTTCTAACTACAGCACGTACAGCAGCATTCATTCCAGGCGCATCGCCACCTGACGTTAATACCCCTATCTTTTTTAATTTCCCCATAATTACCAAATGAAATGGCAAATTAGGGTGTTTTTGTAAAATTAGCCCCTACCTTTTTTGTTTTTAAAAAAAACTAGCTCAAAACATAGAAAATCTTTCCATAAATAATTCTTAGACTATTTTTGACCTAATTATGTCTAAACAATTCTTACTACTTTTTGCGTTAACGCTTACCATTTTACCGAGTATAAATGCTTTCGCTCAATTTACCGATGATTTTACGGATGGCGATTTCACCCAAAACCCAGTATGGACAGGGAACGTATCTGATTTTCAAATTTCGCCCACTTTTGAGTTGCAACTAAATGCCCCTTCGGCCACCAGCTCTTCTTATTTAATCACTGCCAATCAGGCCATAGGCAATGCGCAGTACGATTTTAATGTGAAATTAGATTTTAATCCTTCCACATCCAATTATGCCCGAGTATATCTCACCTCATCATCTAGCAATTTATCCGGAACGTTAAATGGTTATTTTGTACAAATTGGTGGCGCAACTGGAACTTTAGATGACGTGAGTTTATATTATCAAAGTGGTACAAACCTCACCAAAATTATTGATGGCTTTGACGGAACAGTGGCTACCACTCCCAATGTGAACATCCGTGTTACTCGTGACATGAACGGAAATTGGGAACTCCTTATCGATACCGCATTAACAGGCATATATATATCGGAAGGAACCATCTTTCATTCGACCACATCCACATCCACTTATTTTGGGGTGTACTGTAAATATACGTCTACTCGAAGTGACAAATTTTTCTTTGACCACTTTATAATAACGGGTGGTCCAATTCTAGACCTTACCCCTCCAGTTATTGATAGTGTAGCAGTAATTTCAGCGACCCAATTAGATGTGTATTACAATGAAAATGTAGAATCCATAAGCTCTCAAAACACCTCCAACTATACCGTAAATAACGGAATAAACGTACCCATCAACGCAGTTCTGAATAGCACAAATGCTAGTTTGGTTCATCTTACATTTTCCAATACAATTCCAAATACCCATTACATCTTAACAGTGAACAACGTAGCAGATCTATTTGGAAATGTCACTTCGAATGCCACCAAATCGTTCACTGTAAATATTCCAATGGGGTATACTTATGGTGACCTTGTGGTGAACGAAATTTTTCCAGATCCTACCCCCAGTGTTGGTTTACCTGAAGAAGAATTTATTGAACTCACCAACACCACCAATACGGTTATCAATTTATTGCAATGGACCTATGGTGATGCCTCCACAAGGGTTTCCCTACCGGCATTTTCATTAGCACCTAATGCGTATGTCATTTTATGTAGTGTAAACGATACAAGCCTGTTCACTAGCTTGGGTGATGTGGTTGGCTTACCCTCTTGGCCCACACTCAATAATGGAGGGGATTTTTTAGGATTACGAGATCCTTTAAACAATCTTATTGATACCGTTCCGTACACCACAACATGGTATAACGATGGATCAAAATCTGCTGGTGGCTGGACTTTAGAAAGAATTAACCCCATGACTACGTGTAGTGATGCCAATAACTGGACGGCTTCCAATCACCTCGGTGGAGGAACTCCAGGAACTATCAATAGTGTATTTAACAATACGCCTGACACTTCTATTCCACGGGTAACAACGTATCAAATTAACGGCACCCAAGCGATCGAACTTACTATGAGTAAAGCGCTGGACTCCAACACCGTTTCCATCGCTAATTTTACTTTGAACAACGGGATAGGAATTTCCTCGGTAAACTCCCCCTCTTTTCAAACGGTCATTCTACATGTAAACCCAACTTTAGAAAACCATCTTATTTATGAACTGAATATTACTGGAATAGCTGATTGTAATGGAAACGCTATTTCGGACACGTCTTTTTTTATTGCCATTGGCAAACAGCCCCAAAAAGGAGATCTAATTTTCAATGAAATCTTCCCCAGCCCAACATTAGATAATCCATTTATTCCAAATGCTGAATTTGTAGAAATCATGAACACCACTTCCGAACCTATTTCGTTGAATGGAGTCACGTTTGCAGATCAAACTACCGTGGTTAATTTACCCAGTGAAGTATTATTACCCCAAGAGATTGTTATCCTCAGCGAAGACATTCATGCCCCTAGTTTTGATTCATTCGGTCGAGTGATTGCATTAACTTCTTGGCCATCGTTAAATAATAGTGAAGACCTGATCACTTTAGCTACCGCTACCACAGAAATTGATAGGGTTCAATATTCCAATACCTGGTATAATGACAATGATAAAAAATCAGGCTGGTCGTTAGAAATAATTAACCCAAACACTACGTGTGTTGGAAAAAACAATTGGAATGCCTCTATCAGCATCAACCAAGCAACTCCAGGACAGGAAAACAGTGTGTATGATCCCAGTTTTATTATAGCGTTCCATTTGATTTCTGCCTCCGCTTTAAGCCACACAGAAATTGAATTAGTTTTTAGTAAATTACTAGATGCAACTACGGTGCTCCCCCAAGCATTTACTTGGGATAACGGATTAACGACCATTTCTGCCACCGTAAGCCCGACTCAGACTAACATCGTAATGTTAACCATTTCACCGCAACTAGAAAGTGGCGAACGATACCCACTCACCTCCTCCCATATTTTGGATTGTTCCGGACAATCAATTCTAGATTCTACGGCAATTGTTTTCTTACCTGAAATACAAAGTATGTTAATCAATGAGGTCTTGTTTAATCCCATTGTGGGAGGAAGTGATTATATCGAGCTGTATAATAGCACCCTCACAAACATTGATTTAAAAAACTGGAGTTTATTATACTACAACTCTGCAGGCGACTCGGCTTATAAGACATTAACACCCTATACTTATATTATTGAGCCTGGCGAATTTGTCGTTCTAAATGAAGACAGTGGAAACATTCAATTTGAATACCCCAACCACGGTGAGGGCACATTTTTAGTGATGGATCTACCCACTTATTCCAATGCATCCGGACACGTCATTGTATTAAACCAAATGGGATTACTCAATGATGAATTTGCCTATACCGAAGACATGCATTTTGAATTAATTACAGATCCAAAAGGGGTTTCGTTAGAGCGTGTTAATTACACCTTAGGACCAAACACGGGAGACAATTGGCATTCTGCGGCATCCACTTCTTATTATGGAACCCCAGGATTAGAAAATTCTCAATTCATTACTGGCACCTCCGTTCATCAAGAAGTGACCATCACCCCCAAAACCTTTTCTCCCAATAATGACGGATACAAAGACGTAAGCACCATTGCCTATAATTTTGATGCGAGTGGTTTTGTAGCTACGGTATCCGTTCATAATGATCAAGGTCAACAGGTAAAGATGTTGATGAACAATGAAAGCATCAATGCACAAGGAGAAATTTCATGGGACGGTACCAACGAGAATAACGAAATTTTGCCTACAGGAATCTACATTGTTATGTTTAGAGTATTCAATTTGGATAACGAACAACATGTGTATAAAAATGTAGTGGTTTTGGCTATGCCTTAGAATTACCGTATTTTTATGCGTTGATAATCAAACACATACCTTATGCATATTTACGCCACCCAATTTTTACTGAGTCTATTCCTTTGTTGTTCCGTTTCCTTCGGATTTGGTCAATACACAGAATACTTCAAGGAAGACTTTTCTAACGGATTTAACGGAGGAACCACCAATGGAATTTCGAACGGCTCTTGGACAACAAATGGGAATGCTAATTCGATCTCCGACACAGACGCAGTTTGGGAATACCGTGGCCCATTCACCCAGCCTAATGTGGCCATAGGTTCGCGTGGTGCATATTCGGGTAGCACACCTATCACCTCACCTACCGCTTCAAACGGATTTATGATTTTTGATTCTGATTACTTAGATAATGGAGGTATAGTTAATGCAACTGCGACAGGAATAGCCATATCACCACACGAGTCTTGGTTAATTTCCAACTCCTTTTCTACTGTTGGGTCTACCGGCTTAACCTTAAACCTGAGTTGCTATTTTGGTAAATATGCATCTTCAGGGCATGTTCTTTTATCAAATGACAACGGGCTCACTTGGGGAGATACTATTGCCATTTTTGATGAAACCTTTAACATCAACTATTTCAGTCCCACCAACACCCTTATTTCAGAACCGATTAATTACCTAACCAATACGCCAAATGCACGGATAGCCATTTATTTTGATGGAAATACACCCATCCCATTTTTTTTTCAACTTGGCTATTATCACCTCATGATTGATGATATTGAAATTCATCAATCTCCCAACCATGATTTGTCGGTAGAATTAACCACCATAAATTCCTCCTACGACTCCAATATGACAGACTACTACACCATGATTCCTTTTGATGTGGCTATAAAAGACACGTTAAGTTTTACATCATATATTAGAAACAGAGGGGCCATGGCTCAAACAAATACCATTGTAAGCAATACCATTGGTACTCCAGTTGGGATAACCACTCTTAACTCCACACTTATTACAATGCCTTCAGGTGTTTACGACTCCGTTCCCTTAAACCCTTCGTTTGTTCCCAGTCAGGGAGTAGGACAGTACTTTTGGCAAATTCAAATAGCCTCAGATTCAACGGATGAAAAACCAATAAACAATACGACAGACACAGTGATTTTTGAGGTTACCGATACCACCTTTGCACGAGATTATGCCGCTAGCGGGAATTTTGACATCCCCAATGCAGATTACTTTGAAATAGGCTGTAAATATCATTTACACGACAGCACCACTATTTCATCTATTTCCATTCAAATTGGGAATCAAACTCCTGTAGGAAAAACCATTGGGGTGAAACTTTATAATTGGAATGACCTAAGCACTCAAATAGCCTTTAATTTCGTTACCTTATCTACTGCTCAAATAGGTCCAATTACAGCCATCCCCATTCCTAGTGTTACCGTCCCGCCAGGAGATTATTTCGCAACTATTATCACGTACGACACTGGAGTTTACATTACTGCCACTAACCAAGAACCCCAATATCACACCGTGTATTTCCAACCCGATCATTCCGGAACTTGGTATTACGCTAGGTTCATTCCTGTGGTTCGTCTAAACATACAACAAACCATTTCCAATTGTGGTAGTTCGGTACACACCATAGTAAGCAATCCCATTTCATGCAGTTCCGTTTCTGATGGATCAACTACAGTTTCTATTTCTTCCGGGGCGTCCCCTTTTATGTATAACTGGACCAATGGGTCAACTGCTGATTCAAGCACTAATTTGAGCTCAGGCTGGCATGTGGTGACTATTACAGATAACAATGGTTGTATAACGGTAGATTCCATTTTTATTCCGGAACCGGATTCACTTTTCTCCAACCCAACGGTTATTGACCCTATTTCATGTTTCGGTTTAAGTAATGGTAAAATTCAATCCAACCCAACTGGAGGAATATTGCCTTTCGTGTATAATTGGACCAACGGGTCAAACACAAGTACGAGTGATTCTCTAGGTACAGGCTGGCAGGTGGTTACGATTACGGATGCCAACTATTGCAGTACTTCAGATTCTATTTTATTGATTGAGCCTACGTTACTTACAAATGCAATTACTTTAATCCATGCTAATATTTGCGCGGGCGTAAACGATGGAAGCGCCTCAACACTTTCTTCTGGAGGCACACTTCCGTACCATTATTTATGGTCTAATGGAGATAGCACCAACTTAAATGGCTCCCTTTTTTCAGGCTGGAACTTTATCACTATTACCGATTCCAATAACTGTTCGATTATGGATTCCATTCATCTTGTTCCTGCTCCTGGGCCAATAGTTAACCTAGGTCCAGATACCACTCTTTGTTTTAATGCCACCTATACCTTAGATGCTGGCAATAGTTTTACTAGTTACCTCTGGCAAGATGGATCAAGCGCCTCCAGTATGAATGTTATTACCAATATAGCGGATACACTTTTATATAGCGTTTCCGTAAGTAATTCTGCAGGCTGTACCCAAATGAATAGTGTTGAAATTATTACTTTAAAGGCTATAGAACTCGCTTTTACAGGTGACACCAATTTATGTGCCTACGATAACACCGAGCTTTCCGTTACGAGTGGGTACATGAGTTATTTATGGAATACCTCCGAAATGACCGAAAACATCTTTATTGATGCCCAAAACCTCAGTTCTGGTATTTACACCTATGCCGTAAGTGTGACCAACACGTATGGCTGTCAAAATTCTGATTCCATTTCTTTAGAAATATATGAAGCTGTTATTGTTGATTTAGGTCCAGACACAACTCTTTTTGATACTGGAGGGCAAAATATTGGATATACACTTGATGCAGGTCCCGGTTTCGCTCACTATCTATGGTCAGACAATTCAATACATCAAACCTTCCTTGTGGATTTGTCAAACACAGGTAATATTTCAGTATTAGTCACAGATCAAAACGGATGTGAGGGTTCTGATACCATAATCATTTTAATTGTGAATACCATTACTGAAATAGATAAGAGGATCATTAAAATTTATCCAAACCCAATGGATGACTATTTACACCTAGGGTTTTCAAACTTTCCTGACAATGGGGATTACCAAATTTCGATTTTCAGCATTACCGGGAAATTACTTTATACCACAGGCTTTAAATACTCAGGAATAAAATTGACCAAAGTGATCGATATGACTTCGTTTAAATCAGGCCAATATATTCTGGAAATAAATTCAGATGGATTTAAAAAATCACTACCCTTAATAGTCAGGTAGTTTAATTCTTATAAAATTAGGGTGATGTTACCAATTACAACATCACCCTTCTCATAACTAACTACTTAGTTTAAACCACTCGAAATACTCGAATAATAATTTGATAATGTTAAAACTCTTCATGCATAATATTAATTAACAAATGTTATTTAATTTCGCAACTTATTAAAACCTAATAAAAATCAGATTATGATTAGAAAATTTACTCGTTTAACAATGTTACTTGTCGCAACTATTGGACTTTCCTTTAGTTCGTTTGCGCAAGCAACAGATTTATTTATTTCGGAGTATGGAGAACCCGCTGGTGGAAATCACAAATACATCGAAATTTACAATGCCACTGGAGCCTCGGTTGATTTAGCAGATTATGAAATCTGGAAAATATCAAACGGTGGAAGCTGGCCTGGAACTACAGAGCCTTTATCAGGATGGTTACTTGATAATGATGTATTCGTAATTTGTAATAATCAGGCTGATGCTTCTATTCTTGCTGTTGCTGACCTTACATTAAGTAATACAATGATGCAATTCAATGGAAATGATGCCATCGGTTTAGCGAAAGATAATGGTTCAGGAACATTTGTCTTAATTGATGCTGTTGGTGAACAAGGTACTGCAGCATATTGGGACGTTGCAGGAACTACAACAGGAACACAAAACCATACCTTAATTAGAAAAGGTACCGTATGTTCTCCAGACACTAATTGGAGTGTTACAGCGGGTACAACTGTTGCTAACTCTCAATGGATTGTAATGCCTGCAAATGATTGGACAGATGTTGGAATGCATACCTCTACTTGTGCAGCTTCCACTTCCAATGATACCATCAATCCAGAAATCATAGATGGTGATTTCATTAGTGCAACGAGCCTTGTTTTAACTTTCTCTGAACCGGTAACTTCCGCTTCCGCTACAGATGTAAACAACTACATTATTGCTCCAGGTATTACCGTTTCATCGGCCGTATTAAGTTCTTCTTTGGACATGGTTACCCTTTCTTTAGGTGCTCCAGGTTTTGTAGACGGAACGCAATACTCAGTAGCAGTTATGAATGTTACGGATACTTCTGGAAACGCCAACGTTATGGATCCATTTGCTATCCAATTTTATTACAACTCTTACAGCGGTAGTGACATTAAAATTACTGAAATCATGTATGGTCAAAATGGTTCAGGTGTTCAAGACATCGATTATTTTGAAATTTACAATGCAGGTACTACTTCCATTCCATTAGCTGGATTATCGGTAACAAGTGGGATGGATTTAAACATCAATACTCCTATTACCTTAGCAGCTGGTGATTACTATATTTTCACGGAAGATGTAGATTCATTTATGTTGGCATTCCCTACCATCACCAATGTAATTGGTGTAGACGGAGGTTCATTATCGGGTGGTGGTGAAACAATCGAAATATCAAATATTTTAGGTGCTGTTGTTGAGTCTGTTTCGTACATGACTTCTGCTCCTTGGCCTGGTTATTCTGGTACGGAATCTACCGAATTATGTGATTTAACTTCAGATAATACAGATGGTGCAAATTGGTATAACGCAGGAACTGTTTCTTCAACGGTAGCTGATATGTTATATGGAACTCCAGGTTCTGCTAACTCATGTGCTGCACTTCCAATAATCTCTACCTATGCCATTGCTACGGTTAGAACTATTGATGCTAATGGAGAATCTGATTCAAATGGTGTTTATTGTGCTTTGGAAGGTATTGTACATGGTGTAAACATTCAAGGTGGAGGATTGTCATTTTTTATTATTGATGAGACTCAAGGTATAAATGTCTTTAATTACAACACTGCGGTTGACAATTATGTTGTTACCGAAGGAGATGAACTTAGAGTAGTTGGTGAAATCACAACATACAGAGGTTTAATAGAAATCGAAGTTGATTCTATCACTGTATTGTCCACCGGAAATTGTATTTCATATCCTACCATTGTAGATTCATTAGGTGAAAGTACCGAGTCAGAATATATTGAGTTCATAAACGTAACTATTTCTGACCCATCACAATGGCCAACTTCAGGTTCAAGAAATGTAGATTTCATTACAGCAAATGGAGATACGTTAACTATGCGTATCGACTCAGATACTGATATTGCTGATTCTATTAGCAATGCACCATCCGCTACATTTAATTTAATTGGAATTGGAGGACAGTTCACGTTCAACTCACCTGCTCTTGATGGATATCAAATTTTCCCAATGTTTGTAACAGATTTTGACACTATTCCTTCCACAGTTACTGGTTTATTCCTTAATGAAGTGATGGTAGATAACCAAACTGTTATTGCAGATGGACAAGGTGATTTTGATTCATGGATTGAAATTTACAATTCAACTTCAAATCCAATAGATTTAACAGGGTTATTAATTGGTACGGAAGAACCTTACCGTTTTTCAAGATGTGCGCCTCCTGTATTCGTTCCTGCTAATGGATTTACTTTATTATGGGCAGATGATGAAATGGCAGATGGTCCAACCCATTTACCATTTGAACTTTCAAATGAAGATGACTTAGGTTTAGCCACTAAAAACTTGGTTATCTTAGATACCCTTGAATGGGATTCTGCTTTAACCGATGTTTCTTTAGGTCATGATACCGATGGTTCTGGTGTAATTGTAAGCTTTGAAGGATCTACTCCGGATGCTACCAATGCAAACGGAATTGTTTTATCTGTCATCCAGGCACATATTGTAAACGGATTAAACGTTTATCCAAATCCAACAACTACAGGTAACATCAACTTTACGAAAGTTGTTTCTTTCACTATGTACAGCATTACGGGTCAAAAAGTAATGATTCAAAACGAAGTGAACAGGGTAGATGTTTCTACTTTAGATAACGGAATTTATATTATTGAAACCACTGAAGGTGAAGTAGTAAAAGTTATCGTAAAATAATTAGAGTTTACACGCCATTTATTAATCCCGGTACCGAAAGGTACCGGGATTTTTTTTGGCATAATAATTCATAGTATTCTTCTTCAATTCCCTTAAATTCGTCACACAGAAATCACCGTACATGCTCAGTCAAAAACTCCATTTAAAATTACAGCAAAAGCTGTCACCGCAACAAATTCAACTTATGAAATTGTTGCAAGTGCCTACTGCGGCTATTGAACAGCGAATAAAGGAAGAGTTGGAAGAAAATCCAGCATTGGATGAAGGCCGCGAAGACGATCAAGAGGAACAAGAAGATGAATACAGTGATGTATACGATGAGGTAGATGAGGCCGAAAAAGAGTTTGACTTCTCTGACTATGTAGATGATGACGAAACTCCCTCTTATAAATTAAACACCTCCAACCATAGTGTAGACGATGAAGACAAAAGCACCCCTATTTCTGTTGGTGCGACCTTTACCGAACTATTAAATCTTCAATTCAACCTCCGTAATTTAGATGATACAGAACGTATCATGGGAGTAAACATCATTGGCAATTTAGATGAATCTGGGTATTTAAGACGGGATCTAGAAGCCATTGCGGATGATTTGGCTTTCACTCAAAATGTCATGGTGGAGGTAACCGATTTAGAACGCATTTTGGATATCGTTCAAGATTTAGATCCTGCAGGGGTAGGTGCCCGATCGTTACAAGAGTGTTTGCTTCTTCAGCTCCAGCGAAAACCACAAGACAACAATGCTGTTTTAGACGCGACTCGCATTTTAAATGACGAATTCGACACCTTCACCAAGAAGCATTATGCAAAGCTCTTAAACAGGCTAGAATTAGATGAAGAAGAACTAAAGGAGGCCATTGAGGAAATCACCAAATTAAACCCAAAACCTGGAAGTACAGGGAATTTAGGAGGAGCTGCAGCTACAGTTGTGGTCGCTGACTTTCATATTGTCATAGATGATAGAGATATCAACATTACCCTAAACGGTCGTAATGCACCAGATTTAAAGGTAAGTCATCAATATGCTGAAATGATATCTGACTATCAAAGCAAAAAAGGAAAGGTAACCAAAACG
>MAAC01000713.1_pt1 | contig 17464 bp, 14 predicted proteins | sample 1115981 | NCBI WGS metagenome assembly MAAC01 (sample SAMN04961126, study PRJNA320927) | seawater metagenome | isolation source: sample BD02T64 sea water enriched with oil for 64 days | place: USA:Gulf of Mexico | collected 2013-07-27 | reverse complement strand
TCTAAGCCAGGAGCAAAACCGCCACCTTGTGCCATAAAGCCTTTGATAACACGGTGAAAAATAGTGCCGTTGTAGTGACCTTCTTCAACATATTGTTGGAAGTTTTTTGCAGTAACAGGGGCTTTATCAAAATCTAGTTCAATTTTAATATCGCCGAGGGTAGTTTTAAAAATAATCATAGGGTTCTCGTTACTTTTTGTTAGAGCGGAAAAATTTAGCTAAATTGTACGCTAAGTTGATATAAAGTGCATCTGCTATGGTGATTCAAAAGTACGCTTGGGGTACAATCCACTGTCAATTTAGATAATAACCATTTAATTACCTGGAGTTGTTAACCCTCATGTTACAGATATACAATACTTTAACCCGTAAAAAGGAAGTTTTTACCCCGATTAACCCTGGTAAAGTAGGATTGTATGTTTGCGGCTGCACTGTTTATGATTTATGCCATATCGGTCATGCGCGTACTTACATCAGTTTTGATAATATTGCTCGTTATATGAGGTTTTCAGGCTTCGAAGTCAATTACGTACGTAATATTACTGATGTTGAAGACAAAATCATTAACCGCGCCGCGATAAATAACGAAACGCCAGAGCAGCTAACTGAGCGGACTATTGCTGACATGCATGAAGATTTTGATGCGTTAAATATGGCACGTCCTGATCTTGAACCTCGTGTCACCACACATATTGATGAAATTATTGCCATGATTGAAATGTTAGTGGCGAAAAAGCATGCTTATATTGCCGGTGCCCATACTGCCCATATTAGTAATAGTGCTAATGTTTCAGGGCAGGGCGATGTGTTGTTTGATGTTTCAAGCTACGCTGATTACGGCAAGTTAAGTGGTCAGAACTTAGAACAGCTGCAAGTGGGTTCAAGAGTTGATGTTGATCAATCAAAAAATAATCCATTAGATTTTGTTTTATGGAAATCGGCCAAGCCCGGTGAGCCAAGTTGGTCGTCGCCGTGGGGTGAGGGTCGTCCCGGCTGGCATATTGAGTGTTCAGCGATGAGTGCCAAAGTGTTAGGTCATCATTTTGATATTCATGGTGGCGGTTCAGATCTGCAATTTCCTCATCATGAAAATGAAGTGGCACAAAGCTGTTGCGCACTTGAAAGCCCGTATGTTAATTATTGGATTCATACTGGCATGGTACAAGTCGATCAAGAAAAAATGTCTAAATCATTAGATAATTTTTTCACTATTCGTGACGTACTTGGCCAATATGATGCTGAAACGGTACGATTTTTCTTAACGACAGGCCATTATCGTAGCCAGTTAAACTACTCAACAGATAATTTAACGCAAGCAAGAGCCTCATTAGAGCGCATTTATACCGCGCTAAGAGATGTAAAGGTAAATGCTGATTTTACTTTAGATAAAGAATCAACGTACGTTCAGCAATTTTGCCAAGCGATGGATGATGACTTTAATACACCACAAGCGATTGCGATTTTATTTGAAATAGCGAAAGAGCTTAATGTTGCAAAAGATCAACCTCAAGATACACAAGTAAATGAACAAGCTGAAAATCTTGCTGCGACCTTAAAAATGTTAGGCGGTGTTATGGGGTTACTGCAACTTGAGCCAGAAAGTTTTTTGCAAGGACAAAATGATGATGATGAAGTCGCCGTTATTGAAGCGCTTATTGTGCAACGTAATCAAGCGCGGGTCGATAAAAACTGGGCACTTGCTGATGAAGCAAGAGATAAATTAAATGCCATGAAAATAGTGCTAGAAGACAGTGCTGGTAAAACGACTTGGCGTAAGGCGTAAGGCGTAAATAAGTAGCGAGTTACGAGTTAATAGTTACGAAGACAGTATACTAAGCCTGTCTTCGTATCTCGCAATTTTTATTGTTCGAAATTTAAGTTCTATTTCCCAAACTGCTCGCAAGCAATTAAGGTATTTTCAATTAAGCTGGCAACAGTCATCGGGCCAACACCACCAGGAACAGGCGTAATAAAAGCGGCTCTTTCTTTCGCAGCATCAAAGCCAACATCACCAATAAGCTTTCCAGACTCTAAACGATTAATACCCACATCAATGACAATTGCGTCGTCTTTTATCCATTCACCAGGAATAAAAGCAGGCTTACCAACCGCCACAACAATTAAATCAGCATTTCTGACTTTTCCTTCAAGATCTTTTGTAAATCGATGCGTGGTAGTCACAGTGCAACCAGCAAGCAATAATTCTAACGTCATCGGGCGACCAACAATATTTGATGCACCAACAACTAAAGCTTCTAAACCATGAGGTTGCACGCCTGTTGACTCTATAAGCTTCATAATGCCTTTTGGTGTACAAGGTCGTAATCCTGGTTGGCGTAAGGCAAGCTTACCAACATTAGCAGGGTGGAAACCATCAACGTCTTTTTCAGGGCTAATATGCTCAATAATCAAGTTAGCGTCTAGCCCTTGTGGTAAAGGAAGTTGTACCAAAATGCCATCAATAGCATCTTCATTATTTAACTCATCAATTAATTGGTATAACTCATCTTGTGAAGTTGTTGCTGCTAAGTCGTAAGAGCGAGATACAAAGCCAACCTCTTCACAAGCTTTACGCTTGCTACCTACATATACTTGAGACGCGGCATCGCAACCCACTAAAATCACAGCTAATCCGGGCGCTCTTTGGCCATTATTAACACGTAAGTTAACTTTTTCCTTTACGGTGTTTCTAAGTTGTTTGGCAATAGCTTTGCCGTCAATCAATGATGCCGTCATAATACTTTACTGTGACCTTGAATAAATTAATGAAAATGAAATAAATGAGCTAAAATAAGTGAGCTAATAGTAGCCGCGCTATTTTGCCATAATCTCTAAGTTAGTTATAGTTAAGAGTTAGATTTAATTACCATGGAAAACTTAATAACAGCATGTTTGCAGAGATACGCGCAAACGAAAGGCTTTTGCTCATAAACTTACTTAGACTAGACACTAATCACCCAAGTTGGCCTAAAAGTGAGCGAACACGTATTTTTTTATAAAAAAGGTTTGACTGGAATAACACAACTCGGTAATATCCGCACCCGTTGAAAGCAGCTAAATTTTTAATAGATTTATCTTTGATTTTAGTGTTGTTTAAAACGAATGTCGGTGATTAGTGATTAGCGCAGCTTGGTAGCGCACTTGGTTTGGGTCCAAGGGGTCGCAAGTTCGAATCTTGCATCACCGACCACTTTTTCTTTTTAGTACATTTGAAAGAGCAAGTATTGGTTTGGGTGTCGTCAAGTTCAGTCGTAAGTTCGAATCTTGCATCACCGACCACTTTTTCTTTTCTCTATTGATGAAAATGAAAAATAATGCTTTTGTAGGTTAATGTGCGCCCTTAGCTCAGCTGGATAGAGCATGTTTAACCCCCTGTTTAGTTACCAATAGATGGGTGGGTGAGTAAAAGCGCAATGTGTAGGGCAGGTAATGTTACCAGTTATAGAAAAATAGTTACCAGTTAAGGTAACTTTATAATCCAGATTAAGACCCATTAGCTCAACTGGATAGAGCAACGCCCTTTAAGCTTGATGTATTTTATACATCATGAAATAGGAGCCTCACTTTCGAAAGATTTTGAGTGTAAGATGTCAAACTCAGGGAAACCTTCCATGTAATGATGATGGCAATCCTGAGCCAAGCCTTGCGAAAGCAAGGAAGGTGCAGAGACTAGACGGCATCCACCTAACGCATTTAATGTCATGGTGAAGGGATAGTCCAGACCACAAAGCCTTTTGGTGGCAGTGAAAACTGTAGTGGTAAGCTAAGGCGTAGGTTTCAGGTTCGAGTCCTGAATGGGTCGCCATTTTTTTGATAGTTACCGCCCTAGTCCGGGCGAAAGTCAAACCAGTATCCTTTCTTCAGTTAAACAATATTTTACCTTTATTTAATTAGTAGTGCCTTAGATTGATCTTGATTTCTATGTGCAGTAACAAAAGCAGTTCAAAAGATGAATGTATCGCCATTTCCTACCTAGCGGCAGGGGCGATTTAAACGCGTGGCTAGGCTCGGTTGTCTGCGACATTCATTGCAATAGCTTTTGTATCGTTAGCAGCCAATAAAAGAAAGAGAAGTTTAGCGGGGTGGCGGTGGGTTAATTTTCCGTACATTTGTGTATCTACGTGCCGAAATGTTTTTTCTGATTCCATTAAGCCTTGAGTGCGGCTAGTGTTCCGTTCAGTCGCAGGCTCCATCTCTTATATGCACTTCGTGCATTTAGTTTCGGTTCCACGTTTGAGTTTAGGTAAATTAAACAGATTTGTTAACTATTTATTTCCCACGCAAATGCGTGAAAATTCCATCCAGTTTGTCTTTGTTCTTAATGGTTACAATGTAACCGCAACCATTTTTGATATTCATAGCTTACGTTATTCTTTATTTCTCGCGTACAGAAGCAGTGATTCATAACCGCGAACACAATTTTCGATTAAACCTCTTCTGCTGTCATGCCTCCAAAATGATTTAGATTGAATATTTAGTTCGATAACCTCCACACTTGTCTAAATTTTCATTTGCCTAAGTTCAATTAATGATTGTAAAATATCTAACAACCAAGTTTTTACAAATTTTAAACACCTATAGGGACTATGGAATGGCAGTAAGACATAAGCAGTTCAATGATATATTGCCTTATACATATCTAATTACACACATCCCTACTGGAATGATGTATCACGGTGGGCGTGCTGGAGCTTTTAATAAAGGTTTTACACCTAATCAAGATTTGGGTGTTAAATACTTTGGTTCATCTAAGCATAACCTATTCGATAAAACTAGAATCAAACAGAATTTTAATGATTACACGCTTGAACCACGATGGACATTTGATTCTGACGATGAAATGTGGGAATACGAATACTTGGTCAATCGACGAATCCTAGTTAGAAAAAAGAAGGTTGACGGTGGGATTGTTAATGGCGCAGCATGGAGTAATAAAACAGGCGTTAGAATGATTGATATGACTCCTGAAGTCATGAAAAAAGGACTAGAGTCAAAAAATAAAATATGTTCCTGTCATGAAATTACTGAGTGCAATGGCAGCCTAAAAATTATTGAATGCAACAATATTAAATCAGCTCGTACCGCAACTAAGACATTGTGTTCATGTCTTAGTATCCCCGAATGTAATGGCAATATTACGATTGCTAAATGTCGCTCTCTTATTGGTATAGCTTCTAAACACGAATTATGTAAATGCGGTAAATGTGATGGCACTATCACTGTCCTAGAATGCAGTGCTATTAAGTTAACTACTACTATGGGCGAATTTTGTACTTGTGGTGAATGCGATGGCATTATCACACGACGAACTTGTATAAACCGGAAATCATCGACAAAAAGTAAAATATATACGTTCATCAATCACAAAGATGAAAGTGAATTATTCACAGGCTCACAAAGTGCTTTTGCTGAATACGTAAATGCTGCCACAGGTGAAGTAGGCTTATTAATTTCTTCCGGTATTAAACAACACGTCAGAGGCTGGTATCTTAAAGGTAATAAGCCAGGTTCATTTAAAATTGATGGTGAAATTAAAACTTTATATCATCCAGTTAATAAGCCAATCACAGGTACAATGCCTGAATTATCTGCATATATCGCTAAACAAAACCTCACTGACAGTGTTTCTGACATATCTCCTATCTTTCGAGCTGACCACAAGAAAATGACGCATTTCGGATGGTATTGCAAAGAAAAAAACCCAGATGGTGCTGGAGGCAGAAGTCTTGCTGGCAAGAAGAATAGATACTGGCAATCAAAAAAACAAACAAAATCGTCATTGCAATGCTGGAAATGTGTGGAGGAAATCAGACAACGTTGGGATGAGTTGGATCAATGCAGCTATACCAAGTTATTTAGAAATATACCCGATGGATTAATTACCACCAGGAAGCGTTGCTTTAATTTTGTGAAACTCTTTAATAATGAAGCGAAATACCTTGAAATGCTTAAATTACACAAGCAGTTCGACTTCGATTATTTAATTACTCAAGCTGAAGATTAAATTCCCCCATTTTAGTAGGTACTTCAATGTATATGTTAGCATTAAAGCAGTGATCATCTGAGAGTTCTTCAGCTAGCCAATAGCTGACATTAGCTTTATTTATCATTGATAAAAATTTAGCTAAACTAGCCAAAACTCGAACGGCAAGTATTATGGCACCTGGAGCTATGGTTTAATATTATTTGACACTTTACTTATTAGCTTAATTCTATTATTTAGCTACTATTGAAAATTTAGTGTTCCCATAATCTAATTGATATTTTATATTACATATCGGAGAAGACATTTTTGTAAGTCGAATCATTATTAGTGCTTTAAACATATCTTGATTTTATAAAAACTTCCTTAATTGAATAGAATTTTCTGGAACATAGGTTATATCCAAGGATGATTGATGAGTATTCCTAAAGAAATAGCGAGAAAAATAGATCGTTTTCATAAAGTATCGCCAGAAGAATTAAATGACTTTGATGAATATGCAGAGTGGCTTGATGCACTTTTACATAGCTCTTGTTATGTGGAAGAATATGATGGTGATCTTTGTTTAATTGAAATTAAACAACAAGTAGCAAAAGTTAAGTCTCTAAAAATAGAAGTATACCCAAATGAACACCCACCTCCCCACTTTCATGTTAAATCGCCAAGTGTAGATGCGAGTTTTGATATTCAAGACTGTAGTAAATTGAATGGTTCAATTAGTAATAAGGATTTCAAAATGATTAAGTACTGGCATAACTCCGCTAAAAATATTTTAATAAAAGCATGGAATGATACACGCCCGACTAACTGCACTGTAGGCAAGTACATTGAAAAAATTAATTAGGCGTGATTTAAGTAACATACACTCTAATATCGATGAATAAGGAACATTTATGAAATACAACATTCTATGTGTAATATTATTAGTCTCTTCTTTTACGGCTACTGCTAGTCTATCTAATAGCGAAAGAGATGCTTTTAAGAAGCAACTTGAAAAAATCAGTTATAGCTACCCAACAATGATAAATGATAATACAAGAGCTGATAAAATGTGGCTTGAGAGAGATACAGTATATTTAAGTCTAACTGGTGTTGATTTAGACTCAGCTTTATTAGAGGAAGTTGAGATCACTGAAATTAATAGAAAAATGAAAAGTGCTCTAATAAAACAGTATTGCTATGATAAGAATTTTATTTTTTTTAGAGATAAGAGTTTAACTCTTTCTCGCATTTTGCACGATAAAAATAGCGACTTTCTTATAGAGGTGTCCGTTGATAATAACGATTGCGTAAGCTTATTAGGTCAAGCTCCGTCAATACAAAATAGAAAAGTTGAGGTAGTTCAAATAATTAAAACAACCAGTGATGATTCAAAATATAGAACCTTATTCCAGCTTCCTGTTTATAAATTTCCGCCTCCACCTAGCAAGGTAAATAATGTTATTTATGAATACGATAAAGGTGATTACATTAAATTCAAATATGACATTTGCGATGCACATGTTTGCCAAGCTGTCACCCCAAACGGTGATGTTGGCTGGATATATGGCTATAAAGTAACTGATAGCACAGATTTAAATAATGCTCATATCGAATATAACAATGCTGGTTTTGACGAGTGGAGCAAAGTAGATTTTATGGTTTGGTATTCTATTAAGGATGATCTAAATAAAATTGACTCGTGTGCATTGAAGATTGCATACAATATCAATATTAATAGAGATACTGGTTGGCCAGCATATTGCAATCGTATTGAAAATACTGCTCAAGTAAAAAATAGAGTAAAGGAAATAGACTCTATTTTACATCAATTATCTCCTTCTGATGATGAATTAAAAAAAATGAAAGAAGGAAATATTTGGATTGGTGCAACTAGTGAACATTTACTTTTATCATGGGGCACTCCTGTTGATATTAACTCAACCTTAACCGCTACTTCTCAAAAAGAGCAATGGGTATATTCTAGTGGTAATTATGTTTATCTAACCAATGGTCTTGTCTCGGCAATTCAGAACTAACACCATGAGGATACGTTTATAGTTCTTGTAAGCATTCATTGAGCATATTTTCTAATGCCGTTTTACGATTAAATGCAAAAGGTAGTGCTTCAGTAGCCTTTTGTGCTGCTGACATATCACCAACAAAAAATACTTGTATTTGACCTCTGGTAAGCGCTGTATAGACAAATGTCCTGTCTAATACACGAGACTTCCGTATTGGTATGATAATGCGCTCAAATTGACTACCTTGGCTCTTATGTACTGTTATTGCATATGAGAGCTGTAATGAATCGATATCGCCCGTCAAAATATACTGATGCTTACCTTCAAAAATAGCCTCGCCAATTGCTGTAGCTATGTATTCATCGTCTTCATCACCAATGGACACGTTTTGAGGTTTGTCATAAACCTTGGTAAGTTGACCAAGACAACCGTTTTGTAGGTCTCTTTGCCAATCGTTATCAGTAAACAAAAGTAGGTCTCCTTCACAAAATCCGCTGCGTTCCATTCCCCCTGTTTCTTCATTTTTCACAAGTAATGGCTTGCTTGAACCTGCGTATTGGGTATGTAGAGCACGGTTAATTACATCAATACCTGCGAATCGACATTTTCTGGTTGCGCACAGGATTTGCGTGTTCTGGGACGATTCATTGTAAATTTCTAATGTCTTTTCAAGTATTTGATTATCGGCAGCGTGAATAAATTTCACATCGGCTTGATTCTCATCAAAGGTAGGCCAGATACCATCACGGATTTGTTGGGCATATACAGGGATGACAGAATCACTAGCTTGTCTTTTAACGACTGTAAGTTCACGCTTTGGAATACTGTCGATATTACATAGCAAATGAAAGATAAGACCTGCACCAATAGGAGGCAACTGATAAGGGTCACCAACCAATATCATTCGACAATTGGCTGGTAGCTTGCGTACAAGGCGATAGAACGTCACAAGGTCAAGCATACTGCTTTCATCAATAATGATGATCGGATTCTTTGTCATTTCAGATTTGCTAACAGTACGTAAAAATCCTGCGATGGTAGTACCTGGCTCTAAAGTGGCTTCTATCATTCTTGCGGTTGCACGACCCGACAATGCCATCTGAAACCTTACGTCATTTTTATGATCGAGTAATTTATACAACGCTTTAAGCACGGTTGTCTTACCGACACCAGCTCCACCTGTAATAATTGAAAAACGACTATTGAATGAGGTGATCACAGCTTCTTTCTGCGCTTTATTTAACGCATAGTTATCAATGCCTAATCGAATGCCTTCTGACTGCTCAAATTCACTTAAAATGTTTTCAGGGGATATCTCAAATAGTTCTTGCTGATTAGATTGCTCAGCCAATAGTTGCTTAATAAAGATGGCAGTCTGTTTTTCCATCAGGTATGTGCCGAGTGGGGCAAGCCATTTTTCTTCATCCCCAAACGAAATAAAATGACCATTTCTTTTACCATGCTCAATAGCGGCTTCAAAAGCTGCCTCTGATTGTTTGTGAGGCTTTAATAATTCTTTGGTTTCATTGTATGCGGTTCCAAATGGTAAGCACGTATGACCATTATCCATACAGCTATACAAGGTTTCTTCCAGTGCAGCAGCAAATCTTCGTATGTCATTAGAGGCAACGTTAAACTTATTTCGTGCTATGGCATCAATTTCTTTCCAGGAGCCGCTAAAGCTGAGCAGTCGATAAGGATCTTCTCTAAGCTTGATGAGCGTATTTTTCTTGTGATACTTGATTGCTTTTTGTGCCAAATGAAGCGGGATTTGTTTCTCTTGCACAAACTTTAATGTCTCCGCATCACCGTTTTTTTGCCAACCTTCAAATATCGCTGCACGCGTTTCAGGGTTGGTGATTACTTTGGCAATTTTTTCATCATCTGCATTATCTAGAATGTCTAATAAGTCGTGTGGATATGCTATGTAGATCTGTCTCGCTAATACAGAGCCGATTCCTTTAATATTCCTCTCCAACCAGGCTTGGATCTGCATACCAGAAGCGATTATAATAGTCGCTGACTTTATTGGCATATGCATTTCAAGAATAGGCTTTCCAGCCGCTGTACGCACGGTTCGTTCTCTAGTCTCAATTTTACCGCTGACACGCCATACCTGACCTTTTTCAAAGGACTGAGGATGTACAATTTGAGCACGAAACGTAGCAGCAAACCCTTTGGTTCTGTCTATTTGTTTAGCATCAGTGCTGACAGGGTGGCAAAAACAGACACACCTTTTATCATTTCGATAGCGTATCTTTGAAATGAAAATGTCAGTGGTTATCATCGTGGCACCCGTCCAGTTTCAGTGATAAACTCATCTAATACATTCAGCTCTTTGAGCTTGGCTTTTAAGTCAAAAACTTGTGCCCGTAGCGCGGCATTTTGTTGCTCTAGCTGATTCAATCGTTGTTTGTCACGATTTGATTGAGCTTTGCCTTGGTCTCTTTCAGGTAAGTCTTCAGGTTTTACTTTGCCTTTTGGTTGTTCATCTTCGAGTGGTAATATGCCTGCATCTCTAAGCTTATCTTCAATTTCCATCAGAACATCTTTTGCTGATTTATTTGTTTTTAATGTACTGTCGCCAAAGATGAGTTCACGCTTGATTTCCTGCCGATTTAACTTCTTGCCATACACATATTCACGGAATAGTTCGTAATTAGGAACTCCGTTATCGTCATATGTTGTAAGGCTTTCAATCCAATCTCGAAGTTGTTGAGTTTTTAGCTCGCCTTCTTGTTGGCCGTTAAGCTTTGTGCTACCCATTGTCTTCACTCCTAATGCGCCTGATAGTCGTGCGAGATACTTTATATTTATTAGATTGAGATGTTACTGAATGGCCCTTTTTCAAGGCTTTTTTGATCTTCACTCTATCTTCATCAGAAATGTTTTTTGGTCTGCCCATCCGCTTGCCAGCGGCCAAGGCAGCAGCCCTACCTTCCGAAGTTCTTGAAACAATCAAGTCACGCTCAAGCTGTGAAAATACACCGATAAGCGCGACTGTGGCCTTTGCAAAGGGCGAATCATTAGATGTATCTATCACACCATCAAGTGTTTGTAACGTTGCTTGCTTGGCATGAATTTCATCAATAGTTGCAAGGATTGCTTTCAGCGAGCGGCCTAATCTATCAAGCTTTGTCACAATCACAACATCACCTTTGCGTATATAGCGAATCAGTTCCCCTAATTTAGCCTTATTTTCATCACTGACACCTGACTGCTTGCCTTAAAATAGATCTTCGCAACCAGAGGCTGTCAGAGCCTCTAGCTTCAATGTTAGGTCTTGCTCTAGTGTTGATACGCGAGCAAAGCCAATCTTAGACATTACTCGTAAGCTCCAAATAAATCGTTAGTGGCACCAGAGATTAATGTTTTGCAGATACCATCGATATAGACGTTTTCATCTGAGTCACGTAAACCCTCTTCAGCAAAGAAGCCAAACAATTCGACCAATTCACCTTCATCGTCATGTGCGTTTAACTTTGATACATGTCCATTTTGAAAAGGGGTGATGCCGATTTGGTCATTGTTAGTGATCACTGAAAGTGGTTTTTCTAGCCATTCACTCTGGCAAGTGATTTTTACTTGAACCCGCCCATCTTCGAGAACCGCAACGCGCTCATGCTTATATTCACAAAAGGTTGCTGGTTGTGAAGCCAATACCTTTTCTACTAATTCGTCTACTTGTTGTTCCATTGTATGCATGATGTACTCCTAATTGATGGACTAAAGTTGTAACTTAAGTTCGATTATAGTGTGTATGAACTTAAATTATGAATTTATTTTAAGTTCATGGACTAAACTCTAGTTATGTATTTGGTTCATGTGTTGTTTTAATTGTCTGGCAATGTATATGACTTGATTATTTTATTGATAATATCCTTTAACCCTGGTTGGCTGAGGACATCATGCCTTGCGATTGGTTTGGTTGCGATAAGACTGTCATCTTCATCATCAAAGCCTGTTTGCTTTGACTTTGATGTTTTAACAAAAGATTTTAATATATCAATTTCGGTTGCGTGAAGACCTAAGTCAGATGATACCTGACTATCTAGAAGCGGCAGAGCATCAGATGCACTTAACAGTGGCTGATTTTTTATGGCTTTCATCATATTCAATTGATTGTTTAAGCCTTTTATTTGACCAGCCATCAGTGATACTTTATAGCGTAGTGCGTGATTGTTTATTGTTTTAAACTCCGCTTCACTAATCATCTGAACTTGACTGTCTGGGTTGATGTCACCTTTGAATTTTCCACTCATATCAGTCACATTGGATACCTCTTCCCATGCTTTCATCATCCGTGGATAAGGGTGTGTTTCTTTGTCTTTGTTGTAAATTGTGCGCTTAGTTATTGAGATTCCGCTGGAAGCTAATAATGCGACAACAGCGGGTATAGAAACTTGTCCGCCATTTTTATGAATTGTTAGACATGCCTCATTTATATTGGTCAACATTTGCCTTGTTTGTTCAGATTTGCATTCTGAATCTAGTTTGGTATAGAGGATTTTTACTGCATTTAAAGGGTCTTTGTTGCTCATAAACTACTCCGATTCTAGCATTCGTTCAGGTGAATCTTCTTTGGTTGATTCAAGTGTTAGAGCAACAGCTTGCTCTATGCCAGCCTCACTTAATGTTTTTGTGCCATTGTGTAATTGTTCACATTCAGCAGCGCCAATTTTGCTCAATAGTAAGTTAGATAAAGCATCACTTGCGGCACGTTTTTCTTCTTTTGTTAACGGTGAAAAAGAGAGGGGAGACATTCCGTTATTCACCAAAATTTGGTCAACAAAGTGATCACGCTCTAATTCTACTCTGGTATCGGCTACTTCGGGATACGCTCTGCTTGCTTGCACAAGTACGTTTTTTACTTGAAAATCGGTGGTGTCCACAAAATCAATTGCTAGATCATCATCCTTTTTCGTCTCTGTAATCTCTGCACGCTCTTCTAATGACTTATCATTATGTTGTAATGGCTTAAGCTTTCTAACTTGATTGACGTAATTGTAGGTAGCGTGAGCATTGTACATAGTTGTGTCTAATTGCCCCGACTTCGTTTCAATGAGTGCATCGAGGTTTTTTATTTTTGTTGTTAGTTCTGAGGTAATCAGGTGGCTTTGTTTATTCTTCATGAATATGTGTCTCTGCTTGAAATGCACAGCTAGTTTTTCTTGCAGATCTGAAATTTCTTTTGATTTAAAATTTATCTCTTCAAGCAATTTATTTCCATGAAGCCAAAGCTCAATTAACCATGGTAACCCTGTAACAAAATGCCGACACATCATACAATTTCCTTGACCACCTTCAACTGGGCCAAATAGTGCTTTGGTTGTTCTTGTCGCTTTCTTTGTCATTGGCCCACCGTCATCGCAACGTGTGCCACCAAAAGGACATATCCCCAAGCCGCTTCCGCCCCAGATAGCACTTAGGGCCTTATTCTCTAGTAACGTATTTAATGCAGCCGAGTTGTTTGCGACCATATAGCGTTTCGCTTCTTCGTATGTTGCATCTTTTAACCAGTTTTTAAGGTCATTTTTGGCATTGTCCTCTATTTCACGTTTGGCTTTGTTCAGTGTTTCTGTAATGTAACCATCGCCATATTTAAGATAATAGATGGTCATTAAAATTGATGAATGTCCTGCGACTATTTTGCTAAGTACCTCAATCGGTACACCAGCTTCCGCCATACTTGTTAGTCCAGCCACCCTTAATCCATGTGGGTTGAAAAGCGTTTGCTCTACTTGATTTGTTTTTGCGTTTCTTTTTAAGATAATATTTACATCTTCACCTTGCTCTTGAAGCCGCTGCTCTAATTTCTCCATTAATGCCCACCAAAAGCGCATTAATACATTAGAAGTTGAAGGAGACCCTGTAGAGGCTGAAATAGGGCACCGAAACAAATAGAAGCGATCTGGTGATTCCTCAATAACTGACTTGGAAGCTTTACTATCTGAGGTTACTCCTTTCAAAATATCTCGATAGGCTAGGGGGACGCTGACAGGGAAGTATTTTTCTTGCCAGTCTCTCATTTTATGTAATCTATCTATTAAACTTTCATTATTCCAAGGAATGGTATAGCCCGACTCTGGGCCAAATCCAACACTGATATCTGCTGTTTTATTGGTGCTGATATAAAACCCCACGCTTTCTCGTATCCCATCAATAACCTTTGTGATCGCACCTCTTTGGGGGCGAATCGCTTTCATAGAACTCCAGTATCCCTGGTGAGGAGAATTGTTTACTTCCCACTTTTTTGTTTGAGGGTTGTAACGCTGGTCATCTCCCTCACCTGAATCCAACATTTGTACTTGGATTTTACGAAGGGGTATGTCCAACATGGACAAAAAAGTATAAGTATGGACAGGACTCCATATTGATTCTAACTGTTGAGTTTCAGGGTTTAGCCAATTAAAATACTGATTGGATAGAGACTTAGGCCATTCGAAATCATTTTCAGTCAGAATTTCTTCAATGGTTAATAGATAGCTAGTAGGTATCCTTACTTGCTGTGATTCTGTAGGACGACTACCAGAGGTCTTATTCATTATTTCATACTTGTATGTCGTAATGATGGGGTAACCAATTGAAAGCACTTGACCTTCATCGTCCTGTTCAGACATCAGATCTTCTACAATCCATAACGTGAATCTATACATGTATGACAGGTGAGTAGCATAACTCCTTGAGCTAGCTTTTTTGAAAAAGGCTACGGCATCATTGGAACGCTGTTTTGATAGAAAAATCAAGGGGTCGATTTCATCTTCGCTAAACGATGAAAGGTAATCAAATAGTTGTGTATAAGCGGATGCATGTTTTTTGGTTGTTTTAACATGTAACTCATCGTCAATCCACGTGTTAAAAAGCTTTTCCCACTTTAATTGGTTGGGAGATAGTGTTTCTAATACCCGAACTCTTTCATCGGTGCTTCTTTTAATTCTTGCGTAGTCTTCATAGAATAAATCGCCTGTTGCGGCAGTTAAAACTTTACCCACATTTCTAAATGCATTCTGAAACCTCTCAGGAATATCGGTGTCGTATTGCAAAGTGGGTGTTTTTATTTGATCTATTAGTTCAACCCAAGATTTTGTGGGAAGTTTTGCGATCTGATCGATATTTAAATGTTTAGCGATAGCGTATGTAGCCTGAAAAAGCCCCCTATCTATGTTTTGTTTCGCACTATCAGATTTGGAGTTCTTATGAAGGTTTACCAAGTGAAGGTTTTGTTTAATATCAATCGAAAGTGGGGTTGAGTGGATATCTTTATAGTGTGCCTCTCTAATAGATGGTGACTTGGTTAATTCACCACTAAATAATGGTTGGAGAAATGCTTTAAAATCATTCATTGTTAACTTCCTATATTTTCAAGAGCGAAGGCATCGCGCTATCTATGTCATTTTTTGCATTATTAAGGCTTGTTTGAATTCGCTCAAAAGTGGGTGTCGTATACGTCCCTTGTGATGTAATGCTTCTTTGTCTTAAACACTTCTGAATTACTTTTTCTTTTATCCCTACATCCGCAAGCGTTCCACCATAAAAGTGACGACCACCATGCAGTGTAGTGCCGTATTCTTTCCCTCTGGGAATTACGATATCTAAGGCTTTTTCCACTCTATCTAGTGCTCTCGTAAACGCATCATCAAAGGCGCTCATGCTATAAGGACTTCCTTCATAACTTTCTTTTGTTGCTTGGTCTATGCCGTTTGAAACCAGCAAAAAAGGATGATCAGGTTTTCCAAGATTCCGATTAATTTCGATTAACGGAGGTCGATATGTATTGGTGTAATATATGTACATATGATTAAACAAATATTGGGCATTGGAATGCACAAAAAAGACTGACGCGTTGAGTGCTTTATCAGTAGCTAAATTTTTCCATCCTGCGTAGTAACTTTTAGTATTACCTTTGTTGTTACGTGGCCTAAGACCTTTTTCTGCTAAATACTGAGAGCGTAGTTTGTCCTCTCCGGCAATATAGGTTTTGGAATCACTTGGTTCTCTTAAAAATACCTTGCACAAGCCATCTTCTGAGTAGTCAGGAAGTACATCATTAAACCATAAGTGCAAGGGTTCACTTTTACGTGTGCCACCAAAGAACAATAGCAAAGTCATCATTTTCGCAGTAATGTCTTCTCGCTCATGAGGGACTTTAGATGTCTTATCAAGAACAAACCCGTATTCGAACAGGGGAGCAATCAAGTCGGACGGGAATCGTAGACCCTCACTTTCATCGTGGTTGGTATAGGTAGAAGCACCCAAATTGACGATGGAATTGCGTGATCTATCCTGTAATCTGTTTGCCAAATTATTTGCATTTATTACATGTGAGAAAAATGACAATCTCTTTATTATAAAGGCTGTATGCAAAAACTTTAATGCCGCTGGTTCATTATTCGGAATGGGAGAGTTAATTGCGTTAAAAAGCTCGCTACTTGCGATTCCTTCGTCCTGTATGTAACGTGTAAATTCAATTAATGCAGAGCATAATCGCTTGGTCACCTTATAGGAACCTGGGGGCCAATAGAGTCTTGAAGGATCTTCACCTGTTGTGACATTTATAGTGCCTAGCCGCAATGATCGAGCAAATCTCCTGATAATAGCCCTATAGGGATTTTCCCCTCGCAAACATGTTCTGTTTATGGGAGATTGACAAAAATCATAAAATAAGCCCATAGCTCGTGAACGCGTTCTATGCCAAGTCAAACTTTTATCGGAATTAGAGATTAAGTAGCCCAGCAATGAATCCATCTTCTTAATACCTTCCTCCGTGTTAAGATAAAGCACAGGTAATACCAAACCGCCCATATGTTCAATCTCTTGATTCAGGACGGTGTGAAATTGCGGTGTGGCAGATAAAGTACCCATTTATAGACAGATTCCAATATTAGTAATATAGTATATCGATATGGTAACTATAGTACAGGGGGTAAAACCTGGCAAATCTTTTTTAAAAAAGTGTTGCATTTATATTATTTGGCTCTATAATGCCCTCATTCCTTAGCCGAGCTGGTAAGGATTGGTAAGTCTACCTAGGGGGTAAAAAGAGCAACGCCCTTCTAAGGCGTGGGTCGCAGGTTCGAATCCTGCAGGGCGCGCCATACTTATTTATTGAGTATGGAAAAAGAATAATGGTGGCTATAGCTCAGTTGGTAGAGCCCCGGATTGTGATTCCGGTTGTCGAGGGTTCAAATCCCTTTAGCCACCCCATATTTAGATTTAACGTTATTTAATGTAGATGGTAGTCATCACAGGTGATTCCGTTATTTCAGGGTAAGCGAGGATTCAAGTCCTTTAGATACCCATATTTTTGCTTTTTCGATACCCATCGTCTAAGTATCTAAGAAATCGGTGATTAGCGCAGCTTGGTAGCGCACTTGGTTTGGGTCCAAGGGGTCGCAAGTTCGAATCTTGCATCACCGACCACTTTTAGTTAACTCTCCAGTAAGTCAGTAAACTCAAAAATATATAGACCGCAAGAACT
>MAAC01006689.1_pt1 | contig 17473 bp, 15 predicted proteins | sample 1115981 | NCBI WGS metagenome assembly MAAC01 (sample SAMN04961126, study PRJNA320927) | seawater metagenome | isolation source: sample BD02T64 sea water enriched with oil for 64 days | place: USA:Gulf of Mexico | collected 2013-07-27 | reverse complement strand
AAAATGAAACTTTGAGTTTATTATCAACTATAGAGAATGCTGATATTGTAGAGGATATTAGCTCTGTATTTGATGATGTCTCGTTTGAGCTGCAAAGCGAAGCATTTATAAAATGTATAACACAACTCGACAACCAATTTCCTGAAAAGAATTTGGGTAATGCTGTCGAGGCAGCGAAAAATAATATGATGGATTGAAATGGTGCAAATGGATAATAGAGACGCGCAAAATTGCCATCGTACTTTTTCCAAATTAGCGTAATTTACAAGGACACCCACAAAAAGGAGTTAGACCAATGCTAATAGCATTAATCACAGCAACACTCATGATCACCGGATTGTATTACAGTCCAAAACTGCGAGAGCTAACAGACAACAAAATCCTGAAATCGGCATACCATATCCTTGGTATATTGTTCGCCTTACTGGCCCCCATGATGATTATTTTTCCAATGCTTGGCGTACCCGTTTACGTTGGATCGTTGACAGGTAAATTCTTTGCCATGTTTGGTATCCCAACATTAATCTTTGTTGGCGTAAAGAAGTTACGATCCAAAAAAGCCGTTGCCGCATAAAGCACTAACCCAGCTTTCAGACTTAAACCCGCTGCTCACATGCCTTGCAATAAACCCTGCAAGGCAAGCGCACAGCTCGCAGTATCAAGCAGTCTTAGCTATGGCACTGTTAACGTTCTCCATCCAGCCACGCTGTTACAGGCTCGCCAATCCCGCAAGGTGGCTTTCGGTGCCGTTCGTTAAGTAACAGCCAAATATAGAACTCGCGATTGTAAATAATGAAGAAAAACATATGTTTAGGAAATTTATAAAAAAACTGACGTCAAATAGAGAGACAGAGAATTCCACCGAGATCACAACCTGCACAATGAACATCTTTGAAACTGCACTTAACTCTTTTCCGATAAACCAAAAGACAAAAGAAAACACCCTCTTCGCCGAATTGCGAGATTATTCAGGAAAAAACAACCTCTTTCTATCGGGTGATCCTGTATACCAAACCCATGGACTGTCACTTGAGTTACCGCTACCGGCTAAACTGGCTTCTTTTTCGCTCTTTTTAGGGGATGAAGAAGATACTTTAAAATTGCTCACTGCTTTAGTGAACTCTCCTTATGCGCAATACTTACAACAGCTAACAGTAGGCTGGGAACAAGGAGAGACCATCGATTTTGAGCAAATTCTCGAAATACTCGAACAGGCAACATTACCTTGCCTTCAATCCCTGAATATTGGCGAAATCAATGCTACGGTTAATTCTTGCTGGAACAACTGCGAAATAGGTGATGTGACTCAACTCCTTAAAAAACATTCGGGTATACTGTCGCTCGATATTACTGGTAGTTTTGAGCTCACAGAAGAAGTTAATTTACCCAACTTAGAGGTTCTTGATCTAAACCTTAACGCCTATGTAACTGAGGAATTCTATGAATCTGAAGTTTCGAAAGAGACTATGGATATCCTGCAGTCATCTCACATGCCAAACCTCAAGAAGTTTAATGCCGATTTTGACTATGTCAAAATCAACAAAAAAGTCACCCTGGACTTTTCACGCACACCACCTGTCGTTGTAAACCCTGAGGTTTTAGAGCTATATTTAAAAACGCATTCAATAGATACCATTAATCAATACGATGATCAGGGTTTAACACCTTTAATGCATGCTATTGAGCATAATGAGTATGAATTGGTAAAAGCTCTACTTAGCGCTGGAGCTGATCCTTACCTTCGAACTGATCAACAAGTAAGCCCCATAGAGTCGGCCACCATCCGTGGAGATGTCAATTTGGTATTAGCTTTACTCTATTTATCAGAGGTTAAAACACACAAATTTTCCGCACAAGAGAATACATTACTGCACATAGCCATCAATGGTACGTCAGAACTTATCGAAACCCTCCTTCAGTTAGGGTTCGATATGTATGCCGAAAACAAAGAGGGCAACATTCCACTTGAGCTGTGTTCTGAAAAAGATTTACAAAACACGCTTACTCAGTTTACTGACCATGGTTTTGATTTCATAGAAATCACTTACAACCATTTAAGTTTTCTTGACCATACTATACAGAAAAAAAACCACGCGTTAGCAAGGTGTTTAATAGAAGCAGGGGCTCCGTTGGACTTTTCGCTTTCACTATACGAGTACAACTATTCATCTCTGGACTTTGCAATATGCGCTGGCGCTTCAATTAGTTTTTTACAATATCTTATTGATAAAGACACAGCCAAAAAATCTAAACGCAACCCCCTCATACTCAGCCTGTCAAGCAATAATATTGAGGCTTATGATTTTTTTTTAGAGAAGAATCCAGAATCTGAAATTACTGACCATGACCTGATACGTGCAGCTAAAAAGGGCTCAACTGAAATTTTGGTGTATTATTTTTCAAAATATGGCGACAACGATAGTCAGGCCCTTCAAGAATGCTATCGAGCTGCATCTTGTGCTGAAAAAATCACAACAGCCAAGTCCCTCATTCAATTCTCTCCCCCCCCCAAAAAAGGCGACAAGAACTGGTGGCCTTTAGGCGAAATTTCCCACAAAGGATATGAAGAACTGACTGCCCATATCTGCGAGAACATTATTAACCCTAATGAATATCCTGAGCTTCTTCAAAGCTTTTTTGTTAAAGCAGCCTCTGACGACAAGCTAAAAATTTGCCAATATCTAATAGGCTTCGGCGTGGATATCAACTCAACGGACTCAGATGGTAATACAGCTCTGCACTTAGCTGATGAGTTAGAAACTATTGAATGGTTAGTTAATTCTGGCGCTGACCTTAATCGTAAAAATATTAAAGGTGAGTTAGCTGTCGACCCTCACTTCAACGACAAATATCCCTGCCCTAAAGTGCTCCTCAAACTTGCTCTATTAATCGAGGATAAGCATTACAGCAACCTAAAAGGACAAAACTTAGCCGGCATTTTGGTCACTAAAAGCGCCAAGCTGAATGACATAAAGAGCTTGATTGAACGAGGTATTTCTCCATGCCACCTAGATGCTCTTGGTCGAACACCTTTAATGTACGCAATCACGAAATTTGATATCCCCTTAATTAAATATCTGATTTCCTTAACCCCCGATATCCACACAACAGATCTTGAGGGTACAAATCTCTTCGGTCAATTTTCAGACACTGAATACCCTCCAGATATAGACATATCGATTGAAATTATGCAGCTGCTTTTAAATAAAGGGGTTAATTGCAACCAGCAAGATAAACAAGGAAAAACACCGTTAATGAAGTGGTTGCGACATTTAGGCGGTACAAAAAAGATTATTGAGCCTGCACTATTTTTACTCGACAACATCCCTGACTGTACTGTTTGCGACAATGATAATAATAGCTTAATGCATTACGTTATGATGCCTCATATGGAAAGCGATAATCGTGAGCCTGGACGACAAATTGAATTAATCAAAAAACTAGTAGAAAGAGGGCTCGACTTAAATCATAGGAACAGTTCAGGTGAAACACCTATCTTCGAATGGGCTAAACAAGGAAATTTTGATGTTTTGAAGTTCTTACTCACACAAGATGTGAATCTACACGTTACAAACAACGATGGCGAATGTTTTCTAATCTATTTATATGACTTTCGATATGACCACTTTACAAACCATGTAGAACCACAAAATAATCTAGAGTTACTCAAAGCGCATGGGTTTTCTTTTCAATCGGTAAATTTACAGTCCATTATATCCCTCGCAATCGACAGAAAAGATGATGAACTGGCTAGCTGGCTTGTTCACGCAGGGGCCAGTTGACAAAGAGCCCTCCATGCTCATCTTCATCTGACCTTTATTGAGCATCGCAACAAGCTCAATTGGCAAAGACATTGGAGTTTGTGATAAATGACAGGGGGCTGAATTTAACAGATTATCTTCTAGATACACCAAGACAAAAGCAACTTAACAATGAGGATGTTCGGTTATATTTAAATTATGTTTATGAAGGCCTTTTAGATAATGCGCTTTATATTCCTTCCAATTAGATATTACCCGATTGTGATATGACAAAACTATGTAGATTTAATCTTAATAAAGAAGGGAATGATTTTATTTGTTCAGATATTCATGGGCATTATTCTCTACTCGAGAAACAGCTTAAATCAATTGGATTTGATATTTCCAAAGATCGGTTGTTTTGTTTAGGTGACCTAATCGATCGGGGAGATGAATCCAGTCTGGTTATTGAATACCTTTCCAAACCTTGGTTCCACTCCATCCTAGGCAATCACGAGTTGATGCTAATAGATGCATTTGAAAGTGAATCATCCCATGTCCGCACTCAATGGGGGTTCTGGGGAGGAGATTGGAGTGAAGATCTTAATAACTCTGAATTAGAGCCTTATTACGAAGCCTTAGTTGGCTTACCCATGGCTATAGAGCTAACACTAAGTGATGGGGAAACCGTTGGATTGATTCATGCGGAACTGCCTAAAACTTGTGATTGGAACGAGGTAACAGCACAGCTTTCCTCTAAAAACAAAAGAGACAACACCACCCATACACCACTTACCCATGGCATGTTATGGAATAAGAACCAGGTGCACTGCCCAGAAGCCGTACACGGTCTGATTCAGCCTATCAAAAACATTGATCACGTTTTTCATGGGCATACTATTATCAATAAAATCACAACTGTCAGCAATCGCACATTCATGGATTTAGGAAGTTATGAGAGCGGTATAATCGGATTAATAAATCCAACTAAATTCCTCAAAAACCCAAAGCCCCCCTACGCCTGATCTTTTAGAAAAACAATAGCACCCCCTTCTTTATCGACTGCTCGATAATAGTATTTCCATTCATCTTTAACCTTGAGGTAAGTCTCGTCAAGCCGCCACCGATCGCCAGGTCGTTTCCTCTTTTGATGGAAGGATCATTCTACCATGCTGAACTTAGGGACATCTGGATGCGACACAACCCAAGTCAAAACTACCGGCAAGCCGTTTTTGCAAGAGCTTGCCGATAGCAGGTAAGGTTTATTGGATTTCTAGTTTTTCTGGTACATCAGAGGTTGGAGCTTCAAGGGTAATAGAGAGCCTTTGATCGTTAACTGATGCAACATGGGTTCTGTTGGCTAGTGTTCCAGGATGTTCGTGAGCACCAATAGTCCAGCCTAATGCATTATCTGCAGAAGCTGGTGCACGCAGGGTACCAGAAATATCATCATCAAAACTCCAGCTTGCATCAGGATGGTTACCGTTGATGCCGTTGCTTACTAGCTCGGGGCTAGCGTATGAGTATAAACTCCAATCATTATCTTCTATGGTAAGTATGTTGCCATCGGCACCTTTCAAATCTGTAAATGTCAGGTCAAAGGAATAGTTGTTGCCATGAGTCTCTGACATATTGTAAAAATTGTTATTTTGCAATACTGAGCTGGATAAGCCATCAAATGCGTAATAACCGTAAGTATATATGCCATCATGATTAAAAATAATATTATTTTCTATGATGGGGTGAGCATCTGCGTTGATGGCAATTGCCATTGTGTAGTAGCTCGCATTATTCCCGCCGTTGATGGTATTGTTACGAATAATCGGTGATGAGTCTTCGCTATAAATACCTAAGGAGTAAGTAATATTGCCACCATCAATGTAATTATTGGCAATTATTGGGTTGGATTTTTCAGTGTTGTAAATACCTGTGGAGGCAACACTGTAGGTGTCATCATCTTGATCTTCACCATCTGAAGGGCCGGTATATACACTGCCAATGATTTTATTTCTCATGATGCTAGGGTGGCTGGCGTCTCGGTTATATATTGCATAACTCATGTTGCCGCTTTGGCCAACAATGGTGTTGTCCGTGACGATGGGTGAAGAATGAATGTTATAAACCACGGATGTGTTATTTATATCACCACCATAGAGATAATTGTTTTGGATGGTAGGAGACGAGTTTCGATTGAGTATGGTTAGGTTTACATCACCATTGCCACCATAAATATAAAGGCCATCAACGATTGTACCTTCAGTCACATCTTCTGCATAAATGACGTGATTGGTTTGCTCAAATGTACCACCTTCTGTGCTGACATCTCTGATAACGGTTTTGTATTGCGTGGTATCTCTTTCCGCCCAGTCGTCATTAGAATATCCGCCGTAAATTGAAATATTGTCCGCAAGAGTAACAACAGCTTTACCTTCTGCATACGAATTGGCTGAATAAACCCCTTCTGCTATATGAATGTCAGCAGCAGAGTGATTTTCTTTTGCATAATCAATGGCTGCTTGAATGGTCATAAACGGCGCATCTTTTGTGCCGAGCAAGCTATCATCTCCGTTAGCTTGATGCACATAAATTGTTGTACCACCGCAGGCAGATAAAACGGCGGGAACTAGCACTATAGAGAGGCTTTTTAAAAACACTGAACACCTTGTCATTTGGAATTGCTCCTTTATGAAGCAGCGATAAACTGCCTCGTATTGTAAAGCAATCAGAAGGCTCGTTCTTTCAACGAAAAAAACAAATAAAACACGATAAATTCAAAAATTTACTCATATCCATATCTAGTTTTCCACGAAGCCTTCCGTTGCATTTTGGAAAAGTGATTATAAGAAACTAAATGCATATTGTTACGAGGAAATTATTCAAAATGGCGACTAGCTCATAGGCAATGCTTGTGGTTTATCACATTACAATAAAATATTTTATGGAGGGTTTATTTACCCACTGAAAGCCATTAGCCTGCTTGACGATATTTCTTGAACACACCATCATTAACAAAATCACCATTGTTAGCAATCATACCGGCAACCTCATATCTCATAGGAATCAATGTAACATCTTCTTCATCTGACCTTTTTTGAGCATCGCAACAACCTCAATTCCAGCCAAGGTTCTCTGTGCTGAGTAAAGGTTTTTAAAACCTAACATCGAACGAGTGATGCGTTTGACACACCGGTGATCTTGTTCGATTATATTGTTCAGGTATTTACATTGGCGGATTTTTACTCGCCGATTATTCTCATCGTTGAACGGGTTAACACCTTCCTTATTGAATAAACGTAGAGCTGATTTGGTGTCACGCTTAGCAGTGAGAAAAATATCAATAATACCCCCTTCTTTATCGACTGCTCGATAATAGTATTTCCATTCGCCTTTAACTTTGAGGTAAGTCTCGTCAAGCCGCCACCGGTCGCCAGGTCGTTTCTTCTTTTGATGGAGGGCTTTTTCCAACTTCGGTGCGTAGTGAACAACCCATCGATTCAGTGTACTATGATCAATCTTGAGACCACGCTCTGCCATCACATCTTCAATGTTACGATAGCTAAGCGCGTAGGAACAGTACCAGCGAACACACTGAAGAATGATGGGTTAGACAATAACCAGCGAGGCAATGACGCTTTAGTGGGGATTTACGGCACATACTAATATGAAAACACCCGTTTATTTAAAGAATTATCATAAATTTCAGGACGCTATTGCGTTTGATATTGAATTAAATCAAGCCAAAGTGGTTGATTGGGATGAGTCAATAAACGACAAGATACTTGGTCATTTTACGTTGCGGAATAACACGTTTTTCTTCTTGTATACCGATGGCGGCCGCTTGTTTTTGAGAAGTGAATGTCAGGGGTTTAACCTGAACGATTCTTCAACACACCTCTCAATAGTCACAGCGGAAGGTGTTACCTATTTTCAAGCACAAAACGAAAACGAAGTGTTAGAGATAGAATACGCGTCATGGCGCGTGGAACTAGACCAAGACAAGCCAGATATAGTCAGCGATATTGTAGAAGACGACGATATGACCTATGATTTTTTTCACTATGTTTATGCTCTGTGGTTAGATTCTGGACTTAGAAATCAAACATGCCAGCGCTGGATCGAAAATAGTGAGAAAGCCTTCGCCAGAAAAGCGTAAAATCCAAAGGAAATGGCTTAGGGAAACTAATTATTTGATGATTTGAAGATTTGAAGGGGCCTGGCGTTGAAGACAAGGATGTGGCATACATCTATAGGTCTAGTTTCGAGGATAAAGGGGAGGAACTCTTCGATGTGGAGCAGATCCCAGGTGATTGGGTGGATGAGTAATGAGCCAAGACATTGACTTAAGAACGCAACTTAGTCCTTTGATGTATAGCCTATATCATCTAAATATTGATAAGTTACCACCTTTCAAAGCTGGCTTATATAAGAAAAAAAGCTCTGTCGAAATCTATCGACTGGCAAAAACTTTGGAGTTTGTGATAAACGATAGAGGTCTGAATTTAACAGTTTATCTTCTAAACATGCCAAGACAAAAGCAACTTAGCAATGAGGATGTTCGATCTTATTTAAAATATATTTATGACGGCCTTTTAAATAATGCGCTTTATGTTCCTTCCAATTAGATATTTCCAGATTGCTATATGACAAAACCAAATGATAATAACAGCTTACTGCATTACGTTATGATGCCTCATATGGAAATCGATAATCGTGAGCATGAACAACAAATTAAACTAATAGAAAAAGGACTCGACTTAAACCATAGGAATAGTTCAGGTGAAACACCTATCTTCGAATGGGCTAAACAAGGAAACATTGATGCTTTGAAGTTCCTACTCACACAAGATGTGAATCTAAATATTACAAACAACGATGGCGAATGTTTTCTAATCCATTTATACAACTCTCGACATGACCGCTTTACAAACCATGTAGAACCACAAAATAACCTAGAGTTACTCAAAGCGCATGGGTTTTCTTTTCAATCGGTAAATTTACAATCTATTATATCCCTCGCAAACGACAGAAATGATGATGAACTGGTTAGCTGGCTTGTTCGCGCAGGGGCCAGGACAATCCAAAATGAAAAAGACATAGATAGTCTAGATTTCGCTTGAAATTACGTCTACAGCTGACTTTGAGATATTTCGAAGGAATATGGGTGGAAGGCCTATGCCTAACGTTCACAAACACAAGAAGCCTAAGAGGTAAACTAACAGTAAAACGTTACTACCCCAACGACAAATGACAATATTTAGTCAGGGCGCCTCTTACTTCAATATCAAAGGGATCCCCTGCCCTCAGAATCTTGTTTAGGTCTCCAGCCACATTCGCCTGATCTTCTTTTTCTTCCGCCTCGTTATTAGTATAACGAGATGATGCAAAGGCAAGCTTTTTCGCGAACTCTTCAGCCCCTAGAATGTCACGAACGGCTTCTTTAAGACCATCTTCATGCCATAGCGGACGATATTTATAGATATCAAATTCACTTTCTCCGTAGATAAAGCGGCGTACAATAACGCCAACGGCAAGGTCAACAAGATCCATATCCCATCCATAATAACGAAACATTTCCGGTACAACCATTGCGCAATTATATCCACAACAATCAGAAACAACCATGTAATCCAGATAATCACCAAAACTGGATTGCCCAGAAAATGCCATTGCCTCCGCGGCATAGCGGAACCCTCTTACATAACCCGTATCGTAACAGGAATAGGATATACTGGAATCATGCCTTTCATCGACAGCCTGCTTTATGACTGTACCCATTAGCGTCTTAATTGATTCCTGGGATTTCTTGTATTGATTATTCGTTATCGCTTCAAAAAAAACTTTCTGCTTTACAATGACCCCATTCTCGTCGACAAAGTGAAAACAAGGAACATTATTATAAATAACCTGCTGCCGATCATTATTTGTAATATCGTTGAGTACCTCTATTGCAGTAGAACAACTGGAATCACTAATTCCAAAAAATGGAATTGGCATTTCTGATTGCGCCTTTATAATGGCATCCTTCTCCTCCGACGATTCAAAAAGCCTAACAGAATCGCTGAACAAAACACGGGGGGGTCTTTACTTTTATAGCAAAATCTGGAATCAGTTCTGACTGATCATCAATCTCATTTAAATTAATTTCCATCGCCCCGCTTCTATCGATTTCAGAATAGCAACCGTCGACACTACTTAGTATCAAGGTATCGTTTCCAACAACATCCAATGTTATCGTGTTGGAACGTACACCCAATGACTCCGGAAGCCGAAAAGACTGGCAACTATGATTTTCCAGATTAATTCTATTCAACACCCCCGGTTTCGCGAATACCCAGGCCATCTTTTGATCCTCAGATAAAGCCATGGCAGAAATAATACCGACCATATACTCAGCCATATCATACGTTTCTTCAGAAACGCTCTTGAGTAATTCAGTATCAGAAATGTGATCGAGACATTGCCAGCTTTGACTTCGACGTATTTCACAAAGGTTATTCAGTGTTTCTATAACGTCCTCTTCACCTTCATACACAAACCCAGCGATCGCCTTAGCTGAAAGCCAGTGGACAGGGTCATCGAACATCATACAACTTTTTTTGAAATCATAGATTGTCATTGGAAGCCCATAAACAACCTGATCATCCACCGTTTTTTTGGCGAACCTGGCCAAATTGAAAAACGCGACGACACCCTCATGGTTTAAGACAAAGCGGTTTTTATCAGCACTACCTATCGCAGATAAAATATTTCCTTTCCGCTCTGAACCGTCGGTAAGGCTAAACATTGAAAAACCTATTGGACTTAAGAAATCGTTGTTCTTATATAGCTCTTCGTCTATTTCTTCTAACGACAGGTTTTCCCACACGAGCACCTGGTCAGGAGCAATGAAAAGTGGATCGTTTATTCCGTACAACCTCCCTGCCGGATAATAAACTTTCACCGTTTCTCGATCGATATCGTATACAACAAGAACATCACCGGCATCACAATCAAAAGTGGCTACAATTAGGGTTTTGTCAGGGGATATCGCAGCACCGTCGACATGTAACAAATCATTGATTATCGCATCTGATCTATCTGAAATATAAAACCGATCAATTATTTCGCCCGTTACTCCATCAATAATAACAATATCGCCATTATTATTAAGAGCTAGTACCCTATCGTTTGAGATAACGCTAACCAGTTCGATTCTCTGTTTAAAATCAGCGAACCAGGGCCTTTTGTATATTGGGCTTTCCGAACCGGTATTGTGTATTTCAATAAGAAAATCATCAAGAGCATACGCTTTAATGCCGCTTTTAAAACGTATGGCTGAGTTGAAAGGTATAAATGGCATTCGTAACTCCCTGTAAATAACAAATCGCAATAAAGCTCAGTTCCTTACAATATAAGTTTATTGCTTGGATCAAACTCAACATTGGGAGCATTACGTTTAAGCCACTCAGCGGATGCTATCTGTAGCGCTAACAGTGTCTCAGAAGAAGCATTCTCCTGTATTACGGTTACCCGAGAGAAAGACCTGTCGATACCAATCATATTTTCAGGACCAAGCCCAAATGGAGAAGACAACTCAAAAAGCAATAAATATTGACCGGCAAGCTCTCTACTATCAGGAAGAATATTCCATGCATCATCATCACCGTGAATGGCTTTGTTGATTTTTTTTACTAGATCACTATAAGAGACAACATTCACAACCCCCGGCTGCTGCCCAACCCAAGCAGAAAAATTCGCCAACTGTAGAAGGTAGTTAACATCAGATATACCATTCGTACCTGTGTCGGAGGTCAAATCAAACATTAACGCCTTACTCGATGGTCGTACAGTACCCACATAATTACCCGCAAGGTGGACTGTGACCGGATAGGAAAATTCCATCTCATTTTTTAATGTCACCGCTGCATCAGCGATTTCAAGCATTTTGTTGGCGATATTATTTTTCCCAACATGAAACCTCACATCAATAAGAGTGGCCGAACTGTCCGGGTAGTAAAGTCTGTCAACTAGCGTAGGGTCACGCTTGATTATCTCGATTGCTTTTTGAAGGCTCGCATCAGTAGCATTTTGTACATTGGGAATCAGGTCATGTAATTGAAATTCATCATCTATGTAAGAAATTTGTTGATAGTTTGTGACTGAGTCTACTCGCTCACTGTAGGGAAGATTCCACGCACGCTCCGTCAAAAAACCAACGGTACCCAAGGTATCTCGACTCAATACCATTCCATCATCTGGATAGACAAGAAATTGAACATGGCCATAGGGTGAGTTTTTTAACTGATCAACGACATAACCAACCCCATCATTCCGGGAAGGCTCAAGCGCTTCAATTGTAGACTTTATCTCCGAACAACCTGTCAACAGAACTGCTGGCAACAATAAAAATAGATATATACAAGCTCTCATAACACTATCATCCTTGATAACAAAGGGCGGCATTATAACATGCCCCCTTATTAAAATGCATAACCGTCACGAGAAAACATCGAATTTATGCAGCAGAGCATTCAATGTCCGTTGTCTCATATCAGCGCTGTTTAAAACAGCTAAAACTACCTACCTAACCCCTTCAATCTTGCCCTCTCATGGCTAGTCAAATACACTTAAAGGTGAAAAAGGTGACCAGGTATTCAGCGTGTTAATAATGACACTACCGTCCTCTGCTACAACAAACTCAAAGACATTCCATGTTTCATTGGTTCCTTCGCTGGCAGGAGGAACAAATACAGAGGTGCTTCCATTTACGTTAAGCTCAACCCGTGCAGGTGAGTTGGTGATTGTATTTGAAGCGTTCTCAGTAGTGAGTCCCGAGAAATCATGTACTGAATACGTGTAAGTTCCAACCGTCTCGAAACTGAAAATTGTGATAACCTCTGGTCCAAAACTATCTATATCATCTACATCCAGCTGTGTGAATGGAGAAGCGATTAAGCTGCCCTGATTTCCAAAAGACACATGGAAATTTGGCCCTACGAGGTGAGAGTCAAGATCCGATGGGTTTTCACCCCAACTTAACTTAATAGAAACAGCAACTTCACCTACGCTTGTACCACCGATGTTTAGAATCAAACATTCATCCAACTGCTGGTCGAAAGCCGCCATTTCGACTTTAGTCGTATTGGTTCGCTCGCCATTCTTCTCAGCAAATATGAGCGCCGATGCATTGGGTTTTACAGCGACAGAGAAATTACCGAATGTATCTGTTGTGGTGCTAGCTGACCCTGCGTAGTCATCGCCTTCAGAGTTAACCGTGATGTTAGTAAGTCTTGTGCCTGTGATATCCTGGACACAACCATCAACAAAAACTTGGTCATAGAGAAAATCAGCATTCCATGTTGAGAAGTGGCTGACGGTGCCTTCATAGTATGAATCACTTCCATCCTGCACCAAGATCGCGGTGCCTTCTTCGACCCAAAGCCCAGTGACCTTGTTATAAAAATAAAGAGGGATAGCAGTCGGTGGATTACCGGTTTTATCTGCTAAAGGAATACGGATAATCGACGTGGAACTCGAGCCCAGGTTCAGATCGTTGCCACTGGCATCGGTAAATGTAGCCGTGATAGCACCAAAGCTTTCAATCGTTCCTAGGTTGCTGCCAGCAATCGCAGTCAACAACTCACCGGGCATTAGGCTAATGTCTTGAGTAGGATCAATGACGGTCAGGTTAATAGTGACGTCGCCATCTGGCGAACTTCCATCGTTTTTTACCAAGCCATTAGCCGGTATGCTAACGCTTGCGGGTGACCCAGTGTCGATAATCGTTTGCTGAATGCTGGGATCGAAGTTCAGAGTGACATCGATGGGTAACAGTTTTACCGTTAAACGATTAGTTGATGCTAAAGTGGATAGGCTAGTGACTTTTGTATTGTCTGCGAAGCCTGTTCCAGAAATATCCACAAGAATGCGAGGAGAAAAAGCAATATTGTGCAACGTATAAGAACCGTCAGATGCGGTAGTGGTAACTTTTCCACCAACGCTCACTGTTGCGCTTTGGATTCCTTCCCCTGTATCGAAGTTAAGAATGCTTCCGGTTAACGTTCCGGTAAAAACGGATTCTGGTTCTAGCTCTAATTCTAGTTCTTGCTCTAGTTCCGGTTCCGGTGCTGAAGAAGAGCTTCCACCACCGCCGCATGCGGCTAAAGCAAAGCAAAGAATAAATATTAGAAACTTATGTTGATGCATATCGTAATCTCCCTGAAACAATAAGTCGACTCAAGATGAGCCGCGCGGGGATCTTAACGGGTAACGTTATTCTTTGCTAGCTACCGGAACGAGAAAACATAGAATTTATCCCGCAGTGTATACGATATCTTCGGTCTCATCTCAGCACTGTTTAAACAATAGAAACTACCTATCTAACCCCTTCAACCTAGCATTCACTGCCTGATCAGCCATGCGGGTCGTTTCTGGCAAACGGTATTTCGAAGACAACCGTAACACCCAGTCGCAAGCCGTTTCTAATGAAACTCGATGACCCACGGAAACATAAATGGGGTTAATTCCATCTTGCGTTCTAAGAACATTCCCTATTATTTCATCATTATCGATAAGAGGCTCAAAGGAACCCCTTTTTTCACCCGGTACATTAGCTTCACCTAGTAACCTCGATTTACCACATCCAATAGTCGGAATATCAAAAACCACGCCTAAATGACAAGCTAACCCAAAACGACGAGGGTGTGCCAACCCTTGTCCATCACATACAACCAAATCAGGAGTATGCTCCAGTTTTTCGAATGCCTTTATCAACGATGGAAGCTCTCGAAAGGAGAAAAGGCCTGGAACGTATGGGAAAGCAGCTACATCTTCAGCTATTACTGTTTCTACAACGCCAAGGGTTGATGCATCCAGTACCACAACTGCCGCAACTAATTTATCGCTCCCTTTTTCATAAGCAACATCAACACCCGCTACGTATCGAACTTCCTCAAGTTGATCATCAACCTGTACTTTAGATGACAAATCAGATTGCAACTTAAGGGCTGCGTCTTCAGACAATTCCCACGAATGTACATTTTTCGGTATCATTAGTTTACGACCATTTCCATAGCTAAATTCCAGTTTATAATACCACCCTCAACTCACCGTTACAGCGAGAAATTACGTTATCAACGATGTAAATCCCGCAACTGAGTAGCACGCTATAAGAACACCTATGTAGATCGGATAACTATTGGTTCCGATATCTACGGCTATTCCCCCTCGTCAAAAACAACTCAGCACCCGGCTCTTTAACATTACTTTGAAATACATTGGTACTAGTTTAAGATGCCCGCACACCAAGGACACCCACCAAAAAGGAGCTATACCAATGCTAATAGCATTAATCACAGCAACACTAATGATCGTTGGACTATATTTCAGTCCAAAGCTACGGGAATTAACCGACAACAAAATCCTACAATCGACATACCATATCTTAGGAATATTTTTTATCTTGTTCGGACCAATGGCGATAATCTTTCCAATATTTGGCGTTTCTGTCTATGCCGCGTCTTTAACAGGAAAATTCTTTGCAATGCTTGGCATACCAACACTAATTTTTGTTGGCGTGAAAAAAATGCGGTCTCGTAAAGCAGTAACCGCATGAAGAGCACGTTCAGCTAGTAGCATCGAAATAGGCTTCAACACAGCTTACCTTCTGGTCTAGCAACGCTGCCCCCTTGTCACTTTGAGGGAGCAGCCTCTTATTTTGCATTAGCCCTTCGCTCAACTTTGAAACACCGCTGGTTAATGACGCCCCCCAAAGTGTTATACTCACGGCTATTTCCCTAACAATATTTACATGAAGCCAAAGGCCTGCGTTTAATACTGATGAGCGAAACCATTACAATTCCCGGTTACACCGTACACCACATAATAGGTAAAGGCGGCATGGCATCCGTCTACCTTGCTACCCAGGAATCACTGAATCGACAAGTAGCCATCAAGGTTCTTGCTGATTTCGGCGACCCCAATGCTGAAGAGCGCTTCTTCACAGAAGCACGGACTGTTGCTGCGCTAAACCACCCCTATATCATTACCGTTTACGATGTTGCACATTTGGAAGACGGGCGCCCCTACCTTTCTATGGAATACCTGCCCGGTGGCGATTTGGATAGGCTCAAAGGAAAGGCTGTAGGAGTGCGCTACGCGCTTGAACTAATCCGACAAGTAGCCCTGGGGCTAGACTGCGTCCATAAAAAAGGCGTCATTCATCGTGATATCAAACCTGCCAACATTCTATTCAGAGAAGACAATTCTGTAACGTTATCTGACTTTGGCATTGCCAAAGACTTATCCGTTAATACCGAGTTAACGCAAGCAGGTATTTCTGTCGGCAGTCCATCCTACAGTAGCCCCGAGCAGATTTATGGACAACAACTGGATCAACGCTCTGATATTTACAGTTTAGGCGTAATCCTGCTGGAGCTGTTGCTTGGCAGCAACCCCTACAAAGGGGAAAACTATGCCGCGACCGTAGTAAACCATACAGAAAGGCCTATTACAGACTTAACAATGCTTCAGCCCTCGTGCCAGGCACTCCTTAGCAAAATGCTGGCAAAGCAGCCCGAGCAACGTCATCAAACAGCTGCGGATCTTATTAGCGATATTGACGCACTATTAGGTATGGCACCTAGTGACGATGACCAAACAACATTACGCTCAGCACCACGCAGGCTTAAAACAACGAGCGATCACCTCCAATGGCTTAAGAAGCATCAAAGATTAGGTTTGATTTTACTCAGCTTGCTAATAGCCATTCCTGTTTTATTTAAAGCAACCTATAAAAGTGAAACTGATCGCAAAATCGACGCATTGTTAGAACAAGCTGAAACCCACCTGGCTGACAATCAATTGATTAAACCTGAATTCGACAATGCTCGATATTTCTACAATCAGATACTGGCCCTAGAAGCCGAGAATGAAGGTGCCCTTGACGGTTTGGAAGACATCGATGCACAACTGGTTGAGCGTTACCTTAGGCGTGCAGTAGAGCGCTTTGAAGAGACACAATTAAATCGACCTAAAGGGGATAATGCGATCTATTACTATCGCCAAGCACTGTCGATAGAACCCGAGAATGAAGCAGCGCTCACCGGTTTACAAAGAGTAGTCACGGAATACGTTGCGTTGGCAAAAAAGTCTTTCAACCGAAAGGATTATGGAATGGGTTTACGACACGCCCGCATTGGACTTGAGCTAGCGCCAGACAACCAGGAATTGCTTGAACTGAACGAAAAATATAAACACAAGAGCAACGCGCTGAAGCGATTTATTAATAAGGTGTTCAATTAAAACGGGCCCCCAAGATGTAGTAACTCAGACTTGACCTGACATTCTCGATTGCAGGTTTAGTTCAATATCGACAAACCCTCAATTCACCTAAAAAACACCGTCAATTTCCCCGCCTTTAATCAAAATACACTCTCGAGGTTTAGCGTCACTAATGTTTTTTTGACACTTATTGGGAGCCGTTTTACACCTTTCTATTTAGGCAATCACAGTTCGGAAAATTTTTATTGCGTTTTGATACCATTTCGTACAAAAAAGCTACAAATCTATAACATCACTTCATATTGAAACCAGCCGGTACCCTTTATACCTTTGTAATATAACGATATAACTAAACTAGGTGTTTTTTTGATCTTGTTTTTCTGTCGTTTACTGTATTTGTTTTGTTCAATTTTCTGACTTATATTTAATCCCAAGTTGATCAAACAAACATCAATAACGCGATCAGCGCAACG
>MAAC01013353.1_pt1 | contig 17476 bp, 12 predicted proteins | sample 1115981 | NCBI WGS metagenome assembly MAAC01 (sample SAMN04961126, study PRJNA320927) | seawater metagenome | isolation source: sample BD02T64 sea water enriched with oil for 64 days | place: USA:Gulf of Mexico | collected 2013-07-27 | reverse complement strand
TTAATCCATCAATTTCAATCGAGGCATTGGTTGAGCAGTTGACGATGGCGGGCTTAGAAGTTGACGGAACTGAACCTGTTGCTGGGCAGTTTACTAATGTTGTGGTTGCTGAGATTGAGGCTATTGAACAGCACCCAGATGCAGATAAATTGCGCGTTTGCCAAGTTAATGTTGGCGAAGACGAGCTTGTAACTATTGTGTGTGGTGCCCCGAATGCTCGACAAGGGTTGCGTATTCCTTGTGCAAAAGTGGGTGCTGTATTGCCGGGCGATTTCAAAATCAAAAAAGCCAAGCTTCGAGGTGTTCCATCTTTTGGGATGTTATGCGGTGCTTCAGAACTGGGCTTGGAAGAGAAGTCTCCAGGTTTGATGGAGTTGCCGTGTGATGCACCTATTGGTACGGACATTCGTGAATATTTGGATTTAGATGACATCAGTATTGATGTGGATTTGACGCCTAACCGTGGCGACTGCCTGGGTTTGGTTGGGTTGTCTCGTGAAGTGGGTGTGTTAAATCGTATTGATGTTACCCCGGTGCATGTTGATGAGATTGCAGCGAGCATTGATGCGGCGTTTCCCGTTGATGTAACTGCAAAAGTCCAATGCCCCCGCTACCTGTGTCGAGTGATCAAGGGTATTAATGGTAAATCAGAAACGCCTTTATGGATGGTCGAACGTTTGCGCCGTAGTGGTGTTCGTAGCATTGACCCTGTTGTTGATGTTACTAATTACGTACTGCTGGAGCAGGGGCAGCCGATGCATGCTTTTGACCTTGCAACGCTAGATGGTGGGATACTGGTTCGCATGGCTGAGCAAGGTGAAAAAATCACCTTGTTGGGCGATCAAGAAATTACGCTAAATGATGATACGTTGGTTATTGCTGATAGCAGCAAGGCGTTGGCGATTGCTGGTGTTATGGGTGGTTTGGCGTCATCGGTGTCCGCAACAACAAGTGACATTTTATTAGAAAGCGCATTCTTTGAGCCGGTGGCGATTGCGGGTAAAGCGCGGGGTTATGGGTTACATACCGATTCGTCGCATCGCTTTGAGCGTGGCGTAGATTTTGAATTGCAACGCAAAGCAATTGAACGGGCCACTGCATTGTTATTAGATATTGTTGGCGGGGATGCTGGTCCAGTTATTGAGGCCGTCTCTCCGGAGAATTTACCACATATCGAACCCATTCAACTTCGTCGTGATCAGATTGAGCGTGTTCTGGGCTTATCAATGCCTAATGCCGACGTTGAAGATATTCTTGGGCGGTTAGGCATGGATATCGTTAACATCGATTCAGGTTGGCATATCGTGCCGCCAGCTTACCGCTTTGATGTCCGGATTGAAGTGGATTTAATTGAAGAGCTTGGTCGTATTTGGGGTTATAACAAGTTACCGATTCGCCTCCCTGCAATGGGATTCTCTGCACAAGCAACGCCAGAGAACCAGATAAATGTAGACACCCTAAAGCAACGTTTAGTGGCAAGAGATTATCAAGAGGCGATTACTTATAGTTTCGTAGATAAGGATATTCATGAGCTGATGGCGCCTGGTGAAACAGCAATTGAGTTAGCCAACCCAATATCGGCTGATATGTCTCAAATGCGATTGACGCTATGGGCTGGATTGATTAAAGCAGCGCAACATAACATCAATCGTCAACAAACACGGCTTCGGTTATTTGAAAGCGGATTGGTCTTTAAGCCATTAAGCAACGATGTGAGTGATAGCAGCAAAAATGCTGCAGATAATATTGAGCAAACTCAAATGTTAGCGGGTTTGGTTTATGGCGGTGTTCAAAATGAGAGTTGGCATGGGAAGGTTGCTCCCGTGGATTTCTTTGATGTCAAAGGGGACCTCGAGGCATTGTTGGCAACGGGTGGGGCAGAAGCAGAATATGAATTCGCATCAGCTGAGCATCCTGTCCTGCACCCTGGCCAGTCAGCGGTGGTTCGCCGTAATGGAAATGACATTGGGTATATTGGAGCATTACACCCTGCAATCCAAAGTAAATTAGGTGTTTCTGGCCAAATCTACCTCTTTCAGGTGAAACTTGCCGAGCTCCTCACGGGTAAAGCGCCAGTATTTAAAGAATTGTCGAAATTTCCTGAGGTTAGGCGTGATTTGGCGGTAATTGTAGAGGAAAAGATCTCAGCACAGACTATACTGGAAAATGTGCGTCAAACTACCGGTGAATGGTTAACTAGCGTCGTATTATTCGATGTATATCAAGGCACTAACGTGGAAGAAGGTCACAAGAGCATTGCATTTGGCTTGACCCTTCAGCATCCAACGCGCACTCTTAAAGATGATGAAGTGAATGAGGTTGTAGATAATGTTGTTACTTCGTTAAAAGATAAGCTCAATGTAATACTGAGGGAATAACGATGACTGCTTTGACAAAGGCGGATTTGGCAGAAAAACTTTTTGAAGAACTCGGATTGAATAAGAGGGAAGCCAAAGAAATGGTGGAACTTTTTTTTGAAGAGATTCGAACCTCCTTGGCGGAGGATGAGCATGTGAAGTTATCAGGTTTTGGTAATTTTGATTTGCGAAAGAAAAGTGAGCGACCGGGAAGGAACCCAAAAACAGGCGAAGAGATTCCAATCTCTGCGCGTAAGGTAGTGACTTTTCGCCCAGGTCAAAAGTTGAAGCAACGAGTAGAAGCTTATGCTGGAACCCAGCAACAACAGTGAGTTACCCGTAATACCCGGTAAACGCTATTTTACGATTGGTGAAGTGAGTGAGTTGTGTGATGTGAAGCCCCACGTATTACGGTATTGGGAGCAGGAATTCACGCACTTATCACCGGTGAAGCGTCGTGGTAATCGCCGATATTATCAGCGTCAAGATGTACTGATGATTCGACAGATCAGGGCGTTGCTGTATGACCAAGGTTATACCATTGGTGGGGCGCGACAGAAAATGGATGGTTCTGATGCCCAGGAAGATGTGAGTAAATCATCTCAGTTAATTCATCAGATGATTAAAGAGCTCGAAGATGTGTTGATTGCGTTAAAAAGTGATGGATAAAGATGTCAGCTAAGTTGAAGGTTTTTGGCATTAATTGAAAGTTTAGTGTTTGCTGATATAAATGTTTAAAAATCATGTCAAAAAAGTTTCTTGTATTATTTCGCGATCAAAAAGTGTCGGGGCGTAGCGCAGCTTGGTAGCGCACTACAATGGGGTTGTAGGGGTCGGAGGTTCAAATCCTCTCGCCCCGACCAGTTTTGATGGTGTTCACGGTTAGGTTCTACTAGCCGTACAAAAATTCTAAATGTCACTTTTTAACATAATATAATTCTAAATCTTCTTATTGCTTTTCCCTGATTCTCTAGTGATTTATCTCGGTTTTCATCGTGACTATATTTCATGGGATGTTGATTTCTGTTTTTTATGTGAGGGACAGCAGATTGTTGCAAGGGCCTGCTTGTTACTTGGGCACCTTGCCCCATATAATCGTTGTAACGTGTGATGTATTCAATGGATGTATATTCACATTAATGGAATTGATTGGATTTTAAATATATAAGGAGTAGTTATGGCAACGTTACCCGCCATTATCAATGGAGTGGCAATTGATTTGGCACCCTCAGCAATAGGTATTAATCTGGATCAGCGATTGGTTGATGCCCTAGAGCTCTCTATACGTCAGGATGTAGCATCAGGTTACCCATTAAAGTCGTTATGGATATCATCTGCTAATGACTCTCATGCAGCGCCAAGCCGCCACGCTATTGGAAAGGGCATTGATATATCTAGGGTCAATGGGAAGTATATATTTGGCGGTTACAATGGTGATGCAGCCCTTACGGCCATAGTGAATGCAATGCAGGACGCGTTTGAAAAATACCCTCATAGGCGAGAGAATTTTGGTCCCCATTTAAAGTTAAAGCTTGGGAATGCGTTTAGCATTGGAGGGCATGATGACCATATCCACTTCTCGGTTAACTAAGGGTGTTTTGCTACCTTGCCTATGGCTGTTTGCTTCCTGCTCATCGTTTGCTGATAACTCCCTGCAGAATATCAAACTAGAGAAATCCAATGGCGATATTTTAACGGTGCACAACGTTCATCTAGGAAGTGCACCAGATAAGGTAAATGTTAAGGTTCTTATTGGTGATTTGGCGCCTGGGAGCCATTTGGTACTTGAAGTCATTCCCATAGTCGGTAGGACTGATTGGGTAAAAAATGAAGGGATTACCGATGTTAAATTGTTGGAAAAATCAAAAACGCCTATGCCATCGTATTACGTTAAGAAAATAGCGTTAAAAGGCGATGAGAAAGAGGTGCTAGAAGAAGGCATAGATATTAGAGAAATCATAAAATACTATTCTGGAAAGCACTTATGGCCAAAAGACCTACTATTTAAGGCTTCTTTATCAATGACTGAGCATGAGTCAAACTTAAGTAACAATTTTGTTGAATTCTCCCTTCCGGTTGCCCCGATAGATTAAGGCGAATTATTAGGAGTGCAGGTGTTATCTTGCGCTCTTAATACGAGGGTATACATCAAGGGTTATACCGCATTCTTATCTCAAGCACCCAATCCGTTACCATTATTTCTGTTTTGCTAAATTACGCTTTGATATCCATCAGATCAGGTGTGCAACTTTTTGTTTATTCATTTTTTCGCCAAATCTTTTGCTTTACCACCGTCTCTATACAAGAACGTAACAGAATTACGTAATTTTACGGATCGTATAACGTAGGTCGTAGGGTAGGTATTGGTACCGATGGAATTGGTTCTCGAAATAACAAGCTCTGAACGGTTTCTATTGGGTGAAAATGCATCAAAGCAGTTTCTCCCCGTGGGAGGTGTTATTGGGCGCTCGCAGGGGTGTGATTGGGTTATTCCTGATCAAAGTCGCCACCTGTCTGGTCGTCATGCTCAGATTAGCGCAGAGGGTGAGGACTTCTATATTATTGATCTTAGTACTAATGGCGTATTTCTTAATGGCGGGACGAGCCCATTAGATAAAGATAAGCCCCATAAACTGCGATCAGAAGATACGCTAATGATGGGGGATATCCAGTTTAAAGTGGTAATTCATCTTGATGCCACATGTAACGGGTTTACTCCCACGAGTTTTGCCCCTACAGCGGGCGAAAAGCAGGATAAAGGGGCGCCAATCCTAGATCCCCTGGAAATGCTTCGACAGAAAATGCCAAATGCGTTAAACAATGCTACAGATAACGCGTCGAACAATGCACAAGGGCTATCCCCATCAAATAACGAAAAACACCAGCTTGATCAATGGCATAGTGAGTCTGTGTCTATGCCTGATGGGCTTTCAGCAATACAGGAAACCTTCGATGCACCGGCGATGCATTCTGAGCTTTTACCTGAAGATTGGCTGTCTATTGATTTGGGAGATACTGTGTTACCTCGACGGTCACCTCAAGTGTCTCAGGTATTATCTTCGCCTCCTATGCCGACCCCTGGGGTTCGACAGTCTTCATCGCCAAAACAGACATTAAGGGAAGAGCAATCTCAACCTAATGGTGACCCCTTTGAAACACCGGTAGAAATTACGCCATCAGCAATGGCGTCAGTGATTGACTCCTATCAAACTATCTTGCAACCAGCTCAAACTAATTCTCAGGCCCAGTTACAGTCCAATGAGCATTTAGCAGCATTCTGTCGAGGCTTAGGTGTTTCGGAAGACGCATTGGCATCTGTTGATACCGTTGTCTTAATGGAGCAGGCGGGGGAGGCGTTAAAGGAAACGTTTGCAGGCATGGTCCATGTGATGAAGAGTAGGGCTAGTCTCAAAAATGAATTTCGAATGGACATGACATTAGTACAGGCAGAAAAAAATAACCCTTTAAAATTTGCTGTTGACGAGCAACAGGTATTGCAGCATTTTTTGAAATCAGACAGGGGTAGCTTTTTAACGATACCTGCGGCCCTGAGTGAAAGTTTTACTGATATTCAGGAGCATCAAATCGGAGTGATGGCCGCTGTGCAGGGGTCGTTAACTCAGTTGCTAGGGAAGTTGGATCCTGAGCAATTAGAAGAGCGTTTTGACCGTGGACAAGCTAAGGGGTTTTCGATGGCAGGGAAGCGGGCGCGGTATTGGGATGCTTATAAAGAATATCATGCTGACATTCAGCAAGAAGAATCTACATTTTCATCTGTTTTTGGAGATACTTTTTCCACGACTTATAAAGATCAAGTTGATCGATTAAAAGCAGCAAAAAGATCTGGAGAGAAATAGAAATGTTGAGAGCTGGTCGGAAATACAAAATGTACCGTTTATTGTCGAGTATCTTTCTGTTGTGGTTGATGGTTGTGTTATCTGGTTGCCAGTTTTTAATGTCAGATTTAACCAAAGTTGATCTTAGGCTTGTTGCGGGAGGGGACCTTAATCCCGATGACTCTGGCCGTCCGTCACCGTTAGTGATTCGGTTGTTGGAGTTAAAGAATGTTGCAGGTTTTGAAAATGCGGAATTCTTTTCCTTGTACAGCCATGAGGGAGAAACGTTGGGAGCAGATTTGATTTCCAGTGAAGAGATTGAGTTAAAACCTGGAGATGTGCAGGATATTAAGTTTGCACTAAAACCAGATACGAGATATATCGCTGTATTGGCGGCCTACCGACAATTAGATGAAAGTTCCTGGCGAATGGTTTTGCCTGTGCAACTTAAATCTAAAAATAATATGACGGTATTGTTTGGTCGCCAGGGTGTTGCGATGGCCAGTGATCGCTAAGCGCATCGTTTTAGGGAAAGGCGTAATAAACTCCAACATTTAAGGAAGTGAGAATAGAATGGCGTTCCAGGATAAAGTAATTTGGACGGAAGGTATGTTCCTTCGTCCCCAGCATATGCAGCAGCATGATAGGCATATTGACGCGCAATTTCGTGAGCGAAACCGCGTATTGCAGCGTTATGGATGGGGAGTGAAAAGTTTAACCATAGATGAACAGCAACTTTCACAGGGAACATTCTCGATTACAAAATGCTCTGGAGTATTATCAGACGGAACGTTGTTTCATGTTGGTAGTGCATTTGGATTGCCCTTAACCCTTGACTTAAATGAAAGTATTCAAAACCAAAAAATCGTATTAGCGCTGCCTGTTATATTGCCCGGGAGCGACGAGGCTGAACTGGGAGACGATAAAGAATCACTAACTCGTTTCTTGAAAAAAGAAGTGGAAGTTAGAGATTGTAATCTTGGTCATGGAAAATTAGCCCGGATTAATACGGGTAGTTTACGTTTTAAATTATTGCTAGAAAGTGAAGCAACGGGTGATTATAGCCGGATAGCAATCGCCAAAGTACAAGAGGTAAGCGGCGAGTCAGATGTTGTTCTTGATAATACATATATTGCACCTTGTCTCGATATTCGTTCGGCAGAACCCATTACGCAGGCATTGAATGAAGTGACCGGCTTGCTGAATCATCGAGCCGATGCATTGACGTCGAGGTTAACAAAAAAGACTCGCACCGGTACGTCAGAGATCGCTGACTTTTTATTATTACAAATGGTGAATCGCTATTCAGCAATATTTCATCATTGGCAGGGTGCAGAGAATGTTCATCCGGAACCGGTTTTTTTGGACTTGGTGTCGATGGCGAGTGAGCTTGCAACGTTCACACGAAAAGATAAACGTCTTACTGATATCCCGAAATACGAGCATGATGACTTACAAATAAGTTATGGATTGCTCATGGGAGAACTGCGTCAATCTCTTAGCATGGTGTTTGAACAAACGGCTATTGCGCTTGAGCTCCAAGAACGAAATTACGGGGTAAGGGTTGCTCCTATTCAGGATCGGCGTTTGTTGGATGATGCAAGCTTTGTATTGGCTATCAAGGCCGACTGGTCGAAAGATATGATTGTTTCTCGCGTGCCTTCTGCTGTTAAGGCTGGGGGGGTAGAGCAATTACGAGAATTAGTGAATTTACAGTTGCCGGGGATTCGCCTTGTTCCAATGCCTATGGCACCGCGTCAAATACCGTATAACTCTGGATTTACCTATTTCCAAATGGAAAAAAGCACAGAAAATTGGAGCCATTTACGTAAGTCCGGTGGATTTGCCTTTCATTTTTCAGGGGATATCCCAGGTTTGGAGTTAGAATTTTGGGCAGTGAAGGAGTAACAGGTTATGTCCAATGATGATAAAACCATTATTACCTTTCGACGTGATGGGCCTTCTGATAATGGGAAGGCTGTACCTGGAGGAGGCTTTCAGCGACCAATGCCGGGAGGTCGAAGCGTTAAACCAGAGCCGCAATCAATGCAACCCTCAGCGCAGCCATCAATGCAACAACAGGCACCCATTCAGCCAATTATGGGGGTACCTCCTGTAACACCGACACCAAAAGCAGCCTCTACGTTAGCACCTTCTTTGGTTATGCCTCCGGCAGGGCAGGGCAAGGTATCGTCAGTATTTATTAACCCTCTAGTTCATTGTGCAAATGATGTTATTGATCGCATGGCATCGCTTCAATGTTCTGCTTTTGGAAATAGCGCAATTAATGGCGGTGATGGCTCTGTTCGTGACCCATCGTTATTTCGAGATGAGACGGTTCGAGAAATTCGAGACTTTGAATGGCGTTGTGGCCAGCAGGGTATTAATGAAGAAAGCACTTTGTATGCTCGTTATATTATTTGCACGGTATTGGATGAATTTGCTACCAAAACACCGTGGGGTGGCAATGGTGTTTGGAGTAGTCAAAGTTTACTAAGCCAGTTTCACGATGAGACAGGAGGTGGTGAAAAGTTCTTTCAGATACTGGAGCACTTACAAACTCAACCGGCCACATATCTGCCGGTACTTGAATTAATGTATATCTCGATGAGCCTAGGTTTTGAAGGAAAGTATTCTCTGGAAAATCGAGGTAATGTCGAAATTGAGAACTTGCGAGACAATCTTTTTCATCTAATGCGGTTGCAACGAGGGGAGGCAGAGCGAGATTTGTCGCCTCATTGGCAAGGTATTTCTGAGAAGCGTTATACCTTGATGAAACATATTCCTGTGTGGGTGTTTTCGGCATTAGCAGGTGTTGTTTTGTTGGTGCTTTTTTCTGGCTTTTCTTACCAATTAACCACCGCTAAAGATGAGGTGTTGGTGGCATTACAGGCACCCATTGCCGAATATCTACCGGTTGAAATGGCTGAAGAAGATGCTTCTGAAAATGCCTCATTAGAAGAAAGTAATAAAGCTAACGATAAGACTACCAATAACCTATCAAACCAAGAGCCAGAGTAATGAAATCGAGATTTAGCTTTTTAAAGGAAAAATGGTTTATTGGGTTGTTGGGGGTTATCGCACTTTCCATCCTTGTTTGGTTTGTTGGACCATTGATCGCTATTGCTGACGTCAAAATATTGGAAAGCGATGTTCTTCGGTTGCTGATAATTATGATTATGTTGTTGCTTTGGGGGTTGAATAATTTACGTGTCAGCCGAGCAGCAAAGCAAAGTAATGATAATTTGGAGAAGGAACTTCAAGAAAGTCAATCTGTTCCGTCAATGGGGGGTGGGCAAGGTGGTAACCAGTCCGGCGGTGAAACAGAAATCATTGCGTCGCGCTTTACTGAGGCGTTAAGTGTATTGCGTAAAAGTCACACGGGAAAGGGAAAAGGCAAGCCTCGCGGGAAAAACTACTTGTACGAATTGCCTTGGTATATCCTAATTGGACCACCTGGCTCAGGGAAAACTACCGCACTGGTTAACTCGGGGTTAGAGTTTCCCCTTGAAAATACATTCGGCAAAGAGTCATTAAAGGGCGTTGGTGGTACACGTCATTGCGACTGGTGGTTTACCGATCAAGCCGTCATCATTGATACGGCGGGTCGTTACACAACGCAAGATAGCCATGCACAGGTAGATGCGAGTGCGTGGAATAATTTCATAGAGCTGTTAAAAAAACACCGTAAACGCCGTCCAATAAACGGTGTGATCGTTGCTATTAGTTTGCAAGAACTGGTTTCACAAACAGAGGCAGAGCTTGCGGCTAACGTAAGAGCGGTTAGAACACGATTGCAGGAATTAACGGATCAATTGGGTATTAACTTCCCTGTGTATTTGAACTTCACAAAATGTGATTTGATCGAAGGTTTCTCTGCGTATTTCGATTCGCTTGGCAAAGAAGAGCGAGCTCAGGTGTGGGGTATGACATTCCCCGATGAGGGCGAGGAGCCTTATGAACAACAATTCGGTCATGAATTTGATCAGTTAGTGTTACGGTTACATGAAAATCTCAATAACAAATTGCATTTTGAGCGCGATATACAGCGTCGCGCTGATATTTTAGCATTCCCTCGATCGCTAGAATCATGTAAGCAGGCGTTGAAACAATTTGTCGGGAATACGTTTTCTGAATCTCGATTCCATGACCAATACTTATTACGAGGTGTGTATTTTACCAGTGGGACGCAAAACACGAACGCACTTGGACGTGTGATGAGTCAATTTGCGAGTAACATTGGTGTAGGGCAAGAAGCATTATTAACAAAGCAGCAGCATGGTAGAAGCTTTTTTATTCGTAATCTGATGCAACAGGTGATATTTCCTGAGTCTCAGATGGTGGGTACGAACCGTAATCATGAGCGTAAAATACGTTGGTTGCAAAATGGAGGGATTGTTTTTTCCATTGTTAGCATCATGACTGGAGCGCTACTGTGGACAACAAGCTTCGGAAAAAATGACTTACGTTTAAATGACGCTAAAGAGCTCGTTGTTGTTTATGAGCGAGAGCTAGAGGGTTTACCCGTTGATGCATTACCGGAAACGTTGTTGCCAACATTGGCTGCTGTGGAGCAACTAGGTGAAGTTTACCCAGAAGGAGAGCAGGACTGGTTGTTAGGGTTGGGTCTGTTTCAGGGTGATGATCTCAATGGCCAGGCGGATATTAACTACGATGCACATATCCAGCATCAATTTACCCAATCACTAAAAAAACAGCTGGAATTGCAACTGGAACAAGAGCGGGATAACCCTGATTATTTGTTTCAAGCATTAAAAGGTTATTTGATGCTGTCGAATGAAGAGCGATTTGATAAGGGTTTTATAGAAACCTGGCTCACTATTGATTGGAACAATCGCTATCATACGCAACCAGAAATCAGAGATGAGCTTAAACGCCACCTTTCTTACTGGCTAGATCAACCCTATCAGGCCCAAGAGCTTGATGAAACGCTGGTGGAAAATACGCGAAAGGTACTACGCCGTATTCCCTTGCATGAACAAGTTTATGCCTCGATAAAATTAGAAGCCAAAGAAAAATATATTGATGATTACCGTTTTGATGCCGATCTTGGGGGCAGTATCGAGAAAGTATTTCAACGTGCAGACTATGAAATACCGAGGCTGTATACATTTGATGGCTATGATTCGGTTTATAAACCTGCAAGAGAAGAGTTTATAGGGTCCTTGAGTGAGGATAACTGGGTGGTGGGTACGCGCTCAGGCGAATTGACGGATTTGGATCTGGCAACGGTGCAGGCGAAGTTAGAGAAACAATACTTGGAAGACTATATCCATCACTGGAGTGCAGCAATTAATCAATTGCGTTTGATACCTCTTGGATCGATGGAAAATAATCTTGATGTAATGGATGCGCTGTTGTCTGGCCAGTCTCCGCTACGTGAGGTGCTGGATGCAATCAGTACTAATACGCAGCTTAGCATCAGTATGCTGGATCCTGCTGAGATGAAAGAACAGGCGCAAAATGCATCGTTGGTCGCACGGGTGGCTGCACCCCGGCTAGCCAAATTCACCCACCTGGCAAATATGGCTGCGCGGAAAAAACTTGCAAATTTGCCAGAAAACCCTTCAAGCCTTGTTGATAAACAGTTCCGTCCTTTACATAAAATGGTGGAAGTAACTCGCAGTCGCCCAACGCAGTTGGATGAGCTCAATGAGTCATTAGTTGGTTTGCAGATTTACCTTGAAGGTATCGCTGCAAGTGGCTCGATGTCAGAAAATGCCTTTGAAGCGGCTACAATGCGCATGAAAAAGTCAACCAATGATCCGTTGGGACGTATGGCGATTGAGTCACGGAAATTACCTCAGCCGGTGAAACGTTGGGTAGCATCGTTATTGGATCAGTCGTGGCAGTTGGTGTTATTACAAGCGAAGCAACAAATTGTTAATGAATACCGATTAAGTGTTAAGCCCTTTTATGATGCAAGTCTAAAATCTCGGTACCCTTTGTCTAAACGGGCAGGTGCTGAGGTAACTTTGGATGATTTTGGCGAGTTCTTTAAAGCCGGAGGAATAGAGCAGAGTTTTTTCGATGAATACCTTGCCGCATTTATCGATACCAAGCGTAAGCCTTGGCGTTTAAAGAGGGTTGGCAATAGAACGATTGGGTTAAGCAAAAAATCCCTGGCTCAATTCGAACAAGCGGCGGAAATTCGTCGAATATTCTTTGCTTCGGGTGATGAGCCTTCTGTGCAATTTTCATTACGCCCCCTATATCTTGATGCCAATGTTAGCCGCTTTGAGTTAGATATGCTGGGTGAACGTATGCAATATCGTCATGGTCCAAGTCAGAAAACGAAAGTAAGTTGGCCTGCGGATCAATTGGTATCAGATATTCATTTCGAATTTGAAGATTACTATGGGGCGAGAACAGGCGTGAAATCTGATGGAGTGTGGTCGCTGTTTCGATTTATAGATAAGCATCCGTTAAAACGATCTGCCTATAGTGACAGTTATAAACTAACCATGACAAAGGATGGTAAAAAAGCCATCTATGAGGTTTCTGCTAGTAGTGCGGTTAACCCATTTGCTAAAGATTACCTGGGGGCGTATCACTTGCCCAGTAAGCTTTGATAGTGGGGCGCTGTATGGATTTGTCGTACGCATCGGTGACCCACCCAGGCAATGTGAGAAAGGTGAATGAAGATTCTGTACTTCAGTCGTCAAAAAACTTATGGGCCGTCGCGGATGGTATGGGAGGGTATGCCGCAGGGGATGTTGCGAGTCGGTTAGTGATTGATTCCTTAACAAAAGTTGATGGTGTCGAACTGGAAAATGTTGACTTGATTGGATACATTGAAGACGTATTGCAACAGGTGAATCAAAAGCTTGTTTTTGAGATGACGGTGGGTATCGGTAGTGAAATAATGGGCAGCACCGTTGTTGTTGCTGCATGCCATAACCATCAGTGTACCTGTTTGTGGGCTGGTGATAGTCGTTTGTATGTGCAGCGACAAGGAGAACTGTATCAAATTAGTAAAGATCATTCTGTCGTTCAAGATATGATTGACGATGGTGTGTTATCTGCGGAGCAAGCCGATAATCACCCACAAAGCCATGTTATTACGCGTGCTGTTGGTGTGCATGAGGAACTTGATTTATCCAAAGTAACCTTTGATCTACAGCCTGATGATGTATTGATGTTGTGCTCGGATGGTTTGTACAATGAAGTTGATGCTGAAACCATTCGAAATTTGCTATCCGACCAATCATTAGATTGTGAGCTTAAAGCGCAAGCGTTGTTGGGTGCAGCGTTAGATACAGATGCTAGGGATAATATTAGTGTTAGTGTCATTCAGGTACCTGCATGACGGGCACGGTGGATGAAGAAAAAACCATAGCCGTTACGCGAACTCGACAAGATAAACCCCAAGGCTATGAAGAGCGCACTGTTGTTGACAAATCGCCACAACAAAACCTACTAGAAAAAACCGTTGTTAGTAGCGCCATATCTAATTCAGCCAAGCCATCACATTCAGCTAAATTAAATAGCTTAACTAAATTAGATAACTTAGCTGGAGCGGGAGAATCGTCCTTAAAAAGCATTGGTATTGGCTGCACGCTGAAAGATCGTTTTTATTTGGACTCTGTTCTCGGTGTTGGTGGTATGGGGACGGTATACAAAGCCAAGGATCTTCGCCAAGAAGAGGTTGGCGAAAAAAACCCATGGCTGGCGATTAAAATACTAAATAGTAATATTAGCCAGCATGCGTTCTCTTGGGGAGCTCTGCAGCGCGAGTGCAAGAAAACGCAACAACTATCACATCCGCATATCGTGAGTGTTTTTGATTTTGATCGTGATGGTGATACGCTTTTTATGTCCATGGAATTTTTGGATGGCGTGTCCCTGGATGAGGTTATTAATAAATCATCATTCCTTGGTTGGTCTATAGAAAAGGTTGAAAAACTTGTCGAGCACGTTGGTAGTGCATTATCGTATGCTCACTCTAAAGGTATTATTCATTCGGATCTAAAACCGAGTAATATTTTTATGACGCGCGAGGGTGATTTTAAGGTTTATGATTTTGGTATTGCTCGTGCCGTGCATGATGTTTCTTCTGGGGATAGCACGCAGTGCGAAGAACCGTTAGTTGCTCTTACGCCAGCTTATGCCAGTGTTGGCATGTTATTGGAAGAGAAAGCGAAACCCTCTGATGATTTATATGCGTTAGGTTGTGTTGTGTATATGGCAGCAACGTCGGTGCACCCTTACGGTCGAGAAACAGCACTTGTTGCTCGCGATAAAAAACTATTGCTAGTCAAACCCAAGGGATTACCAAAACATAAGTCATCAGCATTGTGTGATGTGCTTAATGTTGTGAACCCAAAAATCAATGACGTTGCCCAGTTTAAGGAAGAATTTAATAACAAATCTAACGATCAATCTAAACGTACCCTGTTGGGTATTGTGTTTGGAGGAGGGTTAGTGGTGATGTTGTTAGTGCTGATAGGTGTTTATTTTAGTGGGTATAGTGAACGTGAGGTTTTAGGAAGGCTTCAGTCGGATGATGTTGATGTGATTACGTTGGGGATCGGTGATATCGAAAAAATGGATGCTGAAAAACGGTTTCGATTTTTGGATCGTTATAGAGGGGATCTTATCGACTTTTACCAGATGAAAACGCAGGCGCTGATGGCAAAAGGCTCTTATTTAGCGGCAACAACAACACTTGCTAGGGCGCGAGAATTCTATTCTGATTCAATGAGCCTTTCGTCTTTGGAAAATGAATTAAACGTTGCACAGTTACGACATTACCAACAGTTAAAAGACAAGGGTGAGTTATTACTAAATAACGATGTGGAGAGGGAGGGGGGAGATGAACTTCAATCTCAATTGCCCGCCTTGGTGGAGGCGTTGGGACATGTTCAAGGAGGTCTGGAATTACTTTCTCACTGGGAACTGGATCAATGGCTAGCACACAGCATTAATGAAGCGCTATATCTAGGGCGAACCAAGAAAGCCAAACAATTGCTGGCATTAGCTGATAACTTGTACCCAAAAGATGAACGATTTTCTAAGATACATACATCAATCGCATTAATGGACCCGTTAGGCCACTCTTTAGTCGAAGAGGGCCAGCAAGGGGGGGGTAATCGAGATTTCAGTGCAGGAATGTCTTCGGAAGATTTGATGCATATAAGTGATGTTTATCAAAGTATTGTTCAGGGAGAATCAATTAAAAATCCCGAACAGGTAAAACAGTTTCTTGATCAGCTTGATAAAGATGATTCTGAATGGGGGAAGGTGTTATCACTATCCATTCGGGACTTTATGAGTAAAGGGTACCTATCGTTTAAGAGTGACTCGAGTAAAGATGGAAAGAAATCTGCAAAACGTTACCAGCAATTGGCAAGCCAGCTATACCCTGGCGCAGCAGAGTTTAGTGTGAAAAAACGAAAGTTTGATCCTTGCAATAAAGGATGGGCAGGTAAAGGGCGATCCACTCGTTATCAGTGTCGTGATTCATTGTCACGTAATCTAAAGGCACCGCCCTTGGTTATTATACCGGGAACTAAAAGTATTCGACGGTTCGCCATCATGTCTACAGAGCTGAGTGTTGCGCATTATAATAATTACTGTCGATTGTACCGACGTTGTAATGTCATCGGTGGTGATACCTCGTTGCCCGTAAGTAATATCAGTTTGCAAGATGCAAGGCGTTATAGTCGTTGGTTGAGCCAAGTAGCAGGGGTGACCTATCGGCTTCCTACCGTAAAAGAATGGCAGCATGCAGTTTTGGCCAATAGAGGGCAACAATTAAACGATCATAATTGTTTGTTAACACAGGGCACTAAAGTTATTCGTGGCAATAATGTTCGACCTATTAACCAGGGAACTGCAAATGCTTGGGGTGTGAAGAATGGGTTGGGTAATGTGCAAGAATGGGTGTTGTCAGGGGGGAAGGCTTTAACGATAGGAGGCAGTGCGGTAACACCGCTAACGCAGTGTAATATTAATTACGCGTTAGCGTCGAATGATGATAACGCACTTACAGGTTTGCGTTTAGTCAGGGAGTTATAATCAGACATGATGAGTGCGTCGGGCTCCATAGCGATAATTGGTTCCATATCTCGGACAAATGAGCGTATTTTGTCATTATGAGCAGAAAGGTTGGCTGCAAGGTAGAGCTGCTTGCCTTGCTCATGAGCCATATTGATACCTGCTTCCAAGTTCTCTAGCGTATTAAAATTATTATTCCTGACTAGCAAGCTGTAACGGGGCATGGTTTTAAGGGTTCCTGTTGTGGTTAAAGCTCAGTATTTGACATAGATAAACTACTTTTTTAATCCTTGGTTAGTTGTGCGCATTTAATGGCACACAATAAATATGCGAAATGGCTGCATTGCACTACTGCTAAATCGGTTGCGCTAAGTTTTCTACAAAGGTGCAAAAAAACGGTTGGTTAGGCGTAAAACTGAGACGTATTTCACAACTATTTTTGTAGGAAATTGCAGAAAAATTCACAAAAACCAATTCGAAATAATAAGAGGGGAATGTTGCTCATCGGGCATAAATAGTTGAGCGAAAAGCTGCGCATATATGGTTGTGGGAGCGCTCTGGTGAGATTGTTTTGTTCTTAGATAACGGTTCTTTCTAATTTCGCAGTCATGCAGCGTAGGGTTTATCTAGCGTGTAGCGTTAAATTTAAACTTGGCACGCCCCCTGCAATAGGTAAAGTGTTCTTGTAAATTGCTAGCTTTAATGAGTTTGCCACAAGGGCCAATAGGATTAAGTGCATTTCGCCAGGAAGGCGGATTTGCCCTTATTAAAAAATATTAAAGGAATTAACTGAGGATTTTTTAGTATGCCAACTCCAGCGTATATGAGCATCACCGGCGAGAAGCAAGGCCTAATTACAGCAGGAACTTTCACTGAAGCTTCTGTAGGAAACATCTACCAAGAAGGTCATGAAGACGAAGTTCTAGTTGAAGCATTTAAGCACGACATCGTTCTTCCTCGTGACCCACAAAGTGGTCAGCCTACTGGTCAGCGTGTTCACCAGCCTATCGTTATCACTAAAGTATTCGATAAAGCTTCTCCACTACTTTTCTCTTCACTGACTTCTGGTGAGCGTTTACCTGAGTGTGAAATCAAGTGGTACCGTACTTCTGCTACTGGCCTTCAAGAGCATTACTACACAATTAAAATCGAAGACGCTATCATCGTAGACATCAAGTCTTACATGCATAACTGTCAAGATCCAGGTCTTGCACACTTCACTCACCTTGAAGATGTGTCTTTCACATACCGTAAAATCACATG
>MAAC01011350.1_pt1 | contig 17479 bp, 15 predicted proteins | sample 1115981 | NCBI WGS metagenome assembly MAAC01 (sample SAMN04961126, study PRJNA320927) | seawater metagenome | isolation source: sample BD02T64 sea water enriched with oil for 64 days | place: USA:Gulf of Mexico | collected 2013-07-27 | reverse complement strand
TTTTGTGGGATAGTAAAAGAGATGATGGCTATGGTGGTAGTGATATCTACGTTAGTTTTCGGCAGGAAAACGGCTCTTGGGGAACTGCCATTAACTTAGGTGATAAGGTAAACACAAGTGCCTCACAGCGTGGAGGATACGTAACGCCAGATGGAAAATATCTTTTCTTTAATGGCCCTGCTAGCACAGGAAAAGGAGATATATTCTGGGTGGATGCTCAGATTATTGAGACCCTTCGGCCAAAACTATAAACCATAAAACAAATTGAAAACAATGAAAAAAGCATATTATATTTTAATACTTGTATTCGCCCTATTTTTAAATGCATGCAACACTAAAAAACAGAATTCAAAGGATAGTGATTCATCCACTACAGTACACGCCTATCTTGGTCAAAAACCTCCTGGTTTAATCCCTGAATTGTTTGCACCTGAAATTATTAAAACTGAATTTAGACAGGCAGCTGGTGTCTTTACTCCAGACTTAAAGGAGTTTTATTTTCGTAGAAGAGGAGGGGAGTACAAAAAAAATGCGTTGGTTGTTGTTAAATTGGAAGATAACAAATGGACTGAATCACTTGTAGCTAAAAGAGCAGGAGAACCCTTTATTTCACAAGATGGGAAAATTATGCACTTGGGAAAAAGATTTAGAGAACGTACTAATTCTGGTTGGTCTGAGGCAAAAAGTCTTGGTGCTCCTTTTAACAACTATCGTATTATGCGACTTACTGCTGCGTCTAACGGCACGTACTATTTTGATGAGGCCAGTAAAACAGGTCCACTTCGTTATTCTCGATTAATAAACGGTGTTCATGAAAAACCAAAAACTTTAAATATTGAAGACATTGGAAATTGGAGCGCACACCCATTTATTGCTCCAGATGAGTCTTATGTAATCTGGGATGATCAAAGAGAAAAAGGTGGATATGGAGGTGCAGATTTATATATTTCTTTTCGTCAAAAAGATGGTTCTTGGGGGGCTTCAATTAATTTGGGTGATACAATAAACACAGAATATGCAGATGCATATGGTAGCATAACTCCTGATGGAAAATATTTCTTCTTTCATAGAGGTTACGGAAATAATAAAGCAGACATATATTGGGTAGACGCTAAAATCATTGAAGACCTTAGACCTAAACTATAAATCAATAAACAAATTGGACATAATGAAAAAGACCTATTTTATTTTGATACTCGTATTCACACTATTTTTAAATGGGTGCAATACTAAAAATCAGAAAGCAAACGACAAGGATTCACCAACTATGGAAACTGCCTATTTTGGAGAAAAGCCACCGGGCTTAATTCCTGTAGAGTTCGCGCCTGCCATTCTTTCTCCAGAAGGGAGTTTTGAAGGAGGTAATCATTCACCAGATATGAAGAAGTACTATTTCACTAGGAATAATGGAAGCTATGAAAAACGTACATTTTTTGTTATTCAATATGAAAATGGGCGTTGGGGGAACGAATCTGAGACCGAATTAAAATGGCCAAGATTCTCTAAGGGAAGTGATACTATATACCGTGGAAATAAATATAGGGAACGCACCGATACTGGATGGTCGGAACTTAAAAGTCTTGGTGCGCCTTTTACAGATATGCATATCATGGGGATATCCTTTTCAGACAATGGCACTTCTTATTTTGATCAGATTAATTTTGAGGATGAAAATGATACCATTGGCGCGATCAGTTATTCACGCCTTATAGACGGCAAATATGAACCCCGTCAAAAACTGGGCAAGCATGTTAACACTGGAACATGGATTGCACACCCACAAATTGCTCCGGATGAGTCCTATTTAATATGGGATATGCATGCAGAAGACGGCTATGGTCAAGCTGACATGTATATTACTTTCCGAGCGAAAGACGGCTCTTGGTTACCAGCAATGAATATGGGAGATAAGATCAACACAGCAAACCAAGAAAGTGGTGGAGGTGTGACAGTCGATGGGAAATATTTCTTTTTTTCGAGGGGAGACTGGAAGCCTAAGGAAGATGGTAGTACCTATTGGGTAGGGAAACCGTATTGGGTGGATTTTATTCAGTTAAAAAAAGAACTTAGAGAAAAAATAATTAACAAGTCGTTACCAAACACTTATAAATAATCTAAGACTATGAAAAACATCACAGGACCACTACTTTTAATGCTTCTTATACTAACAAATACTAGCATTGCTCAACAAAGTGATCGCCATGCACCGGAGGCTACAGACGCCGAAGCCACACTCTCATTCAGGGATATCCCTATACTCAAAGAAGCCTTTATCGATGCTGCACCAAGGGATAGAAAAGACGGGATCCCTGTGGGCGAATTAGGCATTGATGGTGGCAATAAAGCGATGATTCTTAAGCTGGCGCATGACATTGCCAATAATGAACATGGTCCATTCGATAGCTTTCTTATTGCTCACAAAGGCAAACTCCTTTTTGAATCTTATTATTCACGTGGCCGCATCAATCTGCCCCATTTCCAAGCGTCAGCGACTAAAGTTTATACTAGCATGGCGCTCGGCCGTGCAATCCAATTGGGGTATCTAACTATGGCAGATTTAGAGAAGCCGGTGGTCAGCTTTTTCAAAGACTTAGACCCAACAAAATTTGTAGATGGAGTAGAAAGTATCACACTACATAAGGCACTGACTATGCGCGGGGGACTTCGCATCAGTAAAGAACAGGAAGAAGCATTCGAGAAAACCCCAGCTGTGTTAAAAGGCCAGGGGCAAGTTCAGGCCCTTTTTGAGAAAAGCGCGCCTATTACCCCAGCGTCCCAGGAATTTTCTTATGGTAATTACAATCCATCCTTGGTGATGCAAGTTATTGAGGCCGTCGTACCGGGCACCTCCAAAGATTTTATTAAAAGTGAACTCCTCGATAAACTGGGCATCACAAATTATAGCTGGAGCACTAGCGTTAGCGGCCTACCAACATCGGGACATAGCTCGAATATGACATCGCGCGATATGGTCAAATGGGGAACTTTGGCCACCAACAAAGGTAAATGGAATGGCGAACAGCTCGTTCCAGAAGCCTTTATCACAAAAGCAATCCATAGAATTGTCCGCCACAGTGACGATGAAAACTTCGCTGACCATGGCAATATCTCAAATACCGGTTACGGTTATTTCTGGTGGCAGTCAGATATGAAGGCCGGTAATAAAAACTATTTCAGCACCTCTGCTCGAGGCGGTGGTGGCCAATATGTGATGTTGATTGAGGAGCTTGATTTAATGGTTGTGGTTACTGCTTATGACCGCGATGACAATACCATGCAAATGATAGCAGAGCGAATCTTACCTGCATTTATTCAAGATTCCATTCCAAATAAGAATAAAAAAAGGAATTAACACTAGTGAATTAACTGCTCACCCCTTCATTATTCCAGATGAGTCTTAGCTTATTTGGGATAGTGAATAGGCAGAGAGCCCTTGTCAAACCTGCAATTTAACAAATAAATTTATTCCAAAAACACCCTATTAAAACAACGTAATTTTTTTTAGCAAAAACGCATTGTAGATTCAAAATTTATATTACCTTTGCCGACTTGTTTAAAAAAAAACAGATTATGAAAACTATTATTATTAAAAATACAGCAGAAAGTAAAGCAGGAATTAAAACAAAAACTTATTCTAACTCAAAGGCAATCGTTTGGAATTCTAAAAGACGGTTTGTGTAATTATATAATACTACATTTAGCTATTATGTTTTTTATAAATGAAACATAGTACTAAATATCATAATTTCTCCAGCGTGCCAGCTGTGTTATGTAAATGAGCCAGATGGCGAATTAGCAAACTAAAATTTCTTAAAAAAATATAATTCTAAAGTATCTTATTGTAATGCAAATAGAACGCTTTCTATGAAACGACGTAGGAGGGAAGTATAATGTATGGAATGGAAATTAAAGACAAACATCTTAATTTACAAATCAGATGTCAAATTAAATCACTTTGATTAACTCCTCTCTAGTTCTACGTACTTTAACCATATTAAAATTGTGGTCGTCCTTTGCATGATAGCCCAAAGTCATAACCACCGTTGCAGTCAAACCTTTTTCATTTAAGCCTAAAAGCTTATTATATTCTTCGGACATGAAACCTTCAATTGGACAAGAATCAATTTTTAACTCACCACAAGCGGCTAACATATTTGCAAGTGCAATGTAGGTTTGTTTTGTTGTCCAATTTAGGATTTCCTCTTTAGACTTTTCTTTTAATTTACCTTTCATAAATGTGCTGTAACCTTCAAGTTTATCAATTTTGATATTTTGAGTGTTAGCTTTTTTCTGAATGAAATCATTGACCATTTCATCAGTAAAATCTAAATAACTACAAAAGACATAGAAATGAGAAGCATCGACGATTTGTGCTTGATTCCAAGAGAGTGGTTGTAATTGTTTTCTAATTTCAGGATTTTCAATTTTTAATATCGAGTAGGGTTGAAAACCATAAGAAGAAGCGGATAATCTAGTAGCTTCTTCAATTAAAGCAATATCAGCTTTGCTTACTTTTTTGGTACTATCAAATTTTTTGGTTGCGTATCGCCAGTTTAAACTTTTTAGTAATTGCATATTTATATGTTATTAAATTTTTATTTCTGTTGTAGCTAGAGCCAACGAAAAGTATCATCAGCCCTAATTGCTACTATTAATCAATCAAAAACTATTCTTTGATGAATTGTAAGTCAATTACTAGCTTTACTTTATCGGCAACAACTATACTACCCGCTTCGGTAACGGCACTCCAAGTAAGATTGAAGTCTTTTCTATTGATGTTCCCTGTAACTTCAAAACCTGCTTTGGTTTGACCATAAGGATCTACCGCTACCCCATTAAAGTCTACGTCTAATGAAATTTCTTTAGTAATATCTCTAATAGTTAAGTTTCCAACGAGTGTAGTTCCATCAAATGATTTTGAATTAAAAGTCATTTCAGGATATTTTTCTGCATTGAAAAAATCATCTGATTTTAGATGTGCATCCCTATCATTATTTTTCGTGTTGATAGAGTCGGTTTTTGCCGTAAATTTAAAATTAGCATTTACAAAGTTTTCAGATTCAGATTCAACTGAAGCGTTAAAATCTTCGAAGTAACCGGTTACTGTAGAAATCATCATATGTTTTACTTTTAAGCTGATTTCAGAATGTGTTGGATCAATGTTCCATTTTGTTTTTACTACTGTTTCCATTTTTGTTTATTATTTAAAAAATTAATATTTGATTTACTTGTTTTGATAACCACCGTAATATTTAACAGGTGACCAATTTGGTATAACTTCAGGCAATTGGGGATTCAAAGCTTTATATTCTTTAGCACCATAAACTACAGTGCCTCCTAACACCGTAAGCACTGCCTTTAAATTGTTGATTTGTTTTTCAGGTATTGTGAAATAATCTTCCGAAAGCATTGTGAAATCTGCATACATCCCTTTTTCTAAAGTTCCTTTTACATGTTCTTCTTTTGACACCCAAGCACTACCTTTTGTATATAAGTACAATGCATCTTCACGTGATAAAAGATTTGATGATTCGCTTAATTGCATTCCACCTACTGTTTTACCAGAGACTAACCAATATAATGCTGGCCAAGGATTGTAACTTGCTACACGAGTACCATCAGTGCCTGCACCAAGCGGAATACCCATTTCCATTATTTTTTTAACTGGTGGTGCTTGTTTCGCTTTATATGCGCCGTATCGTTCTACAAAGAACTCACCTGCGTAGGCCATACGAGCTTGAATTGCAATACCTCCATTTAGTGCTTTAATGCGTTTTAACTCTTTTTCTGTAACTGTTTCAGCATGGTCAAACATCCAACGTTCTGCTGCTAATTTTCCGTTGGTTTCTTTATTTACTTCTTCGATAACATCTAATATATTTGCAATGCTTTCGCCATAGGTAGCGTGAATTCTGAATGGCCAACCCTTATCTACATGTAAGCGAATGACTCTTTTAATATCTTCTCTCCAAGTAGGCCTGTCTTCAAACATGGGTTGCGGTGCTAAGAAGTTTTCGAAATCTCCAGCACTCCAAGCTAAAAACTCACCACCACCTTCTAATTCATAACCGTGTTCTAAATTAATTTCACCATTGTGTCCTACTTTATTGGTAGTCATCCATTCTTGAAATTCTGTATATTCTGCCCCTTTGTTTTGTGGAAATAAATAATATGATAGTCGGATAGGCATTTCTCCAGCATCGGCTAACAATTTTGTACCGGTGTAATGTTTTGGGAATTTATGACCACCACCACCAGCATCAATTCCGCTAGTAATTCCTAAACTATTCAATTCTCTGTAAAACTGTTTTGTTGAGTTCACCATTTCTTCTTGTGTTAGCGATGGTAATGCTCCAATACGAGCATATAAAATGGATGGATTAGGTTCTGCCAGTAGAACACCTGTTAATTCTCCATTAGCATCTTTTTCAAAGGTGCTACCAACCGGTGCTTTGGTGTTTTTATCTATATCTAAAACAGCTAATCCCGCTTGATTTAACCAAGCTCTACTGTATAAGTACAAAACATAGGTCGGAACGTCTCCAGTAGCCTCGTTAATTTCTTGTGGCGTGGGGAATCTTTTTTCTTCAAATTGAAAAGGACTCCATCCTCCAATCACTCTTACCCATTGTCCTTTTGGGGTTCTTACTGCTTGTTCTCTAAGCATTTGTAAAGCTCTTTTTAGAGATTTAACACCATCCCATCGGAGTTCTGCATTGAAAAAACGACCACCTCTTGTTAAGTGTAAATGAGAATCATTTAAACCAGGAATTAAGGTTCTACCATTTCCATCAATGGTATTCGTATTTCTACTTTTTAGCTTTAGAATCTCTTCATTTGATCCTGTTGCCAAAACTCTGCCATCCTTTACAGCAATTGCTTCTGTAATTGTTTTGTTAGTATCCATAACCGCCACTTTTGCATTGGTAACAATTAAGTCTGCTGTCTCTGTATATTTAACGTCTTGCTTACAAGAGATAAATGCTATAATAAAAATTAAAAGTAGTATAAGCCGTTTCATAATTTATTGTTTTTTAAAAGCACTCTGCCCCAATTGAAACAGAGCGCTTTATTATTAATCAATTAGTGTTTGTTTCCACCTTCTTTAATCCAACCACTCATTGTTGAGATATAATCGATACCTAAACCATAAGCTCCACCATATCTTTTAGCTAAATTGGTTACTTCTACATACTTACCAGCTCTGGCCCAGTCTCTATGTAACTCTAATAGATATTGCATAGAGGTAATTGGCACAACACCAGCCTGAATCATACGTGCTACAGCCATATCGTGAGCTTCTTTAGAAACACCACCACTAGCATCAGTAATTACGTATACTTCATATCCATCTTCAAGGGCAGACAATGCCGGGAGTGTGACACAAATCTCCGTCCATAACCCAGCAAGTACAATACGTTTTTTGCCCGTTTTCTTAACAGCTTCTACAATTCTCTTGTCCTCCCAAGAGTTCATCGTTGTTCTATCGATGTACTTATTTTCATTTGGAAAATACTCCTTGATTTCTGGAAATAATGGCCCGCTAAAAGACTTTTCAGCTACTGTTGTGACAATAGTGTTTACGTCAAATAATTTTGCAGTACCCGCAAGGAGACCAACGTTATTTCGTAAGGTTTGAATGTCGATGGATTGTACTGAAAAAGCCATCTGTCCTTCATGATCTATCATAATAAGAACATGATCATCTGCGTCCAAAAGAGACTTTGCTGCCAAACTTGGATCATTGTTAGGGTTTTGAGCAAAAACGTTCATTGTTAATGCTAGAATAAATGCGAATGTTAATTTTAATGTTTTCATCGTTTTAATTGTTTTAATTTAATTTGTGTCATTATTGACGGTTATACTTAATTTTACTTTTTTATCCTGAACTTGTTTCAGGATCTAATCGTTTATTTATTGAACTAATGCTGTAATCTGTTTTTTAGCATTCTCGATCTGTACTTTGCTGTTGCCAATACTTTGCCATCCCTTACATTCCATTTCGTTGTTGTTTATCTAAGAGCAATAGAAGTTGTAAACTTTCTGCACTCATATTCAAAGTAAACAGGTATCATGTTGATCATTTTATTCAACCCTCTAATTACAAGCGGTATTTAATTCTTGGTAATCAGATATTGATATTGTTGGGATCTCCTGACCAGTTCCAATTTTAATGCATAATAAATTTGGATTTCGATCTACCCTTAGATCAATCAGTTCTCGAAGATTACTAACATCGAGATTATCCAACAAACTACTGGAAGAGTACAGATATTCTAAATTATTGTTGCTCTCAAGGTTAAGGTTCTGAATCTTGTTGTTTGATAAGACCAGGACTTCTAATTGTGTATTTGAGGTAAGGTCTATTTCAGCAAGTAGATTAGTTCTTAAAAGAATGCTTTCTAGATTTACAGCTCCACTAGCATCAAAAGACGTAAGTAGGTTGTCACTAATCAATAAGTTCACTAAAGACTCATTATGAATGTTAAATTCTTCTAATAAATTAAAGGATAAGCTCAACCATTTCAAACTGGTGGCATTTGACAAACCACTAATGGCCGTGATATTGTTAACCTTAAGATCTAACCAGACTAACTTTGTGTTATTGCTCAGGTCAATACTTGAAATACTATTGCCAGCTAAGCTTAAGCTGTCCAAGAGCTTATTAGAACTTAGGTCAATATCTGTTAGAGCATTCCCTACAGCGAATAAACTCTTTAAATTTACAAATCCATTAACTCCAGTTAAGTCGCTGATTTCATCATTATTACTTCGAGAATTTAAGTCCAGAGAAAGTACGTTCTCTGCATCTTTTCTGAGTATTTGCTGATTAATTTCATTATCAGAGTCAATCCCTAGGTTTATTAATTTAGTCTCAAACTGAACATCTGGAATGTCCAAATACAGATCAATTACCGGATCTTGTATTCTATCATCATCGCTACAGGAAACAAAGAGGCTAACTATTACTATAAAGATTATATGTGTAATTTTCATTGTTTTCATTTTTTCTTTTATTTTGATTCGTAATAATATATCTTCTTATTGCATTGGAATTTCCATTAGAAGGATTTCTGCATCAGTATCAGCTTTGATATCTAATTCTGCGATATCCCATACACCAAAGCCATCTCTTTTATTTAATGGTTGATTATTGATTGTTGCATTGCCTTTAAGTACAAAGACATATACTCCGTTTTCTTCTGGGTTGTTTAATTGATAAGTCAGTTCTTTTCCTTCGGAAAGATTGGTCATATTAAACCATGCATTTTGATGAATCCAGACGCCTGAATCTTCAGGGTTTGGTGATAATACTTGTTGAAATTGATTTGCACGATCTTCAACATCCAAGGATATTTGATCATAGCGAGGCGTTACATTTTTCTCTTTTGGGATTACCCATATTTGAAGAAATTTCACCTCTCTATCTTTGTTCTTGTTGTATTCAGAGTGTGTGATTCCTGTTCCGGCACTTAATACCTGAATATCACCAGATTTAATTACCGTGGTATTATCCATACTGTCCTTATGTTCCAAATCGCCTTCCATGGGAATAGAAATGATTTCCATATTTTGATGAGCATGAGTTCCGAATCCCATTCCTGGTGAAACCTTATCATCGTTTAATACACGTAAAACACCAAAGTGCATTCTTTCTGGGTTGTGATAATTAGCAAAACTGAAGCTGTGTTTTGATTGCAACCATCCGTGGTTAGCATCGCCTCTTGTGTCTGCTTTGTGAAGTACTGTGTTCATAGTTTTATATTCTTTATTTGGTAAATGATTATAACCGAGATTTTCATTTTCAGTTTTTGCTTCAACTTTACTAATAGTGGTAAAAGCTGCTACCCCTAAAATTGATAGTGAACCACCTGCGATTGTTTTTTTTAAAAATTCTTTACGTTTCATTGTAGTTTCATTTGGTATACATTAGGCTAATCTCGTGCCAATAGACTAAGTAATTGATTAACAGTTATTTAAAATATGTATGTCATAAAATTTTGTTCTCATTTATTAGAAATTTCTATTATATGAGAATATTTTAGTTATTTTCACACTATAATTTGAAGAGACATGAATCAAGACAAGCAAGAATCCTTAGTAAAAGAATGGTTGGTTGAAGCCTTACCCTATGAAGTAATGTGGATGAATGAAGAAGGAAACATTGTATATGCAAATACAAAGTTTTGCGAACGTTTACGCTACCGTAAGTCAGAAATAGTCAAGCTTTCCATCTTTGATATAAATACTACAGTTACCGTAGAAAGTTGGAAAAGTCATTGGGAAATTGTAAAAAAAGAGAAGACTCATAATTTTAAAGAAACTCATAAAAACAAAAACGGTAAGTTTTACGAAGTAGAGGTTTTTTCTCAATATTTCTCAAATAATGGAAAAAATTTAATCTGTGCTATTGTAAATGATATATCGCAATCCAGTTTCTACAAAAACTTAATGGACAGTACAGAAACAATTGCCCATGTAGGTGGATGGAAATTGAATTTACAGGATGGTTCCTTGATTGCTACAGCCGAAGCAATGCGTATATTTAATACCGATGATAAAGATGATTTATTGCCAGGTAATATCATTCATTATTTTACAGATTCTGAAAAAGCGAAAAATTTATTGAGCAGTGTGATGCGTAATGCAGCATCTTTTGATGAGATTTTAGAAACTAAAACACAACCTATACGTTATATACGATCCGTTGTTAAACCTGTATTGAAAGGGGATAAGGTGTATAAAATAGTAGGTGTTTATCAAGATATTACGGAACAACACATTAAGGAAAAATCACTTCAACTGTATAAAGAGGTCATTGATAATGCCGAAGATTTAATCTATGTCTATAACAGAGATGGGGACTTATTACATTATAGCAATTCCTTAATCAAACAATTGGGGTTCACTAAAAAACAATTGGACAATTTTAATATTTACGATTTAGACCCTTCAATGACTTCAAAATTTTGGACTTCCCATGTTGATGAAATTGTTTCTAAAGGATCAGTGCGTTTTGAATGGTTGGTAGCAAGAAAAGACGGAACAAAATTCCCGGCAGATATTACTGCAAATCATATACGCTATAAAAATGAAGATTTAAATTGTGCTGTGGTTAGAGATATAACAGTAAGAAAAATGCGGGATTTAAAGCTTTATGAAGCCCTAGAAGAAATAAAATCATTAAAAGTTCGTCTTGAAAATGAAAATGAATATTTACAAGAGGAAATTAGTAGCAAGATCAACTATAAAAATATCATATGTAAGAGTGATGCTTACGAAAAAGTATTACAACAAGTAAATCAAGTAGCTCCAACGGATACTACGGTTATGATAACCGGTGAGTCTGGTACAGGAAAGGAATTATTAGCGAGCGCAATACATACCAATAGCCTGAGGAAAGAGAGGCCCTTAATAAAAATAAACTGCGCAACCCTACCTAAGAATCTCATTGAAAGCGAGCTTTTTGGACATAAAAAAGGTGCTTTTACAGGTGCTACTGAAAACAAAGTAGGTAAGTTTACTTTAGCAGATGGTGGTACCATACTCCTTGACGAAATAGGGGAGATGCCTATTGATTTGCAGTCAAAACTTTTGCGTGTTTTGCAAGAAGGTGAATTTGATGAATTGGGAGGCACTAAAACCATAAAGGTAGATGTTAGGGTCATAGCTGCTACGAATAGACACCTCGAAGACATGATAAAAGAAGGCGCTTTTAGAGAAGACCTTTACTACAGATTGAATGTATTTCCAATACATAACATTCCACTGCGTGCTCGTAAGGAAGACATACCGCTTCTAGCACAATTCTTTTTAGAAAAATATTCTGCGAAAGCAGGTAAAGCTTTTAAGCGTTTATCAAAAAAAACCATAGACGTATTAATGAATTACAATTTCCCTGGAAATATAAGAGAATTGGAGAATTTAATTGAACGCGCTGTTATTGTTGAAAGTGGCACCACATTAAACCCTGGAAGCTGGATGCCAAAAACAGATATCTTAACTGGTGTCGATGATTTTAAATCATTTGAAGCGGTGCAACGTGATTATATTATTGAAGTTTTAAATTATACCGATTGGCGTGTTAGTGGTAAAAAAGGTGCAGCTACCATATTAAATATGAAAGATAAAACCCTTTTCGCCAAAATGAAACGCTTGGGAATTGAGAAACAGATTGTATTAAAGCAGTAATGTTTTTTAAACGGCCTCATAAAATTTTGGCTAACAGGACAGATAGAAAAAAGAAAAGGCCTTGTAGACATTTTTAGTGAATGAGGCAACTTGAGCACGGGCATACTACAGTTTATTCAAAAAATTTATTCTCAAAAGCTTCTACTACAATGCTAATGAAGCGCTTGCGGTTCACAAGCACCTATTTATCAAATCGTAAAAGAGCGAGTAAACCCTGTTTTTACGCAGCGACTCAAGTCCGCCGAAGTTTTTTTAGTGTAGGAGGATAGGAGAGAAGTAGAATGTGTGTGGAGTGGTTTACTTATACCTGCATTTAGGTTCCACAATAGTTCATACCAATTTTTTTTAGGTCAAAAATTTTAGTTTAAGATTTTTTGTTCTACATTTGTAGAGCTTAATTAATCGTATTATGAAATATAATTTATTTTTACTATCGTTTTTTGTCTTCAATTACGTTTCTACCGATGCACAAAATAATTGGCATAATCAATTGGATTATGGCATTTACGACGTCGGATTTAAAACGTTTCACGTTAAAGATTATTCTAGGCCTTATATCATGGGAACTGATTCCGAAAATGTTCCAAGACCCATGCAAATAAGTGTTTGGTATCCGGCAACAGCAAGTAAAACTGGCCCTCCAATTACCTTAGGCTATCTATTAGCACTTCAAGAATCAGAGGAATCATTACATAAGATTAGTTTAGCAGATGCTTTAATTCCTAGCGCGATCTATGCCGACTATTTTAAGGGTGATAGACTTGAAAAGGTTTTTAATAAACCAATGAAATCACTTCTTGATGCAACGCAATACAAAGGAAAATTTCCTTTAATTTTATATGGAAGTGCGCAAAGCTCTTCAGGATTTGATAATGCCTTAATCTGTGAGCAACTGGCTAGTCATGGGTATATTGTTGCTACGGTAGCCTCCAAAGGAGCTTACTCTAGACAAATGACATTTGATGAAGAAGGAGCCCTAGGGCAATCCCGAGATTTGGAGTTCTTATATGGTTATATGTATAATTTCCCCAATATAAATATTCAAAAACTTGGAACAGTGGGTTTTAGCCTTGGATGCTTGAGTATGGTAATGTTTTCGCTTAAGAATAAAAACGTTAAAGCCATGGTTTCACTTGATGGCTCCATACCCAATGGTTATCCAATTTTAAAATCTTTTACTTATTTAAATTCCAAGGATTTTAATTCGAACTTCCTGGGATTTTTAGGAGATAAGGGTTTTATTAATAATTATCCGCTTTTTGATGATACGACCTTCTCTGATATCTATTTATTGAAACTTAAAAATCGCAACCATCTCGATTTTTCTTCTGCAAATTTGAGGGTTACTAAGCGTGCAGAAAAGGCTTACCCTGCCTATGTTGATATGGCCAATTTGACTGTTAAGTTTATGAATCATAATTTTTACGATGTCAATTCCTTTGATGAAGTTGTTAGTAGTTACTCCAAGGATATCTATTCAGGCCTGCGTAAAAAGAAATCGAAAGGATCTCCAGAGGTAAGCAAAGAAGAATTTATTAATTATATCAATGAAAATGGAATCGATAAGGGTATTCAAATTTATTACGATACAAAAAACGCCTTTCCCGATTACAAATTATTTGAATATCAAGCGTTTCGAGATGTTGGTTTCTTAAAGATGATGGAGAAGGATTATAACAGTGCCATAAAAGTTTACAAAGTCTTGTTGGAAGCATACCCTAATACCTCTGATAGTTATAGAAGACTGGGGGAAGCATATATGGAAATTGGGAACTATGACGATGCACTTCAACTTATTAATAGTGGATTAGAAATCGATCCGAATAGTCCGGCTATGTTGGATATCAAAAGGATTATAAAGGAACATCAAAAGGGCTAATAATATGCATTCATCTAAATTCGTGTTAATCAAATTTTAACACAATTAATATTAGACCGTTCGTTTATTTTTATATATTTGCATTGTAATTCGTTTAAAATGGCAAAGCACGACATAGATAATATACTTGATAAGGGCATAGACCTTTTTAGATTAAATGGTTATCATAATACTGGAGTAAGAGATATTCTTAAAGCTTGTAATATGCCTAAAGGATCATTTTATCATTCATTTGAAAGTAAAGAAGATTTTGTAATTAAGGCAATAGAGCGCTTTGATGAAATTATATCTAAAGATTTTGAAAAAAATCTCTCAGATGAATCATTGTCATATTTCGACAGAATTAAAAATCATTTTATGATACATATTAAATGGTATACTAATAATGATTATAGAGTAGGATGTTTATTGGGTAATTTAAGTACAGAAGTTGCTGGTACAATTGACGCAGTATCCAATAAAATATCAGGTATATATGAACAGTGGAGTAGAGGTCTTGCTTCTTTTATTGAAAAAGGACAAAAAGCTGGAGAAATTTCGAGCAATATTGAAGCACTGGATTTAGCGAATTATCTTTTCGACAGTTTTAATGGGTCATTAGGAAGGATGAAAGTTGAGAGAAGTGGAAAACCTTTAGAACAATTTTTGAATATAAATTTAGAATTCATTAGAAATAAAGAAAAAGTGGCATCCTGACCGAATGTCTTTTTTTTACAAATAAAATAAACGAACGGTCTATTATTAATTAAATAAAAATAAAATCATGAAACATCTAAAGAAAATTACAGCAACAATAGTTTTAGCCCTATTTGTAAATACGGCTATCAATGCACAGGACACAAAACCTATGCACACTGAATCACAAACAACAGTTTCAGCTGAAACAAAGTACAAAGACAAGTATAAGTACATTGATGTAAACGGATCAAAAATAGCATATATAGATGAAGGGAGTGGAGATCCAATCCTTTTCTTGCATGGACAACCAACATCTTCTTATTTGTGGAGAAATATTATGCCTCAACTTGAAAAACAGGCTCGTGTAATTGCTCCAGATCTTATTGGATTTGGGAAATCAGATCAACCAGATTTGGATTACACATTTAACGATCACTATCCATATATTGAAGGATTTATCAAGAAATTAGGTCTTAAAAACGTCACTTTAATACTTCATGATTGGGGTTCTGGACTTGGATTAAATTATGCACGACTAAATCCGGATAACATAAAGGCAATTGTAACAATGGAATCTATTATTGCACCTACAATTCCAGCAAAAAGTTATGAGGCAATGCGCCCTGATTTGGGTGGTTTTTTCTCGATGGCTCAAGGAAAAGATGGTAGAAAGGTAATTCTTGAAGACAATAGTTGGTTAAAGAAAGATGGATTTCTTGATGCATTCATTGTTCGATCATTAGATGATGAAGCCTTGAGTGTATATCAAGCGCCATTCCCAACTGAAAAATCAAGAAAACAAGTATATCAATGGCCTTTAGAAATGCCAATTGGTAAAAAACCGATTGAAACGTACAACATTATTACAGATTATAACAAATGGTTAGAAAAAACGGATATCCCTTGGTTGTTTTTGTATGCTTCTCCTGGTGTGCTTAATTCTGAAAATGCTGCCGATTACTGGGCAAATAGAGCGCAAAATATTCAAACTGTTTACATAGGCGCTGGAACACATTACGTTCAAGAAGATCAGCCTTATGCTATTGGTAGAGCCATATCTGATTGGTACAGAAGATTAGAGAATTCTAAATACAATATGAAAAGAAATAAATAAAAGAGAAATGATGGATTGACCAACTATTATTATTTTAATTAATATTTAAACGAACGGTCTATTAATAAATTATTATATAAAATTATGGAAACAATAGAAAAATTGAATTACGAAATAAAAGCAATTGAAAACGCACCAGTAAACTCAAAATCATCTTTAGAAGCTTCTAAAAAAGCATATGGTTTTGTCCCTAATCTTTTGGGTACAATGGCAAATCATCCTGCATTGTTAAAAAACTATTGGGAAGGAAGTGCAAACCTAGATGCTAATAGTACATTAACATGTGAAGAACAGCAAGTAGCATTTTTATCTGCTAGTTATGAGAACAATTGTCACTACTGTATGGCAGCACATACATCAATAGGGCAGATGCATAAAATAGACCAAAATATTTTAGATGCATTACGTAATGGTAAAACTTTACCAGACACTAAATTAGAAGCTTTAAGCGAATATGTTAAAGCAACTACAATTAAAAGAGGTCGCGTATCACAAAATGATATTGATGCTTTTTTGAGTGCAGGTTATACAAAAGAAACTATACTTGAAGTTATTACAATTGTTAGTCTTAAGGTAATGACAAACTATATTAACTATGTTGCTCAAACTCCTGTTGATAATGCATTTGAACCAAATGCCTGGGAAAAATTAGAAATCTAAATTAATAATGAAACCATAGGTCTTTTTTTAAGATCTATGGTTTATATAAAAAATAAATTATGTCAATAGTAGGTTCAAAAATGATAGCATTAGGAAGTAAAGCACCAAACTTTAAACTTCTAGATACTGTCTCTGGAAAAATGATGTCTTTATCAGAATTAAAATCAGATAAAGCTACAGTAATCGCTTTTATATGTAATCATTGTCCTTTTGTACATCATATAAATTCAAAATTAGTAGAAATCGCAAATGCATATCAAGCTAAAGGTGTTCAGTTTATTGCCATAAGTAGCAATGATGCGGATTACTATCCGCAAGATGGGCCGCAAATGATGACACGAATATCGCAAAAAGAAGAATATCCTTTTCCTTATTTGTATGATGAAACTCAAAATATCGGAATGGCTTATCAAGCCCAATGTACTCCAGATTTCTTCATCTTTAATAAGGATTTAGAATTAGTTTATAGAGGCAGATTTGATGAAACTAGACCGAATATGGGAAACCCAAATGGAAAAGAACTTTCTACTGCTTTAGATGCTATATTAACAGGTAATCCTTTGAGTGTGAATCAGTTTCCAAGTATTGGATGCAGCATTAAGTGGAAGTAAATAATTAGGGAAGCAAGATTAATAGCAAGATTATTTAATGTCTTGATGAATTTATATTATGGGCCAGCTGGCGCACGGGCATACTTAGTTTCAAATATCTTTTTTACTAAGCCACAATTCCCTTGAACATAATCATTAACGATGTGAAACACCAACGTGTTATTATATCTGTGATGATGTCAAATATCGCTAAAAGGCGCTATTTCGCTAATTGCTGTGGAATGTTCTATAATGTTCTGCGTTATGTAACTTGAGCTTTGGTTAAAAGCGAAAGTTGTTACCACAGTTTCTTCAAAAATTTAATACAAAAAGTTTCTTCTACTAAAGTTAATGGAACACTTTTTA
>MAAC01009885.1_pt1 | contig 17481 bp, 18 predicted proteins | sample 1115981 | NCBI WGS metagenome assembly MAAC01 (sample SAMN04961126, study PRJNA320927) | seawater metagenome | isolation source: sample BD02T64 sea water enriched with oil for 64 days | place: USA:Gulf of Mexico | collected 2013-07-27 | reverse complement strand
CAACGGCTTCCTGCTTATACTCAGGGGAATATTGTCTTCTTGGCTTTGTCATAAAACACCTCGTTAGTGTGGATTATCCACTCTTAACTAGGTGTCCGTCAGATCGGGGTAAAACCACTAATTGGTATTCATCGCGCAGACTGCGCTTGTGTCAGGTGCATTTAGTCACTCAAGCTTGTACGCAAAAAAGTATTCAAGGCAAACTATCGCTTCTCTATGCCCTCTCATCTGCCGTGTAAATCAAGAGGGCTAGAATCACCTTGCCGTAGCACCAAGTTTGCTGACACAGAGCCTATATACGGTATAAGGGCTTGTCATTTGCTCTATGTATCAAGAGTGTTTGGCGCTTAAAGCACAGTACTTTACGATCAACGAGACGCGTATGTAGTCGTCACGAAAATCTAATTAAAGTTATCGAGGTAAGCACGTACCGGGAGGGGTAAAAAAATGGTGGGCCGTCCGGGATTCGAACCCAGGACCAATTGGTTAAAAGCCACGCGCTCATCACGGCGTAACATATTGTTTTTAAAGCAATTACACAAGCAGACCTCCCCACATTTAAGCGATTTTCAATATAGTTTGCCTGTTGATTTTATTGGTTTTTTTCAGTTTTAAGCAGTTATTGTGGGGAAGAAAATCTGCTCTGCTAAAAGCTACCATGTATGGATAATCTATAGCAGAGTTACCAGCTATAGAAGTAAACAAGGGCCAACCTTTGTCACAAGCTAAGGAAGTGCTGGAGATGCCGATAACGCCATTTTCACCTCTTGTAATGGAGTACACCGCAGGTAAAACAGCCCCCTCCTGATCAACATCCGCCAGGCTGATGGCTTAAGGGAAAATACACTGCTCCTACTTAAACGAGTGTTCTGCTAAGGAGCTACAAGGCCACAGGTTCTACCTTAGATACATTACTGCTTGTGCTATTATGTGTACATTCGAACACAGTGAGATACCAGTATGTCCACAACCATGACCATTCGTCTGGAACCTGAGCTTAAACAACGCCTCGATCGACTGGCCGAAGCAACACATCGCTCGAAGTCATTTCTGGCCGCTGAAGCACTTCGTGATTTTGTGGAACTCAACGAGTGGCAAGTCGAGGAAATTCAGTCTGCATTAAAGGAAGCCGATAGCGGTGACTTTGCATCCAGGCAAACTGTTAACAAGACGCTAAACAAGTGGGGCGTCGATGCAGGTTGAATGGCTAAACACAGCCCTGCAAAACCTCAACGATGAAGCTGAATATATTACCAAAGACGATCCGGCCGCCGCTCGACTTATTGTTCAGCGTATTGTTGATGCAATTAACCTGTTACCCCAAAACCCTGCGCTTGGCCATTCCGGCCGTATTCTCGGAACCCGTGAGCTGGTAGTACCAGACACACGGTACATCGTGCCTTACCGGGTCAGGCCTCGCCTGCAACGCATCGAAATTCTGCGTATTTTTCATACGTCGCGGCGCCTTCCAAAAAACTGGTAATTTTTCTTTTAGATGCTTTTTAAACCGACAAGGATGACTGGCATTACCCGGTGCATCGTAAAGCCCAACCCATCGCAATCGCGGCTGGACTTCTCTACTTATAACAACCCATAATGCTAGAAATGTCTATCAATCAGAAAAAATGCGCCTAACACGCACCCTATTATCGATGGGCAAACCTCTTTGGGTAATCTACCTGGCTATCGCCATCGTATTTGTTCAGGGCGTGCGATTACACGTGCATGTCTATGACCATGAGCCACTTTCGTCAAACCATGGTCATCAAGAGCAAGCGCACTTTCACCATGAGGCTTCCGCAGTAGAGCACCCCGGTGAGGTGGCAGAAATTGACCTGTCTTCCCAGGGTTTCCTGAAAACCTTTTCTCCCGGGTCACTGGTTCTTGCTCTGTTTGCCCTTGTCGTCTTCATCTTCCCATATCGTCTTTTACCTCGATTGCCCTGGCCTCCTGATCCTCGCGATTCTCGCAAGGCCTTACTTTACGGCCTACGACCACCACTGCGCGCTCCCCCGCTCTAAACCCTTCTCTTACTGATGGCGTTACGGCACAGCCCTAATCGGTCTGTGTTCGGCAATGCTGTCCGCTTTTCTTAAAAACTAACTAACGACGGAGATAGCATCGCCATGTTATTCAAATCGACCCTGCTCGTTTGCGGCTGGATGCTGCTGTGCCTGAGCACAGCACTGCAAGCTGAACCGAGCATAATTTCAGATCCAAATCATCCCAGCACCTCGAAGTCAGCATATGTTGCAGGCTCTCCAGGCATTAACTTACAAGATGCTATCACCAGAACCTTTGAACATAACCCAACCTTACGTGCTTTTAGCTATGCACTTAAGGCGCAGGGTGGCAGGCAATTACAAGCCAGCCTGTCAGCCAGTCCTGAAGTCAGTCTCAGTATCGAAGATGCACTGGGCTCGGGGCCTTTTGACGGAATCGATAATGCCCAAATGACGCTAGGTATTGCCTGGGTATTAGAAGGTGATATACGCCAAAGCCATAGAGATGTCGCCCGTGGGGGAGCATCTTTACTGTCCACTCAGGCAAAGATCAAGCGCCTGGATGCCGCTGCAGAAACAGCGCGTTTATATGTGCTTTGTCTCGCTAACCAAGCTCGTTTGCACAATGCCGTTAAAACGCTGGCCCTGGCAGAAGAAACCGTCAACGCCGTTAACAAACGGGTGGCTGCGGGTAGGACGCCAAGTGCTGAGCTGGCGCGAGCACGAGCCGAATTGGCTCGTCGTCAGTTGGCCCATGAGGATATTGAACACGAACTACGCTCAGCAATCCGACTGTTAGCCGCGCAATGGGGCGAGACCCAGCCGGACTTTACACAAGTTGAAGGCAACATCTTTAACCTGCCTGCCGCGCTGCCTTTCACCACACTTAAGGCCCAGCTCGAACACAGCCCGGGTTTTACTCGACTGATGTCAGAAAAACGCCTACAGCAGGCCCAGTTAACACTGGCCGAATCGCAAAGTAATCCACCATGGCAGATAAATCTTGGCATACGACATTTTGAAACGACCAACGACCAGGCTCTGGTTGCAGGCATTTCACTGCCCTTTGGCGAACGCAGCCGCAATACCGGCAACATCATTGCAGCGCGAGAAAACTTGTCGCAAACAATGGCGCAAGTAGATGCCTTAAAAGTGCGTTTTGAAACCATGCTTTACGTCTTATCCGAAGAGCTGCAACACAGCTTGCACCGCATTGACGCCTATCGTGACGACATCCTTCCCCAGCTCGAAGAGGCGCTCAAGGAAACCCGCAAAGCCTATAACCTGGGCCGTTACAGTTATCTCGAATGGCGCAGTGTACAAGCGGAATTACTCACTGCACGTAGCACATTGGTGGAAACCAGTATCGACGCACAGTTAAAAGTCATTGAAATCGAGCGTTTGACCGGTGTGTCCATAAACAAACTGACGACACCCATGACTGACAAGAAGACTGACAAAAATTGAGACTGATTATGAAAGTATTATCACAACAACCCGCCAGTAAATTATTGGCAATCGCGCTTCTAGGCCTACTGCTGGCTGGCTGCAATCAACCAAATTCGGAACAACTCAGTTCGGGCAATAATGCCCACGGTGGCGCAGAGGACGCGGAGGTACTTAAAGGCCCGCATCGAGGTCGATTATTAGTAGATGGTGACTTCACCCTTGAACTGGCTATTTTCGAGACCGGTGTGCCACCTGAGTTTCGCGCCTGGGCGACAAAAGGCGGTGAAATCCTTAGCCCTAATGATACCGATCTCAACATTAAATTAAGCCGTTTGGGTGGCAAGGTCGATGACATTAATTTCGCCCAACAAGGTGATGCCCTGCGTGGCGACACGGTTATCTACGAGCCTCACTCATTTCTTGTCACGATTAACGCTGTGCATAAGGGAAAAACACACCGCTGGGAATATGACAACTTCGAGGGCCGCACCCGGATCGAAACGGCCGTTGCCGAAGCACTGGAAGTCGGCACCGCAGTTGCTGGCTCTGTAGTGATGCAGGAAACCATCAGCGTATACGGCCAAATTGCAGCGAACAGCGAGCGCACACACAAAGTCACCGCCCGTTTTAATGGCACGATTAAATCCGTCACCGCCTCTCAGGGCGAGCAGGTTCGCAAAGGCCAAATACTGGCCACCGTTGAAAGCAACGAAAGCTTGCAGCTGTTTGCCATCACTGCTCCGATCACTGGCGTTATCACCCAACGCGATGCTAACGCTGGCGAACAAACGGACGGTCGACAGCTGTTTACAATCATGGATACCCGCTCAGTGTGGGCGGAACTATCAGTCTTCCCTGTCGCTCTGGCGCAAGTACAAATAGGCGCACCCGTCGCCATCACCGATACAACCAGTGGCTATACCGTCCAGGGCAAAGTCTCTCGAATTAATCCACTGGCGGAGGCCGATCAATCCGTCAATGTTCGCGTGGTACTGGACAACCAAAATGGCCAATTGCGCCCGGGCCGTCACATCAGCGCCAACATAACCGTGGGGGAACATACCGCAGCACTGGCCGTAAAACGAACCGGGCTACAAGCCTTTCGTGATTTTACGGTGGTCTACGCAAAAATAGGTGAAGAGTACGAAGTACGGATGCTTGAGCTTGGTCTGCAGGCAGGAGAATGGGCTGAGGTGCTGGGTGGTCTGGAGTCCGGCACTCGCTATGTGAGCGAGAACAGTTACGTCATCAAAGCCGATATTGAAAAATCCGGCGCATCCCATGACCACTAAGGCGACCACTCAAGGCGATTCATTATGTTAGAAGCAATTATTAAGTTTGCCCTCGAACGTCGAGGCTTGGTGATGGCGCTTGTCCTGATGGTGATGGGCCTGGGTGCATGGAAGTTCACCCAGTTACCCATCGATGCCGTACCGGACATTACCAATGTGCAGGTGGTTATCAACACGGAGGCCCCCGGCTACACTCCCCTGGAAACAGAGCAGCGAGTGAGCTTCCCCGTTGAGACCGCGATGACGGGGCTGCCGAAACTCTCCTATACCCGCTCCCTTTCGCGTTATGGTCTGTCGCAAGTGACAGTGGTGTTTGAAGAGGGTACCGATATCTATTTTGCCCGGCAATTAGTCAGCGAGCGACTGAGTAATGCGAAAGGCGATCTCCCCTCTTTGTTGGAGCCGGCCCTCGGCCCGATTGCCACCGGGCTGGGTGAAATTTTTATGTTTACCGTCGATGCCGAACCCGGTGCGACCAACAGCGATGGTAGCCTGATCACACCGATGGATCTGCGTTCAACCCACGACTGGATTATTCGCCCGCAACTCATGCGGGTTGCCGGCGTGGCAGAGATCAATCCCATTGGTGGTTTCAAGAAAGAGATTTTGGTGGCCCCCGATCCTGCCCGACTACTGGCGCATCAGATAAGCTACAGCGAGCTTGTAGAGGCGATACAAAATAATAATAACAACCGTGGTGTTGGTTTCATCGAACATAACGGCGAGCAGTGGTTGATGCGCGTCCCCGGCCAGGCCAGCACGCTGGCTGACCTGGGCAATATTTTGATTCACCAACATCAGGGCATTCCTGTACGGGTGAAAGATGTCGCCAGCGTTAGCCTGGGTAAGGAGTTGCGCTCAGGTGCCGCGACTCAAAATGGCCGCGAAGTGGTGATGAGCACGGTCTCTATGTTAATTGGTGAAAATAGCCGTACCGTCGCCAGCGATATTGCACTGAAACTGGAAGCGGTTAAAAAGAGCTTGCCTGAGGGTATCACCGTCACGGCAGTCTACAACCGAACCACGCTAGTGGACAAAACACTCGCGACGGTACAGAAAAACCTATTGGAAGGCGCGCTGCTAGTCATCGTCGTTTTGTTTCTATTTTTAGGCAATGCTAGGGCTGCGATACTCACCGCTGCGGTCATTCCGATTGCCATGTTAATGACCATCACCGGCATGGTGCAGACAAAAACCAGTGCTAATCTTATGAGCCTGGGAGCACTGGATTTTGGCTTAATTATTGACGGTGCGGTGATCATTGTCGAAAACTGTATGCGCCGATTGAGCCAATCTTATCGTAAACAGGGCTTGCCACTCAGCGAGCGACTGGTCGTCGTGTTTGAGGCAACGCGCGAGGTGATTCGCCCAGCGTTATTCGGGGTTTTTATTATTACCGCCGTCTATATTCCCATCTTCGCGCTCAGTGGCGTGGAAGGAAAAATGTTTCATCCAATGGCGATCACAGTGATCATCGCTCTGGTCAGCGCGATGCTTCTATCCATCACGTTTATTCCAGCCGGTGTCGCAATACTGTTTAAGAAACCGATAAAAGAGAAAGAAAGCAAAGTTGTGCAAGCGACTCTGTCGATCTACAAACCTATCCTGTCATTTTCCCTGAGGTTCAGATGGGCTGTTGTTGGAGCCGCTTTACTATTGGTTGTTTGTTCCGGTTTATTAATTCCAAAACTCGGCTCTGAATTTGTACCCAATCTTGATGAGGGTGATATCGCCATGCATGCCTTGCGTATTCCCGGCACTTCGCTCAGCGAAGCCATACGGATGCAAAAAATATTGGAACCCGTCATTAATGATATGCCCGAGGTTGAAAGGGTATTTGCCAAAATTGGCACTGGGGAGGTAGCAACTGATCCGATGCCGCCCAGTGTCGCGGATAATTTTATTATCCTTAAACCCCGTGATGAATGGCCAGACCCCAATAAAACAAAAGCGCAATTTGTCGCTGAATTAGAAACATTAGTGACACCCATTCCCGGCAACCGTTATGAGTTTCTACAACCCATTCAGATGCGTTTTAATGAACTCATTTCTGGGGTGCGGGCGGAGGTCGCCGTTAAAGTTTTTGGCGATGATTTTGACCAGCTTATCGCCCTGGGTAGTCAGATAGAAAAGGTCATTGGCAATGTCCCAGGAGCTGCCGATGTGGCCGTCGAGCAGACCACCGGCCTACCGGTGATGACCATAGAACCCAAGCGTGAGGCTATGGCACGTTATGGTTTAAGCATCGTTCAGTTACAGGATTTGCTCGCCACGGCACTGGGGGGAACCGTCGCCAATCAACTGTACGAGGGCGACCGACGTTCCGATATTGTGGTTCGATTAGCCGAGCCGCTGCGCACTGATGTCGATGCTCTGACGGATCTTCCCGTCATGCTTGCGAATGGTTTATATGTCCCCCTGAAAGAAGTCGCCAGGCTTCAATTAGTCATGGGCTACAGCCAGGTGCACAGAGAGAATGGCAAACGCCGTGTCGTTGTCGCCGCCAATGTTCGTGGGCGAGACCTGGGCTCCTTCGTCCAGGACATTCAGCAAGCCCTTAAAGAAAAGGTGGATGTGCCTTCGGGCTATTGGGTTGAGTACGGCGGGACTTATCAAAAGCTTCAATCCGCCACGCAACGGCTCGCTATTGTTGTGCCAGTCACCCTGGCATTAGTCATCGGCCTGCTGATTATGGCGCTGGGCTCCATCAAAGATGCCGCCATTATTTTTTCGGGGGTGCCACTGGCGCTAACCGGCGGTATTGCCGCACTGTTATTGCGAGATATTCCTTTCTCTATCTCCGCTGCCGTGGGGTTTATTGCGCTGACTGGAATTGCCGTACTCAATGGTTTGGTGATGGTTTCTTTTATTCGAGACCTGCGCATTCATGGACAGGCGCTGCATGAGGCTATTATTGAAGGCGCCTTAACGCGCCTGCGCCCGGTTTTGATGACCGCATTAGTCGCCGCATTGGGGTTTATTCCCATGGCACTCAATACCGGCATCGGCTCAGAGGTGCAACGCCCCCTCGCCACGGTCGTTATTGGTGGGATTATTTCATCGACGCTGCTCACGCTAGTGGTGCTGCCTGCGCTGTATCGACTGGTGCATGGTCGCGCAGCAAAAGAGAATCCCAATTCACCTCCGCAGGAAATAAGTAGCAGTTAATAGCTCTTGGAAGCATCCATCAGAAAGGCGCCTTTACCGGTGCCATAAAAGAACGCATCGGGCGCTTTGAGTTAGCTGACGGCGGTACTATTTTTCTTGACGAGGTTGGCGAAATACCTCTGGATTTACAAAGCAAGCTATTGCGCGTGTTACAGAAAGGCCAGCTCGAACGGGTTGACGATTCACAAACACGGCCGGTTGATGTACGAATTATTGCGGCAACTAACCAAGATCTAAAAGCGGAAGTCGAGAACAAACACTTTCGTGAAGATCTTTATTTTCGGCCCAATGTATTTCCTATTGAGGCCGTCCCGTTAAAAAAATGTAGCGACGATATCCCCCTGTTAGCACAGCATTTCATCACTCTTATCAGCCGTAAGTTAAATCGACCCGAACCGAAGTTAAACCTCGCTAATGTTAAGCAGCTTCAGGCTTATAGCTGGCCGGGAAATACCCGTGAACTTCAGAGTGTCATCGAGCGAGCTATTATTATTTGTCAAAACAATGAACTGACTTTTAACCTGCCCAATACAACGCCCGATGGCCCGATTCTTAACTCAATAGATTCGCAAAACGACAATCAACAAATGATGAGAAGTACTATCCGAGCAACAACCCTACAGTGTAAATGAACGATTCGAACGGGATAGGAGTAATATCCAGCTAGCGCTAACAGCGTGTAAGGGGAAGATTTCTGGGGAAAATGGAGCAGCACAGCTACTTGGCATCAAGCCGACTACGCTCGGGTCACGGATAAAAAATCGGGATGGAAAACACTTAAACCTATTATTTTTTTCAAAAAAATAATAGGTTCTATCTCAACTCATAAAAGGCGATTACATCCAATGTAAGAGGGATAGAGCAGTTATGTTTATATCTGATAACACCTCCCCTAGCAAAAACCAAAAATAAATATTACCCTTTTAAATAAACGAGTTAACAGAAAAAGGCTTTTACACTTTGGGAAGAGCCTTAAATTGTGGGAAAACGATAGTGAGCACGAACCCAGGACCAATTGGTTAAAAGCCAACTGCTCTACCAACTGAGCTAACGGCCCTCAGAGGAGGCGCACATCTTACTTGTCAGAAAAAAAAGGTCAAGCGTAATTTTGCATTTTTACGTATATCTTGTCGGATCGGCGACACCGGCTGCCAAAAAGCCTTCCGCCCTCAATCGGCAACTGTCGCAGACGCCGCAGGCAAGGCCATTGTCACTGGCCTGATAGCAGGAAACGGTCTGCCCGTAATCAACACCCAGCGCCATACCACGGCGAATAATTTCACCCTTACTGAGAGACATCAGGGGCGTGTGTATGTGCATCTTCTGCCCTTCCACGCCCACCTGCGTCGCCAAATTGGCGACGGCCTCGAAGGCAGCGATAAATTCGGGGCGACAATCCGGATAGCCGGAGTAATCGACGGCGTTAACACCGATATGAATCGAGTTGGCACCGAGCACTTCGGCCCAGCCTAGAGCCAGCGACAGGAAGACCGTATTGCGCGCTGGCACGTAAGTGACGGGGATGCCCTCGGCTTCCTCCTCCGGCACGTCGATACTGTCGTCAGTGAGTGCTGAGCCGCCGATGGCACGCAGGTCGAGGGCGACGACCTTGTGGGACTGACAACCGAGGGCAGCACTAATATTGCGCGAGGCATCCAGCTCTGCACGGTGGCGTTGACCATAGTCAAAGGCCAGTGCGTAACATTCATAGCCCTCGGCGATGGCCATGGCCAGTACGGTGGCCGAATCGAGGCCGCCCGATACCAGCACTACCGCTTTGTTGGTTGTCGTCATAGTGCTGCCACCATCAGTATCTCTCTCAGTCTCTATCAATTACTGGGGTTTTCCCGCCTGCTCAATCAGGTGCCCGGCTTATCGCCCCACAGCTGCTTGTGAAGCTGCATTTGCAGACGTACCGGCAAGTTGTCCTCCACAATCCACTGCGCCAGCTGAGCGGGCTCTAGCTGCCCCTGGCTGGGTGAGAACAGTAGCTCGCAACGGCCGTCATTCAAGTTGTATTGATCGAGCGTCAGGCGCGCCCACTCGTAGTCGTCGCGATCACAGATCACAAACTTAATTTCGTCGCCGCTTTTCAAGTGGGGAAGGTTTTCCCACAGGTTGCGTCCGGCCTCGCCCGAGGCTGGGGTTTTCAAATCGAGGATGACGACTACGCGCCGATCGACATCGGCAATCGGCAGTGCGCCGCTGGTTTCCAGCGACACCCGATAGCCGGCATCACATAAATCGCTGAGCAGGGGCAGGCAATTAGGCTGGGCAAGGGGCTCACCGCCCGTGACCGTCACATAGTTCGGCTGGTAGCTTTTTACCTGTTCGAGTATTTGCCCCAGGGCGTATTTTTCGCCGCCGAAGAAAGCGTATTCGGTATCACAATAGTTACAGCGTAGGGGGCAGCCGGTGAGGCGAATAAAGGCCGTGGGCAAACCGCTGGTCGTGGTTTCACCCTGCAGGGAATAGAATATTTCGGTAATACGAAGTGTGGTTTCTGACATCGCTGATCCTGACACTAACACGCGGCCTGGCACTGATCCGGCCTGATACTGCTCAGACAGCAACGCCGCAGAGCATGATAGGGAATTAACGCGGGGAGTTTACCGGAATCAGCGAGACAGTGCCCACGGGTGTAGAGGGCGGCTAGCCGAGGGTGCCTAAAAATTGGCCTTGAGATAATCGCCCGCCAACTTGCCGGCGCTACCTTTGGTGGCCGCAACCTTGCTTAACAGGGCTTTAGCTGGCTCGTTCTTGCCCTGCAGGTGATACACCTTGCCGAGCTTAAAACTGGCATCGAGCATTTTGCGATGGGCGGGGTACTGCTCCACAACGACGGCGAAGGCTTTACCCGCCTCTTGTAACTGATTGTCGAGCATGTAGATTTCACCCAACCAGTAATAGCCATTGGCGGCGTAACGACCCTTAGGGTATTGCGCAAGGTAGGCGCTAAAGGCCTGCTTGGCAGCGGGGACCTGTCCCGACTTCAGTACACCGTAGGCCTTTTCATACGCGGCTTTTTCGGCATCACCTGAAGCCCCGGGTATCGCCCCGACGGGGGGAAGGGTGCTCGTCCCACTAGTGGCAGGGCCTGCGGACGACTTCCCCTGAGCACTGACACCCGCCGCTGTCAGTCCGCCAAGGCGACGGTCGAGGTCGAGATAGTCGTCGACCTGGCGCTGCTTGAGCAGGCGTATGGTATTGCCCTGCTCCTCAACCATGCCACGCAAGACACGCAGTTCATCGCGCAAACTTTGCAGCAGGTAATAGGTCTGCGTTGAGGGGTTGACAGGCTGTTGTGAAGTGCTCACTACTGCTTGCCTGGCACCGGGGGCAGCGGCAATATCCGCCACCGGCGCCGCGGCGCGAGCGCTAAAAGCCAGATTGCTCAACACCAGACTGAGCACCACTATGGAGTTTCTATTCCACGTCACAGCGCAGCGATCTCCTGCATCAACACTACCTTTATCAACATTAAGCGAGGCTATTTAAGTAACAACGATTAACTAGCAAGGTCAGCTTTACTTAATTTCAACGCGACGATTTAAGGACCAGCTGCTGTCAGTACTGTCCAGAGACGCGGGACGCTCTTCACCGTAGCTGATCACTTCCAGCAAGCTGGCATCGACACCTTGCAAGACCAGAAACTCGCTCACTGAACTGCCGCGACGCTCACCCAGAGCCATGTTGTATTCGCGAGTACCGCGCTCATCGGCGTGACCTTCTAGGCGCACATTGACGGGATTGGCGATCAGACGTTGGGCATGAATACGCAGCGCCGCCAGAGATTCTGGTTTCAAAGTTGACTGGTCAAAGTCGAAATAAAAGACTGTTTCAATACCACCCTCGGTATCGATATCACTACCACTGAGCGAACCATCGTCGACACTGCCTGTCGCTACGCCACCATTTGTAGACAAGGTTGATGAGCCACTGCCTGCATTATTATTTGACGAGGAGGAAGGTGTGCTCGAACAGGCAACCAGAAAGCTCGACAACAATGCGCAGGCCAGGATGGGTTTCAGTGTTTCAAACTTCATAATATTTTCCTTGTGGGTGGGATCAATAACAAACGGGCGTACTTTAAACCATTCTCTTTAAAAGGGCGACCATGCGGGTTCACGAACATCACCACGCCGCGAGGGCAGTAAAAACCGACTGCCGGCATCAATCGAAACCGCCGCTAAAACACCCTTATTACCGCGTTTGGTGGCATACATCAGCATCGCCCCATTGGGCGCCACCGTGGGCGACTCATCGAGACGGGTCTGGGTCAAAACGCGTAAATCACCGGTGACTAAATCCTGCGCGGCAATGTGAAAAAGGCCCTGCGAGCGATGCACCATCACCAGCGTTCGGTCATCCGCCGAGAGGCGAGGCCGCGCATTATAGGAACCACTAAAGGTGAGGCGCTCCACTTTGCGGCTGATAATATTCAGTTTATAGATCTGCGGTGAACCACCCCGGTCAGAGGTAAAAATAAGCGACTTGCCGTCACTCATCCAGTTCGGCTCGGTATCAATCGAAAAGTGGCGCGTCAGCCGAGTAAAGGCCTTGCTGGCAAAACGGTAGAGATAAATTTCCGGGTTGCCGTCTTTGGACAACACCAGCGCCAGGCTCTTGCCATCGGGCGACCAGGCGGGCGCGCCGTTTAAGCCTTTAAAATTGGTCAATTGTTCGCGCTTGGCGTTGTCGAGGCGCTGGCGAAAGATCGCCGGGCGACCGGTCTCAAACGACACATAGGCCAATTCTTTACCATTGGGTGACCAGGCCGGCGACATAATCGGCTCCTGGGATTTCAGCATCAAGCGTTCGCGCGCACCATCGGCATCGGAAACCATCAGCCGATAAACCTGCCGTCCACCCTCGTTAATGGCCGTGACATAGGCCAGGCGTGTGGAAAAGGCGCCTTTAATACCGGTGATGGTGTGAAACACTTTGTCACTGATATAGTGGGCGATATCGCGCAATTCGCTATCGCGCCCCTTCACCACATGGGTAAATAACACCCGCTCACCCGCCACTTCGACCAGACTAAAGGTGGCACTGAGGCGACCATCACTCTGGCGCAGCACACTACCGACCACTAAATATTGCATACCGACGATGCGCCAGTCGCGATAATACACATCGGATAAAGTGCTGGGATTAGACAGCATATTGGCCCGCGACATCGCGGCAAATAGCCCACTCCTGTCGAGATCAGCTCCGACAATGGCACTAATATCTTCAGCCAGAGGCGCACCCTTCATCAGTATCGGTGAAATGGCGATGCTGGTGGGATTATCGACGCCACTAGTAATTTCTATACTCAGCTCGGCGAGCGCCGGCAGGGGCAGAAGAAGAAACAGCACAATAAATTTATACATTCTTAATAACACCGCTGACCTCTAAAATATCAAAAAAACAAAAAGCATCGAGCCCTAAAGCCGCAAATCGTCCGGTCGAAAAACCAGTTGAAACTGACGAAAATTCTTTTCAAAAACCGTTGGCGATTGTCTCGACAGTTGCTGCAACTTATCAAAGCGCCCAACCTTTTTAACCGCTTGCTGCGCTGACAGGTCAAAAGCCTGATTGCCACTCGACTTCAGTACCGAGACGCCAACCACCTGACCGGTCGGCACCAGCTGAATGGTCAAAATGGCCTCCATGCCACGCCGGGCACTGAGGGGACGATTCCAGTTGGCAATAATCCGCTGCTGAATATAATCCGTATAACCCTGTGCCAGTTGTGAATGCTGTTCATCGGCGAGGAATTCATCCTCGCTATCCAGCGCACTGGCCAGAGCCTGGGCCCGTGCCTGGCGTTGCAGTTCTTTCTGCTGCTCCTGTCGCAGTGCCTCTTTCGCTTTCTTGTCACGTTCAGCCTTTTTCTGCGCGGCGATTTTGCGCGCCTTGTCATCGGCCTGTTTTTTCTTCAAGGCTTTATCACGGCGAATTTTTTCGGCTCGCGCTTTCTTCTGCTCGGTCTTTTTACGCTCTGCTTTTTTACGCTGCGCTGCCTTCTTTTTACGGGCATTGTCCCGGCGCTTTTTTTCCGCCCGCTTTTTCGCGGCAGCCGCGGCCTTTTTCTTCGCTGCCTGTTTCTCCTGGGCTTTCGCCCTGGGCTCCACCTGAATTAATGTCGCCTGTACAAAGGTTGGCCGCTTGGGTTTATGAATTGAGTTTTTTTCCGTCCAGCCCACCAACAATAAAAAAATGACGAAACTATGCAGAGCCAAACTAAACAGGCCCGCCAGGCTATAAACTGCAAACTTCCTCAGGTTTTTACTAATGCGCATTTAAGGAACCGACGTTGGCGCTTCCGTCACCAGGCCGACACTTGGCGCACCGGCAGTCTGTAACTGAGTCATTAAACTGACCACCACACCGTAATCCACCTTGGCGTCACCCCAGACAAGAACGGGGGTATCGGGCTTTTGACGCAAAACTTTGGCGACTTTATCGACAATTTCCACCAAGGGTTTTTGGCTATTTTTTCCGCTACCCAGGTCGAGGTAGTAACTACCATCGGCTTTAATGGAAACGATGAGCGGCTCTTTGTCTTTATCATCCAGGGGGCTGGACGGCGCCTGGGGCAAATCAACCTTTACGCCCTGCATCAACAGGGGGGCCGCACCAACATCACGTCGATGTAGGGCACGACATTAATTTCTGCGACAAAGCGCCGTTTGGTGATTTTCCGTGTCATCAGACTACCCGCTGTGAACGCGGCGGTGAAGGATGCTGGTGAACTCGTCGGAAAAAGTATCGTAGCGACTATAGAGCGCGTCGGCATCGGCAGAAAAGCGGTTGTAGGCCAGCACCGCCGGAATCGCCGCAAACAGGCCCATGGCCGTGGCAATCAGCGCCTCGGAAATACCCGGTGCCACCACGGCGAGCGTCGCCTGCTGCATAGTTGCCAGACCCCGAAACGATTGCATGATGCCCCACACCGTGCCGAATAAGCCGATATAGGGGCTGACTGAGGCGACACTGGCGAGAAAGGGCAAGTGGGTATTGAGCTTCTCTTCCTCGCGGGATAGCGCCACCCGCATCGCCCGCTCGGTACCCTCCATCACCGCATCGGGATCGGTGCCTTCATTTTTGGCAAGGCGATTAAACTCGCGAAAGCCCGAGCGAAAAACATTTTCAACACCGTCGACCGCTTCGTTATCGCTGATCCGCAAGCTGCCATCACGAAATAATTCGTTGAGATCGACACCCGACCAAAAGGTGATTTCGAAAGCCTTAAAGCCGCCATTCATTTGTCGCAAATACCACCAGCGCTGACCAATCATCAGCCAGGAAACCATGGAGGCAATCAAAAGAATCAACATCACCAGCTGTACGGGGACACTGGCCCCTATCACCAGGGAGAGTATAGAAAGTTGTTGTTCGGGCACGCATCACTCCACTTATTATCATTGGGCCTGCTAGCAGGATTGGCTAAAAATTCTTTCTATCATTGCACGCGGCATCGCCGTCGGTCGGCCGCTGGCCTGGTTAACACAAGCCACTTTGATGCTTCCCTCGCAAAGTAGTTCATCGCCACGGAAAACTTTTTGCTCGACCACGAAGTAGGCCTTGCCATAATCGGTCGCCCGGGCCGTAACCACGATCTCGTCATCAAGTTTGGCCGGCTTGCGGTAATTCGTTGTCAGCGAATGCACCACGTAAATCTGTCCTTCGTCGCCAAAGGCCGGGCGATTAAAGCCGTAACTGCGCAGCCACTCGGAGCGGGCGCGTTCCATAAATTTAAGATAATTAACGTAGTAGACAATGCCCTGGGCATCGGTATCTTCAATATAAACGCGGATCGGTAGGCTAAAATCTGTCACTCGTCGCCCTCGCCCTGTATTGCCTGTGGTTCCAAGCCCTGTAGCTCGAGCAAGGCCTTTGGCATTTGAAAGCCGAAGTGTTCATAACACTGACGCGTCACCACTCGCCCCCGAGTAGTGCGCATTAAATAGCCCTGCTGAATCAGATAGGGTTCGACCACATCTTCGATGGTGCCGCGCTCTTCACTAATGGTCGCGGCGAGACTATCGACACCGACCGGGCCGCCATCAAACTTTTCCATCACGCTGAGCAGCAAACGCCTGTCCATATGATCGAGGCCGAGCTGATCGATATTGAGCATCGACAGGGCCGCGTCAGCCACCGAGGCGCTAATGCGGCCATCGGATTTCACTTCGGCGTAATCCCGTACGCGGCGCAATAGGCGATTGGCAATACGCGGCGTGCCTCGCGAGCGACGCGCCACTTCGACGGCACCGTCAGGCTCCAGGGTCACCCCGAGAATATTGGCGGCGCGACTGACAATCGTCGCCAGCTCATCGACGGAATAAAACTCGAGGCGCTGCACGATGCCGAAGCGGTCGCGCAGTGGCGAGGTCAACAGGCCCGCGCGCGTAGTGGCACCAACTAAAGTAAAGGGCGGCAAGTCGAGTTTAATCGAACGTGCAGCGGGGCCTTCGCCGATCATAATATCGAGCTGAAAGTCTTCCATCGCCGGATAAAGAATTTCTTCGATCACCGGGCTTAAGCGGTGAATTTCGTCGATAAACAGTACATCACCCGGTTCAAGACTGGTCATAATCGCCGCCAAATCGCCGGCTTTTTCCAGCACCGGCCCGGAGGTTGACGTTTTACCCAAACCCGGAGGGCCAAACACCAGAGTGTGGTCGAGGGGCTCACCACGACCCTGGGCGGCACGAATAAAAATATCCATTTGCTCGCGCACCACTTGCTGGCCGATATAGTCGCTGAGCTTTTCAGGGCGAATGGCCCTGTCCATGCGCTCTTCAACAACGGTCGGTTCTGCCGCCACCAGGCGGTCTGTCTCTATCATTTCAGTTCTGTTTTCCCGTGTTCAATCAATATGGCATAAGCCTAAGTCGACAGGCTATGCCGCTTTATTTTTCAGCGCGGCGCGAATCAGCTCGGCACTGCTGGCCTGTTGATTATCCGCACTGACAGCGGCGATCATCTTCGCCGCTTCCGGCTCTTTATAGCCGAGGGAGATCAGTGCACTCTCCGCCTCTTGCACGGCGCCACTGCCCTGCCCGCCACTAACAGCACCCGTGCTATCGCTGGCAAGGGCCCATTTTTCGACGCGATCATGCATCTCAACCACCAGACGCTCGGCGGTTTTTTTACCGACACCGGGCAGGCGCACCAGAGTGGCGATATCTTTGCTCTTCACGCAATGGACAAATTCCGCCGCATTCATGCCCGACAAAATCGCCAGTGCCATCTTCGGGCCAACGCCGTTGACTTTAATCAGCTCACGGAACAACTGGCGCTCGGCGAGGCTGCTAAAGCCATAAAGTAGCTGGGCATCTTCCCGCACCACAAAGTGGGTATGCAGGGTCGCCGGCTGATCAATATCGGGCAATTCGAAAAAGGTGGTTAACGAGGCCTGTATTTCATAGCCCACGCCCTGCACATCGAGCAGTAAATGGGGCGCCTGCTTCTCGAGCAAGATACCGCGTATTCGTCCAATCATTTTTGTTTCCGCTGATGGCTACTTGAGGAAAGCGTGTTATTACGTCGTGCTCGAGCCAGTATAAGTTTACTAC
>MAAC01018016.1_pt1 | contig 17495 bp, 14 predicted proteins | sample 1115981 | NCBI WGS metagenome assembly MAAC01 (sample SAMN04961126, study PRJNA320927) | seawater metagenome | isolation source: sample BD02T64 sea water enriched with oil for 64 days | place: USA:Gulf of Mexico | collected 2013-07-27 | reverse complement strand
AACCTTACACCGCGATCACAGCCTAATGCCGTTATTCACGATCCTGAGCAATCTGCCGATCAAATCTTGTCTTTCCTTGATGCTGGCAAAATCATTACCCCATCGGGTAAGGGCATCGATACGCCGATACACAGTATTTGTGTGCATGGAGATTCCGAAGGTGCGGTTGCGATTGCCAACCGGGTCAAAGAACGGTTGGAGCAGGCAGGATATAAATTGGTAACTCTTCCGGAAGTGATGGGTCAAGGGTAAGGGCTCAGAGATGATGAGGGCGAGCTTACCCCATCTTGTTTGTGATAAGTCTTAATCTCCACTCAAAGCTTCGCCTCTTTGATATTCGATAATTCTGGCTTTAAAAAAAATCGGTACCTTTTTCTGCAATATCCCAAAACAGCCCGGCCATGTTTCGGAGGCCGTCGCGGGAAATGGATTTAAGGATATGCTCATCGGGTGCGTGCTGTGAACACCCGCCGTAGGAATGGGGAACCCATACGGTTGGCAGGCCGAGAATTTCGCTAAAGGTGTCATTGGGCAGAGACCCGGCAAGGTTCGGGAGGAGGTGCGGGGTTTTCCCACTTGTTTTGGCTATTGATTCCTTTGCAAATTTTACCCAAGAATGATCCGGGTCTAGCCGTGTTGCTTTGAAAAATACGTCATCAGCCGGTTTGATTTCGACGTTAGAAAAGCCGTTGGCATCAAGATGGTTACGCAAAGCAGGGAGAATTTCCTCGACTTCTGTGCCGACGACAAAACGGAGCTGGCAATGGGCTGAGGCACTGCCCGCAATGGCATTTACCGGCGCTTCGGGAGCACCGCTTTTCATGGAGAGTATCGAAAAGGAATTCCATCCGAAGGCACGTTCCGCCGGGTCGAGATCTTCTTCGCCCCAGTTCTGATCTATCTCTGGGCCACCGCCGACGGGGAGTCCCTTGATCGCTTTTCGAATTTCAGGTGTGAGACTTGTGGGACGCCAGTCTGGGATCTGGATCTGTCCACGCGCATCGGTAATGCAGGCCAACGCATGAGCAAGAATAATCGCGGGGTCTGCGAGGAGGCCGCCCCAGTTTCCAGAGTGATTAGCGCCGTCGCGTAAATTTACCACGAGATCAAAGTTTATGGCGCCGCGTGATCCCATAAACAAAGTTGGCGTATCCGGTTGTAACCGTGGTCCGTCAGAGGCGATCAGTACATGGGCTTTGAGGCATTCTTTATGCTCTTGGAAAAACTCTGCCAGTCCTGCCGATCCGGTTTCTTCCGAGGTTTCGATAACCACTTTTACATTGAAGCCAAGACTACCGCGTTCTTCTAGCAGGCAGGACAGAGCGGAGAAGTTGATGAGATGCTGGCATTTGTTATCAGCTGTGCCACGACCGTAAATTTTTTCGCCTTCGACGATAACTTTGAAAGGGTGCAGGCCTTCACGCCACTGACCCGTTTGGGATCTTACGACGTCGCCATGACCGTAAGTCAGGATTGTGTGAAGTTCGGGGCCTTCTATGCGCTCGCCAACAAGGATGGGCCCTCCGCTTGGGTCTGGGTTCTCAAATACCTCTGCGGTGAACCCCATGGCGACAAGCAATGGGGTCATCTCTTCAAGGAGATAGCGATAGAGCTCTTCACGTTGATCGGGGTTCTGGCTTTCGGTTTCAACTGCGACCAAGCGGCTAAGATCTTTTAGAAAAAACCCGTTATCAAAATAGGCCTCTGCTCTTTGGATGGTACCTTCTCGTGTTGTCATCTATTTTGCTCTTTCGGAAACGGCGTCGCCCCAAGGCGACATGATTTCTGTACAGCCCATGTTATTGCCTTTTTCTCTCAAGACACCTGCGGGGCAGGCAAAGGCGTAAGGAAATACCGTTCGTTTGGTGGTTGTTACCTGATTGTCTTTTGCCAAGGCTTGAATAATTTCAGGGGAGAGATCCTCATCTGCGATTATGGCGTCTCCGCCGGACACATCCATTCTTGGGTAATGGAATGCCTCTTCCAGTGACATGTCGAAGTCTGCAAGAAAAGAGGACAGATGCATGACGGCAGGCATAATTTTACGGCCACCAGAGGCGCCCAGAGCAAAGCGCCGGCCATTCTTTTCGCCAATGACAGGGCAGACGTTCATCAGGCAACGTTTGTTCGGTGCAAGTGAGTTAGGGTGCCCGGGTTCTGGATCAAACCACATGATGCCATTGTTCATCAAAAGCCCGGTTGACGGTGAGACAACGCGTGACCCGAAAAGAGACAAAAGGGTCTGTGTCATAGACACCATATTGCCATGACGGTCGACGATGGAAAAATGCGTCGTGCAAGAGGGAGCATTCGGAGCATCCTGATCGCCCATCGTCGCAAGCCGTCGTTTGTAAGAGGCTTGTAAAGCTTTCGCATAGGATTGGAATGCTTCAGAACAGGGCTTTTGTCCTGGGGTGAACATGCCTTCTAGCTGTCCCATGGTATCTGCCAATGTCGGACCTGCCGTCAAGGTTGGGGTGGCAAGTAGCTTACTGCCTCGATAGGGAATTTCCAGCGGCGCTTCAAAGCCAACGGAGTAAGAGGCAAGATCCTCCATGGAGAGGAACCCGCCTTTATCCTGCACGTCTTTCACCATGGCCGCAGCAATGTCTCCAGTGTAAAAATCCTGTGCCCCGACCTCCCCGAGTTGGGTTAGGGTGTCGGCAAATTTGGACAAGCTGATACGTTTTTCAGAGAGCGCCGTCCAACCCGCAATTGTTGGCCATTGACCATCCTCAAGGAACATCGCTGCTGCATCGGGATCTTCGGATAGCGCGCGTGTTGCAGAAGCGATGACAAGAGTTGCGTACCAATCCACATGAAGTCCCGCTTTTGCTTCCCTGATCGCGGGTTGAAGCAAGTCATTCCAAGACATCTTCCCAAAAGCTTCGTGAGCTAGTGACGCTCCTGCTACAGTGCCTGGGACCGCAATGGAGAGGGGGCCTTGCACGTTCTTGTCATCAACGACGGATTTCCAGGGGAACAGATCAGCTGCCTTCCCGTCTTTTGCCAGGGGAAAGGCTTTTGTGTCCAATGCTTTTGGGGACTTCATACCATAGGTGAGGGCATAGGATTTTTGCTCATCTTCTCGCCAGATCATCATGGCACCGCCACCAGCCGGACCGCTCATCCAGGGTTCAAGAACGCCCATAGCGAAAGAGACTGCCACAGCCGCATCAACGGCGTCTCCGCCTTCTTCAAGAATAGCTGCACCAATTTCGGCTGCTTTGACATGCTGTGCGGCAACAACGCCGCTCGTCGTTATTGATACAGGCTTGCGGACGGCCTGTGATCTAGAAAAATTATGAATCAAAGAAGGTCTCTTTCCATATAGGATTTTTTTATTTATCTGATCGGTAGTTTGTCCTGCTTCGAAGAATTGGTCAAAGGAGATGAGATCATAGTTTTAGGATTACCGACTTTTAAGAGGTCTATTCTTAATTTTCTGATTCTCTTAATTAACCATATTTATTTGTTAACAAGATGCCCATACTCTTAAAACAGTTCTAATCATGGTATCTTAAGGTTGGCTGAGACATTACCATGTCATAGAACAGTTATAGTAAGCTTCGGGGAAGGGGATAAATATGCTTGAGATCGTATCGCTTCTGGCGGCATCCGTAATGGCGGTTTTGTTGTTCAGTCGATTGGGTCTTGGCTCTGTCCTCGGGTATCTTTTTGCTGGCGCTGTAATCGGTCCTGCCGGTTTTGCTCTCGTTAACGACGCGGACTACATGCGTCACATCGGGGAGTTCGGTGTCGTTTTTCTCCTTTTTCTAATTGGCATAGAAATCAAGCCTCAACGCTTGTGGGTGCTGCGAAAGCTTGTCTTGGGCCTGGGCGGATTGCAGGTCGCCATTTCGGGCTTGGTCATTGCGGCACTTGCGTACTTTATCTTTGGTATTGAAACAGAAACCGCCTTGGTGATCGGCTTTGGTCTTGCTCTGTCATCCACAGCCTTTGGCGTACAAATTTTGGCCGATAAACATCAGACGACCAGCCATTGGGGGCGCGTGAGTTTTTCTATTCTACTTTTTCAGGATTTGGCTGTTATCCCACTTTTAATTCTCTTGCCACTTTTGGCGCTGGGTGAAATGCGGTTTTCGGTCTCAATGGGTTTTGCGTTGCTGCAATCGGTTGGCATCTTCATTTCGGTACTTGTCGTCGGACGATACGCCATTAACCCTTTGTTACACACCATCGCGCACAGCAAGAATAGCGATGCCTTTGTCGCGACAGCTCTTTTCCTTGTTCTTGGGTTTGCCTGGGCGATGGAATTGGTTGGGCTCTCCATGGCAATGGGGGCCTTTATTGCCGGAGTTCTATTGTCAGAATCAGAATACAAGCAACAAATAGAAGCTGATATTATGCCCTTCCGCGGCTTGCTTCTCGGTTTATTTTTTATGAGTGTCGGTATGTCATTTGTACCAGAGACTCTCTTTACCAACCTTGAACTGGTTATTTTTGGCGCATTTGTCTTGGTCGCGATAAAAGCTGGTGTGATTATCATCCTTGCAAAATTATGGAAAACGCCTCTGTCTATTGCTGTCAAGTGTGGATTTTTACTATCACAGGCTGGTGAGTTCGGCTTTGTCCTTTTTACTCTTGGCGACAGTCTTGGTCTTTTACAAGAAGGGATGATGGAAACTCTCATTGCTATTATTGTGCTCAGCATGGCCATAACGCCTCTGATGGTGAAAGCGGGAGAAATCATTGCCGAGAGGCTTAAGTCACCGGCTTCTTATGCGATGGAAACATCCGAACCTGTGCCGGAGCGACCTGTTATTATTGCAGGGTTTGGGCGTGTGGGGGAAGTTATTGCGGGGATGCTTCGAAATGTGAAAGTCAGCTGTATCGCGGTAGATATGGATGCGCAAAAGGTCGCTGAAGGCAGGCGACATGGACATAATGTTTTGTTTGGCGATGCCAGTCGGCCAGAAATTTTAAAGGCAGTCGGTGCCGTACGTGCACGCTTAATGGTAATCACACTTGATGACTATAAGGCTGCCGAGAGTGTGGTCCGTACCATGAAGCGTCTCTATCCGGATGTTCCTTTGCATGTCCGCGTTCGTGACTGGAATGATGCTGATCACTTTACAAAACTCGGCGCTTCCCATGCGATACCTGAAACCGTTGAAGCGAGTTTGCGCCTCGGGGCATCGACCCTTGAAGCGGCAGGAGTTGGCGAAGAGGAACGACGCGATTTGTTTGAATATCTTCGTGAAGGTGACTACGAGAAGCTCAGAGATTATCATAAACTCTAAGATCTTTCGTCTTGTCCATGCATCCGGAAGTTTCGAGAAACAGTGTTAAATACCAATAACAGGTGTCCTGAAAACGATCTGTCCTATTAATGGGATCGGTCGACGCTTTTAGGCTCATGATGTTATTTGCTTGTATGTGCGGTGAGGTATTCAGATTTCCATCTTAAACTATGATCTTTTTTCGAGTAGGGTCGTATGCACTACCTTTGACGGGGGTTAACTTGTGTCTTTCTCCAAAGACCTCTAGTTCAATTGCACTATAATCTGTGATGGACGTTGGAAGGTATCCTAGAACCAAATTCGAGTTTACGCTATACCCATAACCACCAGAAGTTGTGATGTCTATAGGCTCTCCACCTACAATAAAAGTTTCGCTACCGAAGACGGAGATTGTTTTATCTAGAGAGAAGCAGTGAAGCCGCTGTGTAAGGCCTGTCTGTTTCTGTTTTAGTAAGGCATTACGTCCAATGAAATTTCCCTTATCCCAGTTGATAGTAAAGCCAATTCCAGCTTCAAGTGGCGTGTAGTCAGGCGTGATATCCGTTCCCCAAGCAAGAAAGCGTTTTTCCAATCGTAAACTGTCAACAGCGCGGTAGCCAACATTTTCTATGCTAAACTCTTCTCCCGCATTTTGGAGTTCTTCATAGACATGCAAGGCATATTCAGTGGGAATATGTAACTCCCACCCGAGTTCACCTACATATGTCAATCGCACAGCCAAGACTGGCGCATAGCCAATCCATATAGTTTGAGCTGACATAAAAGGGAAAACTTCGTTTGAGACGTCATCATGGGTGACTTTCTCTAAGACTTTTCGGGCCAAAGGACCACATAGATTTATCACTGACTTAGCTGAGGTTACATCCTGAATATGTACAGAGCCGTTTTGTGGTAAATGGCGACGTAAATGATAGAGGTCATGGGCACCAAACGCACTTCCCGTGACAAGGTAAAATTTGTTAAATGCTTCGTGGATGATGGTTACATCTGCCTCAATGCCACCTTTTTCGTTCAAAAGTTGGGTGTAGTGACACGATCCTACAGGTTTATCCAAGTTGCTGCATGCAAGATTTTGCAGATAGCCCAAGGCTCCGGGACCGGATATTTCAAATTTAGAAAAAGATGCCATGTCAATCAGTGCAACTTTTTCCCGGACTGCCTTATGTTCCTCGCCAACGACCTGAAACCAGTTAGGTCGATTAAATGAAGGTTCTTCGAAAGTAGCCCCCCCTGGCAACGCAAACCAATTCGGTCTTTCCCAGCCGAATTTGGATCCATAGACCGCATTTTGACTTTTGAGAGTTTCATAAAGTGGGCTGCGTCGAGCTCCCCGTGCGGATTGCAATTCTTTTCCTGGCCAAGACATAGCATAATATTGAGAGTATGCTTCGACGCTGCGTTCTTTCATGTAGCGTCTTCCGGTGTGGGGGAGGCCAAAGCGGAGATTGTCAAAGGCCCAGAGATCCATGCCTGGGTCGCCTTCCAAAATCCAATTGGCCATACATTGTCCAACGCCACCTGATGCGGCAATGCCCGATGTAAAGGCAGCAGCCACATAATAATTGTCCAGTTCTGCGACTGGTCCCATGATTGGCTCCCCATCGGGGGAAATTGGAATTGGACCATTGATGATACTCTTAATCCCGAGTTCACCTAAAGCTGGCACACGTTCACAGGCAGGCAATGCAATTTCTTCTAATCGATCTTGATTGCCTTGGAAGAGTTCACGGCCAAAGCCTTTAGGCACACCATCCATAGCCCATGGATCTGTCGCTTTCTCCCAACCGCCAACAGCGAAGCCACCAACTTCTGGTTTGATGTAATAACCCCCGTCCAGGTCTCGTAAGGTGGGAAGAGCGGGATCCATATCGCCTGTTCTTTCAGTGACAAAGAACTGATGCTCGACCACACCGGCAGGTAAACGAATTCCCGCTAAAGCAGCAAATTCTCTCGCCCACATGCCAGCACAATTGACAACAATGTCACAAGATACATTGCCTTGGGACGTTTCAATATGAGTAACGCGACGACCTTTGATGGCTACGCCAGTGACCTCACATTGTTCTTTGATAATGGCGCCATGGTTGCGTGAGGCTTTTGCATAGGCGTGGGTCAAGCTATAGGGGTCAACATATCCATCACTGGGTAAAAACGCAGCACCAACGAGACCTTCTATCGAGAGATAAGGGAATAGTTCTTGTGCCTCTTTTGGAGAGATCAAGTTCATTTCCAAACCAAAACCTTTAGCTTGGCCTGCTTGCCGTTTCATTTCCAAATAGCGTTCTTTATTATTCGCAATACGTAAACTACCTACTTGTTTGAAGTCGGTTGCTGCATCCAATTCCTGTTTTAGGTTGCTTATGACTTTCACACTTTGCATCATCATCTTGGTAAGGTTTTTATGCCCACGCATCTGCCCAATGAGGCCGGCCGCATGCCATGTGGATCCCTCGGTCAATTGAGTTTTTTCGAGAAGTAAAACCTCTTTTTCACCTGATTTTGCAAGATGATAGGCAATACTTGTTCCTATGGCGCCACCGCCGACGACGACTATGCGTGATTGGGTCGGTAGCTTCATGAAAAATATCCTTATTGATTTTATGCGGGGACAAAAACACTCTTTGTAATGCTATCTGCATGAAAGGCATTTTCTATGATCTTAAGAATGTTAAGTCACACCGGAATGATAATAAAGTTGGAAAAATCATAAAATAATTACAAAATAATTTATATGATATGATTCGAGGTATGTTATGCGAAATAAACAGTTAAAAGCTTTTGACACGGTAGCTCTTGAAGGAAGCTTTTCTGAAGCTGCAATTCGCCTTGGTATTACCCAACCTGCCGTGACTTATCAGGTGCGAACTTTAGAACAGGAATACGGCTGCCTCTTGTTTGTAAGAGGGGCGACAGGCGTCAAACTAACAGAAGAGGGACATAAGCTTCTAAAAATCACAAGACGCTTGTTTACCGCAGAAGAAGAAGCAAAGGAGTTTCTTGATGCAACAGAACAAGTTGCAACAGGTAATCTTCGTATCGCTGCGGATGCTCCTCAGTTTGTGCTCGATTTATTAGAGAATTTTGTTCCAAATTATCCTAAAGTTCAAATATCAATAGGGTTTGGGAACTCAAGAGAAGTTGTAAAGGAATTGCTGGAAAAAAGAGTAGACGTCATTGTCACAGGAAATCCAGCGTTAGATGATCGGCTTGCCGTTGTACCCTTTCACAGTCATCCACTCTGCGCGGTCCTGCCCATAAATCATGTAAATGCAAATCAGAAAATGATCGATATTAGAACACTTCCCACAGAACGATTTCTGTTACGAGAGAAAATTTCTACAACGCGGATGGAAGTAGAAGGGTACTTTAAGGAAATAAACTTTACGCCGTCTTCGGTTCTGGAATTGGGGGGGAGAGAAGCAACTAAAGAAGCCGTTGCGAAAGAGTTTGGTATCGGGTTTATGTTTGAACGCGAGGCTGAAGGGGATGCTCGCATTAAAGCCATACCTCTAGCCGAGAGCACAGTAAAAAGTGTAAACTCAGTTGTTTGTTTGAAAAATCAATTGCATAGACCTGTCATACGAGAGTTGTTTGAAACTGCCACGAAGATGAGCATCTAGGTAGGTTTATATACTTGAATATAGCTTCGCCAGGAAGTTAACTTATTTGATTGTATGTACGTCTCTACTTAGTTGCCATGAGTAGTAAATTTAAAATTGTTGTTATCTCAGTGTATTACTAAATGTATAAGAAGTATGTTTTATAAGTTTTCTAATTAATAATCTGACTTCGAAACCTGACCCCGGCCTTTTTTTATCGCACCTCGTTGCTTCTTTTTGTCGGTACGTTTTGTCTTGGCGGATTTGCTGGGTTTTGTCGGGCGACGGCCCTTTTGTTGGATGGTTGCCTTTTTGATGAGATCGACAAGTCTTTCGCGTGCATCTTGTCGATTACGATCCTGGCTACGATGGCTGTTGGCGGTGATGATAATGTCACCATCCTGTGTCATCAAATGGCTGGCCAGAGTGCGAAGGCGATTAAAGACGAAACTTGAAATGACCGGGCTGGTTTTGGCGTTGAAACGCAACTGAACTGCCGTAGAAACCTTATTCACATTCTGCCCGCCAGAACCTGATGCACGAATAAAGGTTTCCTGTAATTCATCTGGGTCGATATGGATACTGTTGGTAACTTTAAGCATAGCGTATCCGGATTGAAGTACTGCAGGTAATGTCAGGTGTTATGGGCATGAAATTATTGTAACGCTGAAAGGGTGATGTCGACTATCTTATCCAGCTTTTCCCTACTTAAGCCTGCTTTAACGGACGATCTCAGCCCCGAAATGCTGTTGAACAGGAAGCCAGCGAGTTCTATAGGATTATTCTTCTTTGAAAGGTCACCTTCACACTGAGCACGGAGTATAGCCTGAGCAAAAAGGTCTTCAAACTTGCCAGAGCGGTCAACGATCAGCTGTCGAAGCCTTTGGTCGCGGATACTCCACTCGTTGATTGAATTTGAAATGAAGCAGCCCCTGGGGACTTCAGTTCCTTCCGCCTCGCGTACAATACAGTGTAAGGTGTTCTTTATGAAGGTCAAACCAGAAGGCGCTGTTTCGATATCGGTTTGCATTTTTTTGTAGAGGGTCTCTGAATAACGCTCTATTGCTGCTTCAAAGAGTTGCTGTTTATTACCAAAAACCTTGTACAGGCTGCTCTTTGAAAGATGGGTGGCGTTGAGAAGGTTTTGCAGGGACGTGCTTTCATAGCCCTGGGTCCAAAACACTTCCATGGCTGCATTAAGTGCAATATTTACATCGAACTCGCGGGGTCTTCCTAAACTCATCGTTCCATTAAGGACCATAAGGTCCAGTAGTCAAGTTGTTTCAGGGGTGCTGATTCGGTTCCGGGAAATGTGTTACGGGATCTTCTTCTTGCCAAACAGGGTATTTTTTCAAGATTTCCTTAAAGGATACTGAATCGAGAAAACGATAAAGCCAAGGTTTTAGGTACTGAAAGCCCGTACTGTCAAACCAGTTCCGATCCACATTCGCGAACTGCCTGACAAAAGGAGCAATAGCCATGTCACTTAAGGAAATACGATCACCAAATAAGTATTCAGAAGTCGAAAGTCTGGTATCGAGATCTTGTAAGAAAATTTCGGCGGCTTTTCTGTGTTCTAGAGGATCTGCATTTTCATAGCGAGGGGCGTATTTATAGCGATCCAAGTGGTATTTAAATTCACTTTCGCACCGCTTGATTAGAGCCAGCATTTCATTCAGGTCGCCAACTTCGGGCGTAAGCCAGCCTTCAGGATCATTTTGCCTTAATGACCAGAGCATTATATCCAGGCTTTCTTCTAAAACCTGACCATCAGGGAAAACCATAACCGGCACTGTTCCTTTGGGGGAGGCCTCCAACATTGTCCGAGGTTTGTCTCGCAGAACAATTTCTCGAAGTTCACACTGCTGTTGGCTACTTTGCAGGCCAAGTCTGGCGCGCATGGCATAGGGGCAGCGTCGAAAACTATAGAGAAGAGGAAGGTGTGAGTTCATTTGTAAGAGCAGCCAGTACTTAGATCTATGTGTGCAATGAGAGATGTAAATAGTATCATCTGTTCTTGGCTTATTTACCATGTCTTATTTCTGGGTTTTATGAGAGTATGTGCTAGGAAAATAATCTCTAGGTACTATTGCGAATAGCATGTGGATCGAAATATAAATATATAATTACAATAGATAAATGTGACGGTTTAGATTCCCTTGATATGTATATTGCATCAATGGGGTCTAAAGGCCGAAATACGGAGTGGTTTTGTTCTTTTACAAAGCCGTATGGATGATGAAACAGGGTTATAACAGATTAATAGAACTTGAATTTCTGGATGATTGTCCGGAAAACATTCAAGCATTTTATGACTATTGGAATTCTAAGAGATCCGGGCGATCCATGCCTTCGCGTTCAGATCTTGATCCTGTAGAAATGAAGTCTTTTTTATCGAGCGTAATTCTGGTTGACGTCGAACATGAACCCTTGAACTTTCTGTATCGGCTCGTTGGAACCAAAGAGGTTGATGCACGGGGTTTCGACCCAACGGGCCTAAATGTAAGCGAGGGATCTTTCGGAACTTCGGTTGAAGATGTTTTGGCCAATTACAAAATTGTTTCTGAGAAAAAATGCCCTGTTTATGACAAGGAGGGCGTTTCTTCCGAAACTTCGCCTCTACGACAGGGAGATGCAATTTTACTCCCTCTTTCCGATGACGATGAAACCGTAAATATGGTTATTGCTTTTACGGATTATATCAATTTGCGATGACGTTGGTTGTAATCATCACTAACTAAATAATAAGACAAAAATAAAGGCTGCCAAAGGCAGCCTTTATTGCGAATAATTAAATTCTCAGAAGTGTCTTAATTAAGCAGCTTGGCGCTTGGTAAATCTTTTTTGGCTTCTGTTTTCGCCATTTGCATTTTGTGCAGGACGCCCACCAAATCCAGAACCGTTACGGTCCTTAGCTGGACCACCACGCCCACGGCCACCTGCGCCTGGTTTGCCGCCGCCTGGTTTGCCAAAGGAGCGGCCACGACGATTGGCTGGTTTTTGTGAATAGGCATCGCGGTTGCTGATTTCAACGTGGAAAGGGTGATCCTTTTCAACACTGATATCTTGGCGGATTGCTTTTTCGATCCGTTTCAGTGTGCCGATTTCTTTCGGAGAACAGAACGAATAGGCATCGCCTGTTGCGTCCGCACGGCCTGTACGTCCAATACGGTGAACATAGTTTTCCGGATCTGTCGGGAGATCAATGTTCACAACAATTTTAATGTCTTTTACATCAATACCACGGGCCGCAACATCTGTAGCAACCAAAACATCGATGTCACCGCGACGAAATTTATTCATCACTTTGGTACGGATACGCTGCTGCTTATCACCGTGGATAGCATCAACCCGACGACCGTCTTCACGTAGTGCATCACACCAGCGATCACACTCTGCTTTCGTTTGCATGAATACCAGAACACGTTCGCCGGGGTGTTTGTCTAGAATGTGACCAAGAAGGGCCTGTTTTTGACCGCCATGAACATAGAATGCACGCTGTGTAACGTTTGCAGCGGTGGTTGATTCTTTTGCTGTTTCGATACGAATAGGGTTCGTCAGCAATTTATTGATCAAGCGATCTACAGATTTAGGCATAGTTGCTGAGAAAAGAACCGTCTGGTGTTCTTTAGGCAGACTGTTTGCGATTTCGGTTACTTCGTCAGAAAAACCGAGATCGAGCATGCGATCTGCTTCATCGAGGATCAGAGTTGTCGTGTGATCAAATTTAACAGAGCCACGTTTTACGTGATCGATAAGACGACCAGGTGTCGCAACCAAAATGTTCACGCCGCGATTAAGATCACGGAACTGAGGGAACATCGGGGCGCCACCTGTAACAGTCGTGTAATGCAAGGGTAGGAATTTCGTGAAGGCACGAAGAACTTGTCCGATTTGCAGAGCGATTTCACGTGTAGGAGCCAAGATTAGGGCTTGTGGGTGATTTGGAACATAGCGCTCTTTGTTTTCAAACAGACGCTGGAGCAGCGGAAGTACAAAAGCAGCTGTCTTACCACCACCGGTCTGAGATAGCCCGATAACGTCTTTGCCAGCCATCAGAGCTGGAATAGCTTGAGATTGAATGGCTGTAGGTGCAGTGAAACCTTGTGCGTCGATAGCACGTTGAAGCGGCTCAATAAGATTGAGCTCGGAAAATTGAGTCATGCAGGAAAAGTCCTTTAAAAGCATGGTGAAGGCTATACCTGGATCAATCTAGCTCTTCGCCGCACTTTTGGAGACATAACGTCCAACACAAGGATAAGCGCAATAGATCAAGGCGGGGTTATTGCTTAACCCCTTTTCAGAGCGGACATACAAGTAAGGCGAACCCACTTATTCCCGCGAAGTGACGCAGCAATATAGGAATGGCTTCAGCTGGTCAAGCCCAACCGAACGTCATCTTTTGCATGGCCCCTATGCATCTGCATGGAGAAGTTGAAAATAGGAATTTTGATACGGCTTTAAGGTGATAGGTGAAGACCGTATTGGTAGAATTTTTCTCTTAAATTATAATGGTAGCGATATTCAAATTTACATAAGAAGTTGCCTGCTTAAGGGGCTTGGACTACCGTATCTCCAAAATATACAGGGAGGTTCCCGCTCTGAATTGGTGGGGGCGTATCGACTGATCACAGGTAGATCAGTCTTACTAGGGGTAAAAAAATGAAAAAAATGAAAAGTATTCTGCCAGGGATGATGCCAGGGATGATGCCAGGGATGATGTCAGGGATGATGTCAGGGATGATGTCTGCAATGATGGCTGGTGCACTTACGCTTGGCGCAGGTTTCGCGTCTCCTGCTGTTCAGGCTGCGGACCCCGTAAAAATCGGGATGATCACGACACTTTCTGGTGGTGGTGCAGGTCTTGGAATTGATATTCGCGATGGCTTCATGCTGGGCCTGAAAATGAAAGACGGCAAACTTGGCGGTGTTGAGACTGAAGTGATCGAAGTTGATGATGCGCGCAAAGTTGAAAATGCAAAACAAATTGCCACGCGAATGATCAAAAAAGACAATGTTGATATTGTGACCGGGATCGTCTGGTCCAATTTGGCAATGGCTGTGGTCCCGAGTGTAACCCGTGCGGGTAAATTTTATATCAGCCCGAACGCTGGTCCATCGGCACTCGCAGGTAAAAGATGTCACGAAAACTATTTCAACGTTGCTTGGCAGAACGACAATCTTCACGAAGCTGCGGGACAGTACGTGACGGATAAAGGCCTGAAGAAAGTTTATCTGATGGCGCCTAACTACCCGGCGGGTAAAGATGCCATTGCAGGTTTCAAACGCTTTTATAAAGGTGACGTTGCGGGTGAAGTGTACACCAAACTTGGCCAAGTGGATTATGCCGCTGAACTCGCAAACTTGCGTGCCGCAAAACCTGATGCAGTTTACTTCTTCCTGCCCGGTGGCATGGGTATAAATTTTGTTAAACAATATTCCCAGGCTGGTCTTAGTGCTGACACGCCGCTTTTTGGCCCTGCATTCTCTTTTGACGAAGGCATCTTAAAGGCAGTTGGTGATGCCGCTCTGGGTGTTTACAACACATCTCAATGGAATAAGGATATCGACAATCCTGCAAACGTGGAATTTGTGGCAGCTTTTAAAGAGGCCTACGGCCGGAATCCCTCGCTCTATGCCAGTCAGGGATACGACACGGCACTTCTGATCGATTCAGCTATTGCCGCTGTTGACGGTGACCTTTCTGACGATGATAAATTCCGTGAGGCCCTTCGCAAAGCTGATTTTGATTCTGTTCGAGGTGATTTCAAGTTTGGTTCAAACCAGCACCCTGTCCAGGATATCTATGTTCGCGTGGTTCACAAAGACGGTGATGTCGTGACCAACAAAATTGTTAGCAAGGTTTTCTCTGCGCATCAGGACGCTTACGCGGCTGATTGTAAGTTATAGCCTTAAAGCAGGCCGATTACTGTTCTCAGGTTCTACAAACACTTATTTAGTATTGTAAGGCTGCTATGGGACATGAAAGTGATCGGCCTTCCTGTGTCTGGAATTTCAATAGATGTTGACGATAGAACTCTTTCTTGAACAGTCCCTGAATGGTCTGCAGCAAGGTGTCATGCTGTTTTTAATGGCGGCAGGACTGACACTTGTGTTCGGTATCATGTCCTTGATCAATCTGGCACACGGCTCGCTTTATATGATTGGTGCCTATGTTGCCGCGAGTGTTACCCAAGCGAGTGGTAGTTTTATCGTTGGGATACTCGCAGCACTCGGCGTTGTGGGGATAACCGGAATGTTGCTGGAGTATTCAGTACTCCGCAGGCTTTATAACCGGGATCATCTGGATCAGGTTCTCGCGACATTTGGAATGATCTTGTTCTTTAATGAGCTGGTAAAAATTCTCTGGGGACCTCAGGCGCTATTTTTATCAACACCTGAACTCCTGTCTGGAACCCTGGAGTTTATTCCAGGCGCGCCTTATCCCTCTTATCGCCTGTTTATCATCGTCGCAGGCCTAATCGTTGCCCTTCTTTTACGACATCTGATTATTAATACACGAATAGGAATGTTGATCAGAGCAGGCGCGACCCACAGGGAAATGGTCGGAGCACTGGGTGTTGATATTGATCGGCTCTTTACCATCGTTTTTGGCATTGGTGCGATGTTGGCCGGTCTTGCCGGGGCTCTTGCCGGTCCCATGCTGGCGATTGAGGTTGGCATGGGCGAGAAAATCCTGATCCTGATTTTTGTTGTGATTATCATCGGAGGCATTGGCTCTGTCCGGGGAGCATTGGTCGGTGCTTTGCTCGTCGGAATGGTCGATACTTATGGGCGGGCTTTCCTGCCAACAATCATGCGCCAGATGATGGAGCCTTCCGCCGCAGATACCGTCGCGGCTTCGATGTCTTCCGTTGCGATATATGTCTTGATGGCTGCTGTTTTAATATGGAAACCGCGCGGCCTGTTTCAGGCATACGGGAGCTAGCTGGGATGTTTCTAAACCGCATTTTAGGCTCCACTGTCGGTATACGAACCAGTACTGTTCTTGTTATCTGCTTGTTGTTACTCCTTTTGTTACCTTTTCTTGCAAGCTTGTTGGGTGATCCGTTTCTCGTTGATATAGCCAGCCGAATCTTAATCTATGCCCTTGTTGCCGTTAGCCTCGATCTGATCCTTGGTTATGGAGGCATGGTCAGCTTTGGACATGGTGCCTTCTTTGGGCTTGGGGCCTATGTAGTGGGGATTCTCACTCACCACAGTTATGAAGGTACCGCGATCACTTTCTTGCCCGGGGATTGGGAGGGGACAACCCAGGCCTTCATCCAGTGGCCGCTTGCGATGGCTGTCAGTGGTCTTCTTGCCTTGATGATCGGTGCCTTGAGCCTTCGAACCTCGGGTGTTTATTTTATTATGATCACGCTGGCTTTTGCCCAGATGCTGTATTTCTTCATGATATCCATTCCGACCTATGGCGGTGAAGACGGCCTCAATATCTGGGAGCGTAGCAAAATACCACTGTTAGATCTCTATGATAGCGAGACTTTTTATTACACTTGTCTCGTATTGTTGCTGCTGTGTCTTTGGGGCTGTAAACGACTGGTAAAAAGTCGTTTTGGTATGGTGTTACAGGGTTGTCGTCAGAACGAAATCCGGATGAAGGCGTTGGGTTATCCGATCTATCGCTATAAGCTCACCGCCTTTGTTATTTCTGGAATGATTGCGGGGTTGGCCGGGGCTCTTTCCGCAAATCATACTGAATTTGTTGGGCCCGGCCTTATGCACTGGACCCGATCAGGCGAGATCATGGTCATGGTCATCCTCGGTGGTATGGGAAGCTTGTTTGGCGCGGTTCTCGGTTCTGCTTCCCTGTTGATGATGGAAGAAGTTCTTTCTGGTTTAACCGAACATTGGATGGTTTTCTTAGGGCCGATTTTGGTCCTGGTTGTTCTGTTTGCGCGCAAAGGGCTTTATGGACTTCTCATCGGGAAGGGAGCCGACAATGGCTGATCCTATTCTCGAAGTTATCAGTTTGACCAAATATTTTGGGGCCATTACGGCCAGTGACGGACTGAGCTTCTCTGTAAAACGGGGAACCATTCATGCCCTAATCGGCCCCAACGGGGCGGGTAAATCAACGGCAATTGCCCAACTTTCCGGAGAACTCCAGTCTGATACTGGGCGGGTTCGCTTCGATGGTCAGGACGTCACGCGCTGGTCTGTTGATAAACGCGCGCGAACGGGGCTGCAGCGATCCTACCAGATTACCAGCCTGCTACCCGAATTCACAGCCGAAGACAACAAGATAAAACCGAACACAACAGGGTATAACAAGAGAATTTAGGGCCATAATGAGTGACATATTATTAGCATTAGACAACGTATTAGAGGAGCGTAAGAAGGCCGCTCCTGACTCATCCTACGTTTCAAGTTTGTACCACAAGGGTCTTAACAAGATTCTTGAAAAAGTTGGCGAAGAAGCCACAGAAACCATCATTTCGGCAAAAGACGCCGAACAAAGCCAAGATAATAGCGATCTCATTTATGAGACCGCTGATCTTTGGTTTCACACTCTCGTGATGCTTCACCAGCGTGGTGAAGACTCACAAGCAATTTTAAACGAATTAGCACGACGATTCGATTTATCCGGGTTGGTTGAAAAAGCCAACCG